>JACCDR010698183.1_pt1 | contig 40593 bp, 48 predicted proteins | sample 7446431 | NCBI WGS metagenome assembly JACCDR01 (sample SAMN15323443, study PRJNA562643) | freshwater metagenome | isolation source: river surface water | place: USA:Blue River Watershed | collected 2017-08-17
AAGCGCTGATGGGTTGCACGTCCACGCTGTTCAGCAGCCAGCGCGCGAACGTGGGGTTGTTCGCGTGGCCGATGCGGCAGTAGAAGGCGGGTATCCACACCATCACGCTGCCGTCGGTGAAGGTGTAGTTGCCGTACCAGGTGGGGTGTGGGGTGTAGCCAGCGGGCACGGTGGGGCAGATGCCGACGCCGAAGTCGAGCTGGCCGTCGAAGCCGATGTGGTTGACGGGGCGAACAAAACGGCCCGAGTTGGCTGGCGTTGCCGATGTGGCCGCGCCTGTTGCCGGGTCAAAGAAAACGCCAGCTCCTGCAGTGCCTGTCAAACTGGCTGTGATCGGATTGCCGTTTGCATCCCGCAAGGCTCCAGCCGCAGTCACGCCAGCAGGGGCGACCACTCCAGCCGCGCGTTGGGGGCCACTGAATCGTGCAAAGCCCAGTGCGATGAGTTCTGCCAGATTCATTGCACCACCCACAGGCTGATGCCAGTCAGTAGGCCGGCGACATAGGTGTAGGTGCGCACGCGCGTAACACCGCCGTATGTGGCCGCATCGCTGATCAAGTTGCCCGCACTGTAGGTAAGCACGCGGCTGCAGCTCTCCAGATCAAAGACGGTGCCGGCAGAGTCTTTTGGCGAGGCTGCAGATTGCAACGCTGATGTGGCCCCACCCACTGGCGCAGCGACCGCTGCAGCCACCAGCTCAGAGTAAGTGCCGTCGCCGTTGTCAACCCACCTGCGCTTTAGCCCCAGGCTGTGTTCGGACTGGATGTCAGGCATGTCTTTTCCCTTCTATCAGGTGGCGGTTAGCCGAATGGCATAAGGCTGGCGGCCGTCTTGCGGCCACAGGAGCAAGACGTAAGCGGTGGCGTTGGCCAGTGCCGCGTGCGTCCAGCGCGGCAGGCGGCTGTTGGCATCTGCCGTAAGCGTGCCGCTGGTGGCCACCAACGCGCCTGTGGCGGCGTTGTGTGCGGTCACCACCACTTGCGTGCCCACCTCAGAATTCAGTGCCGCGCCGCTGCCTGCGAACGACGTGAGGCGGCAGCCAGGCAGCGTGTGCAGGTCAAAGCCGAACACCGCGCCTGCAGTGACAGTGGCCGTCAGCGTTTGGGTGGTGGCGTTGCCTGCCGCGTCGGTGGCGCGCACGCCCACCACGTAAGTGCCTGCCGTTGCGGCGCTGCTGAAAACCAGCGCGCCGGTGGTGGCGTTGATGGCGAACAGGCCTGCGTTTGCGCCGCCGTTGATGTCCCACGTGACGGACTCATTGGCCGTGTAGGTGTGGACTGCGGTGGCGCCTGCTGACAGCGATGCTGTGGCGGTGCTGCCGGTGGCGCCGCCGGGGCCTGTGATGACCGGGGGCGTGGTGTCGCCTGCAGCCGCCACAGTGAGGGTGAGAGTTTGGGTGGTGGCGTTGCCGGCCGCGTCGGTGGCGCGCACGCCCACCACGTACGTGCCGGCGCTGGGCGCGCTGCTGAACGACAGGGCGCCGGTGCTACTGTTGACGGCAAACAGGCCCACGTTTGCGCCGCCGTTCAGCGACCATGTAACCGTTTCGTTGGCCGTGTAGGTGTGCACCGCCGTGACCGGCGCGGTGGTGCTGGCGGTGGCGGTGCTGCCGGTGGCGCCGCCAGGGCCTGTGATGACGGGCGGCGTGGTGTCGCCACCGGCGCTGGGGGTCAGGCTCCAGCCCACAATGCCCCAGACCGGGCCCGGCCCCGTCCACGCGCCGTCGACGACCGTGCTGACGGCGCCAGGCTCTTGCCAAATGGCGCCGACAAACACAGGGTTGTCCGCAACTACCACGCGCCTCACCAGTGTTGCGGGCGCGGCGGGCACGATTGTGGTGCTGTCCGGGTGAGAGTAGCCGTGCACGAATGCCACCACCGTACTTCCTGCGGCGCTCGGCACAGTGATGCTGGGCGTTGCTGTGGAGCCGTTTGACAGTGTTTCTGCGCTCGCACCGCTAAAGCCGTCAAACGGCAAGGCCCATATCTGCGGCTTGCCGTTGCCGTCAGCACAAGTCACGCGTACGGTGCGCGTGCCCGTGGGCACGCTTGGGCCGACAGCCCAGAACGCGCGCAATCGGCCGCCTGGCGAAATGATGGGGATACTGTCTCGATCCAAGCCCGAGGTCATTGCCAGGTTGGCGCCAGCAGGGTCAATGACGCATGAAGATATTGGTGTGCCACCCGGCGTGATGTTGCCTTCGTTGAACACCAGCACCAGCAGCCCGCGATCAGCAGCTGACCCAAAGTTGACCGAAATGTCGCGGGTCGCTGAAAAGGAGCCGCCTGCGAAGGCTGGGGTCAGGAGTGGCATATCAGGCAAGCCTCACGATTTGCACAGGTGCAGAAGTTGATGAAATGCGCACGCCCAGGGTGACAGCGCCAAACTGCAAGGCGACAAAGCGACCATAGGTGCCGTTGATGCAGCGCCTGGTCGCCGTCACTGCGTTGAAGCGCTGAGTTGTCCATGTGGCCGAGTCAAGGCCGGTGATGCGGTACAGCGCATCGCCGACTTCGTTGCCCTGCATCCAAAGGCAGTTGTTCACGGGGTCGTGCACGGGCGTGGCCGCGAAGAACTTGCTTGGAAGCTCGGCGCCAGGGAAGGTGAAGTTGGCGGTGCTGAAATCGGTGTGGCTGCCGTCACTGCTGGTGAGCGTGATGGTCTGCATGTACGGCTGCCAGTTCGTGGCGCCCGCGTCGTGTGCGTCCCCGTAGCGCATGCGCACGGCCTGCGCGCCGCTGGCGCCGCTGAACGACACGCACTCGCGTCTTGCCACCATGTCGCAGAAGGCGCGGTTGTTGTGCACAAACTGCGTGGTGTGGGTGGCAAAGCTGTAGTTCAGCGACCCAGCGCTGGTGGGGCTGTGGTCTGTGGCCTGGGTGGCCGACAGATCAAACCGCGCCACAGAAAAACTGTCCCGCGGGTGGTAGATGACGTTGCCGCACCTGACCGATGCAGTCCACGCCCAGTTTGTGAATGGCGAAGTGTTCTGCCGGTTCCACCAAGGCGTTGTCAGTTCCAGGGTGTCCAGGTTGATGGTCTGCCTCGCCCAGCCGGTTACGTGCAGGCCGCCCTTTGTGGGGCCGGCACCAGGCGAACCCGGCGGCAGATAGACCTGGCCGTCGAATGTGTGGACAGTACCGATGCTGCCGTCGCCCTGTACGCTGTTGAACGCCAAACCGTCCACCAGGCCGTTTTCAAGCTGATGCGTGGTGGCGTTGTAGCCCCGCAGGTTGACCTCAGAAGCGCGGTCCCGAATGCGTGAAAAGCGCATCGTGTTGGCGTCGAACTGGATGCAGGGGTTGTCGTTTTGTCGGTTGCCGCCGTGGCCGCCAGCGGCGTACATCCAGCCCATGCGCAGCGTGGGCGACCAGCTCATGCCGTTCCACACATCAACATAGTGGCGCTCGCCGCTGCTGCCCGCAATGTTCAGGTACGGCGGCTTTTCCATGACGTTGGTCATGATGGCTAAGCTGTCTTGCACCTCGAGATAGCCGCCCAGCACGGGCAGTTGCTCGAAGTCGCTTTGCAGCACGTTGCCAGAGCCGTCCCGGTTGGGCGTCCAGCTGTTGCCGGTGATCTGCAGCGGCGGGGCGTTAGACAGCTTCATCGGCCCGATGTACTGCCGCGCCCAGACCAGGCCGGTTCTGATGATGTCGCGTGGCGCGGTCATTTCGGTTTGGCCGCCGTGAAACTCGTTCCACCACAAGCCCGTGGGCGTAAGCTGGCGGCAAGGGCGTAGCTTGCTGGGGTCGTAAGCAGGCGCGTAGGCGGGCAGTTGACGCAGCACCAGGCCCGTGCGCTCGTACACCAAGCGCCCGTCGATCCAGGTGCGTACGGCACCGTCAGCGCTGTAGCTGCCAGCGCTTGCGGTGTTGAACAACACCTCTTTTTCGACGCACACCCAGCGGTTGACGTACACCACGCCACCCATGCCGCCGCCCAACAGGCCCCACCGCTCCCACTGCGCGGTGTAGTCGCCTTGGCTGCTGTACCTGTGGCCAGCGGGCTGGTAGCTGTTCCAGTCGTAAAAGTGGATGCCGCGAACCTCGCCGCCGGCCAGCGGGCCTGCCAGGCCCGTGTCCATCTGCACGAAGCTGTCTCGCAGTTGCCACCCAAACGTGCCGCCGCTGCCCTGGCCAAACGGGCTGGTGCCGGAACTGCCGCCGCCGTAGCTGCACTGGTGGCTGGCGCTGATGCCGGTTTTGCCTTCAAGGTCGGTCCAGCGCGGCGCCCCCGCTGAAAGCACCTGCGGCCGCTGTGCCGGGCCCAAGGCTGCCGGCCGGCGCTGCCATTCGTAATACCTGACAAACAGGCGCGGCACGCCTTGGCCGAACAAGGGCTCAGGGAACATGAGGCGCAGGTCGGCCAGCAGGCGGCCATTGTTGGTGACCTCTTGGCCAGCGGTGACCGCCTGGCCTTCCTGCGAAATGCGCAGGCCGCCCAGACCCGGCGCCAGGGGGGTGACCCCTAGCGCGGTCAGTTGCGCGCTGGTCAACAGGTCGGGCCCTGCGTAGCTCTGGAATGACGCGGCTTTCAGGAACCTGTTGGCCACCGTATGCGGCCACAGGGCGGTGTTTGGTTGCCCACCCCAGATGGCGGGGTCATAGAACTGTTCGCTCTCCGGGTTCTTGCCCAGGTCTTCAACGACAAACTCACTGCGCGCAGAGCCGTCCACGTAGCGGTGCACGCCCAGCACTTGGGGGTTGCTGGCCAGGTCGGCGTCCAGCGCCAGCCCTGCCGCAGCAAGGCCCTGCTGGACCGGCAAGGCAGCCACCGGCGGGGTCAGCACCCAAGCCAGGCGGATCGCTGTCGGGCTGCCGCTCCAGTGCTGCTCGGTGCACCAGAAAAGCAGGTTGGCCGACTGCACCGGTTTCGTGGGCCGCGCGAACTCCACGAAAGCCGGCAGCGTGATGTCGGGCGTGGCGGTGGTAGGGCCGGCGCTGTTGTTGATCGCGGCCAGCACATTGCACGCCAAGACGGCAGTTTCGCCGTCTGTGTAGGTGACCTGAATGCGAGGGCGCTGCGCAGCATCAGGCCAGAACGGGCCCGCTATCTTGCGCGGCGCGGCGCTGGCGTTCAAGCGGAAAGCGCACCATGTCCCCGTCGTCTGCACGCGCTGTAAAGCAGCCGTCACGGGCATGGTGTGCGGGTAGACCGTGCCCTGCACGCCCGTGGGCGTGTCCACCGAAGCCCACGCCGTGCCGCCTTGCGCCTGCAGTGCCGCGTCAGCACCATCACCGCCCTGGTTGGCCCAAGGCCAGGCGCTTTGGAAGCACACAAAGTCCCGCGTCGGGCCCCACTTGTCTGCAACGTAGGGGTCACTGCCGCCAATGGTGGCCGGGCGCGCCAAGGCGTCGGTGGCCTGGAATAGCAGGCTTTGGCTGTTGCGGTAGGCACCGGCAGCCGGCGCGGGCAGGCCGCCCGGGGCGGCGCCTGCATGCAGGCTTTGGCCGCTGAAAATTGCGTAGGCGTCAGGGCGGACGGTTGGCATTCTTTACTTCACTTCTGGCGCTGCAGCGTGTGCCTTGCGGCTGCGCGCGCCCTCTGGCTTTGCAGCTTTGTCAGGCGCGGGGTGCGCGGCCAGGCCGTACCCGTGCTGTACGGCCCACGCCAGCACCTCGGCTGTGGTTTCGCGCGGCGAGTTGGCCGCTGCAAATTCCTCAACCGTGTGGCCGCCGTGAGCGAACAGAAACGGCTGGGTGACGATGAGCTGTGGCATGGTTTGTGGCGTGGAGAATGCAAAGCGGGCCCCGCGAAGGGCCCGCCTGTTGCTTGCTGGTACCGCTCAGGTGGTGGAGATGCGCAGCAGCTTGATGGCCTGGGTGTTGCGCAACCGGCCGCCCACACGCTTGCGGATGTAGAACTTCACAAAGCCGGGCGTGGTGATTTCGTCGCGGGTCATGCGCATGCCCACCAGGTCACAGATGAGGTAGCCCTCACGGAAGTCACCAAACGCCAGCGGGAAAGCGTTGGCTGCCACGGCCGGCATGTCTTCGGCCTCGGTGATGGGGAAGTTCAGGAAAGTGGCCGGCTGGCCAGCGGTGAGCGCCGGCTGCCACAGGTACTGGCCCGTGGTGTCTTTGTACTTGCGCATGGCGGCCAGGATGGCCTTGCTGGTCAACCAGCGTGCGTTGTTGCGGTAGCGGGCGCGCACGCCGTACACCATGTCGATCATCACGTCCGGCGTGGTGGGCATGGCCGCGGCCTGACCCGACGGGAAGTACTGCAGCGTGCCGAAGGCGCGCGAGCTATCGGCAGTGACCACCGGCGCAGGGCCCGACAAGATGCCGGTGGGCTTCTTCACACCATTGCCCGACACGAACGAGGCGCCTTCGCCTTGTGCGATGGCTTCTGCGGCACTCGTGGTCAGCCATTCTTCGACGTTGAAGAACAGGTCGTCCAGCGACTCTTCAGAAGCCTGCGGCTTGGCCGACGCCATGCCGAACGTCGGCGCCAGCTCGACCAGGTCAGGGGTGTTGGTCTGGTTGCGCGGGTCGGTCTCGCCGATCCACTCGAAAGACGCACCGTTGACGTCGAATAGTTCCTTGTAGTCGGGGGTGCCGGCCCGGCGCACGGTGGCGATGCTGCGGATGGGGCTCATGTCCACCGACAGGCGGGCAATGGTGCGCTCGATTTCCTCGGGCAGTGCAAAACCGCCAGCGGCGTTGTTGCCCACCACGGTTTGCACGGCGCGCTGCTCGCGGCCGTCGGCCGACTTGACGCTGAGCGCCTTTTGAGCCGCGTGCAGGCGCTGCTGCAGTTCACCGTCGCGCGGGCTGCGCACCCAAGCCAGGAAAGCCGACTTGTAGGCTGCAGCTTCTGCGCTGGGCTGTTGTTCGCCGGACTGGCTGCTGCTGTGGGCGCCTGGGCGCGACAGGCGGGTTTCCAGCTTTTCCAGCGACTGCTTTTGGGCTTCCAGACCGTTGATGGCTTCGTCCATCTTGGCCAGCTTGGCGTCCAGATCGGCGGTGCCCTTGCCGGCCTTCAAGGCTTCGATGCGCGCGTCGTTGGTGGCGCGGTATTCGGTGAAGACGGTATTGATCTTGTCCAACGCGTCAGCGATGGACTTGAGCGTCGGCTCTTCACGCTTTTCGTAGGTAGCTGCCGTTGCAGACTTCTGCAGGAAGGCGGCCATGTGCAGTGCCATGACGGCTGCGATGGTGTGTTTCATTTCATAGTCCTTTCGGGAATAAAAAAGCCGCCCGAAGGCGACGCGACTGGTGACCTGGCTGGTCAGGTGGACAGGGAACTCAACAGCCGGTTGGCTGCCTTCAGTGCCGCAGCCGCCTCGTCTGCTTCCCGCTGACCGAGTGCGATGCGCTTGACCGAGGCTATAAGCGCCTTGGCCTCATCAGCTGAGATGCCCGCATCCCGCAGGGCATGCTCCGCTTGACGGATGGTGGTGATTTCTTGCGCCGCCGACTTGACGCCAGTGACGCGGGCTTTGCCGTTGGCCGGGAAAGTGACCAGCGAGACTTCCCACAGTTCGATTTCAGTCAGCGTGCGCACTTCCGTGTCGCGGTCGTATGCCCACTGCTTCGATAGAAAGCCGATGCTCAAGCCGTTCAGGGCACCCATCTTCAGCAGAGCGTGTGCCTCTTTGCCCAGCACTGTGTCAAGCGCCAGCCGGCCCTGCATGCGCAGGCCTTTTTCATCCTCAACCATGTGGGTCCAGATGCCAATGGGCTGGCTGCTGTTGTGCTGCCACAGCATGGCCGGTAAGGTGCCTGCGGCTTTGTGGTCCTTCAGGCTTTGCGCAAAGGCGCCTGCCGCGATGACATCGTCATAGCTGTCTCGCACCCCAAAAACGCTGCCGTAGCCTTCGACCGTGCCGTCGTCGCCTGCAGCTTTGATCTGCAGCGCGAAAGAGCGCTGCTGCAATTGGCCGTGGGCGGCGCGGCGTTCAAGCTGTGGCAGTGGCGTCATCTTCGGTACCTTGTGGCTGTTTGCCGTTCATGTTCAGCGGGGTCAAAGGCTGGTCAAGGCCGGGCAGCGGGTCTTTGCCCTCTTCGTCGCGCAGCTCGTTGCGCGTGTAGATGCCCATCTCGGCGTAAGTGCGGGCCCACACGGCCCGGTCGCGCATTGAGCCGGCCATCAGGTAGCGGGTGTCAAACTCGGCGTACAGCGGGCCTGCGCCGTCCAGCAGCATTTCGTCCACGCGCTGCGACCAGGCGGTGTGCCAGGGCGCCAGGGTGTGCTTCAGGTGCGCGGCGAAGAATGCCTCTGAGGAGGCAAACGACGCGGTCTTGTCGCTGTGGCCCACCATGATCGGAAACACGCTGTAGGCGCGGCACACCTCTTCGATCTGCAGGCGGCGCGTTTCAACGTGCTGCGCGTCGGCGCCGGTCATAGCGTTGCTGACCCACTTGGCGGCCTTGTCCAGAATCATCGGCTTGCCGGCGTTCTTGGCGCCCGCGTGGTTTTTGTCGATGTGCTTTTGCAGGCGCTCGTGCTGCTCAGTGGTCAAGGTGGCGTCGACGCTGTACATGCCGCTGGTGACGACGCCGTTTTCATGGATGCGGCTGTGGCTTTTTTCGCTGGCCATGGCCAGGCCCACTGCCGACGCCGCCAGGCGCACAGCGTTCAGGCTGCGCGTCCAGTCCCACTGCACGCCATTCAGGATGAACACATCATCGGGGCCGAACTCGCCGATGGTGCCGAACTCGTCCCAGCACCTGTAGCGCAGATCGAAGCGGGAGATGCGGCGCATTTCCCAGTTGCCGGGCATGACGGGCAGCAGCTCACGCACGCGGCCATTGCCGCCACGCGACTTGATGGACAGGGCGGCGCCCGTCAGGGCAGCGTGCAGCGTCATCTGGCGGCGCCATTCATAGCTGGTTTGCCAGGCGTTTGGGCGGCGGGCCAGCAGGCGGTATTCAGGGATGTTGACGGCGCGCTCACGGGTGCCGTCTTCACTTTCACGGTACACATGCAACTTGGGCGTGGCGCAACCGTCTGCAATGGTCTTCACGCAGGCCAGCACGGTGGCCACCTGCAGCGCTGTCTTGTCGTTGACCAGGTGGCCACCCACCATGCCGCCGCCGTTGCCGTCGATCAGGTCTGCCACCTGGTCGTAGGTCAGCTCGGTGGCTTTGCGGCTGAGTGAACGGGCGAACCACCCCATCAGGCACCGCGCGCGATAAGGGCGCCGGCCACCATGGCCAGCACACCGCCTACGATGAAGCCGGCCGGCGGGTACATCAACCAGGCGCCATAGGACACCGCAGCGGCGCCGGCCAGCAGCAAGCCGTCGGCCACGTTGTGTGAGGCCATGCTGGCCACAGACCGGCCCATGCCAGACAACCGGGCGCCCACCTTCATGTCTGCTTGTCCCAGAAGCTGATTTCCACGGGCGCCTGCACCATGGCCCGCCCCAGGCCCATGATGGTGGCCACCGGCCCGTCGATCTTGGCTTCGTTGCGCTCTTTGCGCGGGTAGATGTTGTCTTTGTTGTCGCGGTGGCACACCACGTTGGACATCATCCAGTCCATGGCCGGGTTGCCGTCGTGCTGGAAGCGGTCAGGGCCCTGAAGCACCAGCGCTTCCAACTGCTTCATGGGTTCACTGAAGTTCAGCACCGTCGGCCGCATTTCCACCATGGGCAGTTGCTCGGCCAGCAAGTGGCCGCTGAGCTGCGTGGCCTGGAAGGGGTCGAACGGAATTTCGCGCAGGTCTTGCAGTGTGCGGGCGTCTGTACGAAGCTGGTCTTCGATGGCGTCGTAGTCGGTCACTTCACCTGGCGTGGCAATGATGTGGCCGCTGCGCACCCAGCCGTCGTACTGGCTGTTGGTGCCCGACTCCACCGCACGTTCAGGCAGCCAGAAGCGGGCGCGGCTGATGAGGTAGTAGCGGTCGATCGCTTCGTCGTGAAACAGCAGCGGCGCGGCAGCAATGTCCACCTTGCTGGCCAGGTCCAGCGGGGCCCAGCACGGCAGGTGCTTCAAGGCCTGGACGTTCAGCGCGGGGTTGGCGCACTTGTCCCAGGCGATCATGTCCATCCAGGCGTGGTCGGCGTTCACCCACACGTTCAGGCGCTTGGTCAGGAAGCCACCCACTGCGCTGGGCGTCACCATGGCTTTGCGCGCGGCGGCTTCCATGTCGTCAAGCTTGACGCTGACGCCCAGGTTGGGGTTGGCCTTGCGCCAGACAGTGATGTCTCGCCAGTCGTCTTCAGGGTCCAGGGTGTAGATGACGCCGAACCAGGTTTCGTCGGCGTGCGTGCCGTCCAACACCTTGCGTGTGTATTCGCGCTGCTCGTAGCAGATGCCGGCGCGGTCGCTGCCGGCGGTGGTAATCATGCTTATCAGCGGCTGGCTGCGGGCGCCGGTGGCGCTGTCGATCACGTCATACACGGCGCGGGTCTTGTGGGCGTGCAGCTCGTCAATGACGGCGGCGTGGACGTTCAGGCCGTCCAGCGTGCTGCCTTCTGCATTCAGCGGGCGCGCGCTGCTGGCGGTGCCGGGCACGGTGATGTCGTGCTTGCCCACGTCGACGCCGAAGCGGGCAATGAACTCGGGCTCACGCAGGGCCATGTTGCGCATGACGTCAAACACTTCGCGCGCCTGCTCGCCCGTGGTGGCGGCGCTGTACACGTGGGCGCCCGGTTCCTTGTCGGCAGCCAGCAGGTACAGCAGGCGGCCGGCGGCGCGGGTGGACTTTGCGTTCTTGCGCGCCACCTCTTCGTAGCTGCGGCGGAAGCGGCGCAGCCTGGTGGTGTTGTGCACCCAGCCGAAGAGCTGCAGCTCGACGAAGATCTGCCACGGTTCCAGCACCAGCTTGCTGTGCATCAGCTTGCCGTCGACGTAGGCCGGGCGGGCCCACTCGCCCTTGATGTGGGGCAGCAGCTCGATGAAGCGGCACGCGCGGCTGCCCAGGGTTTCGTCCAGCACGTAGGGGAAGTCGATGTCGCCCTGGCGGTCCAGGTCGCGCAGGAAGCGGGCGCAGGCGCTGCGCTCCAGCTTGCCGGCCACTTGGGCGCCAGCTACAACTTCTTTGGCGTACGCGGTAGCGCGCTGCAGGTAGGTGCTCATGCGGGCTTCAGTCGTCGAAGTCTGCAAAGCTGGGCTGGCCGGTGGCGGGCGCTTTGTCGGTGCCGCCCTCGAAGAGCTGCATCTGGGCCCGCAGCGCGGTGGTGACGCTGGCCTGCTCGGCTGGCGACAGGCCGAACTTGTCCAGCAGGCGTTGCATGTCGGTGCGGGTGGCGCGCAGCAGTTGCACCAACGGGTGCTGCACCGGCATGCCGTTTGGCGTGGTGGCCAACCAGGCGTCGCTGTCGTCTTTGCCCTGCGAACGCAGCAACGCCTGGCGCTTGCGCAATGCGTGGCGCAGCAACTTCACGTCGGCCACTGTCTCGCAGAGGTCTTCGAACATGTCGCTGTACACCGCCGACATGAGGTTGTAGCGCAGCAGCTCGGGAGACAGGCGCCGCCATACCTTGCGCGCGCCGGGGCTCAGACCAACCGGGATGGTCGGCAGCCCGACTTCGGGGCGGAAAGTCGACGTCAGATCGATAGGCCGATGACCGCGATTGCCTTCCAGCACCCGCAATTCGACCGGTTTCGATGCCGGACCGGGCCGCGCCATCAGCCGCTGACCCCTTCAAGTTTGACCCCCCCCACCCCTGCAACCTGCGCGCGCAAAATTCCGACGAACCGATCGGTCCCCTGGCCGGCTGCCCCATGGATTTGCACCCCCCCCGGGGTGGCAGGCAGGGGGGCGCGGGGGGCATGGTGGCGGCCTGTGCGGGCCTCTGCGGCCGTCTTCTCGACGTGGCAGTCATTGCACAAGGCCTGCAGGTTGGTGCTGTCGTCGGTGCCGCCACGGGCCTTGTTGACGATGTGGTCAACCTGGGTGGCAGGCGTGGTGAAGCCGGTGCGCTTGCAGGCCTGGCACAGCCCACCGTCACGCGCCATCACCGCGTTGCGCAACTTGGTCCAGGCATTGCCGTAGCCGCGCTCGTGCCGGCTGCCGCGCCTGCTGTCTGCAAAGGACTGGTCTTGCACCTTGTGCGCTGGGCAGCGCGTGGACCCGTCGCGCACGAGCACACCACAGCGCGCTGCTGTGCAAGGGCGGGGGGCGGCTTGTGGCATGGGGTGGGGTCGGAAACGACGAAGCCCCGCAGCGGCTTACACCGTGCGGGGCTTCGTTTAAGGGCAGATACCCTAGGTTGCCCGGAATTACACCACAACCAATTTGTTGCGCAAGCCTGCCGACGGCTCATCGTTGAAGATCGCGGCCAGGCGGACGTGTGCCGCGTCAATACGCGCCGTAACTGTGGACGGCGCACAGCCCAGCCGCTCAGCCTGCTCTGCCAGTGACAGCCGCATCACGTAATGCACAACCAAGGTGTTAGCCAGCCGTTGGCTCAGCGTGGCAATGGCGCGGTGCGTCTGCCTCGCATCACTGGATGCACCCACCTTGAGCGTAGGCGTCTGCCCTGGTGAAGGTGGCTGCCAGTTCTCGTGCAGGACCGACGTGACAGGATACCCAGACCCATCACCCACCGTCAGCATCACAGCCCACCGCTGCAGCCGGGCCTCTATGTTTGCGTCACGCGCCATGGGCAGCCCCTGGCGCAGGGTTGCGCAACACCAACAGCACCTGGTCCTTCAATGCCACGTCAGCCCACACCGTGGCCCAGTCATCCCAAGGCATGCCCACAGCCAGGCCACCTTCCCGGGCAAAGAACCAACCAGGCTCTCTGCCCAGCACACCCCGTTTCCAGCACTCATTCACATGGGCATTGCCCAGCTCGCGCCGCTTCTCTGCAATCAGCTTGGCAGTGCGGGGCATCGCTTGGGGCAGCCAGCTCCAATCAGCTTTTGACTTACCACTGTCCATATGTCCTTCAACTTTCCATTGACCTGTGAAACTCAACTGCGCCTCACGTACGCGTGCGAGCGCACCCACCCACTGCGCCCGGCCGCGCTGCAATGTGGACACCTGGACAAGCCCGGACACAGCTCCGCCGACATCAGCCTTGAACCGCTTTGCCGTTCAAGCCAAAAGTCAATGCAAACGCGTGGACACGCGGACATGGCAGGCATCCCGGGGCGCCGGGTCGCAGCTCGCTACATGGCAGGTGCCTGGACTGCCCTGACCTTTTCGGGACCGCTACCCCGTCGCTGGTCAGAATGGGCAGTCATCGTCGGCCCCCTCTGTCTTTGGGCCCTGCGTGGGCCTGGTTTGTGAATCCCCGCTGCCGCCGGCCTCGGTGCCGGCCTTGCCTTCGGGGCGCTTGAACATCCAGGGCCTGTCGGCCCGGCTTGACCTGAACCGCACCCACCCCAGCGTGCGCAATGCCGCCGTGACCTGGCGCAGCAGCACGTGCGTTTGCTTGTCGACGCTGATGCCCAGCTTGGACAGCAGCTCGGGCGCCGATATGGAATCGATCAGCGTGCCGTTCTCGCCACTGCCGGTGACCTTCTGGTTTTCGTCGTACAGGAAGCGGGTGGCCGCGGCCTGGATGGCGCTTTCAATCTGGCGCTGCTGCTGCTGGCCATCAAACAGCTTGGTCTGTTCGCCCGGCGTCGGGTGGAACCTGTCGCCCGCGTCCAGGTACACCAGCGCCTCGGCAAACATTTGGTTCAGGTTGTCGCGCACCCAGTCCAGCTCGATGCGCTTGGTCACCCGCACCGGCCAGAAGCGCCGGTTGCCGGTGCTGTCCACCAGGTAGTGGTCTTCGTTCGTGGTGCCGATGAACACCACCTGCCGTGGGTAGTCTTTGGCGCGCCGGTCGAAGCTGGCCCGGAAGCGGTCTTTGGCCGAAGAGATGAACTGCTTCACCTTCGTCACCTCAACCTTGCTCAACGCGTCCAGCTCGCCCCATTCGTACACCAGCACGCCCTGCAGGTTCTGGTAGCTGTCTTTGTCGCCCAGCGTCAAGCCGGTGTCGGCAAACCAGTCCATGGCCAGCAGTTTGGCCAGCGTGCTTTTGCCCCACCCCTGCGGGCCCTCGAAAATGGCCATGTAGTCAAACTTGCACCCGGGCCTGAACACCCGCGCGCAAATGGCCATCACCAGCCAGGTGCCCACACGGGCCAGGTATTCGCCCAGGCGCGGGTCGGCATCGCCGGCCGGCTCTTTCTGGCACACGTGCTGCAACCAGGTGGCCAGGCGCTTTTCACCGTCCCAGGTGCCCCGCAGCCCATCCAGCCGATCCCGCACGGGGTGGTATCGGTGGCGTTTGGCCACCATTGCCACACCTTCACCCAGCGCAGTGCTGCTCATGCTGGGCAGCCAATGCTCGCGCACCAGCCAGTTGCCCATCTCCAAATCCTCGACCTCGTCCCACACGCCCAGTTCGCCGCCCCAAGGCGGCGCGCGGCGCTTTTCAACTTGGTTGGTGAACTCATTGAAAACGATCACCCCGTCAGCTTCAGGAATCCCGGCCAAGCCCCGCGCAGGCAGCCCGTCAAGCGCCAGCACCACGTTGTCGCGGCAGGCCTGTATCCGGCCCTTCTCGCGCAGCAGGTGGTCTTGCCACGTCGGCAGCGGCGCTTCCCGCCTGTCGCCCGCGCCAGCGTTTGAAGGGGTAGAAGTGCCACCACCTGCTGGCGCAGCGCCCGGGGCGCCCTTGCCGTCGGCTGGCGCAACAAAGGGCACGGCCGCGCGGATAAACGCGCGCACCTCTTCAGGCCCCCAACCCTGCGACACAGCATCGGCAATGTCCCAACCATCGCTGACCGCGCCCGGCTGGGGCAGCGGACAGATAAACACCGTGCAGCCGTGTTCAGCCTGCAGGTGCGCGCCGATCTTCACCATGGCCTGCATGCCGGGCTGTCGGTGTTCAGGCAGCAGCGGCTTGGTGGCCGGGTCTGTGCCCGCTTCGCGTTCCGCCTTTGTCAGCGCTTCGCGTTTGGCATCACAGTCGGCCCACAGGTATACCGTGCGGCCCATCAGCCAGCCCCAGGCCGCCTTGTCCCAGGCCTTGCCACCACCCGGCCAGGTCACAAAGTCAAATTCAGCCGGCAGCAGCGCATGGCCAGCGCCTGCACACTTCTCGCCTTCCACCAGCACCACGGGCAACTGCAGGTCTGCGCTCAGCAGCGTGGCCGGCACAAACAGCGGGCGCGGCACCTCCCACTGCTTCCAATGCCAGCGCTGCGTGCCCCGGCCGTCGCTTTCGTCAACGCACCAGGTGAAGGGCAGTACTTCCTTGCCGCCTGTGCTGGTGCGAAACCGCGCCACGTAGCCCCACAGCGCACCTTCAAAGCGGTATTCCCAGGTGGCTTCGGGCTCGCTGTAATGCCAGTGCTTGAAGTCCGGCGCAGGCGCATTAGCCGGCACTGGTGCCACTGCGCGCCACATCGTCTTGCGTGGCCCGGTGGCGGGTTCGGCATCGGCTGGCGCTTGTGCGGGCGCTGGTGCAGGCCCTGGTGCGGCCTGGTGTGCAGACGCCTGCGGCTGCCGCCAGCCCAGCTCGGCCATCAGCTGGCGCGCGGCCTGGCCGTTGTTCAGCCCCTCTTTGGCTGCATACAGGCTGGTGAGGTCGCCGCCCTTGTCGCCGCTGGCGAAGTCGCACCATAGGCCGGTGACCAGGTTCACGCTCAGGCTTTCGCCCTCGCCGCCGCCCAGGTCACCGCACACCCATTCATGGCCGCGCCGCCTGCCGCCTGGCAGCCACTGCGGCACCAGCACCTCAGCACGGTCCAGCAACGCGGCGGCCAGCGCACCAAAGTCAATCGGCCCACCTGCCCCTGCACCACCGCCGGCAGGTTTGCTCATGCAGCCTGCGCCCACAAGCTCTGCTGCTGCAGTGCGCCCGGCTGAGCCGCCATCAGCAGCACCGGCCGCCGGCCCCGCACGCGGGGCTGCGCTGCGCCATCTTGCAGCACCTGCGCCTGGCCTTCAGGGGCCGGCACCGGCACCAACAAGCCCCGGCTCAGCATGCGGCTGGCCGTGTAGCGGCCCACTGCGTAACCCACGCGGGCACGCGCGCAAAAGTCTTTCACCGTGCCCGGCACCGCTGCGGCGCTGTACAGCGCCTGCGCCACTTCACCCACGGGCCGCATCAGCCCAGCTTTACAGCCAGGTGCCAATTCGGCCGGGCCAGCGCCACGGTGTCAGGCACGCCCTGGGCGCGCTGGCCCGACGGGTGGTCATAAGCAAAGGTGGCCTCGGGCCGGCCGGGCTGCACCTCTTCAATGCGCTGCAGCCGCGCCACCTGGCCGCAGGGCATCAGGTAGCGGGCGCGCACCTTGAAGTACGTGCTGTCGTCAGCGGCCAGCGTCTTTACAGGCTGTTGCACTTGAAACACCTTCTCCCCTACCCATAGGGGTGTTACCCCGCATTTGCGGGGGTCATGCTCAGGCCATGTGTAACCAGCACGGCCAACCAAGAAAAAACCCCGCGCTGGCCGGCCCGTGCAAACAGCGCCCTAACGCTGCACGCAAGCCGGAGGAGTCGGCCGGCCTCAGACCAACCAGCGAACGGCATCGCTGCCGCCAGTGGGGGAAACGGGGGTGGGTGCCCAACCTGTGGCGGTATGCTGAAAGCTCCAACACCATCAACTCACAGAACCCACAGGAGGGCACCCATGGAAAACGACGACCCGCTCGACAAAAAACTCAAGGTCATGAGGCGGCTGCCCAGAGGCACCCGACCTGCTGCCGAAGACATGGCCAACTTGCTGGAAATTTGCTGGGCTATCGCGCAGACGGCCTTTGCCGCCAAGGCAAAGCCCGAACACGCTATTCAGCTTTTGCCACTGCTGGTGGCGCAGGCAGCAGCCGAAGATCAACAAACACCGCGCGCGGTTCCTCCCCGCGCTGCGGCCTCATCCACACGACGCGAATAGAGGAGGCGTTTTCCTCGTTCGGCTCTACCTCGGCCAGGATCAAGTCATCCTTTTGTGCCGCCTCAATCTCCCGGCAGTACGGGCGGGCCAGCTTGTGCCCGCCCGGCACCGCCGTCAGGGCTGCCGTACCCAAGATGGCCACCAGCTTGCTGGCGGTTTCCACGTCAAGCCTGCCCAAGCTGGCCCAGTCATACGTCAGCACCTCGCAAGGGTTGCGCGCGGGCTGCGGCGCAAAGGGCTCGGCAAACCCTTTGAAGCCGGACAGGAAGGCTTTCACGCTCTTCACCTGGTCAGGCGTCAGGCGCTGCAGTTCGGACCATTCATACACAAGATCTTTTTTAGGCACGTGTTGTCTCCGGGGGTTGTTGCGCCGCTGCGGGCGCGGGGTTGATGGGGCCGGCCACGTCTATGCACGGGCGGCCTTGGGGATGGGGCCAATCGGGGTCGGGCACGCGCTGCCAGCGCACGTCGGGGCGCAGTTGCTCGCAGCTCACGCGGCCAGCAAGTGCGCGCTCAATAGCTGGACACTTTTTCATCGTCAATCTGCGCTGGCCAAGAGAACGTCATCAATGCGGCTCATGAACAGCCGGACCGTTTCAATTCCTGGGTTCGCAGTTGTGCCGCGCTTAATCTTGTAGATCGTCGTGGGCGGCACTCCTGAAAGCTGGCCAAGCACATCAAGCTGCTTGAGCGTGAGCGGCGCCAGCGCGGCTCGAACTTGCTCAATGCTGGGAACGGTGTTTTCCATGCCCTCTATCCTACCGAATGCGGTAATGAATAGTCAACCCCATTCGGTAAACGATCCCGCCCACACTGCCGGGATGGGCAAAACCGTAAAGCAAGTCATCCAGGAAAACGTGCGCACCCTGCTGAAGTTGCAACCCGATGAGTCGGGAGTGCAGAAGCTCATTCAGAAGGGATTTCCCAACGGTTCAGCGCAGCGCATCCTGAATTTAGAAACCAAGATCGGCGTGGACCAGCTCGACAAACTGGCCAAGGCGTTCAAGGTTGAGCCATGGCAACTGTGCGCGCCGAACTTGGGCGCCGCCACTGGCCAGGTCAAGTTGGTCCCAGACCGCTGGCCGTTCGCAACCATCCGGCGCGACCGGTGGGAAGAACTTTCCGAACGACACAAGGGTGTGGTGGAAGACGCCGCCCTGCAGGCGCTTGAGCGGCTTCAAGAGCTATCCGGGAAACCGGGACGCGATCTCCGCATGACAGGCCACGTTGTCAGTTTCCCAGGCCGTAGGCGACCGTCAACCCCGTAGCTGCGGGGCCTAAAACAATTGAAACGCCGAGCCCGCCAAGTGCGGGCTTTTCTGCGTCCCCAAAAAAAGTTTGCCGAATGTGGTTGACAAAGCATTGCCGCATTCGGTAGAGTCGCACCCTATGCGCTGCAGAAACGCCCCTATCGGGCGGCAGCGCAAAAGGGCAAGCGATGCGCAACGTCAACACCAGCCTGCTGGACCAGGCCCTGGCCGCCGAACACATCCGCCACACCGAGCGGCTGCTGGCCATCAACCGTATGCAGGCCGGCCTGCACGCCCTGCAGGCCCACGTGCCCGCCCTGGAAGCCCAGGGCGTGAAGCTGGACATAGCCCACAGCTACCCCACACACCACAACGGCCGGCCCTGCGTGCACCTGTGCGGCGACTACTGGGCCGACAGCGGCCGCATCTTCACGGCCCTGTTGCACCTGGGCTTTGAGGAGGTGCACAGCGAGCGCGTGACTTACGGCAGCTTTGTTTCTGTGCTGCTGGGCCACGGCCCGCTGCGCTTGCAGTTGCATGTAACCAACGCGGTGGCGCAAAGCAACCCAGCGCCGCCCAAGCCCGCCCGCCGCGCGAGCGACGCGCCGGCCCCCCGCGCGGCCGCCATCGCCACCGCACCAGGCCACCCGCTGTGGGCCGGCGCGTGAACCAGCGCCGCCCCTGGCCGCTGGTGCTGCTGCTTCTGGCCTGCGCTGTTGTGCAGGGCTGCGGCGGCGGTGGCGAGCAGCCTGCAGACCCGGCTGAACCCGCTGCCGGCACCCAGCCGGTGAACTGCAAAACCCACCCTGAAAGGTGCCTGTGATGACCCTGCACAAGTTACCCAGTGCCGACAAGCCGGCCACCCTGTGGCCCTGCGACATCAACCCCACCCGCACGCAGGCGTCTGCACAGCACCCCTGCCGCCAGCCGCGCGCAGGCCGGCAGGTAGACCCGGCCATGGACAAAGACCCCGCCACCACCGGCAACGTGGGCCAGGGCCACCTGGCGCCCCGCGCGCCGCACCCCAACCACATGGCGACATCTGTGGAACGCTGGTACTACCGCAGCGGCTGGCGCATGGGCATCGTCAACGGCGTGGTGCTGGGCACCCTTCTGGGGGTGTGCGGCACCATGCTGGCGGCTTCGCTGTACACCCTGCTGGCGGTGCACTGACATGCGCGAACCAGAGCCCACGCGCGAACAGCTCCAATTGGCCTTCAACAACCAGTGGCGCCAAGGCTGGCCCCACACGCTGGACGAAGCGCTGGCCGGCGACACGCTACGCGACTACGCCCGCCGCACCTGCATTGTGGGCGCCGCCCGCAACCTGAACCGCCGCGCCACTGCGGGCCATGTGGCGCACTCGCTGCCCAAGCTGCCCGCGCCACCGGTGCAGCCGCCGCCACCGCCCAAGGGCGCGCGCAAGTACGGCCGCAGCGAATACAGCATTGCCACCGGGCCCGTTGTGCCGCTGACCTCGTTCGCCCGCCCGAACCCGCTGGGCATGCTGAAACGGCCCGGCAGCGATGCCGCCACCCCCCGCTTTGACCCACGAAAGGCTGCCGCCAATGACCTGGATGACTGACGCCCCAGCCACTGTGCTGGCCACCACCGCCACCGGCCTGCAGGTGCTGGCCCAGCGCCACGAGGTGATGTTCAAAGACGGCACCGCCGTACACCTGCACCCGGTGCGGGCAGCCGGCGTGCAGCACACGTTTCTGCGCGCCGTGCAGTGCGGTGACGGCTGGCAAGTGACCGACCTGCGCAGCCACGGCCCCGAGCTGGAAGACGACGTGCTGCGCCTGCAGCCGCGCGACACCCAGGGCGTGGTGTTTTTCACCCTGCGCGGGGCCTATGCCACGCGCCAGGCGTTTGTGCAGCGTGTGCTGCAGATGGCCGGCAGCCCGCCGGCTGACGCCACCCATTTCCCCACCCGCCGGCCACCGGCATCAACACCTGCAAAGGAACTGTTCCCATCATGAAGCTGAAAAACCTTCCCTCCATTGGCGCGCCTTTCGAAGGCGGCTATTTCGGCGGCGTCTTGTGCGTGGGCGAGCTGCTGTTCGCCCTGGCCTGGGCACCCAAAGCCGAAGGCGAAACCAAGGGCGCCTGGCTGCCGCGCAACGAACCCGTGCCCGGCACCGAAAGCTGCTGCGACAGCCTGACCAACACCCTGGCCCTGGCTGAAGCCGGCAGCGCGCTGGCGAAGTGGGCACTGGACCTGCGCATCAACGGCCACGACGACTGGTGCCTGCCTGCGCGCGATGCGCTGGAGCTGGCCTACCGCCACCTGAAGCCCGGCATCCACGAAACCGGCAACTACTTCCGCGATGGCGACAACCCCAGCAGCGTGCCGGTGGGCTATCCGTACCGCAACGGCGGCAGCGTGCTGCAGACGTCTGTGCAGGCTTTCCAGGCGGGCGGCGCCGAAGCTTTTGAGGAAGACGACTGGTACTGGGCGAGCACGCAGTACTCCGACGGCAGCGCGTGGGGCCAGTACTTCGGCTACGGCTTCCAGTACTACTACGACAAGGAGTACGAGGCACGCGCCCGAGCCGTCCGCTTGATTCAGCTTGACGCTTGAATCCTTCAATCCTTCACAACAGTCAACCATGTACATCAGAACCCTGAACATTCACATGGCCGCACCCACGGCCATTACACGCGCCTTGCTGGACGTGATGGGCGTGCGCAGTGCAGACGCCCCCACAACAGCAGAACCCGCAGCCACGCCGCCGCTGGCGGCGGTGCCACGAATAGGCGAGCCGTGGCCCGGCATCGAAGGCAGCGCCTACGCAGGCCTGTCGCGCGGCGCAGGCGGCCAGCCCGACATGCACCTGGTGCTGCTGGCGGACGAACCGACCGACAAGCTGAACTGGCAGGCCGCGCAGGACTGGGCCCGGCGCATTGGCGGCCAACTGCCAACACGCGACGAAAGCGCCCTGCTGTATGCACACCTGCGCGACAAGATTGACAACGGCGGCTGGTACTGGACCGCAACGCAGTACTCCGACGGCTACGCGTGGAGCCAGAGCTTCTACTACGGCATCCAGGACTGCTTCAACAAGAAGTCCGAGGCACGCGCCCGAGCCGTCCGCAGATTTGAGGCTTGATCCTTTGATCCTTTGAACCATGGCCTTGCACACTGACTTGCCTATTCATCGCACAGGCGTGCGTCTGCTCTCGCTGGCCATCAAGGCACAGGAGCAGATGCCACGCGGCGTGAAGCGCAGCCTGGGCGACAAGATTGCTGCCCACTGTGTTGAGATGCTGGACTTGATGGCGCTGGCCAACGCCACCCAGCACGCCGAGCGCGCCGACTACATCCGCCAACTGATGAAACAGCTACGCGCGATGACGGTGCTGCTTCGTGTCAGCCACGACAGCCGCTACATGTCCACCAAGCTGTGGGCCGAGTCGGTGGCGTTGCTGGACAGCATAGGCAAACAGGGTGGTGGGTGGCTGAAAAGCGCCCACGCCAAGTCAACGAACAAGGCGCCTGCAGCATGACGGCTACGGCCCCCATGCCCGAGCGCAATCTGAATCTGGTCGTGCCGCTGCCCCACGAGGGCACCGCCATGCGCACCACGGACACCGCAGCGCCCGCGCTGGACTGGCCCGGCGCAACCGCCCCGCTGATCGGCGCAAGCCTTCGGCCGGGCGGTGTAGATAGCACGCAGCAACGCAGTACTCCGACGGCAACGCGTGGAACCAGAACTTCAACAACGGCAACCAGAACTACAACAACAAGAAGTACGAGGCACGCGCCCGAGCCGTCCGCAGATTCAGACCTGTTCCCCCAGTTGGTGGCCGCCTACATGGACTGCCGCCGCAACAAGCGCAACAGCACCAGCGCCCTGGCTTTTGAGGCCCGCCTGGAACACAACCTGTGCGCTCTGCACGATGAGCTGCAGGCCGGCGCCTACGCGCCCGGCCGCAGCATCTGCTTTGTGGTCACCAGCCCCAAGCCCCGCGAAGTGTGGGCTGCCGACTTCCGCGACCGCATCGTGCACCACCTGCTTTACAACCGCATCGCACCCCGGTTCTACGCCCGCTTTACGGCCGACACCTGCGCCTGCATTCCGGGCCGTGGCACGCTGTACGCAGCGCAGCGCCTGGAACACCAGGTGCGCAGCATCACCCACAACTGGGCCCGGCCGGCGCACTACCTGAAGTGCGACCTGGCCAACTTCTTTGTAAGCATCGACAAGCACGTGCTGCGTGCCCAACTGGCGCGCCACGTCACCGAACCTTGGTGGCTGCAGCTCACTGACACGGTGCTGATGCACGACCCTCGGGCAGACGTTGAACTGCGCGGCCACGCACGGCTGCTGGGCCTGGTACCACCACACAAGAGCCTGTTCAACGCGCCCGATGCCACCGGCCTGCCCATAGGCAACCTCAGCAGCCAGTTCTTTGCCAACGTGCTGCTGAACGACCTGGACCAGCGCGCCAAGCATCAACTGCGGGCCCCGCATTACGTTCGCTACGTTGACGACTTCATCATGCTGCACCAAGACCCGGCATGGTTGAACGCGGCGCTGGCAGACCTGGCCGCCTGGCTGCCGCAGCAACTGCGCCTGCACCTGAACCCGCGCAAGACCGTGTTGCAGCCTGTTGCGCGCGGCGTCGACTTCGTCGGACACGTCATCAAGCCCTGGTGCCGGACCACACGGCGCGGCACCGTTGCCAAAGCTTTGGCCCGCATGCGCGACCTGCCGGCGGCCGACGTTCACCAGGTTGCCAACAGCTACTTCGGCCTGTTCACGCAGGCCACCCACAGCCACCAAGACCGCGCCCGGTTTGCCAACGCCGTGAGGCACCGGGGCCACTGCATCACCGGCGCATTAACCAAGGCTTACCCATGAGCGAAGATGTCATTGTCCAGATTCCTATTGGCGAACTGCACGAGTCGCCCTTCAACCCGCGCAAGCGCTTCACCGGCATCAAGGAATTGGCCGACACCATGCGCCCGCCGAACGGCCGCGTGCTGCAGGCCCTGCTGGTGCGGCCGCGCGTGCCGCCCCTGTTTGCGGGCGAAGCCGACCTGGCCAGCACTGCTGTGGCTGGGTACGAAGTGGTGTTTGGCCACCGCCGCCGCCGTGCAGGCGAAGAGGCGGGCCTGTCCACGCTGCCCTGCATGGTGCGCGCCATGACAGACGCCGAAGCCCGCCACTGCCAGGTGGTAGAAAACCTGCAGCGCGAAGATGTTCACCCGTTTGAAGAAGCCGAAGGCTTCGAGACCCTGATGCGCGAAGACGGCCTGACTGCCGACCAGGTGGCCGAACAGTTTGGCAAGAGCCGCAGCTACGTTTACGGCCGCCTGAAGCTGCTGCAGGCCTGCCCCGAGGTGCGCGACGCCTGCCTGGACGGCAAGATCGGCAGCGAAGTGGCCCTGCTGGTGGCGCGCCTGCGCACACCCAAGCTGCAGGAAAAAGCACTGGCTGCCATCCGCAACGACACCAGCAGCATGGCGAAGATGGACGACGGCGGCAAACGCAGCTTCCGCCACATCCGCGACCTGCTGGCCGACAAGTTCACGCTGGAGCTGAAGGCCGCCATCTTTGACATCGAAGACGGCACCTTGTGTCCACAGGCCGGCACCTGCAGCGCGTGCCCCAAGCGCACGGGCAACGCGCCCGAGTTTGAAGACTTGGCCAGCAAGAACCGGGAAGGCGCCCACGGCGCGCACTTCACGAAGAATGGCGGTCCAGACATCTGCACCGACCCCGACTGCTTCGCTGGCAAGAAGGCTGCGCACCTGGCACGCAAAGCCACAGAGGCTGCGCAAAGCGGCGCCACCGTCATCAGCGGCAACAAGGCAAAGGCTGCGATTGGCGCCGACGGCAGGCTGAAAGGCTACGTAGCGCTGAAGGACGTGAAGCAGGCCTTGAAGCAAGCGCCGAAGGACAGCGCAGCGCCGCAGGTGGTGACCATCATCGACCAGCGCACCGGCCAGGCGGTGAAGGCTGTCAAGACCGCCGACCTGCCCGCATCGGCACAGCCCAAGCCGCAGCAGGGGCGCGGCCCACAGCGCGACTGGGAAGCCGAACGCCGCGAGCGCCAGGCCTTGGTTGATGCAGAGCAGCAGCGCCGTGCTGCGCTACACCCCCAACTGCGCACGGCCATGCTGGCCGCCACGCCCAGTGCCGATGAACTGCGCCTGGTGCTGTGGATGGCTGCCAGCGGGGGCGTGGACTGGCAGGTGAAGGAAAAGGTAGCGGCCCGCCATGGCATCGCCACAGATGACCACAAGGGCTTCGAGTGGACCGAGAAGCTGGCGCCTGACCAGATGCGCCTGATGCTGATGGACCTGCTACTTGAATGGGGCTGCGACGTGGAATACCAGCCCGAGGACAACCGCCCATTGTTTGACCGCCTGGTGGCCATGTACGGCACTGGCGACGAGGGTGCTTCTACCCCAACGACCGCTGGCGCAAGCGCAGCTTTAAGCGCACCGGCGGGCAAAAGCCCGCGCGACGTGAAATACACCTGCCCGGACACATTGCAGACCTGGTCGGGCCGCGGCCTGAAGCCGGCGTGGGTGAAGGCTGCGCTGGCGCGGGGCGTGAAGCTGGAAGCCCTGCTGACGCAGAAGCCAGCGGCTGCGCCGAAGGAAGAACCCAAAGGCAAGACAAGCCAGAAGGTTGAGGCCGGCTTCGCCGGCGGGCGTGCCAGCGCCGGTGCCGATTTGTTCGAAGCCGCAGGGGTGGCAGCATGAAGGGCGCCAGCACCCACAGCGATGTCGACAGCGAAGCCGGTGACGACGGCCAACCCAAGCGCGTGCTGGTGCAGGCGGGCGCGAAAGTGCCCATGCCCGCGACGACGGCCGTTCGCAGTGCCTTCGACCTGGCAGGCCCCAGGCGCACGCGCAGGTCTGGCGGCCGCACAACGCCGCTGCCCTTGCTGGACATTGCCGCGCTGAAGCCCCAGCGCATGGACAAGCCGCCGATCACCAGGCCAGGCGTGGCCAAGGGCAGCAGGTACGACGCGCTGTTTGAGGGGCTGAAGGTTGGGGAGATGTACGCGATCGACATCCCCTACCAGTCTTCAGTGCGCCGCGTGATGGTCATCAAGAACAAGGCCGGGCCGCAGCGTTTCAGCATCCGCGTGCTGAGCAAGGCCAAGTTTGGGCTGTGGAGGGATGCGTAGTGCAGTCTGAAGCCGACAAGCAAGAGATGGCTGCGTTTGTCTCTTGGGCGGTGAAGAAGTACCGCCAGCACGCCCCCCGTCATGCCACCGCTAACAGCCCCGCATGGGCCGCCTGGCAGGCTGCGCGCCTTGACGTTCCGGTGCTGAAGGCGCAAGTCGAAAGCCTGCAGGCAGCCCTGCAGCGGGTCCTGGATGCCCGCGAGAAAGAGGCCAAGGCGCACTTTGCGTTCCAGACGGCCAGCGACAACTACGCAAGCGGCGCTGCGCGCGAAGGCCGACAGCACATGGCTGCCATGACTGCAGCGAGCAACGCCGAGAAGGATGCGCGCCTGCTGCTGGCTACTCTGAAGACGCCCAACGCAGAAAGGACAAGCGAATGCCTGATGACTACTACCTGACGCGGGCAGAGCTGGCCCGCGCCTTCGGCATCAAAAGCGGCACGCTGGGCCGCTGGCTGCGCGAGAAACGCATACCGCCACCAGACAAGGCCGTCACCCAGAAAACGCAGCAATGGCGCGTCTCAAGCCTGCGGGCTGCGGGCCTGAGCATCTAGCCAGTCAGCATAAGCCTGCAGCATTGCGGCGCGCTCTGGCAAGTGCTGCGCGCGGTTGTACGCGCTGCGCACCTTGTCGTCTGGGGTGTGGGCGAGCTGGCGTTCAATGACGTCTGCCGGATACCCGGCCTCATGCGCCCACGTCGACGCCACAGTGCGCCAGCCGTGGCCCGTCATGCGGCCGGCGTACCCCATGCGCTCAAACAGGTCCAGGATCGCGTTTTCACTCATGGGGCGGTCAAGCCGCACCGGCCCCGGGAACACGTACTCACTGCCGCGCTGCCGCGCCCGCATCCGCTCAACAAGCGCCTGGGCCTGCGTCGACAGCGGAACCAGGTGGTCACGGCGCCGCTTCATGCGGCCCGCCGGCAGCCGCCACAGCGCACCGTCAAGCTCATCCCAGCGCATCATGCGCAGCTCGCCGGTTCTGGCCCAGGTCAGTGCCAGCAACTTGGCGCCGATGGCGCTTTGAATCTCACCTTCCAGCGCCAGTCGCCGCAACAGCGGTCCCACCTCAAAAAGCTCGACAGCCGGGTGGTGTTTGATCGTTCGTCGCCCGAAGGCGCGCTCGGGCTTGATGGCGGCGGCGTGGTTGACTGTGCAGTGCCCGCGCTCCACGCACCAGGCCAACACCTGTGACAAGCGGCCGCGCGTGCGACGCGCTGCTTCCGGCTTGTCGGCAGCGTCCAGCACCAGCAGCGGGGCCAACACCTGGTCACGGGTCAGGGAGGCTACATCCACGGCGCCGATCGCTGGCCAGATGTGCAGCTCCAGCATCCGCAACGCATCGCCACGGTAGCCATCGGTCGTATCAGCCCGGCTGCCCCAGTAGTCACGGCAGGCCTGCTCAACCGTCAGCACGGCCCGCGCCTTGACCGTCAGCGCGTCGCCAGCGCGCAGCTTGCGCCGGGCTTCGTCGCGCAGCCGACGGGCTTCAGCCAGCGACACCTCGGGATATGCGCCCAGGCTCTTCGTCTGCAGCTTCTTGCCCAGTCGGTAGTACAGCCGCCAAATGCGCGCGCCGGTCGGGCTGACCCACAAAGCCATGCCAGCCCCGTCGGCCATCTTGTAAGGCTTGTCTGCGGGTTTGGCAGCCCTGCAGCGGGCGTCTGTCAGCTTGTCTGTAGGCATCGTGCAGCACCTGGCGGCCGGTGCCTACATCGGTGCCTACGAATCGACGGCGCGAAACGTGCCCGAACAGATGCAATCAGCCGCAAATAGGCGCCGGATTGGCGCCGCTGCGGGCGATTCTGCTAGGTGAGAAGGCGCGAAACAGCCCTCAATCGTGGGGGATCGGCGCGAACAGGCCGCGATTACTGGCGGAAAGGGAGTCGGGCGAACGACAAGCAACGGCGCGGGTTTCTGGCCGGAATGTGGGCGGATGCCTACGCGGATGCCTACGTGTCAGGGAGACTCTTTGGAGGTGTGGATTTTGGCGGGCCGCCCGCCAGCGCATCAAGCGCCGCCCTGGCCTTTAACGCTTCGATGATCGCCCAAGCGTCGCGTGGGTCCATCTCGGTAGCGACGCACGGCAGCGCGCCCCACTGGCTGCACAGCAGCACTTTCGTGCCGTCCAGCGTGACAGCGCCGCGCGTGGTGAACGTGCCTTGCGCACAACCAGTGAGGGCCAAGGCTGCGGCCACCAGTATCAATGCCTTGCACATGCTTGACCCTTTACGCTTCAGAAAGACTCATGGCGCCCACAGCCATCACGGCCGGGTCATCAAGATCTGCGCCCGGCGGTTTGCGGTAGCCGAGCACCCGGCTGGCAGAGAACCACGCAACGCTGACAGCGTCGCCTTGGTTGCCGCCCAGCAGGCGCACAAACCGCCCGTCTTCGCTGACCGCGTCGACAAAGCCGACGTGCCCGCCGCCAGGGCGCTGCAGCACCGCCACGGCGCCCAGATCAGCGCCGCAGGGCTCACCCCATTCCAGCCATGCGCGGGCACTGGCATAGCGTGCGGGGTAGTCGTGCTGGGCCTGCTGCATAGCCCAGGCCACAAAGGCGCCGCACCACGGCAGTTTGCTGTCGTCTTGCCCGTAGGTGCGCCAGAACCACTGGCCGCCACGCAGGCCCAACCACATGCTGCGAATCCAGGCATTGAAGCCTGGGCCCGGGGTCTCGCGCGTGCCGAGTTTGGTGCGCGCCGCCGTCATCCACGTCGGGATCATCGGGTTTCCTCCTGACTCTTTCTTCTGACCTTGTCTCTCCAGAGAACATACGTGTTCAGCGCGGTGTACATCAGCACTGCCAAGCCACCGACGATGGACACGACAAGCTGCACGTCCGCCAATTTGATGGACGCTAGCCAGGCGAAAACCCAGGCGATCATGCGAGCTACTGTTTGCATAACTGGAAGACTGGTTTCCGTGATGGGGTGCAGGCTGGAATCGGTGTGTTCTGGTTTCATTTGCGTTCTTGCAGGTCACCGCTTGATTTGGGTAATGCGCATCTGGCTCTGAAACAAGCCAATGTTGGGGTTGCCGCCTGGCCGGGTGGTCTTGATCGCAAACGTCAGCGCCACGCCGCCGGTGGCCGTGAACGCCGTGGCGCTGGTGATCTGCTGTTTGGCTGTAGTGCTGACGCCTGCACCGCCCAGCGAGACTTCTGCCCCGCCGGCCGGGGTGACTGTCCAGCCGAGCTGGTTGCCAGCGTCGCCCACCACGTTGGTGGCAAAGATGCTGGCGGTGAATTCGATGGTGCAGTCCACCGGCGGCGTCACGCTGACGGTGCGGGCCGTGGCTGTGCCAAACGGTGCGCCTGCAAAGTCAAAGTTGTCAGTCACCACAGCAGTGGCAGCGCCAGGCGCTATCTGGCTGGTGGTGACGTTGACCCCGCTGACGCCCGCCCATTCAGCCGTCAGCGCGGCCGCGTTGGCCTTGGCGGTGGCATCTGCTGCGGCAGCAGCCACGGCGGCCGCCTGTGCGGCGTTGGCCTTGGCGGTGGCGTCAGCAATGGCGCGGGCTTCTTCAGCGTCCACCACGCCATCGGCGTAGGCCTTGGCACTGGTTTCGGCAAGGTCTGCTTTGGCTTGGGCTGCTACTGCAGCCGCCGCTTGTGCGGCGTTGGCTTTGGCGGTGGCGTCGGCAGCGGCGGCCGCCACGGCAGCAAGCTGGGCCGCGTTGGCTTTGTTGGTGGCGTCGGCAATGGCGCGCGACTCTTCTGCGCTGACCTTGCCGTCTGCATAGGCCCTGGCCGTGGTTTCGGCCAGGTCGGCCTTGGCTTGCGCCGCGATGGCCGCTGCGGCCACGGCGGCCGCCTGCGCTGCGTTGGCTTTGGCGGTGGCGTCGGCTGCAGCAGCAGCAATGGCTGCTGCCTGGGCGGCATTGGCCTTGGCAGTGGCGTCGGCAATGGCCCGCGCTTCTTCAGCCGTGACTTTGCCGTCTGCGTAGGCTTTGGCCGTGGTTTCGGCCAGGTCGGCCTTGGCTTGCGCCGCGATGGCCGCTGCGGCCACGGCGGCCGCCTGCGCTGCGTTGGCTTTGGCGGTGGCATCGGCTGCAGCAGCAGCAATGGCGGCCGCCTGCGCGGCGTTGGCCTTGGCTTGTGCGCCCTCAACGGTTTCGAAGTCGCCCACGACCACGGTGACACGGTTGGTGTCGGCGTAGGTGGGCGTGGTTTGCACCAGGTCGCTGTAGGCGGCCGGGTCATGTTCGGTAACTGACAGTTGCCACCGGCCAGGGCCTGCCATCTCCACGGCCGTGACGCGCATGGGTTTGGCCGCCAGCCCCAGCGGGTGCGTGACGGTGACGATGTCGGCCACGTCGTGCGCCACACCGCCGTCGAAGACTTCCAGCACGGTGCTCAGGTTGTTCAGGTTCAGCTTGTTCAGCCGCTCGATGGCTTCCCGCAGCGCCTGTGACGACCGCTGCACACCAGGCAGCCTGATGGAGCTTAGGCGCCAGGGGATGGCGATGCCGGCGCCGGGCAGTTTGGCCTCGACGGTGGCATCGCGCCACGGGATCTGGCTGGTGTCGGTGTAGATCACCTCGATGGCGGTGGGCAGGTTGCCCAGGTCGCGCAAGGCCAGGGGCTGGATGTCTGCGATGTTGCCAGCGGCGTGGCTGTAGCTGGCCACCGGGGCGCTGTCTTGGTCGGGCACCAGGCGCAGGCCGGCGGCGCTGGGCACCAGCCAGCAGCCGGCGTAGGCGCGCAGCGCTTCGGCCACCTGGGCCACGCCTGCGGCGCCCGTGAGCGTCACGCCCAGGGTGCGGCGCACTTCAGCCGGCGTGCCGATCAGTGCGTCACAGGCGTTGGCAGCGGCGGGCACGCTGGCCCAGTCCACCGGCTCACCGGCGCCGAATACGGGGTCGGCCACCCAGTGCGCCAGGCACAGCGCCGGGTTGCTGCTGGGTTCCCAGGTGCTGGGGCTGGCCAGGCGGTGGGTGCCGGTGCCGCCAGCGGTGCTGTCTTTGCGCCGGTCATAGACGCGCCGCCCGGTGATGCGCGCAGAGAACGCGAGCTGCCCGTCAAACTGCCCCACCGGCATGGACATCACGCTGTAGGCGTAGCCTTCCAGGGTGTCGGTGTAGGTGATGGACTGGGCGGCAAACGCGGCCACCAGGGTGGCGTCGGGCAGCAGTTGCTGGCCGTTGTAGTGGGCCACCACGGTGGCGCCGGCCGGCAAGGCCTGGTCGTTCAGGCGCGGCTCGTCCACGGCGTGGCAACGGTGGCCCCACAGGCACTGCACCAGCAGCGTGCCGGGCTGGCCAGCGGCCACCAGCACGTTGAGGATGAGCGCCGGCACGCGGTCGACACCCAGGGTGACGGGGATCAATGACCGCGCGCCCGCTGCCACCAGCGGCCTGGGCGCGGCCACCGCGTTCAGTGCGCCGGCAGAGGGTATGGTGAGCCCGCCAAAGACGGGCGATCGCACAGCCATGGGCTAGACCTCAGCCAGGCGCACGCGCGCCTCAAACCGCATCAGGCGCGACAGGTAGCGCGGCGGGGCGGTGAAGCGCACGGTGTAGGTTTGGCCGTCGGCGGCGTAGCGCATGGGGAATTCGGCGTCGACGTTGGCGGTGTAGAAGGCTTCAAGCTGCGTGCGCTCAGCCGCCGTCAACACGTGGCCCAGCTCGAAATCGGTCTTGTCAGACACCCACAGCCGGCGCACATAAAGGCGGCCGTTGGTGGCGCGGGCCATTTCCTGGCCGCCTTCGCGGGTGGCCGTGCTGTCGCGCGTTTGGCGAAAGGCCGGGTAAGTCATGTGCGGCGGTCCAGTCGAAGGTCTATGCCATTGATGCGCAGCACGGTGCCGGCGGGCAGCAGGTTGGTGAAGCCGGCTTGCGGGTTGACGTAGGTGCGTGGCGAGGCGCTGAATTCAGACCGGTGGCGCAGGCTGATACGCACGTCACGCGGGGACACCTGGGCGCTGGCACCCACGGCAGTGGCCAGCCAAACCGCTTCGGTTTGCGCGGCGCCGTCGAAGGAGTAGATGACTATGAGCCGGTCTTGCACGCCTTGCGACAGTGCCAGCGTGCCGGCAGCGTCGTTGGCATTGCCCAGCACCAAGGTACCCGAGACTGAAAACGGCAGCACCTGCAGGTTCAGCACCTGCAAGTCCATTGACGCCCAGGTAAAGCCGCCCCAGGTTACAGCGCCACGCGAAGACCAGCGCTGCACCGTGTTGAAGTGCATTTCAACCAGCAGCCCCGGGCGCTGCACGGGGGCGGCATGGGCCGCTGCCATGCCGGGCGGGACAACCTTCAAGGCTGCACCTCCCACGCGGGCGTGAGCATGCGGCCGCCTGAGCGCACCACGTCAATCAGCTCGCGCACGGCGTCCACCACCTGGCCCACGCCGGTGCCCACGTTGTTGATGGCGTCGACCTGGGCGCTTTGGCCCGAGCCGTTCAGCAGGCTCTGCAAAATGGCTGACTGCGGCGCCAGCGCCGCTGCTTCGCTGAGCGTGCGGCTGGTGGAGGCCAGGTAGTCGGCCACCTGCGCGAAGTCGCCCTGCAGGCCCAGCAGCGTGGCCAGTTGCTGACGGCCCTGTTCAGTGCCGACATTGGCGCCTTCCACCAGTGCGCGGAATTCGTCGCGGGTGTTCACGTTTTGGGTGATGCCCACGCTGCCCAGCACGCCCTGCACGTCGCGTGCTTTGACGCCGGCAATCTCGTCGCGGCTGTAGTAGTTGCTGATGAAGCCCTGCGCCTGCTGCGCAAAGGCTTCAATGCCGCCGGCCATCTCAAACAGGCTTTGCCGGGCATCAAAGCCCAGTGTGGCCACGCGCGAAAACACGCCGCCCATGTCGTTTAGGGTGCGGCTGAACTGCTGCAGGCCGGCCAGGCGCTGCAGGGTTTGCGTGACTTCTTCGCCTGCGTTTTGGAACGGCTGCAGCGCGGTGGTGAAGGTGCCGCTGAGCGCGTCGCCATAAGACTTCAGCGCGGCCTGGATGGCTTTTTCGTCTTCCTCGGCGTTGCCGCTGAAGGTGACGCGCACCGCTGTTGACACCTGCTTCAGTTGCTGCACCGGCAGGCCCAAGATGCTGGCCCATTCAGTAACCGCCGACAGCAGCGCCTGGCCGCTTTCGTCCAGCTTCGCGTCATCCGCAGCTCCCAACGCGGCGTAGTCGGTGCCGCGCTTGTCGCGGCGGAAGATGCCGCCCTTCGCCAGCCATTCGGTGAAAGCCTGCCCTTCGAACCCTGCGCCTCCAAAAGCGCCTGAAATACCTGACGCGGTGGCCCGCGGTGCTGCGCGGCCAAACACTTTGGCAAACCCCGTGGACATCGACAGAATGTCTGCCCACTGGCCGTTCAGGCCCAGGCGCTGCAACAGCTGGCTGGTTTCCGCAAACACGGTGCCAACGCCAAAGCCGCCACCCAGGCCGTCGCCTGCGCGCCGCGCCGCGTTGCCGTTAAAGCCCTGCTCTTGGTCTTTTAGGGCCAGTTTTGAAGCATAAACTGCCGCTGCAATGTAGGGCCCAGCTGACGACAACGTAGAGGCCAGTCCCGCCGTGTTGGCCAAGCCTGCATCTTGCGCGGCCAGCATACGGCTTTGTTCGCTGCCAAAGTTGGTGCCGTAGACACTGCCGCTGGCCGCGCCAAAGTAGCTGGCGGCCGCGCCCACAAAACTGGCAGCACTGAGCCCGCTGCCGCCCAGCAGGCCGCCCAGCAGGCCGGCCACCGCGTTGGTGCCGCCCTGCACCACCGTCTGCAGCACCGGCCGCAGCACCATGGTGCGGAACAGGTCTTTGATGAACTGCGAAGCGCTCTTGCCGCCTTGCATCAAAGCATCGGCCAGGCTTTGGCCCACCTGGTCGGTAACGCGCTCCCATTCGCGCGCCGCTTCTTTGGCGGTGCGGGCGTTGGCTTCAGTCACCTCTTTGGCCGACACGGCATTGGCCAGGTCTTTGCGCAGCCGGGCTTCGTCGCGCAGTTGCTGCGCGCGTTCACGCAGGGCCAGGGCCTCTTGCGAATTGAGTTCGCGGTCGTCCAGGCGGATGGCCTGCAGTTCCAGTGCAGACGCCTGCTCTTGCAGGCGCAGCACCACACGGTCAGCCAAGACTTGCTTGCCCTGGGTGAGGCCGATGATTTCTTCGCGCAGGCCCGTCAGCACGTCGTTGCCACGGGCGATGGTGCTGTCCAGTGCGCGCAGGTGACTGGCGCGGGCCTTTTCGGCGTCGCTGATCGCTTTGGCTTCCAGCTCGGCGGCATCGGCCAGTTCTTTTGCTGCGGCTTTGGCAAAAGGCTGGCGGGCCACGAGTTCGCGGTTCAGTTGTAACTGTCTTTCTTTGTCGATCAAGCCGCGTTTTTCGAGCGCCGCAAGTTTCTCGACTTCCTGCACGTAGGTGCCAGTGACGCCTGACAGCTCAAGAAGCGTTCTGGTTTGCGCCTCCAACTCTTGGCGGGCTTTGGCCTCTCCGGGGCCAAAGATCTTCTTTCTGAGGTCGGCAATAACTGCGGCTATGGCTGCTTCGTCCTTGCCGGCTGCCACCATCAGGTTTCTGGCTTCGAGGCTTTCTTTGTCAAAACGGGCCTGTTCGCCGCTCTTTTCCAGGCCCGACTTCTGCAGCCGCACCGATGCCTCAACCTGCCGCGCGTTTTGCGCTTGATACGCTGCACTCAGCGCCTCATAGCCTTGGGCCTGCTGCAGCAAATTGATCTTCGTCTGCAGCGCGGCCACTTCTTTCTCTGCCGTGGCGGGGCCAAGAATGCCGCGCGAAGCCCGGGTCTTTTGCACCAGGTCTTCCAGGCGCTTGATCTCGTCGCCCACCGGGTCGGCATTGCGGCCGATGCCTTTGACGGCATCAATGGTGCCCAGCACCGCGCCTTTGATGCCCAGCCAGGCGCGTTCAACATAGCCCAGTGTGGCCAGCAGCTTGGGCGCGCGCTCTTCCACCGCTGCAGCGTATTCATCCTGCGCCAGCCGCGCCGCTTCAGTGGTGCGGCCTTGCTCGCTAAGCGCCCGGATCTGTTCGTAGGTGCTTCGCGTCAGGAAGTTCTGCGCTTCGTTCAGTTTCAGCGCGGCTTCCAGCGGCCTCTTGGCCAGGTCGGCAAAGGCTTCAGCGGTCTTCTCGGCAGCCGGGCCGCCTGCACGCTCAAACGCAATGGCGGCCGACGCCATGCGCTGCAGGTTGTCTGCAGTCATGCCGGCGGCGCCGGCCATGCTGACCAGCAGCTCGGCGGCGCGGCCCTGGGTGGCGCCGCCTGCATCATTGATGGCCGCAGCCATGCCCGCCAGCCGCGCCGTGGTAGCGCCAATGGCGTTGCCGGTGATGATGAGGCCCTGCGTGTAGGCGGCCGACTCTCGCTGCCCCAGTTCAAACGCCAGGCCGGCCACAGCCAGTGCGGCCGCCGTGGCCGTGAACGGCGTCACCAGGCCGGCCACGTAGCCGCCCAGGGCGCGCGCTGCGTTGCCGGCGCCGCCGAACATGTCCTTGAGCTGGCCGCCCTGTTGCAAGAACACCGTCAGCGGCGCCTGGCCTCCCTGCAGCGACGTGAAGATGTCGGTGAACTGGGCAGGCACCCCGCGCAGGGCTGCGGCCGTCTGCTTTGCAGAAATGCCCATACCGTCCAACGACAAGCCGGCGGCACGCTGGGCGGCCTCAGCCTGGCGCAGTTGGTCCAGGTAAGGGCGCAGCGTGTCGGCCGGTATGCCGCGCTGCCGGGCAATGCTTTCGAAGTAGGCGGCAGTGCTGCGGCCACCCGATTCAGCGGCTGCCGTGGCGCGCTGGATGCTGGCGGCCATGCGGCCGGCATCGCGGTCAATCTTGGCTGCGGCGGCGGCGGCGCCATCAGCAGCGCCTTCAATGCCCTTGCTGGTGCGCTTGCCCTCGGCTTCAACCTTGTCGGCCATTTTGCCGACGGCTTGCGTGATGGTCTGGGTGCCCTGGACCACCGGCCCAGTGTCCATGCCCGCTTCAATTTGCAGCTTGTTTGTCACCGGCTTGCCTTGTTGATTTCGTCCAGCGCCACCGCTTCAATGACGCGGAAGTCAGCGAACATTTCTTCCCATTCAGCGGGGGGCAGGCTCATGCGGTCCATGCGCATGAAGAGGCACGTGTAGTCAATGGCGTAGGCGCCGTTGATGCCCGCGCGCCACTGGTTGCGCAGTTCGCGCCACAGGCACCACACCGGCCAGTTTTCGGGCCAGACATCGGCCGCCGTGTCGTCCGCATAGTCGTCTGCCGTAAGGCCTAGGCTGTCAAGCTCGGCTTGCGACGGGATGCGGAAACTGTCAGCACGCGCGGCCTCAATCAGTTTCCCAGGCGGCCTTCAGACACCGCGTTGCGGTAGTGCTCGATGATGGCCACGGCAGCGCCCGGCAGTTCGTCGCACAGGGTGTAGACCGACAGGCGGTTGAACGGTTCGTCCAGGTCCCAGCCGTCTGCAATGCGCATGATGTAGTCGGCCTGGGTGTCGATGCTTTTGCCCAGGTCGGCCGCCAGGCTGTACTTTCCAGCCGGTGCAGCAGCAGCTTCATCGGCCACGGCCGCGGCCGCCTGTTTGGGCACTGCGGCCAGCAGTTCGTCAACGAAGGCGCCGAACTCTTTGCGGGTGCGGTAGATGTACGACACCTGAATGGTGCCGGCTTGCCCTTCGTGCAGCGGCACCTGAATGGTGGCTTTGAAGTGCTTGGGGCGGCTGCCCAGCTTTACTTTGCTCATGGTCTGTTCCTTCGCGGGGAGTAGGAAAGCCCGTGCCGGGCCGGCGCTCTTCCCGCGAAAGAAGAGACACCGGGCCCGGTCGGTGCAGGGTGTGCCGCGCTGCTACACGCGGCCGTGGGGTCAGCTGGCGTAGCGCGTCAGGCGGTTGTTGCCGCTGATGCTGTTCACCACGCGGTTGATCTGGCCGTTTTGCATGCGCACCGCCTCGTTCAGGGCCGTGGTGCAGGGCTGGAAGATCAAGGCGCCGTTGCGGGTGTTGATGCGCAAGATGGTGTCGGTCTGCACGTCGGTCAAGGCGCGCAGCGCGATGTACCCGGCAGTGCTGATGCTGTCGGCGTCCAGCTCCATGGTGTAGCTGGTGGGGTTGAAGCCGTCGTTGATGCTGAAGTCCACATCACTTTCGTGGTAGCTGTAGTTCACGGTCTTGGGGTCGCCGCCGCTGGGCTGCACGTCAAGCACCTGCTGAATTTGTGTGAACGTGTTGACCTTGCGCACCGAACCCACACCGCCACCAGGTGGGAACAGCGACGTGCTGGAGGTGTCGGCACCTTCCAGCACAAAGGTGTCGGTGGTGACGCTTTTGATGCGGAACGCGCGCTTGTTCAAGCGGCCCCAGCCGCTGGTGACTTCGACGATGTCGCCGTTGGCCAGCGTGTGTGTGGCGCTGGTGACCACGGCCTCAGCGGCGTTGGTGACCACGGTGGTGGTGCGCGGCGCAGCAAAGGCCGATGCGATGAAATACGTGGTGCCTTTCGGTACCTGAGCCATGGTGTTGTCCTTTCAGGGCGGGTTGCAGTTGCGCCCGTTGCGGGCAGTAAAAAGGCCGCCACCAGTTGCCTGGGGCGGCCTTGCGGGTTGTGTGCAGCGCTGGTGTTACGTCAGCGCGGCGCCACGATTGAAAAATCTTGGCTGATGCCGTAGAGCTTCAGCTCGGGTTCAGACTGGCCGTTTATCTCGCCTTGGGGGTCGGCCACAAATGCGGTGGTGCTGCACAGCACGTCTTCAAGCTGGCGTATCAGGGCCAGGCATTCGGCGCGGGTGGTGTGCCACACGGTGAGCTGCATGACGGCGTGGCGCTTGTCGCTGGCCGTGTTGTCCACGTAGCGCAGCGGCGTGCCGCCCACATGCAGGTAGGTGATGTAGGGCACTTCGACGCCGTACACGGCAGCGTCAGGGCTGACGCGGGGGCACACGGTGCGGGCCAGCGCCACCAGGGTGGCCTCCAGGCTCACAGCAGGCCTTTCACGCGGTCCAGGAACACGGCCGACATGGCTTGTTCAGCGCGCTGCAGGTTGTTGTTGAACGCGGGCCGCAGGAAAGGGTGGGCCGGTGCGTTGACGGTGCCGAACTCGACCATGTAGCCGTAGGGGGCCTTTTTGGCATTCCAGCTGACGTGGTAGGTGGCAAGGCCCTGGTTGTTGCTGTTGTCTGCGCTGTAGGCCTGGTAAATGGCGCGCTGCAGGCTGCCGGCTTCGAACCAGTACCGCTTGCCCGACACCTTGTAGGAGGTGCCGTAAAACCAGTGGCCCTTGCGGCTGCGCGGTGCGTTGGCCCGCGCTGCGTCATAGAACACCTGAGCGCCGGCCTGCGCGGCAGGGCGCGCTGCTTCAACAGCGCCTGCCCCGAGCTTGTTGACCTTGTCCAACAGGCCAGCAGCGTTGACGCGCAGCGTGAAGCCGGTCATCGGCCGTCCCCCACGCCTTCAACGGTCATGAGGTCAAGGTCGCGGCCGTAAGGCACGGTGGCTTTGATGTCGTAAACACGGCCGGCCCACAGCAGCCGCATGCCGGGGGTGATGTCGTCGCGCATGCTGACCTGGTAGCGCACGGAGGTTTCAGCCTGCACGGCATCGCCAGCCACATATTCACGCCCGCGCAGGCCTTCGCGGTAGGCCCACAGGGGCGGGCACAGGTCGGCCCACGGCGCCACGGCCTGGCCCAGCTGGTCTTCACCGGCGGGGCGGTACTGGATGGTGACGCGCTCGTTCTTGGCGTGCCGGGTCATGCCGCGCATGGTCAGTACACCTTCAGGGGTTCAAGCCCCGCGTAGAGCCAGGGGAAGTTCTGCGCGGCCTGCGGGGCGGCGGCGCGGTTTTCATCGGCCCACAGTGACACGTGGGCAATGACGAAGTGCTGCACTTCCACCGGCAGGCTGGCCGCCGTGCTGGGCCCGGCCGAAAACACCAGGCGCACCCGGGGCCCACCCACCACTTCACCCAGCGCAGGCCAGGTGGTGCCCGAGGCCGGCGCCACGCCGGTGCGGCTGCCGTCGGCAAACACCACCATGGCTTCGGGGGCCAGGGCCACCCACGCTGCGCCGTCCCAGTACGTTGCACGGCAGCCGGTGGCGCCGCTGACGGGAAAGGTGCTGCCGGCAGTGGGCCAGTCTGGCCGGTCAAAGGCGGGCTGTTTGGGGGTGAAGTAGGTGTTGCAGAACTGTTCAGCCAGGCGCACGGCAGCGTCTACCCAGCGGGGGATGTCAGCGTCGAAGCGGGCATCGTCTATGCGCGCGCCGAGTTTGGCCGCCGCCAGGCTGACCACCGGCACCAGAAGGTCGGCCGCAGAGCTGGTGGCCTGGCCAAAGCTGTTGCTGACCACCACCTGGTAGCGGGTGCGGTTGTCCAGCAAGTTGACGTTGGGCACCTGCAGGGTGGGCTGCACAGCACCTGCCAGCGGGGCGCCGTCTTTGCGCCACTGGTAGGCCAGCGGGACGGCGCCCACTGCCACCACCGACAGCACGGCGGTGGCGCCATCTTCCAGCACCTGTGATTGCGGCTGCGTGGTGATGGTGGGCGCGGCGGTACTGGGCAGCACCGAAAGCAGCGCTGCAGATGTCTGCACACTGCCGAACGTGTTGCTGATGACCAGGCTGTAGGCGGCGCCTGCATCCACAAGCGCCGCCGTGAAGCTGAGCGTGGCGGCCGTGGCGCCGGGCAGGTTGACCCCATTGCGGCGCCACTGGTAGGCCAGCGGCGCGGTGCCGGTGGCGCTGCCCTGGAAGGTGACGGGGGCACCTTCGACCACTGTTTGGTTTTGTGGGTTGGCCACCACCACGGGCGCTGCGCCTGCCGTTGTTTGCACGGTTAACACCGCTGCAGCGCTGGTGACGGCGCCTGCCGCGTTGCTGACCTGCACGCTGAATTGCGCACCGTTGTCGCCGGCCTGCGCTGCAGGCAGCAGGTAGCTGGCGGCGGTGGCGCCGCTGATGTTGATGCCGTTGCGGCGCCACTGGTACGCCAGCGGCGCGGTACCGGTGGCGGTGACGGCAAAGGCTGCTGCTTCGCCCGCGCTGACGGTTTGCGCTTGCGGCTGTGCCGTGATGGCTGGCGCCACGGACCCAGCTTGCACAGTGAGCGTGGCGCCGCTGCTGGTGACGCTGCCAGCGGCGTTGCTGACCGTGACGTCAAACACCGCGCCGCCGTCCACCAACTGCGGCGACGAAAGCACATAGCTGCTGGCGGTGGCGCCGCTGATGGCGGCGCCGTTGCGGCGCCACTGATAGGCCAGCGGGGCCGTGCCGGCGGCGGTGACTGCAAAGGCCGCAGCGCTGCCGACAGTGACGCTTTGCGGCTGCGGCTGGGCCACGATGCTGGGCGGCACCACCGGTTCGCTGACCGTGGTGGTGATGGTGCTGGTGCCGGTGTAGGGTGCACCCGTGGCGGGCAGCGCAAACAGGCGGTAGGGCTGCACATGCGTGCCCGTAGGGGCGCCGGTGAGGCTGTACGAACCATTGTCGGTGACTGCGGTGACGCCTGCGGCCAGGTAGGTGGGCTCCAGGCGCCACAGCAGCTCTGTGGTTTCGTCGCCCGGGTCGACGTCGTTCAGCAACGGCGACGACGCGGTGCCGCCTGTTGCGATTTGCGACGGCGTGATGCCGTGCGGGCCGAAGATGATGCCGGAGGGGAGTCCGCCGAGGATGATCATTGAAAGGCTTTCGCGTTCTGTGCGCTTTAAGCCGCAGGCACGACTTGCGCAGGCCACGGTATGGCCGCGAAGTCGTATGCCTCCAGCTCGGCGGCCGTGGTGGGCAGCGCGGCTATGGTGGCGTCGGCCAGATCGTGAATGATTTGCAGGCGTGCCCACATCGCATCCAGCGCACCCGTCACGCGCGCGGCGGTCAGCGGGTAAGCCAGCCCGTCGGTGGACAAGAGCTTGATGCCCGCCACCTGCGCTGCAGTGGCCTGCTTGGCGGCGCCAAGCACTGCAATGACCTGTGGCGATATCGGCAGCCATCGCACCACGCCGTTGGCAAGCGCTGGTGCCGGAAAGCCGATCTGCAGTTTGTTGCGCTCAGCCGCGTCGCGGATGGTGTTCACGGCAACGGCGCGGCTCATGGTCAGCCCCAGGGCGCGCAAGCGCAAGCGCACGTCGTTGTTGGCCTGGGCCACCGTGCGGCGGCCTGCTGCCACGTCGGCATCTGCGGCTTTTCTGGCGCCTGCGGCCAGCGGGCTGGCATTGGCAATGCGGCGCAGCAGCGGCACGGTCACCACCGCGTCGTCAAACTCAATCTGCTGCGGCTGGTCGGCGGGCATGGCCACGTTGTCGGGCAGTGACACATACGTCACCCCATCCAGCGTGGCCAGCTCTTCAGCGCCTTCAGGCAGCCTGGCGCTGTACGTCGTGTAGTCGTCGGTGGCCTTGCGGTAGGCAACTATGGATGGCATACCAGTGCTCCTGTAGGTGTTGGGTCATGTGGCGGTGCGATGCGGTCTTGCGCGCGTGGCCCAGGCTTG
>JACCDR011534046.1_pt1 | contig 40567 bp, 48 predicted proteins | sample 7446431 | NCBI WGS metagenome assembly JACCDR01 (sample SAMN15323443, study PRJNA562643) | freshwater metagenome | isolation source: river surface water | place: USA:Blue River Watershed | collected 2017-08-17
CTTTTTCTACAATAGCTGCTTTGTTCATAGTTTGATGTGTTACTTATAAAGTGTCGACAGAAAGTTTCCCATCGAACTTGTGTCTACATTATATAGCAAGGGTTTTTTGGCGTAAAATATAGACAAACAAGAGAAATATTTTATAGTTTTAATGACACCAAAATAAAATCTTTTGAGACTATCGAGCAAACTCGATAATTCTTGATTCGCGAATTACAGTAACTTTGATTTCACCTGGGTATCTGAGCTCGTCTTCGATTCGAAGTGCGATTGCTCGAGCAAGTTGTTGTGATTCGAAGTCTGTCATTTGAGACGGAGACACGAACACTCGAATCTCTCTACCAGCTTGGAGTGCGTATGACTTATCGATTCCTTGGAATGAGTTCGCTATCATCTCAAGATCTTCAAGTCGCTTAAGATAATTTTCGATACTATCTCGTCGAGCTCCAGGTCTTCCTCCAGAAATTGCATCCGCAGTCTGAACGATTCGTGATTCAACGGTTTCGTATGGATATTCTTCGTGGTGAGCTCTCATTGCTCGTATTACATCGTCGCTTACTCCAAACTTTTGAAGAATTCGAATTCCGATTTCAACGTGCGAACCGGTTACTTCATGATCAAGTGCTTTTCCAATGTCGTGAAGAAGTGCACCCGCTCGTGCAACTTTTACATTCGCTTTTAATTCTTCTGCAATCATACCGGCAATGTGAGCGCACTCAATACTGTGTTGCAAAACATTCTGGCCGTAACTGGTTCGAAAATGTAATCGTCCAAGAATTGTGAGTAGACGAGGGTCGAGACCAATCACTCCTGCTTCATAGGCCGCGCGCTCACCTTGTTCTTTGATAACTTTATTTATTTCTTCACGCGCAATCTCAATTTCTTTTTCGATTCTTGCTGGTTGAACTCGTCCATCAGCAACAAGTGCTTCAAGCGCAGTCTTTGCGATTTGTCGTCGCACAGGATCAAAACAAGAAAGCATAATTGATCCTGGTGTTTCGTCTACAAGAACTTCTACGCCGGTTTCTCTTTCAAAAGTCTTTATGTTTCGGCCTTCTTTACCAATGATTTTACCCTTGATGTCATCAGACGGGATTGGTACAAGAGAGGTGAATGCGTCTGCATTTACCGAAGAAGCTAGACGTTGGATTGTGATAGCGAGGATTTGTTTTGCTCTCTCTTTGAGTTGATCTTCTGCAAAAAGCTCAAGTTTTTTGGCTCTCATAAGCAGGTCTTCGCCGGCATCGAGTTCAATTTTGTGAACAATCTGTTCGAGCGCCTCTTCTTGTGTAAGGTTTGCGACTCGTTCGAGTTCTGCCTCGGCAGCAACATAGAGAGAATCAACTCTTTCTTTTACGTTTTTCACTTCATCAATCTTTGCGCGTACATCATCTGTTCTCTTATCGATATCTTTTTGACGCGCATCGAGTGTTTCTTCTTTTTTTAAAAGCCTTTCCTCTCTTTCGTTGAGTGCCTCAGCTTTTTCTTTCACTTCTTCTCGCGCAGACTTCATTGTTTCTGAAGCAGTCTTTTCTGCATCAAGAGAAATACGCTTCGCTTCTTCGTAAGCGTTTGTGTACATTCTTTTAATTTCGAGCTCAATAGAATTCTTCCGTGAGGTTGCGATAATGATTCGCAAGATGTAACCGAAAGCAACACCACTTCCGAGTACAAGAAGTGTCAGAATAATAGTTTGTATATCAAACATGTTGGTTTAGAGAACTTTATCTATAATTCCGTACTTCTTTGCTTCGTCGGCAGACATAAAATAGTTTCTATCCATGTCTTTTTCAATCTTGTCGAGGGGTTGTCCAGTATTTTTTGCCATCATCTTATTAAGACGAGTTCGATTCATCAAAATATGCTTCGCGCTTATTTCAATATCTGAAGCTTGTCCCTCAGCTCCTCCAAGTGGTTGGTGAATCATTATCTCTGAGTTTGGAAGTGCAAATCGCTTGCCTTTTGCACCCGCAGATAGAATGTGTGCTCCCATTGATGCTGCCAGGCCTACACAGATTGTAGATACATCATTTTTGATGTGGTTCATGGTGTCAATAATGGCAAGGCCAGAATGCACGTGTCCTCCAGGACTGTTTACGTAAAGGTGTATATCTTTCTTTGAATCTTCAGATTCGAGGAAAAGGAGTTGTGCAATAATAAGGTTCGCGACATCATCATCTATTGGCCCAGCAAGGAAAATGATGTTTTCCTTCAAAAGTCGTGAATAAATATCGTAAGCTCGCTCGCCGTTGTGTGACTTTTCGAGCACTGTAGGTATAAGCATGGTATAAAATGTTAAGTAAATAAGGCTAGAACACAAGGAAAAGCAGATAATTCAGGACCAAAACAGATATGAAGTTCTAGTAAGGTGATTCTAGTGCAAGATGGTGAGGTTGTCTATTATTGGGGGGCTATAAACAAAAACACCCCGATCGCAGTGCGAAAGGGGTGTTTTTGGTGGATTCTATCTAAACTAAGTTAGTCTTTGATGCTTTCGAGGAATTTCCACACTTTTTCGTTCATAAGAACGCTTTCTGCGAAGGCTTCTGCCTGAGCTCGATCTGCGTCTTTGTAGGCCGCCATGATCTTGTCCGCTTCTGCCTTTACGTCTGCCTCAGAAACAGTGAGTTTCTCGGCAAGAGCGATTTCGTTGAATGAAAGCTGTGTATTTACTCGCTTGATAGCATCTTTATTCCATTCTTTCTTCAATTCATCAACTGTCTTATTGATATGTTTGAGGTAAGCGTCGAGACCGAGACCCATTCGTGAGATTTCTCCTTCGAGTTCCCGAACCATTCGATCAAGTTCTCGTTCAATAAGGATTTGTGGGACAACAAATGTTGATGCTTCAACAACCGCGTCGATCACTTTAGCTTTTTTCTTCTCCGATTCTTTTCGAGTCTTCTCTCCCGTCATTCCTTTCTTGATTTCTGCTCGGAAATCTTCAACAGAAGCAAAAGGGCCGAACTTCTTGATAAAGTCGTCGTTTACTTCCGGAAGAGGGAGTTCTCCGTGATCGTGATTGTTGTGATCGTGGCCTGGAGCCTGTGCTTTGTGGTACTCAGCATGAGCAACTTGTTTTCGAAGGTCTTCGATTGCAGCATCAATTTCTTTGTCGGTTATCTCGACAGAAATTTCTTCTTTGTTTATCTTTGCAACTTCTTTGTTGTACTTACCAAGCTTAACTTCAGGAGCAAGAGCAACAATGAGTTTTACTCCAAAGTCTTCTCCGTCAGCAACTTTTGTAATAAGAACTTTTGGATATCCAAAAGGAATAATCTTTGATTCTTTTACGATATCTCCATATGCATCTTCAAGAGCGAGTCGTCCTGCTTCTTCTGCTACTGCAGCCTCGCCAACTTTTGAGATAATAATTTTCTCTGGAACTTTTCCTTCTCGAAAACCATCAATCTTGATGTTTGATCCAATTATTTTGATAGCTTCTTCTCGTTTTTCAGCAACAACTTTTTTATCAATTGTTACTTCGATTTCTTGTTCGTGTGTATCGAGTTTTTTTGATGATGTGATTTTGTATGACATGTGTATCTGTGTAGGGAATTAATAGGTGTTACAGAAGTAACTAGTTGAATTTCGGAAGATATTCTTTTTCGTATCGTTCCTGACATTCTTTGATAATTTTTGTTGCTTCGTCTGCTTCATGGAAGCCGAGTACTTTGCAAGTTCCTGCTTTTTTGAGGTCTTTGTAGTGTTCAAAGTAGTGTGCTACTTCTTTTTCCCAATGAGCTCCGAGTTGCTTGTATGAAGTGATGTGATCCATTCGTTTGTCGTCGGCAAGAACTGTGATGATCTTGTCATCTCGTTCACCTCCGTCTTCGAAAGTAATAACGCCAATAACTCGAACTTCTGCGAGAGATCCTGGAACGAGAGGTTCTGTAACATTCGCAATAATGAAATCGAGCATATCGTTGTCCTGATCCCATGTTTGAGGAATAAGTCCGTATGCAACTGGGTATGCAAGAGAAGAGTAACCAACTCGGTCGAGCTTGAGCTGACCTGATTCAGTGATGAATTCGTATTTGTTGATTGAGTTTGCGTTGATTTCAACGAGACCGTTCACAACTCCTTTTTCTTCATTTGCGAAAGCGGGAAGTACGTGCAAAAGGTTATAAACAAACTTTGAAGGTTTCTGATCTATATTTGCCATAATATTTTAATTATTTTTAATAAATAACTTTGAACAAATTACGCAGCTTCTTCAGTAGATTCATTTGCAGCTTCTCCTTCAGCTGGAGCTTCGCCTGCAACTGATTGAATATCAATTCTCCAACCTGTGAGTTTTGCGGCAAGTCGAACGTTCTGTCCTCCTTTACCAATTGCGAGTGACTGCTGATCTTCTGTTACTTCAACTGTCGCTGTCTTTGATGTGTCATCGAGTTTGATAGAAAGAATTCGTGCAGGAGAGAGAGCTTCTTCGATGAATTTGTTTGTATCTTCTGACCATTCAACAATATCGATTTTTTCTCCTCCAAGTTCACTTGTAACTGTACTTACTCGAACACCTCGCTGACCAACCATTGATCCAACTGGATCGATGTGTGAGTCCGCAGAGAATACTGCAACCTTAGATCGAGCACCGGCTTCTCGCGCTACGCTCTTGATTTCAACTACACCTGATGCAATTTCTGGAACTTCTGCTTTGAAAAGTTCTGCAAGGAATTTCGGATGTGATCGTGAAAGTCGAACGAATACACCTCGTGGTGTTTCTTCTACTCGTACGAGATAACATCGGAGTCGTTCTCCTTGTTTGTAATGTTCGCCAGGAATTTGTTCTTCGTATGGAAGAAAACCAACTGCTCGTCCCATATCAACAAAAACATTTCCTCGTTCAATTCTCTGTACTGTTCCAGAAACAATTTCACCTTCCTTCTGTCCGTATTCTGCAAGAACAGAAACTTTCTCTGCTTCTCGGATTTTCTGGATAATAACCTGTTTCGCAGTCTGAGCTGCAATTCGTCCGTAGTCGTCTTTCTGTTCAAGAGGGAAAATAAGCTCTTCTCCAACTTTTACATCTTTCTTAATCTTCTGGGCATCATCAATCATGATGTGCTTTTCTTCATCGTAAAAAAGTTTTTCTGGCTTTAATTCTTCTCCTTCTGGAGTTTGTGATCGGAGTTCTTCAATGTATGCATCGTATGCGTCTTTGTCAGAAATAATCTTTGATTCATCAACAACTACCTTAACCTGAGAAAATTCTGTTTTTCCTGAGTTCAAATCAAATGAACATCGAATAAACTGGCTTCGTCGGCCGTATTCTTTCTTGTATGCAGTAGCGAGTGCCATTTCGATAGCCTCGATAATTCGTTCTTTCGGGATTCCTCGTTCTGTCTCAAGTTCGGTAAGAACTGAGTGTATTACTTTTAGGTCAAACATATTTAATTGTATATTTAATTGTATTGCCCACTGTCTCAAGCGGGCCTTTTAAAAAACGAAGTTCGCCTTTTGGGGCGAACTCGGTATGCCAATAAAGTACCATATTTGTGTATTTTGGTCAAAAAAGTCGAATTCGAATAAATGGACTTTTAAAAAACAAAACGGCTCGACATTGTGGTAATGTCGAGCCGCGCGGCGTGGTACGCCTTTATATTGGAATCCGATTTTCAATCGGCTTCAACTCCCAGAAGATACCTTGTTTGAAACCAGAATCTCTCCAGGCGTTATATCCTGGGAGTTTTTCGAGGTCTGCAGGGAATATTCGCTCCTGTGTCGAACCCCTGCAAGGGAAGAATACGGCTTGCATCTCCTGCTCGTCGACAAAAATATCGATAGGTACGAAGCAGGGTGTTACTACCCAGTCTCTTTCGAGGTAGGTGTAAAAAGGTCGGAAGCCCTCCTCAAGGGCCTGGCAGACCTGGAATATCGTGCCGTAAGCACGAAGGACTCCTTTTCGGTAGCAGTACACTCCTCCGCCTCCAGTTTTACGGCTGCGGACTTTGTTTGGGACTTTTGCTTTGATTTTCATAGCTCAAAAGAACGCGTCACGTGCGTTAAAGCGTCTATCACTTGTTGATCTCTAGCCGATAGAAGGGCTACCCGTATTCACTAGTTGAACACAGTCTTCAAGATGCCGAGCATCCTCAAGACCGTGTTCAAAAGCCTCAAAGAACTTATATTTTAATTATATCACTCTTATGAGCTATGTCAATATCATGGCTATATGACAAATAAGCAATAAAACAATTAAAACAGTGGGATACTCACTTGTATGGATGCCTTTACTACCATAAAATAGGCCTAGTAATGAAATCTATACTAAGAATTGGTGGTCTCGTAGTGATTCTTGCTGTCCTTATCGGGGGAGGCTTCTCTATATATAAGAAGGTAAAGGCGGACAGTACTGGTGCAGTTACCGGTTTTGCATGGTCTTCGACGGTTGGTTGGATTAGTTTTAGCTGCTCAGATAACTCTACTTGTGCCACTTCAAACTACGGGGTGACAGTAAATCCTTCATCGGGACTATTGAGCGGCTATGCTTGGTCTTCAAATGCAGGGTGGATTAGATTTGATCCTGGAAATACAAACTGCCCGGAGGCGGGAAATTGCGTGCCAGTACTCAATCTCACAACGGGCGAGGTAAGTGGTTTTGCTCGGGCTTGTGGAGGTACTGTTTTGGCTGACTGTGTCGATCAGACGGATTATGAGAACTGGGATGGCTGGATCAGATTGTCTGGATCTCGACACCCGTCTCCTGTAACAAATGGCACAAAAGGCGTTACATATATAAGTGGAAATAATAAACTGGTTGGGTATGCGTGGGGAGGGTCGTCTGTAATGGGGTGGATTAAATTTAATCCCATAAGAGGAGGTGTGACAGTCGATCTCGATAGGACATGTGTTTTGCTCGGAACTAGTTATCCAACAGATGCAGCCGTGCACTACTGTGCCAGAGCGGAAGCCGATACTCTACCGGAGTGCGGATGTATTGATGCAGTGTGTCAGGCGGATGGCACATGGAGCGATTCTGCAGTTAGTCAGGTGACAGAAGACTGGAATCTTTCATGTGTGATCACTGTTCCACCGGAGAACGACTGCGTAAGTTTTGAAAACACACCATGCACGATTCCTGGAAGTTCGAATACAATGGCATGTGGTGAATCAAGAAAATTCTACAAAACAAGAAACGCCCTTCAGAACTCATCGAGCACTGCCACATGTGACGATAATTTTAACAGTATTGTCAGAACATGTATTAATTCAACAAGTACAATTGGCCTCACGGGCGACCCGGCATATCAGTACACAACATGTCGAGTTAATCCTAATGTTTTTGAAAGATAATCCATGAATTCATTTATTACAAAAAAAGCTGTTGTATATACTGTCGCTATTATCGCAAGTCTTGCTGCGGTGGTTATTCTTTTTACAAATACGATTGAATCTGTAGTTCCTGCAGTAAAAAATAATTCAACAAAGGTACAAATAAAGAGAACTCAAACCCAAAGTAAAAAAACAGAAATTGTAAATTTTGAAAAACAAGTTGATTCTCAAGCTGTAGAGAAAATAGAGTTCCGAGGGAAAATATATACGCAACCGGAAGAAAAAGAAGTTTACACAGAAGAAGAAAAATTAAAAATACTCAATAATTTTTAGTGATATACTATTGTGAACATGAATGTTGATTCTGGCGCAATGAGAAAATTTGTGACTGATTCAGGGCTGGTATCAGCTGCAGATTTTGATGCTGCCGAAAAAGAAGCAATTGCGAATAAACAAAAAGTAGGGGAAGTTCTCGTATCTCAGGGAAAAATGACTGACGATGATTACCGAAGAGTTCTTGCGTATGTAACAGCTATTCCTTTCATCGATCTTCAGGAGCAGAAAATAAATTTCGATATCCTTTCGATGATCCCTGAGCCGATTGCTCGAAAGCACAATATTGTTGCTTTCAAGAGGAAAGACGACGCACTTGAAGTGGCGATGCTTGATGTTGATGATCTTTCTGCGATTGATTTTATTAAGAAAAAAACAGGTCTTCGAATTCTTCCTCGTCTTACGAATCCTAGTTCTGTTAAAGCAGTACTCCTCCAGTATCAGAAAAGTTTGAAGGCGGATTTCGGCGACATTATCCAGCAAGAGTCTTCAAATTTAAAAACTATTGATATGGGTGGCGGTGAAGAGGCAAGTAGTGAAGATCTAAAGAAAATGGCAGATGATTTGCCAACTGTTCGAATTGTAGAAACTCTACTTAAACACGCTGCTATTCAAGGCGCATCCGATATTCACATTGAACAAACAGAATTTGAAGTAATTGTGCGATATCGAATAGACGGCATGCTCCATGACGCGATGATTCTTCCTAAGGTTGTTGGTCCAAGTATCACAGCCCGAATCAAAGTGCTTTCAAACTTGAAGCTTGATGAAAAAAGACTTCCACAAGACGGACGATTCAGAATCGATCTTAACGGAGAAAAGATTTCATTCCGAGTTTCTGTACTTCCTACATATTATGGAGAGAAAACGGTAATGCGACTTTTGCGAGAAAGTGTTTCTGGATTCACGCTCGAGTCTCTCGGTTTTCATGGGCGAGATCTTGAAGTGTTGCATGAAGGAGTACAGCTTTCGGAAGGACTTTTCCTCACGACGGGTCCAACAGGTTCCGGTAAAACAACGACTCTCTATACGGTGCTCGATATTTTGAACACTCCAGATGTAAATATTTCCACAGTAGAAGATCCAGTGGAATATCAGATTAAACGAATCAATCAGACACAGGTAAAGCCAGAAATCGGCTTCTCATTTGCCTCAGGGCTCCGATCGCTTCTTCGACAAGATCCGGACATCATCATGGTGGGAGAAATTCGAGATAACGAAACGGCTGCACTCGCTATCAACGCGGCACTTACAGGTCACTTCGTGCTTTCGACACTCCACACCAACTCAGCTGCGGGTGCGATTCCTCGACTTATTGATATGAAGTGTGAACCATTTCTCCTTGTATCAACACTTAAGGTTATTATCGCGCAAAGACTTGTGCGACGACTACATTCAAATACAGAAAAATATAATCTCACTGATGCTGATATAACGCGAATTAACAAATACATGGATATGGATCGAGTTCTTGCAGCGCTTAAGGCAGAGAAGGTTGTTGAAGAAAAGGCGACATGGAAGACGGTTCTATTCTACAAACCAAAACCTGATAAAGAGACAGAAGACGGATATAAGGGGCGAGTAGGTATACATGAGGTGTTGGTCATGTCACAAACAATTCGAGACATGATTGTTGCAGGAGCAACAAGTGACGCTATCGAAGTACAGGCTCGAAAGGAGGGAATGCTTACTATGGCCGAAGACGGACTTTTCAAAGCAGCGCAAGGCCAAACAACAATTGAAGAAATTCTTCGAGTGGTTTCAGAATAATTAAAACTTTTGCCCAGCGATCTCGTACGCGTGATTTGTTTGTGTGTCTTTTGATATATAATTGTACAAAATGAAATTTAAGTACAAGGCACGTAAACCAGACGGAACAATCTATGAATCTACATCTGAAGCTGTAGATAAAGTAGCTTTGTACAATGAAATCCGAGCGGCAGGAGACGTGATTGTTTCAGCACAGGAAGAAAAAAATAATGATCTCCATCTCCCGCAGTGGGCGAAAAATCTCCGTGGAGTAAAAATGATTGATAAGGTTGTTTTTGCACGAAATATGAGCGGAATGCTTGAAGCGGGCCTCTCACTTGCACGTGCGCTTTCGGTAATTGAGCGACAGACAAAGAATGCAAGACTAAAAAAGATATATCAAGATATTGGTAAATCAATTGCTGCAGGTAAGACTTTTCATGACGCACTCGCAGAACATCCAAAGGTGTTTTCGGTACTTTTCGTATCAATGGTACGTGCAGGTGAAGAAGGAGGAACAATGGCTGAATCACTTAAACATCTTGCAAATCAGCTCGAAAAAACGTATCTCCTCCAGAAGCGAATTAAAGGAGCTCTTATTTATCCGTCGGTGATTATTGGCGTGATGGTAGTGATTGCAATCTTGATGATGGTGTATGTAGTGCCTTCGCTTACGGCAACTTTCAAAGATCTCGGGGGCGACCTTCCTACATCGACGCGATTTATTATTGCGGTGAGTGATTTCATATCAGGACACTTCATTGCGACTATATTTATTTTAATTGCGTTAGTGGTTTCGTTTATTTATTTCAAAAAAACAAAAATCGGAAAAAGATCTTTTGATTGGTTATTTGTCCGCATTCCAATCATTGGAACGCTTGTGGTTGAAAGTAATTCTGCAATGACAACAAGAACTCTTTCGTCACTATTAAATTCTGGTGTAGATCTTTTGCTTGCTGTAAAGATAACCACAGACGTCGTGCAGAATTCATACTACAAAGAAGTTCTTCAGAAAACAGAGAAAGTAGTAGAAAAAGGACAACCTCTCTCGACAATTTTTGCCGAGAACACAAAGTTATATCCAATTTTTGTGTCTGAAATGATGACTGTAGGTGAAGAGACAGGAAAGCTTGCATCAATGCTTTTTGGTGTCGCAACTTTCTATGAGAATGAAGTAGAACAGAAGACAAAAGATCTCTCGACGGTAATTGAACCGTTTCTCATGGTTCTTATTGGCCTCGGAGTAGGGTTCTTTGCGGTTTCAATGATCACGCCGATGTATGCCGTGATGAATAACATCAAATAAATATGAGGCTTTTTTCTGATATCAATAGACTGGGTTTAAAAAAGGGGATGTCTGTTCCAGAGGTACTCGTCGTAATCGGAATTCTCGTGACAGTATTTAGTTTGTCGTATTTTTCTTTTACTCGTATTTCTGACTACAACTCCGCGGATAAGCACGCTGCAGTCGTACAGACATTCATAGAAAGAGCAAGACAAAATAGTCTTAACTCACGAAATAACGCCGCGTACGGAATACAAGTATCGTCTTCATCGGTGAGTATTTTTGAAGGCTCTACATACTCAGCAACAGGTACATTTGCACGATTGGCGACACCTGCAGGTGTTCAGCTACAAGCGGTAACTCTTACAGGTAGTGTGACTTCTGTTGTATTTTCTAAAATAACCGGCGAGCCATCAGCAACTGGAACAATTACGTATAGATCTCCTCGAACTTCATCCACAACTAAAACAATTACAATCTACGGAACAGGACATTCTGAGGTACAATAAAGACAGTTTATACATAGTTGTATTTAAAATGTCTAAGAAAAAAGGACTCACGGTTATAGAAGTTATTGTTGCATCAGCAGTTTTTGCAGCTGCGGTTGTGGGTATTGCGGGAGCATATAATTATTTTTCTCGAGTTGCATATAGAAACACTGCATCAGTTCAAGCTGCGTTTCTTGCAGAAGAAGGAATTGAAGCGGTAAGAATACTTCGAGACTATTCGTGGACAAGTAATATTGCAAACCTTTCGAATGGAACAACATACAGACTCACCTGGAACGGTACTCGATGGGGAACTACAACATCTGTAAGTCTTATTGATAATCAGTTTGATAGAACGGTAGTGTTTTCAGCGGTAAATCGAGATGGTTCGTTTGATGTGGTGACTGCTGGAGGAACTCTCGATACAGGAACACGAAAAGTAACCGTAAATGTGTCTTGGTTCCTTCCCGGTGTTGGTACAACAACGAAAACAGTAGAGGCATATGTTTCTAATATTTTCTCAAACTAAATAATCAAATATATGAGATTTCTTTCAAATAGAACTGAGACAGTAATCAATAGTAAGGGTCAAAAGGGATTTACCCTCAGTGAAATCGTTATATACGTTGGACTCCTCGCAATTTTCACTGTTGCGGTTATGAATGTTTTTATAAGTATCACAAAGGTATATAAGAACGTGCAGGCAATAAGAAAGATAGAGAATACTGCATTGTTCGCTATGGATCGAATGACTCGTGAGATTAAAAACGCCACAACAATAGATTCTGCAAATACAATTTGGGGCACATCTACGACGGCTACACTTTCACTCAATACAACGAATGCATCCGGCACAAACGAGATTCTTCGATTCTACAAATCAGGAACAGCTATGTATATGAATCGAAACGGCTCACTCGTCGGACCTCTCTCGTCAACGGGGGTTATTGTTTCCAATCTTAAATTTGAACAGATAAGCGCGAGCTCATCGCAGTCGGTAAGAATCACACTCACGCTTGAGACGGGAACATCGACATCGTATTTCAATAAGACTTTTTATAATACGGCAACACTACGAGGTAGTTATTAATTTAATATAAAGAATATGTTTAAAGCGCTTTTTCAACCACACACGGTACATAAAACAAAAACATCAGGATTTGCGATTGTGACTGTTCTTATATTCTTTCTCATAATTTCGATTGTTGTACTTACAGGAATTACAACACCGCTCGCGTACCAAATTCGAAATTCAAATGATCTTCTAAAGGCTCGACAAAGCTTCATTGCTGCAGAGTCTTTGAATGAGGATGGTCTCTATAGACTAAACACCGGACACTCTTTGCCAGCGAGTTATGTACTCCCGTTCACATCGGCTACCGCAACAGCTGTTGTGACTGATATCGGAGGACTTAAGCGAATCGTTGCACAGGGTTTGAGCGGAGCATTTACAAGAACATCGCAGGCTACTTTTTCGCAAGGAACAGGTGTTTCGTTTAACTATGGCCTTCAAACGGGTGTTGGAGGAATCCAAATGAGTGGAGGGGCAACAGTTAATGGAAGTGTTTATTCAAACGGCGATATCACAGGATCGGGAGGTCCTCGAATTACAGGCTCAGCATTTGCTGCAACGATTTCAAATCCTACTCCAAATCAAATCAACGAAGGCTCTACAACACCTGCATACTCAATTGTATTTGCAACAACATCTGCACGAGAGGATTTTGGACAAGCCTTTCAGGTTTCAACAACAAGCCAGATTACTGAAGTTTCACTATATATGAAAAAGTTTGGATCGCCTGCAAATGCAACAGTGCGAATTGTTTCAAACTCAAGCGGCTCTCCATCTAACACAACACTAGCTTCTGCGACCTTGAGTAATACACTTGTAGGATCATCAACATTTGGGTGGGTTACCGTCGCATTTTCTTCCCCTGTAAGCTTGTCTCTAGGAACAACATATTGGTTGGTTATTGACGCGGGAAATAGTTCAGCAAATTACTACATTATCGGGGGAACTTCGGGTACGTACGCATCTGGCGATGCAAAGATTGGAAAAATGGGTTCGCCATGGTTTGCGCTTAACCCCGCAACACTCGAAGGGTACTTCAAGTTGTTCGTGGGTGGAGATAGAGGCGTGATTAGCGGTATCACAATCGGTACGGGAGGGGTTGGTAACGCGACAGCATATACAGTGAATAGTTCAACTGTCGCCGGTACAATTTATTGTACGGCCGGCTCGGGTAACAATAAGTCTTGTAATCTATCTTATGTTGAACCTTCTGCAACAACATTGCCTGTTTCGGACGCAAATATCGCAGATTGGAAAGAAGAGGGTTCTTCTGGTACTTCAAGAGGGTCGTGGGTAATTGAGGGTTCAACAAACGCTTCAACAACAGGTCCAATGAAGATTAACGGAAACCTTGATATTGGAGGAGGGGGTAGTTTGACTATAAACGGTACTTTGTATGTTACTGGTTCAATAAAAATTGAAGGTAGTGGTTTGCTCAAGTTGGGTTCAAGTTATGGAAACTCAAGTGGAATTATCATTTCTGACGGAATAATTACTCTCCAAGGAGGTGGTCGTGTTACGGGTAATGGAAATACAGGTAGTTATGCGGTTCTCGCAACCACAAACACTGGATCAACAGCGCTTAAGGCTGAAGGGGGAGCTGGTTCTGTAGTCCTTGTTGCTCCTTATGGAACAGTGAGATTCTCAGGGGGAGCTGGCGCCAAGTCTGTTGTTGGAAAGCAGATGGTGATGGAGGGTGGTGCTACGCTTACATACGAGAGCGGATTAGCAGACCTCACATTTAGTTCTGGTCCTTCTGGTGCATGGAACGTAGATTCTTGGCAAGAAGTCTCACAGTAATATACTTCAATAGTCTGAAGGTCTGATTTTCGATATAATCAGATGGTATGAAAAAAAGAATTCAGCCAATCAAGAACCCCTTAGTTATGGGCAACTGGAAGTTGTCACCAGCAACGCTCGAAGAGGCAACAATAAGAGTAAAAGATTATATAAAGCTATCAAAAAAGTATACAAAGCTTACTCTTGCCGCTGCGGCACCATTTGTTTTTGTTTCTGAACTAAAGAAAAAAGCAAAAAGTAATTGTTTGATTGGCGGACAAGATGTCTCAATAAATCTCGACGGCGCATTTACAGGTGATGTGGCTGCATCAATGTTAAGTTCTGTTGGAGCTGATTTTTCAATTGTAGGACATTCAGAGAGGCGAGCGTCTGGAGATACTGATGCGAATATCGCGATAAAGGTGAAGCATATTGTTAATGCGGGAATGCGAGCGGTATTTTGTTTTGGCGAAAACGAAAGAGACGAAGGAGGAGATTATCTGAATGTAGTAAAAACACAATTGCTTGCTGGTGTTTCAAAACTTGAAGGAACAGATATTTTAAATGTTATTCTCGCTTACGAGCCTGTGTGGGCAGTTGGAAGAAAAAGTAATGTTGCGATTACACCGCACGACCTCCATCAGATGGTAATTTTTATTCGAAAGACTCTTCGAGAAAGATTTAGTACAGGTGTTGCTGATAAGGTAACTATTCTTTACGGCGGTTCTGCGAATCCAGAGAATGCAGAGAGTATTCTTTTTGAAGGAGAGGTGGATGGTTTCTTGGTTGGACGAGCAAGTTGGAACAAAGAATCAATGGAAGGGATTCTCAAAGCTGTAAATGGAAAGAAAAAAGTTGTAATGAATTTGAAAAAGAATAAGAAAAAAGGAAAGCGCTAATTTAACCCAAAATAAAAATATGACTTATATTCCTCGCTGCATTGATGAAGTAAAAGATTTGAAAGGGAAAAAAGTGATTGTACGTGTTGACTTCAACGTTCCAATCAAAGACGGTCGAGTATTTGAAGGGTTAAGAATAGATGCTGCACTTAAGACTATCGAGCACCTTCATGCGTGCGATGCAAGAATAATCCTTATTTCTCATATAGAAACAAAGGGTGTTGAATCACCATCTCTAGCGCCAGTATACGAATATCTTAAAAATACACTTGGAAGCATCAAGTGCACATTTGTAAAAAGTGTTATTGGTGATGATGTAAACAAAGCGCTTAGTTCAATGGAAGATGGTGACATTCTTCTTCTTGAGAACCTTAGAATTGATTCAGGGGAGAAAAAAAATGACACTGAATTTTCTCAGACACTTGCGTCATATGCTGATATCTATGTGAACGATGCGTTTCCTGTTTGTCACCGAGAGCATGCATCTGTCGTGGGTATCCCAAAGATAATTCCAGGATACGCTGGATTTAATTTGATAAACGAAATTCGACAACTTGAAAAAGCTTTTCATCCTGAACACCCGTTCGTATTTATTTTGGGTGGTGCGAAGTTTGATACAAAGATGCCAATAATCAAAAAGTTTTTACCAATTGCAGATACTGTATTTGTTGGTGGCGCACTTATCAATGACGTGTACAAAGCGATGGGATATGAAGTAGGCAAATCACTTGTGTCAGACGGAGATTTTTCTATAAAAGATTTGTTCAATGATTCTAAATTTGTAGTTCCAAAAGATGTTGTGGTAACTGTGGATGGTACAGAGAAACATGTGAAGTTTGCGACAGAGGTAACAAAAGAAGAGATAATTGTAGATGTTGGTCCTCAATCCGTGGCTGATATTTCTGAGAAAATCACGCAGGCAAAATTTATTCTTTGGAATGGTCCGCTCGGAAATTTTGAAAAAGGTTTCAAGGATCAAACACTTGAACTCGCAGAAAAAATTGTTAAGAGTAATGTGAACAGTGTTATTGGTGGAGGCGATACAACAGCCGCAATTCAAGAGGTTCGTGTTGAGAATAATACGAATATCTTTGTCTCAACCGGAGGTGGTGCCATGCTTGAGTATCTAAACGAAGAGACCCTTCCAGGTATAGAAGCTCTGAAAGCCTAGTCCTCGAGAGCTTTTGTAATCTTATCTTTGAGAGATTCAAGTTCTGCTTTTTCTGCTGGCTTGAATGGCCAGTGTTTGAGTCCATCGTCTTTGAATCGAGGGATAATATGAATGTGTGCATGGTCAATTTCTTGGCCTGCTGCTGACTCATTATTCATTTCAAGGTTGATACCGTCTGCATCAAGGGCGTGTTTTAAGGCAATAGCCACCTTTTTAACGGCTATAGCTACTCTGCAGAGAGTTTCGTCGGGGAGACCATAGATATTCTCTATATGATCTTTTGGGATAACAAGGGCATGGCCAGCATTTACAGGGAAAATATTTAAAAAAGCTAAAACCTCAGCATTCTCGTAGAGCTTATATGATGGAATATCGCCGTTAATTACTTTGCAAAAAGTACATTCGGTTGTGTCGTGTTTTATATGAGTCATTTGGAAAGTATTCTATGCTAAAATCATCAAACAAACAAAGAAACCGGAAATACGCGTTTCGATTTACTCTATGAATTATCAAGGCCAATCAATTGTTGATTATATCCTCGAGCAGAAGGGGTATAAGACTGCCGAAGATAAAGATACGTTTCTTAACCCAAAATACGAAGCTTTACACGACCCCTTTCTCTTTAAGGGGATGGACAAGGCTGTTCAACGAATTCTCACCGCTATAGCTTCGGACGAGAAAATAGGCATCTTTACAGACTACGATGCTGACGGGCTTCCGGGGGGTGCAATCCTTTCAGATTTTCTTGAGAAGATAGAATATAAAAATTACACACTATATATTCCGAATCGTGAGACAGAAGGATTCGGACTTAGTGTTCGTGCTATTGATCACTTCACAAAAGAAGAAGTGAAACTGATTATCACCATTGATTGTGGAATCACAGATATTGAAGAGGTTGCACACGCAAATAAAAATAACATTGACTGTATTATCACCGATCACCATTTGCCCGGAGATAACTTGCCCGAGGCGTACGCGATCATTGATACGAAACAAAAAGATTGCCCGTATCCATTCAAAGAGCTTTGTGGATCGGGTGTAATTTGGAAAGTTGTATGCGCGTTGATACAAAAAATTAATTCTGATACATGTCCAGAAAAAGTTGTGCTGTTAAAAGAAAAAATATTTGTTGGATACGAAAAGTGGTTACTTGATCTTGTTGCAATTGCAACTTGTTCAGATATGGTTCCTCTTGTGGGAGAGAATCGAACTCTTGTTCATTTTGGGCTCCGCGTTTTACAGAAAAATAAACGACCAGGACTGAAAGCTCTCTTTAGATTTTTGCGAGTTGATCCACGAAATCTTACTGAAGAAGATATTTCGTTTACAGTTACTCCACGCATCAACGCAGCATCGCGAATGTCGCATCCGATCGATGCGTACAATATGCTCGCGGCGCGCGATGAAGAATCAGGAGAGAAAGCTGCGCGACATCTAAACGAGCTTAACGATGCTCGTAAGGGTCATGTCGCGCAGCTTGTGAAGCAGGCAAAACAGAAACTAGCACATCACTACGGTGAGAATGCGGACAAGATAGTGAGTGTCGAAGGAGAAAAAATAGCAAAAGTAATCTTTGTGGGCGATGTGACATGGAAGCCGGGACTGCTCGGCCTCATAGCAAATTCCCTTATGAATGACTTCAATTGCCCTGTATTTGTATGGGGGCGAGGTGATGGTGAAGAGATAAAAGGTTCGGCTCGTTCACCCGTAGATGGCCTTGTTGAAATCATGAAGAAGGCACAAGAAGAAAAACAATTATTTCTCGATTACGGAGGACACGAGAGGTCTGGAGGATTTGGACTCAAGCAAGAATCAATCGATATCGCAGATGGACTTTTGAATAAAGTTTTCTTGGAGATTAATGAAACGAAAAAAATAGATAACAATCATGACGCTGCTGAAGATAAGAGCGCAGATCATATTGCGATAGAAATATCACAAGTGCCTCCGACATTGTGGTCAGATTTGCAAAAGCTCGCACCTTTTGGAATTGGAAATACAAAACCAATTTTTAAACTACAAAAGCTTTTTATTAAAAGTGCACGAGTGTTTGGAAAAACAAAAGAGCATGTAGAGTGTGTGTTCACACACAACGAACCAATCGCAGATGATGAACTTCTGTATAATCAAAAGCGAAAAGAATTCAAAGGAATTCATTTCTTCAGTAAATTTGTTGATCAAGTTGATACTCTCACCGGCAAAGAAGGAGCTTGTCTTGCGCATTGTGAGGTTTCTTATTTCGGCGGAAAGACAGAAAAACGTTTTCGAATTATTGATATAATGAACTAATATATTTATTACAAAGATATGGAAAAAGTAATTGCATTCACAGACGGAGCTTCGCGGAACAATCCTGGTAAGGGTGGCTGGGGAACAGTTGTTATCTATCCTAAGAGTTCAGGTGACTTATATGTTGATGAGCTTGGTGGGGCAGATGCACATACGACAAACAATCGAATGGAGATCTCAGCATTCAAGGCGGCACTTGAACACATGAACGATTTTTACGAGAAAGGTGCCGAGAAAAAAGTATTTACAATCTACACCGACTCCTCGTATGTTAGAAATTCTTTCACAAAATGGATTGAGGGCTGGGCAGAGAATAATTGGATGACAAAAGGAAAGACTCCGGTCTTGAATTCTGATCTGTGGAGCGAGGTGTTTGGCTTGAAGAATAAACTTTCAAAACAGTTTGATTTCGATATTCAGCTTCTCAAGGGGCACAGTGGTATCGCAGGAAACGAACGATGTGATGTTATAGCTACGACATTTGCCGATGGTGAACCAACTAACTTATATAAAGGAAAGCTTTCGACATACACGATTTCTGATATTTTAAATACTAAGTCGGGAGCTGTGGAAAACTCTGGGGGTAAGTTGGGGACGAAGAAATCATCGTCGAAAGGAAATCCTATGGGATATGTAAGTGCTGTAGATGGTGTCGTTGAACGCCATAAGACATGGGCAGAATGCGAAAAACGGGTAAAAGGCACAAAGGGGGCCAAGTTTAAAAAGTACTTTTCTGAGCGAAATTGCGAAGAAATAATTTCTGAATGGGGTATTAAATAACAATATGGCTCAGTAAGGCCATATTATATTATTGACACTTTACATATATATAGTATTATTGTGTTGTATTGCACATTACACCTCATTCATAAGAGCACTTAGGGTTCGATTTCAAACCATCGAGCCCTATGTGCTCTTATGAAAAAAAATGCGGATCACACCGCAGCGGCCCACGCCGCATATGATAAGGGTGGGGCAAAAACCTCACCTAGTAACCCCACGCGAGTGGGATCAATTAAACCCTGGTTGTTTGCTCTCCTCATGTCGGTCTTCCTGACTGGCTGCGGAGCAACAATTCGCACACAACTTGGTTCTATAACCTTTCCCCAATCTCGGGGTGGCGGTTGCGGTCCATCGATGATGAGGCCCCCTCAGCCGCGATTTGTGCAGCCAAATTATGGTGTGCCTTATCCGGTTGGATATCCTGGAGCAAATCCCTTCTGTGGGAATCCGGGATACGGACCCCGTGTTGCTCCACAGTATAACAATGCGTGGTTGGAAGCTCCAACATACCGCCCGGGATGCGGCATCATGCGCCCCGAACAAGGCGGAAGCATTTGGGCACAGCCTAGTCAGTGGACGTACGAATACGCCCGCGAAACTCGGGACCGCCACTTGCGAGGTGGCCCACCTGTCTTCGGACGATAGTCGTAGCTCATGAGGTGAGCATACGAAAACCTAACACCATCCAGTCGGAGTACTGGATGGTGGTTTTGTTTATAAAAATTTTATTTAGGAAAAATAAAATTAGTCGGTGATCAAACTTCTGCGAAAGAAACTAAAAATTATTTTTATAACTATTCTTTTTGTAGTCTGTTTAATTCAGATTATAAAAACATACTTTTTTATACAGCCAATACACCAAGAGAAGATTCTGCATCGCGTCACGGAGAGCGCACAAGATGAAGTTGTTTTCGTCATAAAAGAAAAGATTCTGGTAAACAGAAAGGAAGTTCTGAAAGTGGAAATAATTAAGGGGTCTACAGCATTGGAAGAAAAAAGTTTCCTTATGAGTATTGATGGTGTGTGTGAGTGTGAAGTAAATAAAATATACAGAGCGAGCAGTACGAGCAGTGTGATGACGATAGATAGATTCGTTGACCGAAAAGGAGCAAAGTCGACCGAGAACAATGAAGGGGAACAAACATCCGTATCGTTTATTTCTTCCGCGGCAAGATATAAAAAAGAAGGAATATTTTTTGTAATAAATGTGTCGAGCTCAACGATACAAATTATTGGGAAGAAAGAAGAGGGTTTTGTCGATATCCTGACATCAATCAAGAAGTCCTTTGTTCAAAGAGTTCAAACATACATTCCATTTCCACACGCAGAGCTTGGTCATGGACTGATTATTTCTGGGAAGAGTGCACTACCAAAAGATATCGAAGATGATTTTAAGAGATCTGGGCTTATGCATATTGTTGTGTTGTCTGGATTTAATGTAAGTATTGTTATTCAATTCGTATTTTCACTTTTTTCGTTTGGCCCCAAGATATTCAGATTTGGTGTTGGCACGTTGTTTGTTGTTATGTTCGTTTTGATGGCGGGAGTTTCTTCGGCGTTGCTACGTGCGACACTGATGGCGTTGATCGCGTTACTTTGTACTTTGTATAAAAAAGAAATCGACGGACTAGTCCTTCTTGCGATTGTCGGCATGTTACTGATTGTTGTTGATCCTTTGTCTTTTTATTTTGATTTGTCTTTTTGGTTGAGTATCTTAGCGACATTCGGATTGATCTCTTTGTCTGAATTTTTTCAGGACAAGTTGTCTTTTATTCCTGATGCTATTGGTCTGCGCGAGGCGGGTGCATCGTCGCTTGCAACACAGTTTGTCGTGACACCTTTACTCATGTTGATCAACCCAGAGGTGTCTGTTTTATCTTTTTTTGCGAACATACTTATCCTTCCGATAGTCCCCCTCACTATGGCGTTCGTGTTTATCACGGGGGTTGCAGGTTTCATCACAAGTTTTCTCGCAATACTTTTTGGACATGTTTCATACTTGCTCCTTTCATACATTGTTTCTGTGACCCACATCGTTTCACAGCAATCTTTTGCCACAGTTACATTCCAAGAGAATTCATTTTCACCTTTATATTATTACGTTTTTATTATTCCTTTAGCTATTTGGTTGTATAAAAAGAAGAAGCCCTGAGACGATGTTTCTCAGAGCTTTCTTCATATGTTTTTCACTTTCTTTAGAATAAATTCATAAATATTTTATATGTTATTCAAAGAAAAAAAACTTGTGGGGAAGTGGTGTTGTGTCAGTAACTGTGTAACAAAGTTTATTTGATAGACCGAGAAGTGGTGTCGGGAACTACTTTGAGAGACACTGTTCAAGTCGAGCCTGAACAACTTTCCAATTTAAGTTAGCAAAGAATGCCTCAACGTACTTTTTCTTCTCACTCGGAACATAGTCGAGCATGAACGAATGCTCCCACATATCAAGCGCGAGTACTACGTTGAGTCCAGTAAGTTGTCCTAGATGCTGTTCATCAACCCAAGTTTGCACAAGCTGTTTTGTAATCGGATCAAAATACAACATCGCCCATCCAGGACCTCGAGTCATCGCCAAGGTTTTGAATCGAGCAAGCCATGTGTTAAATGATCCAAAAACTTTTGTGAGTTCAATCGCGAGTGACGAATCAGAATTTACAGCATTAGCTCCACCTTCAAACTGTTCAAAATAAAACTCATGGTTTCTCATTCCATCAAATTCAAAACCGAATCGTCGTTGGAGTTCGCCAATTGCGTATGCATTTTTTTCAAGATCAACAGAAAGTTCATTCACTTTCTCAATAATCAAATTTGAGCTTTTTACGTATCCTGCATAAAGCTTGAGATGTTCCTCAATTGTCCTTGTTGAGATGCCTGTAAGTTCTCCGATTAAAAATTTTCTTTCAGTAAATGTCATATGTTTATAATTCGATTACTAATGCGATCAGTATATCACGGTGGTTTTGTGACATTCATAGTGTGTATCTCCGTGTCGCAGTCTCTACTTTTTACAACACTACTTTTACATTATTCTCGTTCGGCCGAGGTCCACATGCTCGATGTTGGTCAGGGAGATTCATTCATTGTTAAGACAAGTAAACATCACCGAGTGCTCGTCGATACTGGTCCACCTAAAGCTCGATCGGTCGAAAGAATAAAAAAGTTTTTTCCATACTTCGACAAACGAATTGATATCGTTTTGATTTCTCACTTTGATGCAGATCACGTTGGGCAACTAAAAGAAATAATACAAAAGTACGAACCGCAACTTGTGGTGATTCCCTCATACGATTTTGGCAAAGATCAGTTGCACAATTTTTATAAAAGAAATAATTTTGCAACAAGCTCAGAGGCTACAACATTTATCGAATTATTCGATGGTGATCGAATCGCTGCTGGAGAAAACATACTTGATGTCATGTATCCGCGAATGCTGGATCATGTAGATTTAAAAAATAATAACGAGGCATCACTTGTATTCAGACTTTTACAAACACACAAAAGTGAACAGGATAGTTGTAACGAAAAAACAATTTTATTTACGGGAGACATCGGCTCACAAGCCGAACAAAGAATTATTAGTCGTGTAACAACAAACGCAACTTCGGGCGGGGAAAAATTAAAGTCAGATATTTTAAAGCTTGCTCATCACGGATCACGTTTCAGTTCGACAAAAAGTTTCGTTGAGAAGGTTGGTGCATCAGAAGCTCTCGTTTCATATGGTAAGAAAAATAATTACGGACATCCGAATAAAAAAGTTTTGGACGAAGTGCAATCCTTCGGTACAAAAATATTCTCAAGTGGTGAGCTTGGAGATGTTACGTTGTCGCTTTGCAAATAAACTAGTGCGAGTCGTCGAGTGTTGAAGTGTTTGATTCTTATGAAAAGTAAAAAACGTTCTTTCGAACGTTTTTTACTTTACTAAGTTTTTAAAACCTTTCTGTTTGGTTACTGAACCAATCCAGCTTTCTTGAGTGTTGCGTAAGCACCATTCTTTTGGATTGTCTTGATTGCTCGAGCTGAGAGAGTAAGAGACATAGACTTATTTAACTCAGGAATAAATACCTTCTTTTTCTGAAGATTTGCATATCGTCGTCTCTTACCTGTCGTGTTGAACTTTTCCGCTCGGGTTCGGTTTGAGTATCCTCCTCCGTTAAGAGATCCTTTTTTTGTTACTGCACAAACTTTTGCCATATAACGCGCCATGTTATCATGCTTTTGACTAAAATCAAGTTTTTATGGACGAATTACTCTATTTAAAGGTGTTTGGGCTCATAATTCTTATATTCTCAATAGTAGTGCATGAAATGGCTCACGGGCTCGGGGCGTTGTACTGCGGTGATGAGACGGCCTATAGACTAGGGAGAATCACCCTTAATCCACTAAAACACATAGATATGCTGGGTTCGATTATTGTACCCCTCCTCTGTATTCTGCTTCCGGGAAGCCTTCTTTTCGGATGGGCAAAGCCGGTTCCTGTGGATGTAACCCGTATGAGGGATCCTAGAAAAGGCCTATTTATAAGCGTTTTTGCTGGTCCAGCCTCAAATCTCATTTTGGCCGGCTTTGCCGCCTTGTTATTCAGGGGTATTCCACACTTTTTCCCCGGAAATATGGGAATTATGGAGTCATTTTATAATGGAACTGGCATCGCTTATATTCTTATTGTAATTATCATTACCAACCTCTCGTTAGCCCTGTTTAACCTTATTCCGGTACCTCCCCTTGATGGTTCAAAGATACTCTATAGTCTTCTTCCTCGGGAAATCGGACTAAAATTCGCCGATTTCTATGAGAGATTCGGGATAGCGTTCATAGTTTTGGTTATTTATTTCTCAGGTTCTATCCTTGGAGGAGCAATTATGTACCTCACTCATCTATTTTTAGGTCGTTAATTTGAAAACCCTTAGTTTTACTTGGTATTTCCTTACTATTACGCTTGCATTTTGAAAATTGCTGTAGTAATCTAGCGACACTGCTTTTCGAAGCTTTTTATTTTTCGAGCGGGCACATGTGTTTCTCTGAAACATACAGTCCAGAAAACGTTGAAAAATAAGGGCCTAAATGCAAATCAATACAAAATATACATGCCAACATTAAACCAGCTTGTAAAACGAAATCGATCAAAGACAAAGCGAAAGAGTAAGGCTATCGCGCTTACTCGAGGTTTCAACGTTCTCAAGAACCGACCTATCTATTACTTTGCTCCACAGAAGCGAGGCGTTTGTACAAAAGTAACAACAAAGACTCCCCGAAAACCTAACTCAGCTATCCGAAAGATCTGCCGAGTTCGACTTACTAACGGAATGGAAGTAACTGCCTATATTCCAGGAGAAGGTCACAACCTCCAGGAACACTCTGTAGTACTTCTTCGAGGTGGACGAGTAAAGGACGTTGGTGTTCGATATACAGTTGTTCGAGGTAAACTCGATTGTTCTGGTGTTGAAAAGCGACGAAAGGAACGATCTGCTTACGGTAACAAGCGACCAAAAGGTGCTAAATAATCTCAAAAATTTCTAATATAAAACCATGCGACGAAAAGTTAAGAATCGAAATATTGCTAAGCCAGATGCGAAATACAACTCCGACACAATCGGAAAGTTTATTAACTACATTATGTGGGATGGAAAGAAAGTAACAGCACGAGCTCTCGTGTATGGCGCTCTCGATACTGTTGCTGAAAAAGCAAAAGTAGAAAACCCAATGGAAGTTTTTGAAACAGCTCTTAAGAACACAGCTCCTCAGGTAGAAGTGCGATCACGACGAATTGGAGGTGCTAACTATCAGGTTCCACGAGAAGTTCGACCAGAACGACGAAATTATCTCTCTATGAAATGGATTATTGACGCTGCCCGAGCAAAGAAGGGTCAGCCAATGCATATCAAGCTTGCTGATGAAATTATCTCAGCTTCAAAGAATGAAGGTGAAGCAGTTCGAAAACGAGAAAATACACACAAGATGGCGGAAGCAAACAAGGCATTCGCTCACTTCTCTTGGTAATTTCTCGGCAACTACAGTTGAGTCGGGCGGCAGCAGTTTAGTAATTTAATAAATAAATTTTAATAATAGCTTTTATGGAACAAAGAGACTATCCACTCGAACGAGTACGAAACTTCGGTATTATTGCGCACATTGATGCCGGTAAGACAACAACATCAGAACGAATTCTTTACTACACTGGTATGTCACACAAGATCGGTGAGGTTCACGATGGTGAAGCTACAACTGACTGGATGGAACAGGAGAAAGAACGAGGTATTACAATCACTGCTGCCGCGATTACATGTTTCTGGAATCCTACATACATGAAGGCTGACAAGTCTCGATCATGCCGATTTAACATTATCGACACTCCTGGTCACGTAGACTTTACAGTAGAAGTAGAGCGATCTCTTAAGGTTCTCGACGGTGGAGTTGTGGTATTCGACGGCGTAGCCGGAGTAGAACCACAGTCTGAAACTGTATGGCGACAAGCTGACAAGTATCACGTACCGCGAGTATGTTTCATTAATAAGCTCGACCGAACAGGTGCGTCTTTCGAACGATCATATCAGTCAATTCTCGACCGATTGAATAAAAACGCAGTTCGAATGCAGCTTCCAATTGGAGCTGAAGAAAATTTCGAAGGAGTAGTTGATCTTCTTACACAGAAGTCATACCGATTTGAAGGTGAAATGGGTAACACAATTGTTGAAGGAGAAGTTCCTGCAGATATGGTTGAAGATGTGAAGAAGTATCGAGCAGAACTCATTGAACGAATTGTTTCATTCGATGATGCGATGATGACAAAATACTTCGAAGGAGTAGAGCCATCTATTGATGAACTCAAACAGACACTTCGAAAGGGTGTAATCGAAAGTAAAATTTTCCCTGTATACACAGGTTCAGCTCTTAAGAACAAAGGAACACAGCTCATTCTCGATGCTGTAGTAGACCTTCTCCCATCTCCACTCGATGTACCTCCAATCAAAGGACACAATCCAAACACTGGTGAAGAAATGGTACGAGTAGCTTCAGACACAGAACCATTCTCAGCTCTCGCATTCAAACTTCAGACTGATCCATTCGTAGGACAACTTACATTCTTCCGAGTGTACTCAGGTTCTATCGAAGCAGGTTCATATATTTACAACTCAGTTACAGGAAACAAAGAACGACTTGGACGAATTGTACGACTTCAGGCTAACAAGCGAGAAGAAGTGAAGAAGGTTTTTGCTGGAGAAATCGCAGCTGCGGTAGGTCTCAAGGAAGCGAAGACTTCACACACATTCTGTGATGAAGCAAACCCAATTGTTCTTGAAGCAATCAAGTTTGCAGAACCAGTAGTGTCACTCCGAATCGAACCAAAGACAAAAGCCGACCAGGAAAAGATGGGTATGGCCCTCAAGAAGCTTTCTGATGAAGATCCAACATTCCGAATTTCATCAAACCAGGATACAGGAGAAACTCTTATCTCAGGTATGGGTGAACTCCATCTTGAAATTATGATTGACCGAATGAAGCGAGAATTCGGCGTTGAAGCAAATGTTGGTAAGCCACAGGTAGCATACCGAGAAGCAATTACTGGATCAGCAGAAGCTGAACATAAGTACATCAAGCAGACTGGAGGTAAGGGTCAGTACGGCCACGTAGTACTTACGCTTAAGCCTATGGAACCTCTTGCACCAGATGCGAAGATTCCTAAGAATGTTCACCGAGAAGAAGGATACGAATTCATCGATTCTATTAAGGGAGGTGTTATTCCAGGTGAATTCATCCCAGCAGTACAGAAAGGTGTACGAGAAGCTATGGATCGAGGTATCGTTGCTGGTTTCAAGATGACAAACGTATCTTGTGAACTTACATTCGGTTCATACCACGATGTAGACTCATCAGAAATCGCGTACAAGATTGCTGCTTCACAGGCGTTCCAGGATGCTGCTAAGCGAGCTCGACCTGTAATTCAGGAGCCGATCATGAAGGTAGAAGTAGTAGTTCCAGAGAAGTTCATGGGTGACGTAACTGGATCACTTTCAGCTAAGCGAGGTCAGATTGAAGGAATGGAGGATAAAGGCCTCAACAAGGCCATTAAAGCCATGGTTCCTCTTGCTGAAATGTTCGGTTACACAACCGCTCTCCGATCTATGACAGAAGGACGAGGTACAGCTACTATGGAATTCGATCACTACGATATCGTTCCTCCAAACGTAGAAAAACTCATCGTTGAATCTCGAAAATAATCAATTTTTGAAATATACGCCTTAAAATAAGCTCAGTATGCAAAAAAGCTCCGGAAACGGAGCTTTTTTGTTTGCGCACTACTCACTACCCACTATAGAAATCAATAAAATGGAGAAAAAGAGGGACTTCCGGATAACCTGTGTACAAAAAGTGTAGAACAAGTCCAAAATCTCCCCAAAAGCTAAACAAAAGTGTATGTATGTTATTTGACTTTATTATATTAATTGATACTATGGCTGGCATTGCGTGTAAACGCTATTTTTGTCTGAAATCTTCCAGGGCAATTTAGCCTTCAATCCTAAAGATTGTGGCTTAAAATAAGGCTGTCCTGTAAGCACTGCGGATAAATTTTATTAAAGTAAGTATCATAATTTATAGGCTTTGAGCGAAGAGGCACTCGCGCATTCTTCATTCAAAGTCTAACCACACGAATATGACAACATTTGATCGATCAAAGCCACACGTGAACGTAGGTACAATTGGTCACGTAGACCACGGAAAGACTACACTTACAGCGGCTATCTTGAACGTGCTCAACCGACAGGGTAACGGCTTCAGTGCTCAGGTTAAGGGGGTAGACATGATTGATAAGGCTCCTGAAGAAAAGGCTCGAGGTATTACTATCTCTCTTTCTCACTCAGAGTACGAAACACCAGCTCGACACTTCGCTCACATTGATGCGCCAGGTCACGCTGACTACATTAAGAACATGATCACAGGTGCCGCTCAGATGGACGGTGCTATCCTCGTGGTAGCTGCTACTGACGGTCCTATGCCTCAGACTCGAGAACACGTTCTCCTTGCTAAGCAGGTAGGTGTGCCAAAGATCATCGTATTCATGAACAAGTGCGATATGGTTGAAGATGCAGACATGCTTGATCTCGTAGAAAGTGAAATCCGAGAACTTCTCTCTAAGTACGGATTTGATGGAGACAATGCTCCTGTAATTCGAGGTTCTGCTCTTAAGGCTCTCGAAGCTGCTGACAATACTGATCAGTGGTCACAGAAAGTACTTGAACTCGCAAACGCTCTCGACAATTACATCCCAATGCCAGTTCGAGAAACTGACAAGCCTTTCCTTATGCCAATTGAAGACATCTTCTCTATCGAAGGACGAGGAACTGTAGTAACAGGTAAGATCGAACGAGGTATCGTAAAGGTTGGTGAAGAAATCGAAATCATCGGTATCAACCCAACATCAAAGACAACTGTAACTGGAGTTGAAATGTTCAACAAACAGCTTAACGAAGGTATGGCTGGAGACAACGCTGGTATCCTCCTCCGAGGTCTTAAGAAAGAAGATCTTACACGAGGTCAGGTACTCGCTAAGACAGGATCAGTAACTCCACACTCAGACTTTACAGCTGAAGTGTACATCCTTAAGAAAGAAGAAGGTGGACGACACACTCCATTCTTTACAGGTTACAAGCCACAGTTCTACGTTCGAACAACAGACGTAACTGGAGAAGTAACTCTTAACCCAGGCGTAGAAATGGTTATGCCAGGAGATACAGTTACATTCAATGTTAAGCTCCACGCTCCAGTAGCTCTTGAAGCTCAGCAGCGATTTGCCATCCGAGAAGGAGGTAAGACTGTAGGTGCCGGAGTAGTAACAAAGATCAACGCGTAATCTTCTTTAACTAAACAGAGATCCTTATGACTAAAGCAACTACAACAAAAAAGAAGACAGCAGAAAAAGAAGAAGTAGCAGCTCGACTTCGAATTCGAGTCCGAGCATACGAATCAAAGGTTCTTGACGCATCTGTTAAGCAAATCATTGATACAGCTGTTCGATTTGACGCTCAAGTTATGGGTCCTGTTCCACTTCCGACAGAAATCAAAAAGTACACTGTGAACCGATCTTCATTCATCTATAAGAACGCGCGAGAACAGTTTGAAATGAGAATCCACAAGAGACTTATTGATATTTTGAACCCAAGTGCAAAAGTTATTGAATCACTTACTAATCTCAATCTTCCATCTGGCGTAAATGTTGATGTGAAAATGATGTAATCCTGAAACCCATGAAATTCGTCCTCGGTACAAAACAGAATATGACACAGGTCTTCGATGAAGAAGGTGTTGTTCATCCTGTGACAGTTGTAAAAACTGCTCCAATGGTTGTTACTCAAGTAAAGAACAACGATAAAGATGGATACGCTGCTATTCAGGTTGGTTTTGGAAAGAAATCTCCAAAGCGAATCTCTAAGCCAATCAAAGGACATGTGAAGGAACTCGGAAATTTCCGACACCTTCTTGAAATTCGAGATGCAAAAGACATTAATCTAGCTTCAAACGTTGGTGATGCACTCACTGGTGAAATTGCAGCAGGTGATATTGTTTCTGTATCAGCTATCTCAAAAGGAAAAGGTTTCCAGGGTGTAGTGAAGCGACATGGTTTCCATGGAGGTCCACGATCACACGGTCAGAAGCACTCAGAACGAGAACCAGGTTCTATCGGAGCCGGAGGTTATCAGCGAGTATTTAAGGGCCGACGAATGGCGGGACGAATGGGTGGTGAACGAATTACAGTTCAGAACCTTACCGTTATTGCGATTGATAAGGAAAAGAACGAGATGTATATCAAGGGTGCAGTACCAGGTCGAAGAGGAACTTTAGTAGAAGTAAAAGCTAAGTAGTTTTTATTGTAAGAAAAAATATATGGCAACAACTAAGAAAACAACAAAAAAGACTACAGCAAAAGAACCTACTGAAAAGAAGGTGAAGAAAGCCACAGCTACTTCTGCAATCTCAGCTCCTCTTTTTGACGCGAAAGGAAAAGTAAACGGTGAAGTAGTACTTCCAGAATCAGTATTCGGACTTCCTTGGAATTCTGACATGGTGCATCAGACTATTACATCTATGCAGATGAACACACGAGATCACTTTGCTCACACAAAGACTCGAGGTGAAGTGCGAGGTGGTGGTAAGAAGCCATGGCAGCAGAAAGGAACTGGACGAGCGCGACACGGATCAACTCGATCACCTATCTGGGTTGGTGGAGGTGTTGCACACGGACCACGAAACGACAAGAACTTTGCTCGAAAGACTAACAAGCAGATGAAATTGCGAGCGCTCTTCACAATTCTCTCTCAGAAAGCTCGAGACAACGAAGTTCTCTGTGTTTCTGGATTCGACTTCAAAGAAGGAAAGACAAAGTTTGCTAAGGATCTCGTTACAGCAATCGCTAAGAATGATGCATTTGCTAAGATCAGCATCAAGCGAAAGAACACAGCTCTTGTAATTGTTCCTGAAAAGGATGTTGCGGTATCACGAGCATTCTCAAACTTCTCAAATATGGAAGTGTGTGAAGCGCGAAACTTGAACCCAGTAACAGCAATTCAGTACAAGTATGTTGTTATCGGAAATCCTGACATGACATTAGCAGCTCTTGATTCTAAGAATCAGAAATAATAACTGAACTACAATGACTTCAACAATTCGAAAAATTCATAGTGCAGATATTATCAAGAGACCGCGTGTTACTGAAAAGGCGACTATTGCTACTGATAAGAATCAGTACGTATTCGAAGTGTCAGGACGAGCTTCAAAGATTTCTGTTGCGAAGGCAATTAAAGATATCTACGGAGTAACTCCAATCCGAGTAAACATCACACGAAATCCTGGAAAGACTAAGTTCGTTCGAGGAAAAGTTGGTCACACAAGTGGCGTTAAGAAAGCAGTCGTATTTCTTAAGAAAGGAGATAAAATCGAAATCGCTTAATCTGAAATAACAGCAAAACCATGAAACGATTTAAACCAACAACAAAATCACGACGACACATGACTGTAGTCACATACAAAGGTGTGATTACAACTAATGAGCCTCACAAGCCACTTACATCTGGTTTTAAGCGAGATGTAGGACGAAACAACCGAGGACGAGTAACAACTCGACATAAGGGGGGTGGAAACAAGAAGCTCTTCCGAATGGTTGATTTCAATTACGACAAAAAAGAGATCCCAGCTAAGGTTCTTACTGTTGAGTACGATCCAAATCGAACATCATTTATTTCTCTTGTTCAGTACAAGGATGGTGAGAAGCGATATGTACTTGTACCTCAAACAGTACGACCAGGCGACATGGTAATTTCAAGTTTAAAGGCTGAAATTAAACCAGGAAACCGACTTCCTCTCTCAAACATTCCAGTAGGCACATTTATCTACAACGTGGAAATTAAGCCAAATGCTGGTGCAAAACTTGTACGAGCTGCTGGTAACTTCGCTGAAGTTGTTGCTCAGGACAATGGATATACTCTCGTCAAGATGCCTTCAACTGAAGTTCGAAAGGTGCTTGATACATGTTGGGCATCTGTTGGTACTCTTACAAACGAGGAAAACCGACTCCAGAACTATGGTAAAGCCGGTAAGAGCCGATGGAAGGGTATCCGACCAACAGTTCGAGGTACAGCCATGAATCCTGTGGATCACCCACACGGAGGAGGTGAAGGACGACAGGGTCGAGGTCGACGACGAGCAATTTCTGTGTACGGAAAGCCAACTGGTAAGGGCCAGAAGTCTCGACGACAGAACAAGTACTCAAATCCTCATATTGTTAGCCGTCGAAAGGTTGGCAAGAAAGGGTAGTTGTGCTAGTATCGACCGGCACTCAAAAGAGAGCTTTTTATTTGCAAAAAAATCATCCGAATTCACTAGAAAATGACAAGATCAATTAAGAAAGGACCATACGTAGATGAGAATCTCCTCAAGAAAATTGCGGGGAAAAACCCTCGAGAAACTGGGGTTATTAAGACTTGGGCACGACGAAGTCAGATCTCACCTGAAATGGTTGGCTTTATCTTCGGAGTACACAATGGAAAGGTGCACAACGAAGTTCTTGTTACTGAAGAAATGGTAGGACACCGACTTGGAGAATTTTCACCAACTCGAAAGTTCAACCGACACGGAGGTAAAATGCAGAAAGAACTCGATCAGGCTAAGAAGCAGGCTGAAATTGATGCTGCAAAGACAGCTAAGTCTGCTACAGATGCACCAGCTAAAAAATAATTTCAATAATAATCTTATTTACCAATACGAATCATGAAAGCAATACTTCACAACTACAGACAAACACCAAGACGAGTTGGACTTGTTGCCGGTCTTATTCGAGGTAAAAAAGTAAAAGACGCACTTATTGCGCTTGAATTTACTACAAAGCGAGCTTCTCTTCCTATGAAGCGACTTCTCCTTAGTGCTGTAGCAAATGCTAAGAATAACGGTGCGGCTGACGCTGAGAATCTCTTTATCACAAAGATAACTGTAGATAAGGGTATGACTTTGAAGCGAATGCTCCCACGAGCGCGAGGTTCGTCATCACCAATCCGAAAGCGAGCAAGTAATGTTGTTATCGAATTGGGAGAGAAGAAAACATATAAGAAGAAATCATCAAAATAATTTACCAATAAAATTTTATGTCACACACAGTACACCCATACGCACATCGACTAGGTATCATCAGAGGTTGGAAATCTCGATGGTTTGCGAGTGACAAAAAATTCCGAGATGATCTTATGGCTGACGTTCTCCTCCGAGAATGGCTAGAAAAGAAAATGCGAGGTCAGTATATTGCTGATATCGAAATGGAACGAAACGCAAAAATGTTCCGACTCGTTATCAAGACATCACGACCAGGTATTATCATTGGTAAAAACGGTGAAGGTGCGATCAAACTTCGAAATGAAATTCTCGCTTTCCTCAAGAAGAATAAGCTCAATCTTGGTCTCGAACTCAAGATTGAAGTAGAAGAAGTACGATCTCCAGAATCAAGTGCTGCAATTGTTGCACATATGGTTGCTGAAGGTCTTGAGAAGCGAATGCCTTTCCGACGAGTGATGAAGCAGATGGTGGAAAAGGTAATGGCATCTCGAGAAGTAAAGGGAGTTCGAATTTTCTTGTCTGGCCGATTGGGCGGAGCCGAAATGGCAAGACAAGAGGATCTTAAGAAGGGTCGAGTACCACTTCAGACATTCCGAGCAGATATCGACTTCACACGATATGAAGCGATTCTTCCGTATGGTCGAATTGGAGTAAAGGTCTGGATTTACAAGGGCGAAATCTTCAATAAGAAACAGTCATAATTTCTTGCATAATCCATTTAATTATTTAAATACACTACCATGTTAGTCCCAAAGAAAATCAAACACCGAAAATGGCAGAAATTCCGACGAAACGCGAGTCGAATTACAGCAGATACACGAGGAACAGAACTTTCATTCGGTGGATTTGGTCTTAAAGCTACTTCATCAGCGCGAGTTACATCTAATCAGATCGAATCAGCCCGAAAGGTAATTGCTCGAACACTTGGTAAAACAGGACGAGTTTGGATTCGAATTTTCCCTGATATGCCAGTAACAGCAAAGGCTCCTGAAGTACCTATGGGTTCTGGAAAGGGAGATCCATTTGCTTTCTGCTTCGAAGTACTTCCAGGTCGAATCGTATTCGAAATCGATGGTGCTGCGGATGCTGTAGCTCGAGAAGCTCTCCGAAAGGCGGGAACAAAGCTTCCTCTTAAATCAAAAGTAATTTCACGAGATCACTAATTTTATTACCATGGCAAAAAAGACATCATACAAAGGAAAAGAGCTCAAGGATCTTGTAAAGACACTTTCTGAGAAGAAAGATGCTCTCCAAAAGTTCCAGTTTGCTGCAGCAGGAGGAAAGGTTCGAAATGTGAAGGAGGGTGGAAATCTTAAGAAAGAAATCGCTCGAATCCGAACTGAAATGAATGCTCAGGCAAAGGGAGGAAAACTTGCAAAAAACTCAAATTAAACTAAAGTAGAAAATCGTTACATTTATGAAAAAAACAACAACACAACCAAAGACAGAAGCGAAGACATCACGAAAGCGACAGCTTACAGGTGTTGTTGTTTCTGACAAAATGAAAGACACAATTGTAGTAAAGGTTTCTAACTACGAAAAGATTACTAAGTACCAGAAGTTTGTTCTTCGATCAAAGAAGTACAAGGCTCACGATAAAGGTAATACAGTAAAGATCGGAGACCAGGTAACAATTGAGGAGTGTCGACCAATTTCTAAAGACAAACGATTTACTTTGATTGGTCTTGTTAATCCAACTACTAAATAAACCACCATGTTACAACCACGAGCAATAGTAGCTATAGCAGATAACTCAGGAGCCCAGATCGGCCGAGTTTTCAAAATTCTCGGTGCATCTCACCGACGATATGCTGAAATTGGAGATCTTCTTGTACTCTCAGTACAGAAGGCTGAACCACGAAAGACAGCTAAGAAGAAAGATGTATATCTTGCGGTAGTTGTTCGACAGAAGAAAGCTTTTAGACGAAAAGATGGTTCATACATCCGATTCGACGAGAATGCAGTGGTTCTTTTGAACAAAGACAAGGTTGAACCAATCGCAGGACGAATCTTCGGTCCAATTCCACGAGAAATCGCTGAAAAAGGATTCCAGACAATCGCTTCAAAAGCACCTGAAATCGTATAAAATAATAAGGTCGTAATAAAACAACAATCATGAAAATCAAGAAAGGAGACAACATAATAGTAAAGACAGGATCTTACAAGGGTAAAACAGGTAAGGTTCTTCGAGCTCTTCCAAAAGAAGATATGGTTGTTGTTGAAGGTGTAAATATCAAAAAGAAGCACCAGAAAGCACGACAGCGAGGAGGAAAGGGACAGGTGATTGAAATTTCACACCCTATCCACGTTTCAAAGGTGGCTCTCAAAAAATAATCCAAAAGTAACTTTATCAATATGACTAAACACATCACAGTAAAAGAAAACGCACAGAATTCCTTCGAAACAATGAAAGGTGCTTTTGGATACACAAACAAACTCCAGGCTCCAAAGCTCGTAAAGATTGTTATCTCTGCAACAACAGGTTCTATCAAGGACGCAAAGAAGAAGGATCTCGTAGGAGATAGAATTACAAAGATCACAGGACAGAAGGCAACTAAGAAGTCAGCTAAGAAATCAATGGCTGCATTCAAGGTTCGACAGGGAGATGCCGTAGGATGGCAGGTAACGCTTCGAGGAGAGCGAATGTGGAGTTTCATGGAGAAACTCATCAACATCGTACTTCCGCGAACACGAGACTTCCGAGGTATCGAAACAAAGTCAGTAGACGCTATGGGTAACTACACTCTTGGTATCAAGGAACACAACGTATTCCCTGAAACATCAGATGAAGAACTCAAGGATGTATTCGGCTTTGCGGTTACCCTTGTCACAACATCTAAGTCGAAAGATGAGACGCTTGCTTTCATGAAGGAACTCGGATTCCTCTTCAAAAAAGTTGACGCTCAAAAGTAATCTTGTTAGTATCGACCACACCAATCATTTATGGCAAAAACATCAACAGTCGCACGATCGAAGAAGACACCAAAGTTTAAGAGTCGAGTAACTCGACGATGTTTTCGATGCGGTCGAGGACGAGGATACATGCGAGAATTCAACATGTGTCGAATCTGTTTCCGAGAATTAGCTAATCAGGGACTTATCCCAGGAGTAAGAAAATCATCATGGTAATCAACAAAATCGCACAACTCGTCATCAATCTCAAGAATGCTAACAAAGCAGGTAAGCCTTCTATTTCAATGACTCATTCAAATTTTAATGAATCAATCCTCGCTACTCTCAAGAAGATGGGCTATATCGTAGGATATTCTGTAAAAGGAAAGGTTCCAACAAAGACTATCGAAGTAGAACTTGCATATGTAGACGGAAAGCCAAAGATCACTGGAGTACAGCAGATCTCACAGCATTCACGACGAATGTATACTGGTTACAAGGAAGTTAAGCCTGTTCGAAACGGATTTGGATCACTTGTACTTTCTACACCAGCCGGAATCATGACTGATTACGAGGCTCGAAAAACAAAGGTCGGAGGAGAGGCTCTATTCAAAATTTGGTAATAAAATAATCACACCCGTATGTCACGAATTGCAAAAACACCTATCGCGATCCCAGCAAATACCGAAGTAAAAGTGGTAGATAATTTTATTACTGTAAAAGGTCCAAAGGGAGAGCTTAAAAAGGCTTATCGATCAAACTCAGTTAACATCGATGTTGCTGATAACGCAGTAACTCTTACGCTTAAGAAGACTGATATCGAATCACGAGCTCTCTGGGGAACATATGCTTCTCACCTCCGAAACATGCTTGAAGGAGTGAATACACCTTTTGTTAAGAAGCTTATCCTCGAAGGTATTGGTTACAAGGCTGAAGTTCAGGGAACAACTCTCAAGATGGCTCTCGGTTTCTCACACCCAGTAAATGTTGAGATCCCAGCAGGCCTTACAGTGACTTCAGAAAAAGGAACAATTACAATCACTGGTATCGATAAGGAAACTGTAGGTCAGTTTGCTGCATCACTTCGATCAATGAAGAAGCCAGAACCGTACAAGGGTAAAGGATTCCGATACGAAGGAGAAATTATCCGACGAAAACAGGGTAAGAAGGCTGCATAATAAAGTAACTATTTAAGAAAACCATGAAAAAATTTATCAACATCACAGGGCGAGCACGACGACAAAAGAGAATCCGAGCAAAGGTTTCTGGTACTTCAGAGCGACCTCGACTTTCAATCTTTAAGTCAAATAAGACTATGCAAGCTCAGGTTATTGATGACACAGTAGGAAAGACACTTGCTGGTGTTTCTACAAAAATAGTGAAAGGCAAGACAAAGACAGATGCAGCTATGCTTGCAGGAAAAGAACTTGCAACTCTTGCAAAGAAAGCCGGAGTAACTAAAGTTGTATTTGATCGAGGTGGTTACATCTACACAGGTCGAGTAAAAGCTTTGGCTGATGGCGCTCGAGAAGGTGGACTAGAATTCTAAGCAAATATAATTTAAATAATTTATGAACGACCAAACAACAACAAATACAGAAGTAGATACACAGCCAGAAGTAATCCAGTCTGACGTGGTTGTTGCTGATGCAGCTCCTACAGTTTCTAGCAATGGAATCATTGCAACAAAGTCTCCTGTTATGCCTGGCGCACGACCACCACGAGGTGATATGCGGAACGATCGACGAGGAGGTCCACGAGGTAAGAACGATCGACGAGGTCCACGACGAGAACCGCGAGCTAAACCTGAATTTGATCAGAAGATTATTGATATCCGACGAGTAGCCCGAGTAACATCTGGAGGACGACGATTCAATTTCTCAGTAACTATTGTTGCTGGTGATCGAAAAGGAAAAGTAGGAGTAGGAACAGGAAAGGGAGGCGATACAGCTCTTGCTGTAGATAAAGCGTTCCGAGCTGCAAAGAAGCATCTTATCTCTGTTAATCTCACATCATCTAACTCAATTGCTCACGAAGCACAGGCTAAGTACTCAAGTGCTATTGTTGAAATCCGACCTGCTAAGGGACGAGGAATTGTTGCCGGATCAGCTGTTCGAGATGTTATTGATCTTGCAGGTATCAAGGATATTGTTGCTAAGATTCGATCTGGTTCAAAGAACAAGCTCAACATCGCTCAGGCAGCAGTAAAGGCTCTCTCTTTGGTTAAGAAGCCAAAGACTCCACGAGCTGCGGTAGCAAAATAATTCTTATATAATCTCGACGAACTAATTTAAAATATATGCAACTCAATACTCTCAAGCGAAAAACAAAAAATGCAAAACCAGTAGCTGTTGGCCGAGGAGGCAGGCGAGGTAAGACATCTGGACGAGGAACAAAGGGACAGAAAGCACGAGCTGGACGAAAACTCCGACCAGAACTCCGAGACGTTATTAAGAAGCTTCCTAAACTTCGAGGACGAGGAAAGAATTCTTTCAAGTCATTTGCTATTCGAGCAACAGGTGTAAATCTTTCACAGCTCTCAGTATTCAAAGCTGGTGATATTGTTTCTCCAAAGACACTTTGTGATAAAGGAGTTCTTGCAACATTCAAGGGTAAATATCCACGAGTGAAAATTCTCTCAGTAGGTGAAATTTCACAGAAACTTGCTATAGTGGATTGTGAGGTATCTGCAATCGCCAAAGATAAGATTGAGAAAGCGGGCGGTTCAGTTAAATAATACCCCACTTTTATGACATCATTTCTAAATAAACTTAAACTTGTATTCACAGATTCAGGTCTGCGAAAGAAAGTGCTTGTAGTTCTCGTAGGACTCGCCTTTTTCAGACTTCTTGCAGCTATTCCAATTCCAGGAGTAAACGAAGCACAACTTACTGCCTTCCTAAACAATAACCAATTCTTTGGTCTTCTAAACGTATTCTCTGGAGGTGGTCTAACAGCAATCTCTATTGTGATGCTTGGTGTAGGGCCGTACATTACGGCGTCTATCATCATGCAGCTTCTTACGGTGATGTCTCCTCGAATCAAATCGATGTATACAGAAGAGGGAACTGCTGGACGAATGCGATTTACGCAGTACGGACGACTTCTTACTCTTCCTCTCGCGATCATGCAGTCTTTTGCCTTTATTGTGATCCTTCAGCGATCAGGAGTAGTAGTTACTCTTGATACATTCCACCTTTTCATGAACGTTGCTATCATCACAGCTGGTTCAATGTTTGTTATGTGGATTGGTGAGGTCCTTACTGAATTCGGTATCGGAAGCGGTACATCTATGATCATCTTCGCGGGTATCGTATCGGTGATTCCTCAGAAGCTCGGACAGTTCCAGTACACACTTCTCGATGCGGCGCAGCTTCCTATGTATATCGGTCTCGGACTTCTTGCTCTCTTTGTAATCTGGGCAATTGTATATATCACCGAAGCTGAACGACCAATCCCTGTAACATATTCAAAACAAGTACGAGGAGGTCAGACTTTTGGTGGGGCACAGACATATCTCCCTCTTCGACTTAACCAGGCTGGAGTTATTCCAATCATCTTCGCTATCTCACTTCTTCTTTTGCCACAGATGTTGTTCAATATCCTTTCATATGCTCAGAACGCAACATTGAACTCAATTGGAGCATCGGTGACAGCATGGATGGCAAATCCTTGGATCTACTCAGCGCTTTACTTTGTTCTTGTGGTACTCTTCACATACTTCTATACAGCAATCACATTTGACCCAAAGAGTATGGCGGAAAACCTCCAGAAAAATGGAGCTTTCATTCCAGGTGTTCGACCAGGAGAGCCAACATCAGAGTATATAGGACGAATCGTGACTCGAATCACTCTCGTAGGTGCCCTCTTCCTTGGTATTATCGCGGTACTTCCTCAGATTGTGTACGCAATCCAGCAGAATCAAAACATCAGTATTGGAGGTACATCGCTCTTGATCGCAGTGTCTGTAGTTGTTGATCTCATCAAGAAGGTGAATGCTCATATCTCAATGAGAGAGTATTAATTCATATCACCGCTTGAGCTGTCCTCGCCGCAACGCGGCTGCGGAGGCTCTGCGCAGTGATATGAATTAATATCAAAAAACAAGACTCGGGATAAAACTCGAGTTTTGTTTTTTTTGATATAATAAAAACATTAAAAGTATACGTATAAAGATGATGAAAAAATTCCTTGTATTGGTGGTATTGGTAGCGGCGATTTGGGTGATAGTTTCTGCATTCGGTTCAGCAAAGCCAACAGATATGACTAACGATATGGTTGTAGATAAGTCTGTGGTTAAAGTTGGATTTATAGGTCCTCTTTCTGGAGATGCTGCAGAGTATGGTGAACCAATTGTTGGTGCGCTCAAAATTGCTCAGAAAGAAATTAATGATGCCGGAGGAATTGAGGGCAAGCAAATTGAACTTGTTGTAGAAGACGGAGTTTGCGACGGAAAGGCAGCTGCGAGTGCTGCTCAGAAGCTCGTAAATGTCGATAAAGTGAATTTTATTGTTGGAGGTGTTTGTAGTGGAGAAGTGTTTGGATTTGCTTCGATTCTCGAAGCTGCAAAAGTTGTTGTTATTTCTCCGAGTGCAACAAATCCAAAGATATCTGAGGCAGGGGACTATATTTTTAGAAATGCCCCAAGCGATGCTGCTCGAGGAGTTGCAATCGCTGATTACGCAAAATCAAAAGGATTTACGAAAGTTGCAATTATTAGCGAGAAAACTGATTACTCAGCAGGTGTAAAACAAACATTTCTTGATCAGGCAAAAAAGAATGGTTTGGATGTTGTAGTTGATGAAGAATATTTGTCTGACACTACTGACTTCAAAACTACTCTTTCAAAAGTAAAAGCTGCAAATCCTAGTCTTGTGTTTATCAATCCTCAAGCGGGCGGTAATCTCGTTCGAATTGCAAAACAGTCTCGAGATATTGGTATTAAGTCACCATTCA
>JACCDR012432886.1_pt1 | contig 40541 bp, 50 predicted proteins | sample 7446431 | NCBI WGS metagenome assembly JACCDR01 (sample SAMN15323443, study PRJNA562643) | freshwater metagenome | isolation source: river surface water | place: USA:Blue River Watershed | collected 2017-08-17
TAAATGATAATGGAGATTTAGTAGGAGAGGGTAATCAAATAGTAAACAGACAGGCAGTAACAGAAAGGCTTGCTGATGATACAAAAAAAGATACCAAAAAAGCAGTACCCGTAGGCAAAAGAAACATGCTGCAAAAAGCTGCTGACAGAATTAAACAAGCAATAACCCCAAAGGTTACTCCGAAAAAAGTTGAAAAAGAAAAAATTGACTGGTAATGGATGAAAAAGAACTTCAAAAACTATACGGTGCGGTATCTAAGCATTTTAATGTAGGAGAGTATAATTCTTTTCGTACTAAAATGTCCACGCCGGAACAAAGAAAGAGCTTTTATAATACCGTAACTTCCAAAGGTTTTGATATTGGAGATTATGATAGTTACGAAAAAAGAATCGGAATAGGTATCCAATCAGCTCCAACTGACATAATATCGCAAGCAGCAGAAGCCGGTACTTTGGCTAAAAAAACCACTACCGTATCTAAGCTAACACGTAAAGGAGATTATTACGATGAAATTGTTCCTGACCAAGCGTCCGTTGATAAGTCTAAAGAAATAAAAAACACTTTGGCTCAAAAAGGCGTAAACGCTGACCTGCTTATTAAAAATGCAGAAACGTTAAAATATACCCCCGAACAAAAAGAAGGGTACACAAAATTAGCAGAAGAAAACCCTGTTTTTTTAAACAGAAAATTGGCGCATGATGCGTGGAAATCTCCTTTATTAGCAAGAGCGAACCAAAAAATACAAACCGCAATAGCCGAAGGAGACATAGCCAAGAAAGAGGAAATAGAAAAAGCTGTTTACGATGTGCAAAACCTGATGGTAAATGCCGACTACATCACGTTAAGAGGTAAGGTGAGGGAAGGTGTTGTATCCGTTAGAACTGTGATGGACGATAACTTAGATGGTTATACAAAACATCTTGCAGACGAAGCATCTTACGTGTATGGTAAAAACCTGCTGCCTTCTTTTAGAGACGGGGTAGTTTATAAGCCCGATGCAGAATTGAATTTAGTTACCGAAAAAGACAAGGCTGCTGGCATAAACGCTTATCAAAAAGCATATTTAGATTTTGTGCAAGACACAAATCCGGGTGTTTACGAAGCAATGAAGCCTATTTTAAATCCAATTGATAAAAGAAACAAAGATGACTATTCCGAGAATTTAGGCTACGAGGAATACAGTATGAGAGCCGAAGGCGGAGGATTGAAATTAGCATACGATACAGCTTTGGAAGAACTTAATAACGCCAAGAAGAAAGGCGACCCAAAAGCTATTGAAGTGTATACGAAAGAGGTTGAAAAATTATACGGGCTTATAAATACACTGGAGGACAGATACCCATTAGTAAAACAACATAATTTAAGCATACTTTCTAAAGAGGTTAATAATAATTCGGGTACGGCAGGAGGCTTTGTTTCTAATGCGATTGATAACACGGCAGCAGCATTTACAAATACCGCAGAATCAGTTTGGGATATAGCAAGCTACCCTTTCAGGAGTGAGGAAAATTACAACAACTACCTGATGTCGGTATTGGGCGATAAAAAAACAAATGAAAGAATATCCTACCTGCCACAAGATGCACAAACAGAAAAAACATTTGAAGTAAAGTATAAAGAAGGCGCAAAAGAAGACTTAGAAAAAATTAAGAAAGAAAGCCTTAGCGAAGTTGACATGCAGATGCGTACCGAAAAGTATTTGCGTGAAAATCCAGATGCAGTACAAAGAGAAGCTATTGACCCTGAATCTAACATAACCGCAAAATCAATGCTGTATGGCGTTAGCAAAATAGCATCTGACATTGCTCCTTATATCTTAGTATCAGCAGCGACAGGCGGTGCTGGTGCAGGATTTTTAACAAGAGAACTGACCGCAGGTATTACTACGATGTATCATGGTGAACTTCAAAACGCAATAGACTTAGGAGACGCAAATCCTATGGCAACAGCATTTAGAAGAACTGCTATTAACTCTTTATTTATGGCAGGTGGCGGTACCGCAGGTAAGATGAAAGAATTAGCGTTAGGCGCAAGCCCTGCTGTTAAGAACATGATTATGAGCATGACTGATGATGCTATAGAAATTGCCATAAAAGAAGCAGAAAAAAGCACATCTTTAAAAGTATTAAATACTGTTAAAGATAAATTATTAAATTCCGCAAAGAGCGCAGCAACGTTAACTCCTTTTATACAAGCCGGACAAATAACAAATAAATTAATTGACGGTGAGCCTGTAAATGCTGAAACAGAAGTAAAACACGGGCTAACAGAAACGCTTAAATTCTTTTTGTTTGGTGCGGCATCAAGTGCTTTTCATAAGACCAATAATGTATCAAAACTTGCCTTATACGAAGCTGTAAAAAGCCCTGAAACGTTTCTTTCTGAATTAAGGTCGCAAAATGAAGCTGGTAAGATAAGTGGGCAACAGTTGAAAGAAATTGAAAACAATATTACCACTGCAAAGAAAGTGTATGACAATGTGCTTTTTGTGGATAGTAAAGGAAATCCATTAAATGAAACAAAGTCAAGAGATTTATTAGCCTTAAAGTTTCAGGAGCAAATATTAAACGACAGATTGAAGAAGGAAATGCCCGAAACTGTAAGGGAAAAAACAGAAGCAGAACTTAATGAAGTAAAAAATGAAGCCAACAACATTATTGACCCTGTACAACCAACTGCTGAAAAGCCCAAAGAACAAGAAGCTGAAACAGCAGTACCAGAGCGAACTAATGAGATTGGACAGGGAGGGGCAGAAGCAGCCGCTGCCGTTTTAGAAGAACCTGTACAAACAAAAGAAATAGCAACTGATGTAGTAGTAGATAAATCTGTGGCGGATAATCGTGTTTCTATAAAAGAACCCCAAAGCGTAGTTGCGGAAGAAGTTATTCCGAATGAAACTGAATACGAAAAGGCGGCTAAAAATATCTTCAATGAAGACAAAATCACACTGTTGCAAAAATTAAAAACAGTCCAAAGTAAAGTACAACAAGCCATAGATGCAGGGGTAAAAAAATGGGGTAGTAAAAAAGGCTATCATGGAGAAGAATTTGGAACTCAAAGCGAAAGAGAGATTGATGTTCCAGATTATAGAACTAAAGATGAGAGGTATGAAACAAATCCTGAATACAGAAAAGATTTTGAGGAATATCGAGCATTGACAAGAGAGGCAAGGGATTTACATACCATGATGGATGATATATCAAAAGATTTAAGTGGTGAACCGTTAAGTAAATTAAAGAAACGCATTGGCAGTATTGCGTTTAATTTCCACACAAGTTCAGATGCTATAAAAACATTAGATGCAAAAGAAGCTGATGGCATAATAAGTGAATTGAACAAAAGGGGTATGAAAGTTAAGCCGGAGGATATTTTTGATATGTACGAAGGGGCGGAAGCAGGTTCAAATCAGTTGCAGCAAATGAGAAATAATGTTGCAGAGATAACCGACATTATAAAAAACAAAGGGCTAAAAAAGCAACAAAAGGAAATTTCAGAACAATCCCTACTATCTAAAGAACAACCCGCCGAACAAAATCTAACCGAATCTGGCTCTAACATAAAAGAAATGATAAGCCGCATTCCTAAAAAAATGTACAGGGATGTGCTTGAAGTATCATCTAAAGAAGATATAGAAACAACCCTTAGTGATATAGCAGAACAATATAACGGCAGCGCATCTGAAAGAAAAACAACTATAGAGACTTTTGGTAAAGAGTTTGTTGATTATGCAGTGTCTAAATACCCTGAAAGTAAAACAAAATTATCAGAAGATAGTTTGATTGGTTTGTTAGAGACTGGGGAGGAACAGGACAATAAAGGGTTATTTAAAAAGGTTTCAGAAATAGAGGAGGCTACAGACCCATACTACAGGGCATTGCAACACTTTGCCAACGGGGGCAAAATAAACCCATCCGCAATAATTGATTTATTTGGCGGTAAAGATAGCCGTGTGAGGCAGGATGTTAGCACCGAAGGGGAGAGGCGTTCCCGTATCGGTTTAATGTCTAAAAAAGGGCTAAGTATTGATGATTTGGCGCATAGCTTATGGGAAAGCGACAAAACGGGCAAATACGACACACAGGATTATAGGAATGCAATAGAGGAGGTTTTACTTAATCATAATTCAAGGGCTTCTATGGCTAAGTCGTTGATTGATAAATATTCTGAAACAGAAAGAGACCTTACCGAAGCAGAAAGTGATTTAATTTCTAAAGAAATGTATCACCAAATAAATGAGGCGGTAAAAGAAATTCCCGAAAACATTCAAAATGAATTAGTAGCTTTACTTGATAAATATACATATAATAGCAAGATTGACTGGAATAAATTAGAAGAAGAAAGTAACGGATTTAATCCTGACTTTTTAAATTTATCACCAGAAGCATCTTCTGCTATTGAAAAAATAATAAAAGAAAAATTATATGAGCCAGCAAAATATGAATACGTTAGTAGCAAAGATATTAGCAGCCCAGCTAATAAAGGACAAAGAGGTGATACAGAAAACGAAATTAAGGGGAGTAAATCGTTGGAGACGGGCATCAAACACAAAAAAACAGCGGAGTTAAGAGAAAAATTTAACCTGCCTGAATACGAAAGGGTTAAAAGAACCAAACAACAAGAGGAGCAGCAGGCGACGGAAAAAATTAAGAACGGCGAAATGCCTGACGTTATTGAAAAGATGCGTAAAGGGATTATTCCTGACGCTGTAGAGCAGCGTATGTTTTCAAGGTATTTAGCCGAAATATCTGACCGTGTAGAAAAAGAAGCAACCCCCGAAAATTTAGACAAACTACATGAAGCGGTAAAAATTTCCGACGCTTCCGGTACAGAGCAAAGTTTAACATTCAGCTCTCGTAAAGACCTTGCTATAAGAGACGAAAGCCTTGCAGGTTTTCTTACTATTGAAAGAGACATCAACAACGATGTTCCCCTTACCGAAAAACAAGTTGAAAGCGTAAAAGCAGAGTGGGAAAAACTTAATGCAGCTAAGTTGGAGTACGAAGGTTACGTAAAAGCTAAAGAAGCAGAACTTGCCGCCAAAGAAGCAGAAGCTGCTGTTAACTCCATCAAAAAAGATAAAGTTAAAAAAGACTACAAGGGAGAGAGAGAAACACTCAAAGAAAAATTAAAACGACAGGTTGAAGAATACAAGGCTTCTATAAGCAAGTCCGGTATCGTTGACGACGGTGGCGTGGAATCATTTGTTATCACTACCAAGATGGCTAAAACTATCATGGAAATAGTAAAAAGCCATGTAGCTGAAACAGGAGATAAGTTAGCCGAAGTAACAAGCAGGGTAATTGAAGAAATAAAAGACTTCTTACCCAACATAAAGGACACTGATATACATGATGTAATTTCTGGCAAGTACAACGAACCACGCAAAACAAAAAATCAAATTGCGGAAGACTTATACAATCTTAGGTATGAGTTGAAATTAGTACGTCAATTAGAAGCCCTTAAAAATGGCGGCGAACCCAAGAAAGAAAAAGAGCAAAGAAAGTACAACGAAAATATTTACAATCTTAAAAACCAAATTAAAGAACTAAAAGAAGCCGATACCCCTGAAAGGCAAAAAGAAGCCATTGAAAATGCAAAAAAAAGAATTGCAAAAAGTATTGCCGAATTAGACAGGCAGTTACGTGAAGGAGATTACGAGGTTAAGCCACGCAAAAAAATCGAGTTAGATAAAGAAGGGCTTGAACTTAAAGACAAGTTGATAAAACTAAAGATTGAGCGTCAGGTTAGATTAATGAAAGAGGCTTACGAAAAGAGAAGTCTTTATCAGAAAACAACTGATTGGGTTGTAGATAAACTGAATATTCCACGTACCATAATGGCATCTGCAGATTTATCAGCACCATTCAGGCAAGGACTGTTAGCTTTTATATCCAATCCTGTAATGGGCGTAAAAGCAATGGGAGGCATGTTTGAGGCTGCCGCCAAGCAAAAAACATTTGACAGGTATATAAACGATTTAAGAGAGAGTGAGATTTATCATGTAATGAATAAATCTGGTTTAGCTATCACCGACCCTCATTCGGTTTATTTGGCAGCCAAAGAAGAAGCATTTATGAATAACACTGCCGAAAAAATACCTTTTATCGGTAGGGCGGTAAGAATACCTTTTACTAAAAAGAAAGTGGGCGGTATTATAAAAGGTTCTGAAAGGGCTTATGTTTATTTCTTAAACAGAATGAGAGCCGAAGTATTTACACAGGGAGCAGAAATGTTAGCAGAAAAAGGTAAGACATTTGAAAACTCACCTGATGCTTACAAAGCTCTGGCAAAATTAGTAAACGCTGAAACAGGCAGGGGAAATCTTCCAAAAGCATTAGAGGGTGCAGCACCTATATTAAATTCAACTTTCTTTTCTCCAAGATTAATAGCATCAAGGGTGGAGTTGCTTACTAATTGGGCTAATCCTATTTGGTATAAGAATACTCCAAAAGAAATAAGAATGATGTACGCCAAAGATATGGCAAGGTTTATAGCTTTTGGTTCGTCCATTGTATTCTTAGCTTCTTTAAGCGACGATGCAGAAGTAGAAACAGACCCAAGAAGCACCGACTTTATGAAGATAAAATCGGGTAACACACGTTGGGATATTTGGGGAGGCTTTCAGCAGTATATCAGGTTCGTTGCCCAATTTTCAACAGGGGAGAAAAAGGCAGCAACAAGTTCAGAAATAAAACAATTGGATGGAGAAGGTGCTTTTGGAGAAACGAGAGGAAGTATTACTGTAAGGTTTTTAAGGGGCAAGCTGGCTCCTGTACCCGCTTCTGTATGGAATTTAGCTACTGGAAAAAATTTAGTGGGTGAAGAAGCAAACTTAAAAACAGAATTATACAAGAGTGCTATTCCTTTAATTGCACAAGACCTTTATGAAGCCTATCAAGAGGAAGGTACAAAATCATTCTTAAAAGTAGGCTTACCTGCTGTGTTTGGTATTGGCGTAGGCACTTACACCGATAAGGATAAGAATATAAGTCCTAAAATCAACTACAGGGGCGTACAGGTTGAACTTGAAGAAGAAGCGTTTAAAGAGCATGAAGAAAAATCAAGAAAGTATATCAAGGAGAATTTAGAGATACTCAAAAAATCTGAAAGCTATAAAAAACTTGACAACCCCGACAAGCTAAGACAGGAGAATATTGTAACAAATATTGCCATCAAAAAATCCGAAGAAGAAATCGTAAGAAAATACCGCCGTGCATTAGAGGATAAAGCCGAACCTTTAATTAAAGAAAAAAAGCGAAAAGCACAAGAACGGGAAAAACTGCAAGAAGATTTTGATTAAAAAATTTGTTTATTCAGGTAAACTTTAGTTAACTTTACAGCAGCTCATTATTATAGTTCCAAAATATTTGTGTAGAAGCAGATAATTTGGGTTAAGATACAAGCCTCCAAGCTTCATAACCTAAGCCTCAATGTCTTCTACCATTGGGGCTTTTGTTTTTTAAACGTTTTTTTGCCAGTTTTTATCCGTACCGAACCAGATTATAGGTTTAATAAAAACTTTGTTACTAAGTAAGTACGTAGGCTAAAAGAGCGGGCAATGTTCCACAAGCAACAACCCGTGACCAGAAAGGTAAAAATGATTCAAGCCGGTATATACGTGTTTGGGATGCACAGGCAGATACTTAGGGTAGCAATGAAAAAGGGAATCTGAATAATCAAACTCCCTTTGGAAACTTAGAAAGGGTCAATTAAGTTTCTTTGTACAGTGATGGGTGCAAAGATAGTGATTTCCCCCCTTTCTGGGATATAGGCTTGTACTGCCCATTAATATTTTTTACTAATAAAAAGCTACCTATACATAAACCTCAAATGATTTACTACCAATCCTGATTTAGAAATAATAGTCTTCCTTAATTCTTTATCATGGTAGTTAGCAGAAAGTATATCTGGAAGTGCTTCTTTTAATACACTAAAGAAGTTTATATCAATACTTAATTCTTTCATTATCTGCTCATCATTAAAGCCGAATTTAGGGGCTACATTTATAAAGGTGAGCATTGCCCAATCGTTATTTTGAAGACCTCTTTTAGAGGAGAATAAAGGGTAATAAGGGCCATCTTTTACAAACCTGCCTGTAACTTTCTTTTTGTATGTCTTACATTTAGAATTACCCCGTTCAAAGTCTTTTGTATGGATAACGTCTTGAGCTGATTTCTGTAACTGAAACTGCTTCTTAAATCCTTCTGCGAACTGCTGCATGGTTATTTTCATAGGCTTACTATCCATATATCTCTTTCTTCAATAATAAAATACTCCTGACCGTCTAAAAATATAGGGTACGCATTTTCCTTTTTGTATTCGATAAGGTCGCCTGATTTGAGATTAGACACCACTTTATGCCCTGCTGACACTACCTGCCCTCTTGTGAGTACTAAACTATTTGACAGATTCAGCCCTTCTTTTTGAACGGCTGGTAGTTCTGTGATTAAAATTCTTGTTCCGTATGCCGTCCATTTCATCTGTACAGAGGTTTAATAGTAAAATTTAGGATATTCAGTTTAATTTTGTTAACCAAAGATAACTTTTCGTTAGAAAATATCAAAAAAAGTTCTCCTTTTTTTATGAATTATACTGAAAAAGACTTTTCTGGGTGCAGATTAAACCCATTTCAGCAAGACAGTGTGCTAAAATTTATTATAGCCGTGTATGACAGTAGTAGTCCTTTTCAAAGAGATTACCCGGTATTAACGAAAAGAAAGATAGCCGCAGCGCAGTTTGCAGGCTTTGACATGATTAAAGATGATGATGTGCTTATAGGTATGTACAGTTGCTCAAATCCGGAATTTGTTGCCCAAGTAGTAGAGTACCTGAAAGAATACGGTGATAGTATGATTTGGGCTATGATAATGAGTAACACCGAATTGTTTTGGGAGTTCAATACAAGAATTATGACCCCCATTAAAGAGGACAAGGATAAAGATGATGTATCGGCGGTTAACATGAAAAGCAAAATGAGTGAGGAGCTGGAAAAAATAAATGAAAGAATTGTAAAACTAACAAAGCAATTCTATGGAGACGAGCAGTTAGAAGAAGCGGTTAAGAAGCAAAGAATAACACCTGAAATGATTAGTCAGTTAAAATCTAATTAATGTACTACCCTGTTCAAGGCGGCAACATAGAAACTGTTTATGGCTTTAAATGCCAACTGCCACCTGTAGGGTATGGTAAGAATGTAATTACCGGAGAACTTGAATATATAGGCGTTTACGAAAGTTCTAATGAGCCAAAAAAACAAAAATGGCAACGAACACTGCTTCCAAAAGATTGGGATAAAAAAGAAAAAGCGGAAGAAGCCCGTATGAAATCCGACCCCGATTACTTCGATGAAGAAATGGAAGCAATAAGGGCTAAAAATTGGCAGTATAGATTATGTGGGTTTTGGTTTATGCGTAACGGCAGCCCTATTTACATCACAAACCTTCATTGGTATTACTTACAATGGATTCAAATTGATATTGGATTTCCGCATTATAGAGATAGCGACAGGAAAACCTTTTATGTATGGAGATATGTAGAAGAAGACCCTAATTGCGGAGGGCTCATATCGGTAGAAAGAAGGCGTGCAGGTAAGACTTACAAATTAGGGGCTATGCTATTAGAGTTTATTTCCAGAACTCATAACGCAAACGCAGGGATTCAGTCAAAAACAGCCCCAGATGCGAAAGCAGTTTTCCAAAAAGCGGTTGTAAATCCTTTTAAAAAATTACCATCTTTTTTCCGTCCTGTTTTTGATACCGCAGGCGGTGTTACACCTACAACAGTTTTAAGATTGTCAAAACCCACCAAAAAAGGTAAAGGTGCTTTGGATGATTTAGATAAACCAGAGCTTGACAGTTTTATTGACTGGAAAAGTTCTGAATTGTTTGCAATGGACGGACGCAAAGAAACAAGGCATGGTGAGGACGAAATTGGGAAGACCTGCGAGGTTGATGTTTACGAAAGATGGCAGGTAAATAGATTTTGCTTAGACCAAGATGGCGTATGGGTTGGTAAGGCATGGTTAGTAACCACTGTGGAAGAAATGGAAAATGGTGGCGAGGCTTTTCAAAAGTTATGGAACGCATCTGATGTGAATAAAAGAGACGCTAACGGCAGAACAGAATCGGGATTATACAGATTTTTTCAGCCTGCTTATGAAACGACTTTTTTTGATGATTACGGAGTGCCAAAAATTAACGAAGCAAAACAGTATTATATAAACCAAAGGGAAGGATTAAAGAATGACCCAAGAGCATTGTCTTCTATCATAAGAAAAAATCCTTTTACAGAACTGGAAATGTTCCGTATTGACGGAGACAAGTGCTTATATAACTCTGAACTTCTAAATGACCAGATAGACTTCTTAGGTTACAATAAAATTACTCAAAGAGGAAATTTTGTCTGGAAAGACGGCGTAAGGGATTCTAAAGTAGAATGGAAAAAAGACCGTAACGGACGCTGGGAAATATGCTGGCTACCCGAAAAAGAAGGAGAAAGCAACAAGATAATTAAAAGCGGTAACGTATTCTACCCCGATAACAATAAGTTCGTAATAGGAGCTGACCCGTTTTCGCATGATGTAGTTAAAGACAACAGAAGGTCGGACGGTGCAGCGGTAGTAAAAATGAAGTTCGATGCAAACACTGATAACCCTTTTAATAACGGATTTGTGTGCAGGTATAAAGCAAGGCCAGAAGCAGCAAGTATTTATTACGAAGACATGATAAAGACCTGTGTGTTTTACGGGTGTAAAATTTTATTTGAGAACAACAAAAACAACTGGAAAGACTACTTTATTACAAGAGGGTATGAAAATTTCCTAATGAAGCTAAAAGGGTATGACGATTACGGGATACCGGCAAATAAAAGTACCCACCAACAATTAGCAGAATTAACAGAGGAGTACATTTTAGAAAACTGTAAAAAAGTTTACTTCATTGATATTCTTAAAGACTGGCTGCTATTTGATATGGATAACACCACCGCTTTTGACCTTGCTATGGCAGCAGGCTACACATTAATAGCAGACAACAAATTATTTTATATGAGAAGCGAAGGCATCCTTCGACCTCTATCTGATTACGGATTTAAAAAACGTGCCTTATGATAACAACAGCAGCATTTCCTGACCATAACATTGACCCTAAAAAGAAAGACCAAGCGTGGCGGTTGCAGTTTGCAAAAGCTATTTGGAATAACTGGAATACCAGTATGCCAACAGGTTCTATATTCAGGGCAAAGGCAAATGAGTATGCAGAGATAGATGATTATGCGCTTAATAAACAAAGTGTGTCAAGGTATCAAAAAAGACTTTTACCTGATGATGCAGATAATGAATCGTGGGGCAATATTTCATGGGAAACACGTTCTGACGGCATGGTGTTATTTAATATAGCCGCCGCAAAGCTGCAAAAGCTAATGCACAATATTATAGCAACACCAATTAATCAGTTTGCAAAAGACGCAGAAGACAAGGCTTACCAAGAGCTAAAAGCAAAGTTGATTCTTAAACAAAGTTTACAAGGCAGCGAATTAGAAGGGCATCCATTATTAACCTCTTTGCCTAACGAACCACAGAGCCTTGAAGAATTAGAAATACAAATGCAGTACGCTCCTAAGTTAGTAAGAGCAAAAGACATTGAAGAAAGCGTACAATTGATATTAAGTGAGAATGAGTTTATGGCAGTAATGGATATAATGGCTACTGATTTATTAAAATACGGTGTAGCTGTTATATCTGACGATTTATGCGAAAACAACCGGGTAAAATTAAGGCGTGTATCACCTGCAAGTTTTGGATGCTCATACACTACTTATTATGACTTTAGAGACATTACGTGGGCTTTTGAAGTGGTATCGGTTAAGTTAAGTGAATTAGCCAAACACTTTGACGAAGACCAGATGAAAAGTTTAGAAACAAAAGCCAGAACACAAGCAGGAAACCCTAATGTAAACATAAGTATAGCAAACAATGGTTGGGATATTTTTAAAGTAGATGTTTTAAAAGCAAGGTTTCTTTCTTATAACGACAGGGTAATAGAAGCCAATAAAGATACTAACGGCAACATGAGGGTTAGTAAAGCGAAGCCTTCAAAAGTAAACCCATTTTATAAGGACGGAAATGGAGATGTAGTAAAGAAAAATCAGCGTGAAGGCGTAGAGTACATAGGGAAGAAGGTAGAAGTTGTTTATCAAGCAAGTTGGGTAATAGATACCGATTTGATTTACGACGACGGGTTAATGCCTAATACACCAAGAAGCGTTGAATTGTCAAAAATGGCAAGAACAAGGTTAGGGTACAGCATACTGGCAGCGAACTTTAGCAACATGAGAGCAGTAGGTATGATGGAACACATGAAATCTACTATTGACGATTTAAACGAAGCCACTTTTAAATTAAGGAACGCAAGAAACAGTATGGTGCCGCCCGGTTGGGATATTGACTTAGCGGCTATTGAAAACGTGGCTTTAGGAGCAGGCGGGGAGAAGATGAAACCAAAGGAAATTTTAAGCATGTTCTTTGAAAAAGGAACATTGATAAGCAGGCGAAGTGGAATAAGTATGGATAGCAACGTGAATTACAAAGCTATTGTACCACTTAATAATAACAGCTTAGACTACTTTACTACCCTTGCGAATGACATCGCAATGAGTAAGCAGGCATTAAGGGATATTACCGGACTGAATGAATTGACAGACGGCAGCACTCCCAACCCGAAAACACTGACTACAATAGCCAACCTTGCGAACGAGAGTACCAATAATGCCCTGTATCCTTATATAAATGCCAAGAGAAGGATTTACGAAAATTTGTCAAAAGCAATTATACAAAGATTGCAGGCGGCGGTAAGAAAAGGAGGTTATTCAGGTTACGATAAAATATCTCAAAGATGGGTACAAGTACCTAAAAGTATTTTAGAATACGATTATGATATTCTTATAGAAGACCAGCCATCGGAAGAACAAAGGCAGGTTATTTACAGTCTGATGATGGAAGACATCAAAGCAGGCTATATCAGCCATGCGGAGGTTATTTCTGTACTCTATACCAAAAACCTGAAACATGCTGCTTTCTTGCTTTCTTATAAAGTAGAAAAAGGAAAAGAAAGACAACAGCAGTTTGCCCTTCAAAATACACAAGCCAATGCACAAGCTCAAATGCAAAGCAACCAAATGGCAGAGCAGTTAAAAATGCAGGCAGAAACCCAAAGACACATGATGAAGATGGATGAGATTGACAAAGAAAAGTCATGGGAGTATAAAATAGCCGAACTGAAAGTAGCGCAAGCCGACGCAGCTATTGACAAAAAAGCGGTTTATGAAATTATGGGCAACGATGCCTAACTGTACGGATTTTTATAGTTTTCAAAAGAAAACAATAGATAACTTTGGGTAAAATTAAAAATTATGTCTTATAAAGTATCAGTTGAAGCCGTACAACTAAAAAGAGACGACGAAACTTTTTTTGGAACAGAAGTACGTGGTTTTTATTATAAAGAAAGAAGAGACGGCGAAAAATTAAAAATTTTTCATTCTGACATTAAAGGCGACCAAGTTTTTACCAATATTCCCATTGGTGGAGCATCTGTAAAAGTTTGCGAAGGCGATTGGGTTGTTACTTACCCAGATGGTTACATAGAAGTACTAAAAGATGTTGACTTTAAAAAGATGTTTGTTGCCGACGAGAAGAAAAAATAAACCCCATTCGATAACTAAAAAGTATTTATGTTAAGAATTTTCAGAGAAATGGATTTGTCCTATCAGGGCGGTGGTGGATACGAAGAAGTTATAGAAGAAACCCCTGAAACCCCAGAAACTCCAGCGGAAGTTGCGCCAGCCGCAACTGTACCGCAGGAAACACAAGCAACACCAGAAGTAAAGCCAGAAACTAAAGCACCAGACCCTGTTGTTTACGACTGGAAAAAAGAAATTAAGAACATTGACCGTAAAGAGTTATTTGCGGAATTAGGTTTAAAAAAAGAAGACTATTTAAGGGAAGCCGGATTAGATGATTTTGAATTAGGGTTACTCGATTATAAGAGCAAGACCGGTGATTTAACCCCTTATTTAGAAGCCAAAACAGTTGACTACACTAAACTTTCAGCAGAGGATATTTTAAAGCTGGAAATGAAAAAAGCCAACTTGGGCATCAGCGAAAAAGCATTGAACATTAAGTTTAATAAAGAGCTTGCCGAAAAATATTACTTAGACAGGGAAGTATACCCCGAAGGAAGCGATGAGGCCGAATTGGGGCAAGAACTGCTAAGATTAGATTCGGAAAGAACAAGAAAAGCGTTCATTGAAGAACAATCAAAATTTAAAGCACCAGAGCCAAAACCTGACACAGCGGCACAAGAAAGAGAAGCCGCCATGCAGCAGCAGCGTGAAAAGGTAAGCATGTTTTTAACAAACCATGCTGCAACGGCAAATTTAAAAACCCAAAAGTCTATCACAATCGGGGAAGGGGAGGAGAGCTTTAACTATCCCATTGAAGACGTAGAAGGGTTGGTTGGTACAGTTAATGAATGGCTTGCATCGAATAATCCTGACCTGAAAGGGGTTGATGTTGACAGTCTTTACCTTTCGGTAATTGCTGGAGCAGACCCAAAGAATTTTTTAAAGGCTTACCGGAATCATATTTCGGCAGTAGAGAAAAAAAAGATTCAAACAGAGTTAGGTAACGAAACCCCCACAACAAGTAATCAGTCTGCCCCTCCCCCAGAACAAAGAGATTTGGGCTACAGGTAGGAGCTGTTAAAACAATTTTTAACAGCAAAATTTTAATCAAATGCTAACTTCACGTTCACAAGTAAATAAGCGGTTTATATCCGCAATTGTATCCCTTGATGACAGGGAAATAAACCCAAATGTAATTGACGTAGCCCGTGACGGCAGCTTTGCCGATTTCATGGTAATTGCAAAGCGTTATAAAGTAACCAAAGAGCCTTTTTACGAACACTTCGAGAACGAAGATGTTAGCCAAGTGCTGACATTTGACACTGGTGGCGTTACAGGCTCTGGTACTGCAACATTGACCGTAACCATCACAACCACTGGTTATGCCCGTAGAGGACAACAATTCCTTTTTGCTAACGGCAAGGTGGGTATGATAAACTCCGCTATCACTACTGCTTCAAACAAGGATTCATTCACTATCACTTCGGTTGACGGAACAAACTTAACCGCTGTAGCAGGTGATAAAATTGCTCCTTTAGCAATTGTAGTGGGTGAGAAAGCAAGTTTCACTACTGACTTAGCGCATGGCTTAGTGAAGTACTCTAACCAGTACGGAACTTTTGCCGATTCAATCAGCCTTTCTGATGTACAAATAAACAGTGCCGTAACTATCGGTGGCGGTTATTATCAATCATACTTAAACCTTGAGCAAGCCAAGCGTTTTAAATTAGCCATGAGCGGCATATTGATTTCTGGCGTAAAATCAGTAAATCAGTACGGCACAGCTTCGCCTACTTTGGTAGATGAAAACGGCAACAGCGTACAAACTACCAACGGCGTTTATACCGAAACAGTTGCTTATGGCGTTAATGACCAAGTAACCACTTTAGGTACTCCTGTAATGGCTGACTTGGACGATTTGTTAGACCAGTTGCTTGCAGTAAAAGCACCTAAAGACTATATGTTACTGTCTCCTGACAGAGCATGGAGGAAGTACGACGATTTACTTAAAAACTTAGGTTCAAGTGGTGTTACTTCTGCCCGTTTAAATATGGACGGCGTTGATGTGAACTATAATGTTCAACAGCTTACAAAGGGTTCTTTCAATTTGAAATTTACCCCTTTCAACTTAGCCGACCATCCACAAATGTTCAACTTTACCGGAAGCTCCGCAATTGGTAAAACAATCATGGGTATCCCTGAAAGCGGTAAGGTAAAAGTACAAGCTACTGGCGGTTCTGGTTCAGAAGAGCCTTATGTACAGATACGTTACGCACCAAATCCGGTTGCAGCTCAAAACAGGGGTTCTGAATATATTCAGGAAACATGGAGCGGCGCATTAGCACCAGTTCCAAACGGTACTGTAAACGAGTGGAGGACTTCATTCTATGCCCGTCAGGGTGTGGAAGTGAACGCAGCTAAACACTTGTTTAACCACAGAGTTTTATCTTAATTAATAAGGAGCGGTTTAAAACGCCGCTCCTTTTTTTATAACCAAATAAATTTTATGCTTAGAAATTACCCCAATTCTCCAAAAGTAAATGACATTTCAGAGGATGTACAAAAATATTTAGCCGAAAGGCTTAAGGTTTTTAAACAAAAGAAAACGGTTGCCTATAAACTATTAGGTGGGCGAGAAGAAAGACAACAGGACGGAACTATAAAAATAGTGTATCCATCAGTTGTAACGATTAACAAGAAAAGCAGAATTGTTGACCCCAAAAACGGTGCAGTAGAAATAGGATTAATACAAAGCTGGACAAAAGAAGGGCAGCCAAATTGGGGTAGTGCAGGTACAGGTAAATTAGGTATTGTAACAAACAGGTACACTTCCGAATTTATGCTGAACGCCGAAAATCCCGATGATTTAGAGTTGTTTCCGGTACTTGAATTGCACAGCCAAAACGCAGCTAATCCATACAGGGATAAAAGAGAAGAACCAACTTTTAAAACAATCAATCCAGAAGCAGACGCAGCTAAACGTGAGGCGATGGACAATGACTTGTTTGAAAGCATGACTGCGATACGTAGTTGGACAGAAAGCCAAGCAAAGGGCTTTGGAGCGTTCTGGAATTTAAGCAGCGAATTGAGTGAGAAGACAATTAAAGCTGAATTAACGGCTATTGCCAAGAAAGACCCAGAAGCCTTCTTTAAAGCAATTAATTCGCCTAAATCAATGGTGAAAGCCCTTGTAAATGTATCGGTACAAAGAGGTGTGATAGCGTTTGACCCTGTTAACTACACAGTGAAAGACGCAGACACCCAAGAGATACTTTTAAGAATGGACAGAAAAGAGGGTGTTGATTGGAAAGATGATTTTGTGCAGTTCTTAGAATCCGCTAAAAACGGAGCTTCTGTAAAGAAAATGATAGAAAACAAATTGAAAGCCAAATAAACCGGACAGCTCTGAAAGGACTGTACTTTTTATGGGGTTGCCCCTCTTTTTAGAGGGGCATATTTTAAAATTAAAGCCATGCCTTCATTAACCGGACTAATATCGTTTACAGTAAAGTTTGATTTAACAGGCACGCCTTCGTTAAAAATACAACCCTCTACAACTATACCATCCGGCAATCAACCTACATTAACCGGCTATTTTAATATACTCCAACCAGACGGTATTCAAAGAACAGGCAGCTACACTTCTCCTGATATTGTATGGAATGGTTCAGGATATAATGAAGTGTCTGTTCCTTTAAGATTAGCTACAGATGGCACTTACCAAAAAGGAGATTATATAATAACGATGATTGCGGACGAACCCGATTATACGCCGGGGGAATTTGCAAGGAGTTTTACAATGACTTACAGTAAAATTAGTCAAAGTATAGTTTCTTCTTTAGATGTATTTACTCCCTTGTTGTCGTATTCAGATGCGACGGTTTACACCCAGAACAATTTTTCGATTACTTCTCAAACTTCTTCATGGACGGCAACGTCTCTTGCAGGAACAATAACGCCTTCATCTACTTCTACATTTAATTTAGCAATAGGCGGCAGTTATTATGACGCTGCTTATTCAGTGAATTACTCTAAGGTAGTTGACTACTTACATAGTAACACGTGGCTGTCTGTAAAAGAAGGATGGAGTTTTAGCGAAGTGGCTGATGCTTACACGCCTTCAAGCATGGTAACGCTTTTAGGATGGCTGGATGCTTTAAAAGCAGAAAGAGACGCAGCATATTGCAATACAGCTTTGGAAGAAACTTATGAAAAAGCAGCAACATTATATGTTCATATCAGAAGTAAAGTTTGCGCTTTACAAACTACAGGACTGAAAGAATACTTCGACGAGTTTTACAGACTTACCCATAACTATCAAAATTTATCCGCAGCACATACAAACGCTGTTATTCCTGCTTATGACTTTACTACCGGATGCGGAGGTGGAAGCGGTTCGTCAGGTACTACAATAATAATTGAGTGTGTGATAGGAAATGCTTATACCATATCTGGAAGCAACGCTACCGTAACAGGATTGACAGACGGAAGCACATCTATTAGCTGTGCTGATTTTGCTAACGTAAGAGTAGAAGTGATACGCGGTAACGTTCCACAGCCAAATACAAACCCTTTAGATGGAAGTTCTTACATAACAAAAATTTTGTCGGGTACTACTATTACATTAAGTACAGGTCTTGTTACATCTGAATACATAAAAATAAAAACAATACCAAGTTGAAAAAACTATTAACAATATTATTCTTATTCTCCTTTTGTCATTCTTTTGGGCAATTTGACCAGAAGCAAACATTGGGCAATTCAAAAACAACTGTAGTTTCAAAAGGGTTACTTGCTGCCGACAGTGGCATAATTGTAACAAGGTTTGTTGATACTTCTGTAGCTAATTTAGCGTACTTAAAAAATATTCCGGGAATAATTATAACGGTAGGGGATGATGTATATATTAGAAATGCTGTGGCAACTGCATGGTTAAAAGTAAACAAAGGTGGCACGGACAATTCAAACTTAGGTTCTTATTTCAGGTTATTAGTACCAGCTACACAGCAGATAAAGTCAATTGCGAATGGCATAGCTGTATTAGTAGATAGTACAACTTTCCCCGGCGCATTATTATTAAGCGCAGATACATCTTATTTGTTTGGTATAGCAAGAGCTAATATAAGAGACACTCTTAATGCGAATAAGTTGTATGTGCAATCAGGTTATGGAGTAGGGGATAGTGCAGCTTATTTTCCTAATGATAGCACATTGAGATTTAAAGATTTTGTTTTAGGCTGGGGCATGTTACCACATGCTACAAGCGACACTACATTTGGCAGTAAGCCAGATACGGGACTAATTTCCACAAAAGCTAATGTTCAAAAAGTTGTAAATGATTCATCCGCTGTTTTACGTGCATTAATTGGAAGCGGCGGTGGTGTTCCTCAAACGCCGTGGCTGCAAGATATAAATGCCAAAAACTACTCCTTAGATTCTCTCCAAAAAATCCACATCCAAACACGTACAGGTGCAGGCGGTGGCACAACTTATGCAACATGGAATCCAGCAGATAAGGCAGCAGGCATGACTTTAAGTGGAGGTAATTTAGCAGCAACAGGAAGTGGAGGTGGTCAGGAAATGGTAAGGGGTACAGACGGCAAAAGCTCGGGCAAGTGGTATTTTGAAGTTACCCTTACAAGCGGTACAGCATTTAGGGCAGGTATTGCACAAGCGGGAGAAAGCCTTACCGATTATTTAGGCTTTGGTGCAAACGGTTACAGTTATGAAGATGGAGGAAATAAGGTAAACAACGCCACCGCAACAGCATACGGCCCTGCCATCTCTACAGGAAACACTATTGGCGTAATGGTAGATTTAGATGCAGGAACTTTATCTTTTAAAGACAACACCGGCGCAGTTATTGGCACTGCTTTTACAGGCTTAACAGGTACTTTTTATCCGGCTTTGTCAAATGGCTTTTCATCATCCACACAAACAGCAAATTTCGGCGCAACGGCTTTTGTTCACAGCGTACCATCAGGATATAATGCAGGATGGTACACAAGCAGCAGTGGTTCTACCTATACAACAGCTTTAAGAACAAACGACGCAGCACAGGTTTTTGTTGGTGATAGTTCAGCAGCCACCACCGAAAAGTTTAACGTAAACGGCAATGCTATTGTAACAGGAACTTTAACTGCAAACACTGCTTTAAAATCACCATACTTATATGGAGGTGATATGTCAACAACATACGCAGGTTTTCAGGGTGCAATATTGGGTGGTACTGCAAATCATGCGGTACTGGACTTTGTAGGGTATAACACAAGAATAGGTGAAATATACACTTCTCCAACGGCTTTAAATATATGGACTGATATAGGAAAAAGTGTAAGGCTTTATACAAACAACGTTTTTGGCTTACCGTTACTTGCAGCCTCAAATAATCAAAACATAGGCATTAAAGACAGCGTACCAAACAGCACCTTAACAGTTAATGGCAGCCTTTCGATGTACTACACAACAGTATCATCTAATTATACTGTTTTAGATAGAGACTATTCAATTTTTGCAAGCGGTACAATTACAATTAGCTTACCAACAGCAGCAGGTTGTGCAGGCAGAATTTACATAATAAAAAATACCAGCACCGGCGCAATAACAATAGACCCAGATGGCAGTGAAACAATTGACGGCAGCAGCACCAAAATATTAACTACGCAGAATGAAACAGCAGCACTGCAATCGAACGGCACTAACTGGCATATAATAGCAACAGGCGGAAGTAGCGCAGCAAGTCTAACCACACCAAGAAATATCAACGGCGTACCATTCGACGGCACTGCTGATATTACTATTGCTGAAACGGAAACTAAGGTTAAGTTTTTTACGGATTTTATAACCGCTGCAACAACTGCTTCGCCTCCTTTTGTTTTTTCGGCAATCAGTACGGGTACAACCGCAAGCAACAACACCAATTTAAGCGGCAATGCCCCCGGAGTACAAAGGCTCACTTCTTCCACAACTGCAAACGGTGGTTATAGAATTTTAACCGATTTAACAACCATAAGAATAAAAGGCGGCGAAGAATATACCGTAAGATTTGCGCCTGTAAACATTTCTACCACAACTTTTAGAGCTGGATTTTTAGATGCCACAACATCAGCAGATGCAGCAGACGGTATTTATTTCGAATACACAAACAGTGGTGATATTGTTTTAAAAACAGCAAACAACAGCACCCGTACAACTTCATCAGTAATTACAACGGCTTCTTTAAATACATGGTACAAAGGCAAGATTGTAGTTAACAGTAATGCCACAAGTGTTACAGGTTATATATATGACGCAAGCGGCACATTAATCAGCAGCCAAACAATCACAACCAATATTCCAACAGGTTCAGGTCGTGAGGTAGGTGTTGGTGTAATAGCAACAGAAAGTACCACAACAGCCACCGCAATGGTTGACTTGGATTTTATTTTATCAACATTAAGCCCGGTTAGATAATGAAAAAAATACTCACCATATTTATTTTAATTGTTTCAGCAAATGCCTTTGCAAACAACCCATTTGCAACAGGGCATTATGTTGCACCAAAAGTTTACAACTATTGGGCTACAATTTATGTATCAACCACAGGGAATGACGGTACTGGTAACGGTTCAATTGGCAATCCTTATCTAACATTATCCCACGCAGTAAGCGTTGCAAGCAGTGGAGATATTATCCGTATGATAACGGGTACATATAACATTGCTGCAAATATAGCCATACCAACAGGCGTAAGCATTGAAGGCGACGGGTATAATAACACCATTATCAATAGTACCATATCAACTTTAAACACTGCAATACTTTCTTTAGTAAGCCCCGAAGGAACTAACGGCAATCAACACATAAGCGGCATACATTTCCAAACCGCTGCTTATGCTACAAATTGGGGCGTGGCTATTGGTGGAAGAAGTAACGTTGATGTGTACGATTGTAAGTTTACAGGCTTTAAATTATTTGGGTGTAATTTTTCAGGAATAGAAGCAGTAACCGGCGCAACAGCACCAACCATATACGCTACTGGTAATTCATTTTATAATAATGTTGTTTACGATTGTGCAGGATTGGGAAATTTTGACGGCTTTCTTTTTGGACGTGGTGGTTTTCAGTTTGGCGGACAGGATGGAATGTTAGTTTATGGAAATGACATAAGGCAACCGCAAAGAGTATCATCAATAAACGAAGATATTGGATGGCCTATTAAAATGGCGAATGAAGGCTGGATTAAAAATTGTAAAATCTACAATAATTTTTTATGGAGATACAGGATGCTTTCTTATCACGGACTTAACGAAAACTGGAATTTTTCGTTTGAAATGTGGAATACTTTAGGGGGGAATGAGTTTTATAATAACACTTGTCAGGGTGCAGTGGATATAGTAAGAAACCACAACACCACAACGGAATCGTATAGCTGGAGGTTTTATAATAATCGTATTTCACAACCTCAACTAACACCAGCACCCAATATTAGTTATGGTATTGAGCTGGAGCAGGGAGAGCAAGATGTGTATGTTTATGATAATACTTTTGACAGCTTAACTACGCCTATAGTATTTAGTCCACGTAATAACAACCCGTTAGGCATTACCATTAAGAGAATTTATATCTACAATAATAAAATGATTAACTGTGGCACAACAGGCGATGCAAGGGCAGTTGTTGATTTTAATAATATCGGCGACCCTGTAGCGGATAATACCGATGCAACAGACCTTTATTTTTATCACAACACAGTTACAAAAGCAGCAGGTGCAAGTATGGCGCATGTGTTTAGATTACCCGTATTTGTTGGTAATTTATGCAAGCGGATTGAGATAAGAGATAATATTTTGATAGGAGATGAGCAAGGCGCAATAATTGCCAGCCCTTCCACCCGTGTTGACAGCGTAACGGTAAGAAATAATTTAACCTACAGCAGCAGCACTTTATTAAATCAAATTGTACCGCCTGATTTTAGTACACAAGTACCAATAGTACATTTAACTTATAGCGGGAATATCATAAACCAAGACCCATTATTAAATACCTCTTATATTCCACAGGCAGGCAGCCCTGCATTAAATGCAGCAACAGACGGAACGAATATCGGTTACAACGCAGGAGCAGATGTAACACCTCCAACCATAACAAGTACAAACCCTGTAAGCGGCGCAACGGGCTTCCCTGTAGCTAATACTGTGGTAGTTTCTTTCAGCGAAAACTTAGCCAGTGGAACGGTAAACGCTACCAACTGCTATATATCGGGTGTAACCAGCAGCGTTAGTTTAGTAGGTGGTAATGCAATACAAATAAACCCAACAACAGATTTAGCGTATAGCACCACTTACAACGTAACTATTACAACAGCGGTTACAGACATAGCAGGCAACCCTTTAGCAGCAACATATAATTTCAGTTTTACAACTGGTGCAGCACCAACCAGCGGCGCAAGGGTACGGGTATTACGAGGGATAAAAATTATAAAACAATAATAAAAAATGGCACAAACAACTGTTTCATTAAACAACGCATCAAAGCCTGCACCACGCTGGTACAGGAAGTTTAAAAAGATTTGGACAAATACTGAAAATACTATCCTTGCTTTACTGGTTTTTAAATACCCAGCTGAAAGCCCCGTGTTTTTAATTATCAAAATTGTAAGCAGCTATATCATAGAAAATTTAGACACGTTGATTGCAAACGGGGAACAATACGTTAAAAATGACATTGCAAATTCATCAGCAGGTCCGGGCGGCGGACAAAACCCATCAAACCCCGGCGGATTACCACCAAAACCATAATTGATGAAAAAGCAAGTAACAAAAACATTGGTTTTATTTTTTGTTAGCGTACTGGTAAACAGTATAGACAGGGCTTTTCAAAGTGAAGAAATGATAGCCCCTTTCATGTATGCAGACGATATTAAAATTAGCATTGCATGGTACGCAAAACACATTTGTGAGTTATTAAGTTTTTCTATTTTGATGCTTTGCGTTTGTTCAATATTAAGACCAGTAGAAAAGCACTTAAATGAGGTTAAATGGGTTGGGCATAATGCTATGTATGTTTTTGTAAAGGTTTGGCACAGGATATTTTTTATAGTGTTTATTGTTAGCTGCCTTGATTTAGTACACTACATAATTTCATTCAGGCAGTTGCACTGGTTCTTTTTAATTCAAAACGGGTTCTTCTTTATAATGACTTCAATTTATCTTTTTAAAGCATACAAAAAATGAATAAGCAGCCGAAATTATGGGAAATATTAGCAGCTTTTTTGCCAGTGGTGGCAGGCATAACTATATGGTTATGGAATTTAGGAACTAAAGTTGAAAAGCAGGCTACCAAAATTGAGTATTTAGAGCAAAATCAGGCTGAATACAAAAAGGACATTAAAGAGATAAACGAAAATATAAAAGTCATTCTGATAAAACTTGAAACAAAACAAGACAGAGTAAATAAATAATTATGAAATATTTTATTGCAATTGCCCTGTTAATTATAGCAGGCTGCAACCCAAAATACACACCAACGGAAGCCCTTAAAGATTTAAACAAGGCTAACGATTATCAGCCCAACACTACAAAAAAATGGGTAAACGATAAGCACCCTTGCTTTACTGATACTAAAACAGATAGTAGTGCTTATTGGAGTGCCAAAAAAGAAGCGGATAGTATTTATTCGCTTTATCAAAAAGAAGCAAGCAAGCTGCCTGAAATTTATTATTTAGAGGCGAAAGATACTGTTGACTGTATTGCAATTTGTAATGACCGTTTACAGAAATTAAAAAACGATTTAGCCCTAAAAGAAAGTGCCATTTATCAGTTTAAAAAACAGGTTGATAAACTAATAAACAACCCGATACATGACACCGTAGTTGATAACAGAAAACTAAACGCATCCATAGCACAAAACAACGAACTGAAAGAACATATTGAAAAAATAGAAAAGAAAAATGCAAAGCTGCAAAGCGAATTGGACGAGATGACAGAAAAAAGAAACTGGTGGCGCAAGATATGTATTATAACATGGGCAATTATTGGGCTTACTGTAGCGGCAAGATTATACTTTAAAAAACCTTTTTAGTTTTATATAAACATAGCAACAAAAACCCATAAGGCGCATACACAAACAGATGCAAAAAGAAAGATTAGTAAGTTATCGGCTAATTTATTCATAACACAATTTAAATAATTAAAATCAAACAACATGAAAATTTACATTCAGTACATTATTATGGCAGCGGTTGCCATAGCATTTAACTACACTGCATTATCAGGTTTAGGACAGCCAATTGTACCGATACACCACAGGGAGTTTTTAACCAACTGGTTTACGGGCAATACTACCGACTGGATTGGCTTTGCCATATTTAATGCCATGTTAGTTATTTGGCTAATTAAGATTATCACAAAAAAATCATTCCTGCATAATGAAGTGGGAAGTAATAACTGGAATTACATATTTTTTGCAGCAGCTGTTGGCGCAGTGCTTTTAATTTATTTGTTGTAAAGTAAACAAAGACCCGTTAGCAGTTCTTATGGTATGCTAACAGGTACATTAAAGTAAAGGTACAAAAAAGCACCAAATTAATGATGCTTTTAATCCGATGTGGTAGGTAAGTTCCTTGCAAGTTAAGCAAATATACAAAATGTTTAGAATAAAAAAATATCCAAAAGGCTTTGTTGTGGAAATAGAAAAAAGAAAGTGGTGGGGTAAAAAGTATTGGACGCATTTTATTTCTGTAGCCGGTATTAATATTATGCCTTGGTATTATAAAACATTTGATGCTGCAATACAAGGGCTTCAAGATGAAGTGAAGTATCAGGCTTATAGAAACGTAAGAAAATACAATTAAATGATTTACAATTTCATCATACTAATTTATTTCTTTATCAACGTGGGTTTAGCTGCCATAGATAAGGCTTTAATAAGTCGGGGCAAGAGAATATACCACGCTGTAAACGGGCTTGTTTATTGCGCTCTAATTACCCCTGTGTGGTTTATTACAGAAAACTGGTTTATGGTGACAGCATTGCTTTTTCTTCGCTTGTTGGTTTTTAATCCAGCGTTGAACTTAGGCAGGGGTTTAAATTTTTTCTATCTCCCTTTAAAGCCAAAATCAATAATAGACAGGATAGCAAAGTTTGTGTTTGGCGACGGGGCTAAGGCGTATGCTTTTTATGTACTCTGTTTTGCTTTTTTAATACTTAAAATATTTTTATGATAAACGGCTTTCAACTTAAACATCTTGCTCCAGCACTGCCGCAAACAAAGGCTAACGAATACGCCGGACTTTTGGACAGTATTTGTCCAATGTACGGAATAGACACACCGGATATTTTTCACGAATTTATTGCTAACCTGCTGCATGAATGTGACGAATTTACAAAGTTTGAAGAAGGGTTAAATTATCAAGCGGTGGCACTCACAAAGAAGTTCGGCAGACATAGGATAAGCATTGATGATTGTTACCGCTATGGACGTACGATGAAGCAGAAAGCCAATAGGCAAATGATTGCTAATCTAATTTATGGCGGCAAGTGGGGCAGGGAGAATTTGGGGAATACTATGCCCACTGATGGCTGGGATTTACGTGGTGGCGGCCCTATTCAGCTTACAGGGCGAAAAATGTACACTGATTTTACAGCTTACTATAACAACAGGTTTGGCACAAAGCACACTCTTGAAGCTATGACAAACCTTGTAAGAACAAACCCTTCAATACAGATTCATTCTGCCTGTTGGGTTTTTGCTATTAGTAAAAAATTGATTGATGAAGCTATTGCTGATGAATTGCTAACTATAAGAAAGAAAATCAACGGTGGCACTTTTGGAATGGAGGAAGTGAGGAAATACAATGAGAAGGCAAAATTGATTATCAAGTAATTTGAAAGGTATCGAAATCGACACCTTTAGTAAAATAGGTTCAACTAAATAAAATCTATGACAAAATCAGACATTGCACGGGAGTGGCGTGCAAAATATCCAGACATGCCAACAAGGGCTTTGGCATGTTTAATTTACAAAAATGATAAAGTTTCATTCAAGGACGTTGAAGACGCAAGATATTCATTAAGATATATAGAAGGCAAGACAGGTGATGCCTTAAGGCAAACGACGGGTAAAAAACAATTCTTTAAATCGGAAAGCAGGCCGTTAAATCCTTACAAAATGCCTGACTCTTGGAGTGAAGAAAGGCCAGTTTTTAAACTACCTGTTGGGTGCAATCGAATAGGATTTATGGCGGACTTTCAAATTCCATTCCATGACAACAAAGCGATAAAGGTGTTTGTAGATTGGTTAAAAACAAAAAACATAAACACTCTTTTTCTTAACGGAGACATCATAGACAACTACAATATATCATCATTCCAGCGTGACCCACGAAAAAGAAGTTTTAAACAGGAATTAGATGCCACCAGAGAAATGTTAGCATGGATACGTGGGGAATTTCCAGATGCAACAATTTATTATAACATGGATGCCAACCATGAGTTAAGGTGGGAGAAATGGCTAATACAGAAAGCCCCTGAACTTTTAGATATGCACGAGTTTGAGCTTGATATAATACTTAAACTGAATGAGCATAAAATAATTCCTTTAAAAAAGAATAAGCACATTCTTATAGGCAAATTGCCGGTATTGCACGGGCATACGGTTTTTGGAAGATTTGGCGCAGGTGTAAGCAAAGCGAGAAGCGTATTTTTAAAGACATTAAAAAGCTGTATTGCCTCACACGTTCACGTTACAGACGAGTACACTAAAAAAGACCTATCCGGTAAAATGATTACCTGCTGGACTACGGGGTGCTTTATGAATATAAACGCTGTTGAGTATAACGAACACAACGATTACAATCACGGAGGATGCTTTATAGAAACAGATAACGAGGGTAATTACAGGGTTGAGAATAAAAGGATTTACAACTACAAAATATTGTGAAACCAATAAAAATCATTTTTAGAAAGTTAGGCAGGGAGCAAGCGCACGGACAGGCGTGGAAGGATGAGCGTATCATAGAAATTGACCCACGATTAAAAGGACTTGAATATCTTGAAACAGTAATACACGAAATAACACATATTCAAAACCCCAAATGGCCTGAAATAAAAGTACAGGGGCATAGCAAACAGACAGCACAGATACTTTGGGATTTAGGATTCAGGAAAACAGATATTTAAACTTTCTCTCTCATAAGCAGTTTAGTTTTGGTAAAACGGCGGTGGTTTCTACCACTGCTTTTTTCTTTGAATTTGTCTTTGAATAGTTCTTTGAATTTTCGGTATTAAGGAGTAATTCAAAGAACTTTTAAATGTGGATAACTTTATTTATTGATTTTGGTACTTTAATCAAAAAGAGTTGTATATTTGTGTAACAAAACGAAAAACAATGACAACTTCACAAATTATCATCGCCCAAACAAAAGACAAATCAGTAATTGATTTTTGCCAAAAAGTTGATAGCAGTATAAACGCTGATTGTATTAACGAAGAATTAAAGGGATGCCTCACATGGGGCAACAAATTGGCTGTTGATTTTGATGCAACTTTTTCATGTATAAAAAAAGATTCTGAAAATTATGTCTAAAATTAATTTAAACAGCAGTTGGAGAATAGAGCCAACTGCTGTTTATTATACAATAAAAAACGAAGACAATGCCATAGTGTGCTTTATGTCTTTAAGTGAAAAAGACAGGGAAATTGCAGAGCATATTTGCAAGATTCATAATGAAAAAAGGTATTCGTTTGAAGATATTTTACTAAAGCTAATAGAAGAAAAGCATTATATAAGAAAGAAATACACCGGTCATTTTTATACTGTAGAAGAAGATGAAAAATGGATAAGTTATGAACAAGCTGAAATAGACGGCTTTATCGAATTTTTAACCCGGATTTATCAATGAAAAAGAAAAAACAAACCAGAGGCGGCGCAAGGGAAGGTTCAGGCCGTAAAAGTCCGTTCAAAGAAAAAACAAAGGGTGTTAAGTTTATGACCCCTGAATCAAAAGTAAATGATTTAAAAGCCCACGTTAAGCCCCTATTTGATAAGTGGGTGAAGGAGGGGGTGTGAAAAATAAAAAAATTAAAAAATTTACATTATGAAAATTTATGTAAAATTAGAAGCGTCTGAAACAACTTCTCACGCAAGATTTGATTTAGAAGATTTAAACGTTACAGAAAAAGAGTGGAACGACATGCCTTTTGAAGAAAAGCAGGAGTTGGTAAAAAATGCCGTATATGACTTGCCAGACCAGCCATATTGGTCTCTTGAAAGTTTCGAAGCAGAATAATTAACCATAAAATAAAACTTATGAATACAGAATTAAAAGGGCATACGCTTATTTGGGTAACTATATACTTGTTAGACCACAAAAAAAATAACTAAATATGACGAATATGAAAAATAATCGCCATATTGGTAAAAATTTCAAAACTATGGCAGGTAAAGTTAATCTTGATGCTCTAATAAAGAGGGAAGATTTATTTAAACTTAATGAAGACACAAGCGGGGCTAGTGAAGCTAACGACAACAAGGTATATCGCCTTGACGCTGATTTAAACCCTAAAAAGTCGCACACATTTGCAACACTTAGAAAAGCTGATTTTCAGAGAGAAACCTCATATTGGAAACCTGAAAGAATTGTGGGGTTGGTTAAAAGTTTTATTAATGGGGATATTATCCCCTCTATAATTCTTTGGAATTGGAAAGGGTTGAATTTTATAATTGATGGTGGGCATAGACTTAGTGCTCTAGTTGCATGGATAATGAATGACTACGGGGATGGAGATATATCAAAAGCATACTTTGGAGCTGAAAATATTACTAAAGAGCAAAAGAAAAATGCAGAAGATACACGCAAGCTAATTGAGAAAGAAAAAATATCATTTTCCTCTATTGAGTTCGCTTTTAATAACCCTGAAGTTTCAGAGACAGAAAGAATAAGAGCTAGTCTTGTTTTAGTAACTAGGGGGATTCAAGTACAATGGATAAATGCAAAAACGTCCAAGGATGCTGAAAAATCATTTTTTAGAATAAATGGCGAAGCAACACCTATAGACGAAACAGAAACTGTCATACTAAAATCAAGAGAAAAGCCAAACGCTATAGCTGCAAGAGCAATTATACATTCAGGCAATGCGCACAAGTATTGGAAAAAATTTGGATTAGAAAAGCAGTCTGAAATAGAAAAAATTGCTGCCAATATAAATTCATTATTATTTGAGCCCGAATTGGATGAAAAAACAATCCATTTCCCAATGGGAGGCAAAGAGTATTCACGGCAATCGGTAGAGCTTGTTTTTGGAATTGTTAACATGATTAATGATTTAGATGAAATAAACGTTAATAAAAAAGCTATCTACAAAAAGGAGTCAGATGAAATAAGACCCAATAGGGATGAAAGCGGAGACGAGACTATAAAATATTTAAATAGAGTGCAAAGGATTATTTCAATTATCAGCTCTGAAAAAAGTCCTATCTCTTTGGGGCTTTCTCCATTAATATATTTTTATAGTGCAAGAGGCAGGTTTCAGATAACTTCTTTTTTAGCTATAGTTAATATAATTGTCCAATGGGATGCCGAACGTAAAAGAGGTGTATTTCAAAAATTTTGTTCAATTAGGGATAAGTTTGAGGACTTTCTTTTGAAGTATAAAAGCTTTACATCACAAGCGACACTAAATGTAGGGAGCGGTATTAAAAGCTACCGAAGACTTGCGGATTTGTATTTATTCATAATTGAACAATTGCAGAATAAAAAAGATGAAACGTATATTATAGAGCAAATTAAATCAATACCATCTTTTGGGTTTGTAAAAATATTTGAAGCAGACCATAATTACGAAAAAAACAGAAACCCTCCTGGTAAAGGGAAGCCGTCTAAAGAAACGGTAATTGAGCTTACTATAAATACATATTTAAATTCTAAAATTGTCTGTCCAATCTGTAATGGGCATCATACATTTTACTCTTATAACACTGACCATATTTTAGAAACGAGAAACGGGGGTACTAAAGCGTTGGATAACTTAGCATTGGTGCATATTTACTGTAATGAAGAAAAGGATAAGATACTAGAACTAAAAAAATAATTAACTCTTTTTCTTTTTAATTGTAGGCTTTGGATTACCCTTAACTGATGCCGCCATAATGCTGTGGAATATATTTGAGGCCGCTTTTGCGGCTTTCTTTTTTACTGTTTTAGCCATGCTACAAAGTTAAAAAATATTTATAGAAATATTTGGAGAAACAAATCATTTGTGTAACTTTGTCTTACAATGAAGGACACAAAAACAGTATCAATCACATTCAGAACAACAGAGGAACTTAAAAAAGCTTTGCAGCAAATGGCTGACAGAGATAAAAGAACTATGAGTAACACTATTGAAATGTTGCTGGAAGCGGCTGTTAAAACTTCAAAAAAGAAGTAACAATTTTTTTTACCCTTACTGTAAGACAAAGTAAGACAAAAGCAAAAAAATGAAAACATTCAAATCAATATTAGACTTTCAGAAAGAATTTAGCAGTGAGGAAAAATGCAGGGAGTATTTAGAACAACAACGCTGGAACGGTACACCCGCTTGCCCTTTCTGTGGCTCAATAAACGTACATCGTTTTCCTAATGGTAAAATATTCAAGTGCCGTGAGAAAGGTTGCAGGGCAAAGTTTTCTGTTACCGTTGGCACTATTTACGAGAACTCAAAACTGCCATTGACTAAATGGTTTTTAGCAACCTACATTTTATCGGTTCACAGTAAAGGTATTAGCAGCTTACAACTTGCAAGCTGGTTAGGCTGCACACAGAAAACAGCATGGCATTTAAACCACCGTATCCGTGAAATGCTGACAGACAAAGCCCCTGAATTATTGGAAGGTATTGTGGAAGTTGACGAAACTTATGTGGGAGGCTCTTTAAAAAATATCCACGCTAAGAAAAAAGAAAAATTAAAAGGGCTGGATAATAAAACTATGGTATTTGGTGCTATCCAGAGAGGTGGAAAGGTGAGAACAAAAGTAATACCTCAAACTAATTTAGAGAACGTTACAGAAGCTATTGAAGGTTTTGTGGCACTGGAAAGTACTATGGTAACAGACGAACATCATGCTTATAACAAAGTGGGTAAAAAGTACAATCACAAAAAAGTAAACCACAGAGATAAGGAATATGTTCGTAAAGAAGATATACTGGTACATACTAACAACATTGAAGGTTACTGGAATATCTTAAAGAAACAAATTGACGGCATCCATCATTCAGTAAGCCCAAAACATTTACAACGCTATTGCAATGAAAGTGCTTTCAGGTTTAATAACAGGGTTTTATTGCAGGATGAAAGATTTGCAGCAGCACTGGCTAACTGTAATGGCAATTTAAAATACAAAACACTAATTGGTAAATAATGAATAACGGAGAGTATTTAAAACAGGTTGGCGCAAAAGTAAAAGCACTGCGAATGTCTAAAGGAATTTATGTAAGAGACTTGGGTAAGATGTGCAATACCGATTATGCCAACCTTTCCAGATTTGAGAATGGGCAGGTTAATATTAAGCTGCTTACCTTAAAGAGTATTGCTGATACTTTAGGGGTCGATGTAAAATACTTTCTTTAAAATAAGGTATCTATACGATGTTGCTATTATTTTTTATTATCTTGACTATTTTTAGCAGACCTATTATATAATAATCCAGCGGCAACAACTAAATCTACTCCTGCAAAAACAGAACCTGAAATAACATTGCCATGATAAATCAAAAATCCACCAACACCCATCCCAAATAGAAGTACAATAAAACAAAAAACTAATCCTGTTCTATTTAACTTAAATTCATTTTTAATTGTCTCCTTGAGCACTTCAGTTCTTTCATCATATGCCTTGTGTCTGAACCTTTGCTCGTCTTCAGCCCTGCTTAATATCCAATCAACAATATTCGGTTGTAGTTTTTGTAATTTTTCTAACTCGTCTGCTGGAGGTAAAAAATTATCATCATACATCTCTTGATGTACTACTTCATTGTGCTTGGCCTTAGTTTGTCTTTGAATTTTTGACATTAAAGTGTATCAGCTTCGTGTAGGATTTTTTCTTTTGCTTTTTTCATATCTGAACATACATTTAGCATGTCCTGTTTTAATTTTGCTTTGTCTTCTACGCAAGTCGATATTTTTACACAATAATTATCAAGTAGTTCTTTCTCTTCATAATATGAAGGGTTTAACTCTTTTAATACTTGTGGAGATACTTGAAACTTTCCTAATAATGCAGAAGAGTTAAATAACAAACCAGATATGTGAATTATAAATTTCATCATTCCGGGTTTTAAGTCTAAATGAATTGGTTTGTTGTACAAATATAATAACAAGATTAATTCAAAAACGTTTAAATGTTATCAATTATTTTTCTATGAATTAATTAATAACAATGTTAATTGTGTAATATTATGATTACCAGTTAATTCTTGAATAATTTGATTTAATTAATTTCTCGTTAAAACATAAGGAAACTATATACGAATTGGGCGTGGACTTTGGTCTAACAGGTATATAGTTACCCATGAAAAAGGCTCTCCAATCTAATGGCAGAAAAGTAAAACGTTCCCAAGAGTATAAAAGAATTTGGCGTGTTTGGTCTCATATGGTTTGCAGATGCCATAATGAAAAATCAGATTCCTTTAAAAATTATGGAGGGCGTGGCATTTCTGTTTGCGATGAATGGAGGAACGATTTTTCTAAATTTTTAGATTGGTCTGTAAAAAACGGGCATGACTTCAGCCTTACAATAGACAGAATAAATAACGACGGTAACTACGAACCAAGCAATTGCCGATGGGCTGACAAAGAGGTACAAAGTAATAATAAAAGTACTAATCATTATGTAGTTATAAATGGTGTTAAAAAAACATTAACCCAGTGGGCAAAGGAAAACGGATTAAATATAAATATGGTTTGTAAAAGAATAATGAGGGGCATGAGTGACGAGCTTGCGGTTACAACTCCTTACTTTAGGAAGCCACCAAAACGCTTGCAAGTAATTCTAAATGGTGTTGTATACAGTTCTCACCTCCTGTACCTATGGGAGTTTCTTGAACTTCTAACGGGGTGCTGATTAATTTCAGCATCCCTTTTTTATTTAAAATCAACGCTTTGTCAGCGAAAAACATATTAACAGAAGGGGTTGTATAAGTGTCGGTATAGGATAGCCCTTGAGGGAATAAAATATTAAGAAAAGCGTGTTTTTTGTGTAAAGGGAGTTGATGGAAAATCTCACTTAATCTATTAAGTTTTTCTACTAATAATTCTAAAATACTTTCAATTGTGTCGGTGTCGGTTTTCTCTTTACTTATTCTCATTTCCAGTTCCGCAATCTGCCCTTTGATTTCGTTTGCCGTTTGGGTAAATAATTTTTCATCAATACTTTCAGTAAGTAGATATTTTTGTTGGACTGTTTTTAATCTGGTCTCCAGTTTTTCTTTTTCTAATGTCAGCCGCATAATAGCCCCTCCTTTGTTGCCGCCTCTTTCTTTCAGCTTTTTTTCTAAACTTTGCCTTACCCCTTCAATTTCTTTTTCAGTAAAGGAGAAGCCGTTTAAGATTTCGTCAAACTCATTGTGAAGCCTTTTAGCGGGGTAATTATTACTTGTGTGGGAATTGCACTTATAATACCAGTACTGCCGTCCTGACTTGCCTGTGGACTTACCAGCGGTTAGTTTACGCCCACACTCACAAGCCAAAATGCCCCTTAAATAAACTTCATTATCCGGCTGCTGTGCTGCCTTTCTATTATCCAGACGGGATTGCGCCCTGTAATATTCTAACCTTGTTACAATCGGTTCATGGATGCCGTTAACCTCAAATGACGGCTTGTTTTCTCTTTTGGGTACTTTTACTATCCCTGCGTAAAGTGGGTTTCTTAATATCCTTTGTATGGCTGAATTTGATTTTAACCCATTCATGGGTGGGAATAATTTCCTGATGCTTTCTATATTAAGTCCTGAATTATAAAGACTAAATATCTCCTGAACTATTTTTGATTTTATCGGGTCGGGTTTTATTACCGGTTCGTTCTTTCTGCTTTTCTTTTCTTCTTTTGATAGTTTAGTATTCACATACCCAAACGGGGCCATACCTACATATCTGCCACTGCAAAAGTTTTGATACATTCCGTCCGTTACCCGTTGCTTAATTCGATTGTATTCGTTGTTGGCAAACATCAACTGCATTATCCTTGTAAGCTGGCTGCTTAAATCTTTATCGTCTCTTTTAATACTTTCATTTACCGCTACAACCTTAACCCTTAACCGTTCTTCAATCTCTCTTAATTTCAAAAGTGCATCTAATAAAGTTGCCCTGCTGAACCGGTCTAAATGATAAATTACTAAGTAACGAATGTTCTTGTTTTTCTTAAGGTAGGCTTCTAATTTAATCCATTCAGGTCTGTTAAACGTAAAAGCACTCCTGCCGTTGTCAGTGAATATTTGTTTTAAGTTGAGATTATTTTGAACGCAGTAATTTATTATAGCGGTTTCCTGCATTGCCAGACTGTTAGACTGGTCTTTGTCTGAAAGGCGGCGGTAAGCTATGGCATCAGTCATAGTTATTTATCAAAAAAGTTTCCTGCTATACCAATAAATCTTTCCTTTGTGTAATGCTTATCGAGTACATACGTTGACATAATAAAGTAGTTGGTTTCTTTTCCGTATTTCCAGTAACCTTTTTCAATTTCTTTTTGAAGTTTATTGCCTTCTTTTAATAATAGGTGCTTCTTAAAATCACCGTCAGTTGGATTGGTTAAAATTAGCCCGATAAGGACAACCAAAATAATTACTCCTATATACTTTAAGTACTTCATGGTAAATTTTTTTATCGCTGAAAAAATATCAATTAATAAATTAAGCCTGAAATTAGATGGGCGGTACTCCATAATTAACAAATATTTTTATTATTAAATAATAAATTTATTTCCCTAATAAACCTTACGTTAATGATAACCGTTACTATCACTGTCCTTCCAGCCTTAGTTTTGACACCCTTAAAATCGCCGCTTCCAAATCGGCACTTGCAACCGAAATCTTTTTCCCGTCAATCTTTGAAACAAGGTAAACGTCGTCGTCTTTTAAAACGCTGACAATATCCTCCAGCCTTTGTATTCTGGCAAGCATTTCAGAAAGAGCTTGGTTTAAATCAACTTTAGAAGTCCTCTCATTCATTTTCTCTTTATAAAAATCATTCAGCCGCTTTATTACCTTATCATTCCCGCCTTTAGACAGTATTTGGTCTAAATATTTGTTTTTATACCCTACCTCCGCTTCGATGTCTCGCCTTGAGAAACCTATGTTCTTTAGATTTTCTATAATTTCGAGTAGTTGTTTTTTGAAATCCATGTGTTGAAAATTGAAATCATTAGACAATATCTAAATTTTATAAAAATTGCATTTTACATTTGGTATATTGCATTTTGCAATCGTATATTTGTTGTGTCATTACGAAAGTAAAGATAAAAAACAAGACACACAATACCCGATTTAGTACATACCGAAAAGGGTAATTATTAAAATAAAAAGCAATGGCAAAGGAAAGGCGTTCTGAAAAACTATCTAACGAAGAATACAGAACATTAATGAAGTGGATTGGCGTACAGGAAACAAAAGAAATAGCCGCAGAAAAAATAGGCGTATCAAGACAGGCTTTGCATACAATTATTTTGGCTAAAAGCTGCAAGCCTGCAACCGCAAGAAAAATTCGTGAAGCTGTAAACGTAACCCCACAACTATAATCATGGCATACAAATTTGCTGAATTAGCTATCCCTGTAAACATTGCTGAATATATGAGACGCAATGAAAAAGTAAAGAACACACCTGCAAGGGTAACAGCACAGGGTTCTTTCAGGCTTGTAAACGGACAGTGGATTACTGAAAGGGATTTTCTAAAGCAAAACCCGCCCGTGAAGTTGTATAGAAATGAATTTACTAAAACATTAATTGGCTGTGTACAATAACCCCCAACAAATATACGACTGGCTTGCAGATGCCCTTTTAGGGATTGCTATTGATAACGCCAATAAAAAATAATTATGAGCATAGTACTACACAGCGAATGCCCTTATTTATTAGCCCGTATGGCTACTGATTTGGAAATGGAAGGGGTGAAGAATGACAGGGTGTGGAACGATTGTTATAATCCGTTTGAAAGTGTCGGAATTAGGCATTTAATGGTTCAATCTTGGTTTGAGTTTCATACCCACGACTGTAGCAAAACGCCAATCAAACTCACCTCCCGCAACTACAACACAGTTCTTGAAAAGGTTTTAAAAACTATAAAATAACGATTATGAAAAAGACAACATTAGCCATGCTTTTAGCCGCTTTAATAATTATGCTGATGGCATCCTGCAAAAGCACCTACCCCGGGAATTACAGTAAGTACAACTGGCACGGCTACCAGCTAAGAAAGCAAGTTGACAGCCTTTATAAGAGTGATACAACGGGCAGGGGATTGGTGGCTATGGTTAACGGAAAATTAGTGTTAATCTATAAATAAAAAGCTATGCAATTTAAAGTAGGAGAAGAAGTTGTTTGCATTTCAGTTGCTCACATTATCGGACAATCACGCAATTGGGCATTAAAAGATGGACTAAAAGAGGGAGCTGTTTATAAAGTAAAAGATGATAACGGCTATGGAGTAATTCTTGAAGGCTTTGATTATCGGCATTCTCACTCAATGTTCAAATTACACCAACCCACCGCCCACCTAAGCCAACAAGGGGCGCAATGTTAAATAAAATAATTAAACCAATGATAAAAGTAACAATTGGCGAAAAGCCACAGGAAGAAGTAAAGCCGTTTCCAAAACTGATGGTTGTAACATCTGGCGGCCAGTATATTGGAAGGGTTGTATTGTTTAAAGAGGAAAGAAAAGGCTTTGTGGTTAAACCTTCCAGTGCCGACTATATGGATACATTACACTTTTCAGAAAATTGGAACATGGAGTTTTTCACTGACTACAACGAACCAATCACACTTCAAAACGCCTAAACATGACACCAACAAAAGAACAAATACAAGCCGCATCAAAATGCAGCACAGTAAAGGAAGCACTGGAATTACTTTTCCCTGATGCCTTTAAAGAGGAGGAGGAATATTTTGATTTTGGAGACAGTTTTACTATCTCCAGCAGAAGTTATGAAAACCATATTCCATTGTTTATAGGGTATGGATTTGCTCCTAAAGAATTAATGAAAAAATGCTTAGTAGTTTCAGCGGACTGGCACATAAGGGTAGAGGAGCATAGTGGTAATAAAATAATCATCCCATTTAAAAAGAAGCCATGAACGAAGCAACACACTTTATAGAGCAGTACAGGTTTAATGGTGGCTTAAAATGTTTGGGTTTTGGGGGCGGTCATTTGAGCCGTGTAACATTTCCAACAAAGCAGACTACACACAGCCTGCCCACCATACCAGTACAATAAGTCTTTACCTGCTGTGTAATGGTTGAAATAGACAAGGGTAATGCAGATGGAAACCCACCGCAAGTGATGGTAAACAAACTCTGGTTTCTGGGAAAATGTCTAACCAAGTGAATAACCCCAGCCAAAGCACACAGGTATTTTAAGCTCTTTAAAATAACACATAAGCGGCTCTGATTGGTTGTGAAAAAACGTAAAAGTAGCAACCAATCAACCGCAGGAAATTGCTGATATGTAGTGGTGGTGCTGCCGTCATGCCTGCTGATTGCAGGTTTGAAGCCATCGGTAGTGTAAACATTTGGCGTGATTACTTCAATAGCCACCACTTACATACAGCATATTAAAAAACACAAGCCCGTTAAGGGCATTTAATAAAATAAAATAAACGAAATGAAATTACAAAAAGCAACCCGTAAAAAAGTAAAGTTAAGATTAGGCTTATCTGCCGTATCGGGTGGCGGTAAAACGTATTCAGCTTTATTGTTAGCAAAAGGAATTGTTGGCGACTGGGATAAAATTGCTGTGATTGATACCGAAAACAACAGTGCATCCCTTTACTCACACTTAGGCGACTTCAATACAATTGAATTAACAGCACCTTACACACCTGAAAGATATATTGAAGCAATTAAAGCCTGCGAAGATGCCGGTATGGAGTGTATAATAATTGACAGCATAACCCATGAATGGGATGGCAAAGGCGGCTGCCTTGAAATAGTTGACAAATTAGGCGGCAAGTATCAGGACTGGGGCAAAGTAACTCCACGACACCAATCGTTTATTGATGCCGTTTTGCAAAGCAAGTGTCATGTAATAACTACAGTAAGGCGTAAGCAGGACTACGAAATGACAAAGGGCGGCGACGGAAAACTAAAAGTTGAAAAAGCTGGATTGAAAGAAGTTACAAGGGAAGGTTTTGAATATGAGTTAACGGTAAATTTCAATATTGACAACAGGCATTTATGCGCCGCCAGCAAAGACAGGACAGGGCTGTTTATGGATAAGCCTGAATTTATTATAACCGAAAAGACAGGCGAAATGATAAAGCAATGGTGTGAAAGTGGCGTTGATACAGCAACAGAAATTAAAGAGGCAATCAGCAAATTAGCCAACTGCGACACAGCGGAAGAAATGACAATTTTTAAAGACACGCTGCCGGAATATGTTGTAAAGGACGCAGGATTTAGGGCTGCTGCAATGGCACGGTATAAAACAATTGTAGAACCTCAAACAGCTTAATCATGCACAACACAGAAAGCACGGCTTACCAATACTGGTTACACTCCCAAAACGAACCCGACGCAATAGCAAGGGGCAATTACAAACGCCATGCGGAAAGCCCTGCTTTCATTGATAAGTGGAAGGGGATTGAAAAAACGAGGGAAGAAATAGGAGAGGAAAAATTTCAGCAGATGGTTAAAGAAGATGAGGAGCGGGAGAAACGATTTTATGAAGATTAAATTTTTAGCTATGACAAGGGAAGACATGATAAAGACTTTTTATGGTGACGCTTTGCAAAAGCTAAAAGTGCTGATATGCAAAATTGAGCAAAGGGCTGTTTATTTAAACAGAAGGTTGCCAATCCCTAATAAATTGATTGATGAAATAACAATCGCAAGGGCTGAATTTGAACAAGCAGAAAAATTACTAAAAACGATTTAATGATACTAATACCAGCACAGTTAGAAAGTTATCGCAGCTTAAAAGACAGGACTATTAAGATATGCTTTGAAACGCAGGAGTTGACACCGGAACAGGTTGGCAGCATACAATCATTGCTTAATAAAATTGGCTACTTAGCATTCAAAGGGGAGGAGTTCAATAGCAGCGAAGTTGATAATATTGAAAACTTAAAGAGCGAATACAACGACACAAGCAAAACACCCAGCCAAAGACTAAGAGGCGTACTGTGGCACAATTTCAATAAGGACAATGAAGGCTTTAAAACTTTCCCTGCTTACTATGATAACAAAATGGAGGTTCTTATTAATCACTTTAAATCAAAACTGGATTAAGCAAATATCAATGAATTTAAAATTTAAGCAACCAAAAGATTATTTGCACTCTATAAGATGCGAAAGCTGTGGAAGGTTTATATCTAACAAAGAATTAAGCGAAGGCGGTGGCGGGTCTTCCTGCTTTGTTCCTGATAGTGAGGTTTCTGTAGAAGAAATAGCTTTTAGGTGTGCAAGTTGTACGAATAAGAAAGGAGCTTGCACCCCAATACAATCAGGTGTTGTAAAATCAATGTGCTGTATAAGGTACTGATAGTATAAAATCATATCAAATGAGTAAACCAAAATGCACCTTCCCCCTGTGTAAAGATGATGAAGAAAGAGACGGCTACTGCCGACCACATGCAAAATACTTTGCACCGCCAAAAGAAAAGAAAAAACCAAAACCAATATCAAAAGTGGCAAAAGTAA
>JACCDR010670039.1_pt1 | contig 40527 bp, 42 predicted proteins | sample 7446431 | NCBI WGS metagenome assembly JACCDR01 (sample SAMN15323443, study PRJNA562643) | freshwater metagenome | isolation source: river surface water | place: USA:Blue River Watershed | collected 2017-08-17
GATGTGTTCTATACTATTTGCTGTAAAAAAGCACTGTTTTGTCATATGTTTTCGTTAATTTGCTAACTGATTAGAATGGAATATCTTCAGGATTAATTTCATCTGATGGGTACTCAATAGTATCGAGGCCTTCGAGCGGATTCTTGTCTTCTGACTTTCCTCCCTTTCCTTTCGGAGCTGAAGTACTGTCTTCGTCTCGTGGTGCACCTGCACCTCCGGCTCGTGGACCAAATTGGAATCGGTCTGCGATGATTTCTGTTCGGTAATTTTTCTTACCGTCCTGACCATCCCATGATCGAGTCTGGAGTCGTCCTTCGATATATACTGATGCACCTTTCTTAAGGTATTGAGCAACTATATCTGCCTGCTTTCCGAATACTACAACGTTGTGGTAATCGACAGCTTCTTGTTTTGCACCGTTCTTGTCTTTCCAAGTTCGATTTGTCGCAACACTGAAGCTCGCTACCGTCATACCTGATGGAAGAGCCTTGAGCTCTGGATCACGTGTGAGGTTCCCTATGATGAATACCTTGTTAAGATACATGTTTTGTGTGGTTAATTATTTTTCTTCACTCTTGTCTTCCTTCGCCTCTACTTCTTCAGCTACTGGAGCTACTTCTGCAACAACTGCTTCTACTGGAGCAATACCATCTTCGTCCTTAGTTGCTCGTCGAGCATCCTTTGGAGCAGTGAGATGTGCTGGCGCCATAGTATCTTCAGCTACTGTTTTGATAAGAAGATATCGGAGCATAGATTCAAAGTTCTTTACTTCTTTTTCAAGACCTTCAATTTCTGCTGCATCGACAGAGAATTTTACCCAACCGAAGTAGGCATTCTCGTACCACTTCTTCTGACCTTTTACCGTCTTAGGGACTTCGTACATCAATTTCATGAGAGCTGGCGCTTGTTCCGAGATAAACGCACCCTTTCGCTTCTCAACGAGAGCTTTGAGGTGTGAGAACTGGACAGCGACTTCACTATCAGAAATCGTTGGCACCAAGTGAAATGCGAGTTCATATACTCGTACTCCCTCTGGCGCTTCTTGTTCTTTATTATTTGTCATGCGGTCAGACTATCATAATGCCCCTTGAGAAGCAATAAAATCGCCCCAAATAAGGAGATTTAGGCTTTTTGAGCCCACTAAATGGCTTAAATTAAGCCAATTTGAAGAGTTTTACGGTATTCTGGAGTATCTGAGCTCTGAGTTCTTCTTGTGCCATTTCCCCATCTACACCCTTAATCTGGGCAATCTTGGCTAATATCTCCCGTACATGGATCGGCTCGTTCTGCTTCCCTCTAAACGGCACCGGAGCAACATACGGACAGTCGGTTTCGATCAATATTCGATCAATTGGGGTAAATTCAACGAGTTTGGCGTATTCTTTTGCAAAAGTGATAACGCCTGTAAAAGAAAGTGTAAATCCTAAATCAAGGAATGCCTGAGCTTCTTCAATCGACCCTGCGAAGAAGTGTGCATCCCCTCGCAATTTTGCCCCATGCTGTATGAAATATTCTTTAAGAACTGGAAGGATGTGGTGATATGACTCTCGTGCATGGATCATAATCGGGAGATCGTATTTGATCGCAAGATCTAGCTGAGCACGAAAACAAATTTCTTGCGCCGCAAGCTCTCGCTTTATTTCTTCTACATCTTTGATTCGAAAGACGTCGATGCCGATCTCACCTATTCCGACAACGCTTCCCTTGCCTGTCTCATCCGCCGCTTTCGCGAGGTTATGTGAAATCAGTTGTTCGAGTTCTGCGAGCCAATTTGGATTCTGCATTTCTGTTGATGCATAAATTGGGTGAATGCCAACAATTGTTTTGATATACGCAGGTTTTTGCGTGACTTTACCCGATTGACCAAAGTCCTCAGCAACTTGCAGTGCGTCTCGGGATGTCTGAATCGTTGTACCCACATTGAGCATGCCGACTTGTGCTTCGTTACATCGAGAAATAACCTCGAGTCGATTTGAATCGAAATCATCAAAATGCACGTGAGCATGCGCATCGATGAATTTTATATTGCCCAAACCACTCATTTTATTTTCGATTAAAAAGCGCAACTTCTGGTTTCTTATTTGCTTTTACCGCTGCTTTGATCGCGTCAGATGTCTGAGGAATGATTGGCTGAAGCATTCGAGCAACTTTGTAGAGGCGAATAACAAGTTCTTCGATGATACCTTTTGCTTTTTCTGGATCTGTTTTTACGAGTTTGAACGGTTCTGTCGATTGGATGAATGAGTCCATCTCGTTGATTTCTCTCCATGCAATTTTTGCTGCTTTGTTTACATCAAAAGACTCAAACGCGGCTTTATATTCTTCAGGAATAGTATTCTCAGGAATAGTCACAGGCTGAGTAAGAGATGTCTCGGCCATTTTCATAATTCGATTTGTGAGATTTCCAATTCCATTTGCAAGATTGCCGTTGTATGAACTCTTGAAACTCTCCATTGTAAAATCACCATCTTCAAATGATGGAATATCATGGATCAAATAAAATCGAAGCGCGTCTGTGCCGTATTCATTCACCACATCAAAAGGATTCACTACATTTCCGAGAGACTTACTCATTTTCTGTCCCCCACTATTGATGAAGCCGTTGATCAAAATCTTTTGTGAGTTTGGAATATTCGCTGACATGAGCATTGCTTGCCACATCGCCGACTGCTGACGGAGATTGTCTTTGCCTGCAATCTGAACTCCTGGCCACCATGTACTGAATTCATCTATTCGATCTGGCCACCCAACCGCATCGATATAGTTTACGAGAGCATCAAACCAAACATACATCACGTGATTGTCGTCACCTGGAACTGGTACGCCCCACGGCATCTTTGTTTTGAGTCGAGAAATACTAAAATCTTCAAGCCCTCGTTCGATGAACTTAGTAATTTCATTAAGTCGAAAATCTGGAAGAACAAATGTTGGATCTTTCTTATAGAGATCAAGGAGTGGCTGCGCGTATTTTGACCATCGGAAGAAATAGTTTTCTTCTTCTATTATTTCAAGATCTTTGTCTGGATGAATCGGGCATCGTCCATCAACAAGCTCTGAATCTGTTTTTTCCAATTCACATCCAACACAATACTTTGTTTTGTACGACTTCTTATAGATATCGCCCGCCGCATCGCATCTTTTCCAGAATTCTTGAGCAGCCATAACGTGGTGCTTATCTGTTGTACGTGTGAAGTGTGTATTGCTCAAGTTGAGAGATTCTCGCAAGTTCTTGAATCGAGCTGCATAGTCGTCAACATATGCCTGAGTATCAACTCCCTGCTCTTGTGCTTTCTGATAAATCTTCTGTCCGTGTTCGTCTGTTCCTGTATTGAAAGCAACTTCATATCCCATCAATCGGTAGTATCGAGCAATAGCATCAGCTCGGATAATTTCCATAGCAAAACCAACATGTGGATCACTATTCACATACGGAAGAGTCGTTGTTATATAAAAAGTCTTTTTGTTTTGAGTCATATGATTGTGCGCGATGCTCACAAATAGATATTTAGATTATCCCTATTTCTCCTCGGCAGCAAGCATCTGCATTTTCTTTCGCTTCTCAGCGTCTTCAATAAATTCCATAAGAACCACAGAAAGAGGTACTGCAAGAATCGCTCCTACAAGTCCTGCAAGTTCTGCTCCTGCAACAAGAGCAATAATCACGAGAAGTGGTGGAACTCCAACAATTCGCTTTACCACGAGAGGATATACGGCGTGTGCTTCGATTTGTTGAATAATGATGTAAATCGCAAGCACGATAAGTGCGAGTCCAACTCCCCCATCAAGAAGTGCAAAGAGGAATGCGGGAATAAGTGAGAGTGTAAGACCGATAACCGGGATCAGTTCGAACACTGCTGCAACGAATGCGAGCAAAAACGGATGAGAAACTCCCGCGGCCAAAAGACCAATATATGTCGCAATTCCCACGAAAAGCGCGAGAATGATTTGTCCCTGCATCCATCGGGCAATCTTCATCTGAGTTCGCTTCCAAAGGTTTCGAACATATCGTTCATACTGAACAGGTGTGATCACTGCGAGGAAGTCAGCAACACCGTCTTCTTTTACTGAAAGATAAAATGAAATCACCGCAACGAGAATGATACTGATGATTCCTCCGAAGAAGCTTGCTACCGTATCAAATACCCCTCCTGAAAAACTCGAGATCGTGTCAGTAAAGATTCCAATAACATTACCGATTGAGATTGTACTTGGGAGATCTGGGAACAGTGTTTTAAAACCCAGGAATGCAGATGTTGTTCCGCTAAAGAGGTCAATCGTCTTAATATATTTTGGAAGACTGTTGAGCGCAGCTAGTGTCTCAGAGAAAAGTGGCGGGATCACAAAAGATGCAATACCGATAATGCCGAGTACGATAATGAAATATACGATCGCAGCAGCAAGAGCTCGAGGAATATTTTTTCTTACAAACCATCGCGTTCCAGGTTCAACAATCGACGCGATGACTACAGATGTGAGGATGATGAGAATGAGGCCTCGAAGTTGAAAAGCAATTCCAAGACCAACAATAGCAAGAAGCACCTTAAGAATGGTGCCCATTGAGATATTGATACTGAGAATTTTATTATCCATTTACACTAGAATATCATCGCTTTGTAATTGTGGCGATACTTATGACGTGCAATCTGGCCATTTTTTACAGTTTCTTGAGGATTTTCTTGAGCTTTTCTGTGTCTTTATGAGGACCAATGACGGCAAGGAACGATTCTGAGGCCTTAAATATAGCTTTTGCAGCATCTTGAATCTTGGCTGCTGTTACACCTTTAATTTTCGCCTTCTGCACACTTGGCATTTCAATCTTTCCTCGTACGAGAAGCTGGCTTCCTACAAAGTCTGACCAGTCTTGCGGCGTCTCGAGATTGAGCACAAGACCAGCCATTCGGTACTCCTTAGACTTCTGGAGTTCGGCTTTTTGAACAACTTCCTTTTTGATTCTATTAAGTTCATCAACGATTGCATTAATTGCACGTTCGAGCTGATCGTTCCCTACCCCACATCTCACGACAAATGTTCCGCCGTCAGGATGCGCCTGCATTGTGGCAGAAATGTAGTAACAAAGCCCAAGCTGTTCGCGAACTTTTTGCCATAGTCGTGAACTCATGCCATCTCCCAGAACTGATGCGAGAAGAGATGCGCTTGCAAGTCGTTTGTCAAAAAGATCAAATGAATTAAACGTAAGAACAAAATGTGTTTGATCTGTTTGCTTCTCAATGATTTCAACCGCAGGACCTTTCAGGGTTTTTGTTTTTTCTCGTTTCGGTTTTTTTGTTTTTGGAAGTGTTCCGTAGTGCGTCTTGAGATAGCCTTCAATTTCTTTTTGATCAAAGTTTCCTGCAACAATAATGAGGGTGTTTTCCGGAACATACTTTGCATTTCGATAATCAACAATATTCTGCCGAGTGAATGACATCACATTCTCTTTCGTACCGATAATTGGTCGTCCTGCCGGCTGATCTCCACAAACAAGTTTGTCAGAAAGCATTTCAACTTTTGCTTGAGGATCATCTTCGTACATGTTGATCTCTTGGATGATTACCCCCTTCTCTCTTTCCATTTCTGACTCTGGGAATGTTGGGTGAAGATAAATTTCTGTTACCAATTCAAGAATTCGCTTCGAATGTTCGCTTGCTGATTTTGCCCAATATCCCGTCACCAACCCTCCTGTAAATGCATTGTTACGAGCACCGATTTTATCAAATTCAAAAAAGAGATCAGTGTATGAAGGATAATTCTTTGTTCCCTTGAAACACAAATGCTCGAGGAAGTGTGAGATACCGTTTTCTTGCTTTGTTTCAAACTCAGACCCAATACCAATAAGCACCGTGACAGTCGTTGTCTCTGTTTGTTTCATTGGAATAAAAATATATCGAACGCCACTCGGGAGTGTTTTGACGTCGAATTTCATCTCGAGAGAGCTTGATGATTTAGTGGCAGGCTTTTTAGCAAGATTTTTCATAGGCATGAGTGTACTTCGTGGGGTGATTTTTTGCAAAAACAAATGTTCCAAAACGAAAACCCACCCTCCTCTTTCTCACACGCCGTAGCGTAGATGTTTGAGGGGGTGGGGTTTGTGATTGGGCGAATACGATCGCCTAGAGCATGCTCGCGGGTTTTGGCGGATCAATGAAGCGGCCTGGCTCTTCCGGTTTTTCCAGCTTCCGAACTATGAGTTGGGCTGGTAGTCCTCCGGGAACGATAAACATCTGAAACCGCTTGGTTTCGTCATCTGCGGCGTTGCCACTGATTTGCTTCGCTCCTGAACGCTCAAGCTGCTCAACTTGTTGATCGAATCCAGACACACTGGCATTAATCGCCACATGGCTAGGAATCGGGATACCGTCCGGAAAATTGGACGGCGAGACACGGCAGAACTCAAGTTCAAACCCATTGGAGTCCATGACGAACTCAGCCGTAACCTCCCCATCAGCAGACAGAACCCGACGATGCGATAGGTGGGTATATCCGAGTTCTTCGACAAAAAACCTTGCCGTGAGCACCGGATCGAACGTGGGAAAACTCCCATGATTTACACAGAATCTATTCATACTCAAAAAGGCGTCCTTTCTTAATTCGCCTTGCAAAGATCATACCCAACCGTCAGGGGTATAACCTCTGACTTTGTTTGGTTTTTGTGAACGATCACACCCTGGTAGGTACTATGATACGTAACGGCTGGTACAAAAATATCACGACAGCACGAGAGCGTCTAGAAAGACTTTTTGAGGAAAATGTGTCGGAAATTACGCATGCATTCCAAATACAAAACACCGGCTCGGGCCGGTGTTTTGAGTTTTACTTAAGTTTTGCTTCAAGGTAATTTGCAAGATCTGCAATCTTCACTCTCTCCTGCTCTCCTGTATCTCGATGTCGGACAGTCACCATATCTTTAAATTCTGGATTGGCATCCGGCGCGCCGATCGTGTCGAAATCAACAACAACGCAGAAAGGGGTACCGATTTCATCTTGTCGTCGATATCGTTTTCCAACATTTCCATTGTCGTCAAAGATTGCTCGTCCAAGCTTCTTCTTGAGATCTCGGTAGATAGTCTGAGCAACTTCTACGAGTTGTGGTTTATTCTTGAGAAGTGGAGAAACCGCAACAAGGAATGGTGCAACTTTTGGAGAAAGTTTGAGGAATGCTCGTGTCTCTCCCCCGAGATCATCTTCTGCGTATGCATTTGAAAGGACTGCAAGAATTGATCGTCCAACACCAAATGATGGTTCGATCACGTGTGGCACGAATCGCTGTTTTGTTTCTTCATCAAAGTATGAAAGATCAACAGACGAACCTTCTGCATGACTCTTCAAATCAAAATCTGTCCGATACGCGAGACCATAGAGTTCTTTTTTTCCGAAAGGAAAATCAAACTCGAAATCGATAGTTCGTTTTGAGTAGTGTGCTCGATCTTCGTCGGCGACTTCAAGTTCGTGAACATTTTCTTTTCGAAGACCAAGATCGTCTGTGATAAATGACCACATATCCTTTCGGAAAGATTCGAACACCCCTTCCCATTCAATAGGATTCACAAAGTATTCAATTTCCATTTGTTCAAGTTCTCGTACGCGGAAGATAAAATCTCGTGGAGCGATTTCGTTTCGGAATGCCTTACCTATCTGCGCCATACCGAATGGAAGCTTTGGATGGAATGTATCGAGAATGTTTTTAAAATTCACAAACATACCTCCTGCTGTTTCTGGTCGAAGATATGAAATAGAGTCATCATCAGCAACAGGACCAATTTGTGTCTTAAGCATCATATTAAACTTCCTAGGTATTCCCCAGTTTTTCTTTCCGCAATTCGGACAATCAACTTCATTATTTAAGAAATATCTCATCAAGATACCTAAGAACTTTTTTGACTCACTTAATATACTAACCAATCGCTCTGCTTGATCAACCACGCTCTTACCCTTTTCGTTACTATCTTTAGCAATCATTACAAATTCTCTAAAAGCAGATAACTCCTCTTCGGTTAGTTTTTTGCGACCCAGAGCTTTTACATATTCAAGAATCGAATCGCATGATTCAACAGCATCATCAAATGCTTTCTGATGAACCGTGTAGTCTGTGTTCAATAGTTTTGCTGCAGCTTTTTGTGTCGCGTTTTTATATGCTGTCAAAAGTTTCTCGTCATATTCAAGATGATCTACACGAAAACTTCTTTTGCATTCCAGACACTCAACCAACGGATCTGTAAACGTATCTACGTGACCAGAAGATTTCCAAACTTTTGGATTCATAAGAATCGCCGCATCAACTCCATACATATCCTCTCGATCAGTTACGAATCGTTTCCACCAGAGATTCTCGATATTTTTTTTCAGTGCAACACCGAGTGGTCCGTAGTCCCATGTACCCGCGAGTCCCCCGTAGATCTCAGACCCCTGAAAAATAAACCCTCGTCGCTTACAGAGAGATATAATTTTTTCCATAGTCGTGAGCTCTTTTTCTTTCGGGTTTTCGTTTGTCATACGTTTATTTATATATATAAGATGTACTATACGTTTTTTATGCATAAAGCTCAAACGCAAATGGCCAATGAGGCTTTTTCTGCATATTTGACATATCTATTATTCGATTGTACTGTTTGCACGAAGTTCTTTGTATCCCCTTGGAGAATCCAGCGTACGTGGAAGTTATTCTGTTATGTCGTACTTCATTGCTTGAGTTTGGGAAAAAGGTTGTAACCTAATACCAGTTTTGCATCTGCGAGACTGGGGTTGTAACCCTCCACCACATTCAATCAAAAATGAAGAAAAACATCGAACTCCCGCCTGACACAAAGCTCAAAATCGAAAGATATATCCAAAGAACTCTCCGCAAGGAGGGAATTCTCAAAAAAGGAACGACTGCTGTCGTTGCGGTAAATATAGTGCCCGAAAAACCGGTAGCGCTCGAAGTCTCGGCCGACATTATCGCCACAAGCATCCACACATTAGAGCTCTCGTCTCGAGCAGCCAATGCCCTCAGCAATAACAACATCAATACCCTAGAGGGGTTGGTGGAGTGGCTTGCCCAGAACCCACAAAAGAAGGTGACCGACCTGCCAAAAGTCGGAATGAGTAGCGCCTGCGAAATAATGGAGGTACTCATTGGGCACGGGGTGACCCTCAATGCTCTACAGTGGGTGGGTATATAAATCCCACCAGAATCACAAAAGGCCCCGCGCGCCTTCGCACGGGGCCTTTTTTCTATTACCACTTTCGCCCAACACTAATTCTCATCAATCATTCTCTGCAGGTCAGCATTCCTTTTTTCTAGAGCAGACTTTGCACCTTCAGCCTTGTTGAGAGCATCTTTATTTCGATCAACAGTGTAGTATTTTACAGAATTAATTACCTTATCTGTATATCGAACTCCAGCGTCGTCTTTTATAAAATACAGCGCAACAATAGCAATTAATATAACAATCAGTATTTGTCCAAACCCTCGATTATTTTTCATAAAAGTATTGTAACACCTTGCCAGAACAAAACGCTCAAGATATCTACACTCACCACTTACTCTACAACTTTATCGTCACCATATTCATAAAGAGGATCACGTTCAATCTTGATATCAAGCTCAGGAGCAACATCTTCTACAATTCGATCGATATACACATCCTTCGCTAAGATTTTCTGATTATTTACCATTACAGGCGTACTGTTTGCCTGACTCACACTCGGCACAAGTGATACCTTAAAATAAAGCACGACTGGACTTGTCGTAAAACCAGCACCTGATGGAATCGTCCCAATATTCCAAGTAACCTCTCTCTTATCTGGATTGTACGATACGCGCGCATCTGACGGAGACCACTGACCAGACCATTTCACATAATTCGGAAGTGTCGTTGTCATTACCGCCTCTTTCACTTCATTGAAAGAATTCGTGAGCGTAATGATTGCAGTATACGAAGATTCTGAATCTACCTTTGGAGGAATAGGTCCAGTATTCTGAAGTGGACCCATTGTTCGTGCGAGGATTGAATCAATTCGAAGGCCAGATGCTATTCGCACTTCTTTTGTTGAAAATGTTTGAATTGTTTCAGGAACACTTTGTTCGTTCAATCGTTTACCCTCAATATTTACAGAGACTTTAAATGACGCGTTTTTATATTGTGTTTTTACACCGACAGTTGGCTCAATAGTAGATACCGTGAATGTCACTCTGCCACCTTCTCCAGGAGGAATATTTGCAAGAGCCGGAAGAGTTGTTTTGTCCCAGATAATTACATTGTCTTGTGATCGATAGAATGCTCGGTCCCCGTTAACCAATTTTTTATCTAAAATATCTCCGTAAAGATTCACCTTTATCACAGCGTCATTTATAGCCACATCAAGATTGTTCTGATATTGCACCTCTCCTTGCACAGGGTCACCCATAAGAGCAACGCCAACATCATCAGAACTTCCATCAAGAGAAAGATCCGCCACCAAGAATGGTCGCTTCACTGTTACTTCTGCATCTGACGAAGCAAAGACAGTGTCAATTTTTGAACTGTCGTTTGAGTCTTCAGTACCGACAAAGAATTTAAAATTTCGCTCCTGACTGCTCTGCCCCACTACACTTCCAATAATTTCAATTTCTCTCTCTTCGTTCGGAGAAATATCACCAAGTCGCCACACATTATTTCGAAGTGACGGTTCAGGATCACTTTCAATAAAATTGAATCCAAAAGGATAATTCGCCTGAAGCATCACCCCCCGAACAACTGTTGAAGAATTGGATTTAAGCTTCACAAGAAAAGTTGTTTGCTGTCCTTCTATAGACTCCTTGAGATACTCAACATTGAGAGTCACCGGTGAATTACCGATGAACATTGACGTGTTTTTATCTTTTGCGAACACCGTTCGAGATCCTTGCAATCGATACTCCAGTGTAAAACGTATATTCTTCTTTATGTTTTCTTCACCAAAGAGAATAGCCTTTACGGTTCTCTGGGCTGTTTCCCCCGCTTTGATTGTTCCTACACTTATACGATCCATTGGGATAGCGGTAATGCCATCCACAGCACTTCGAGTTCCCTCTGGATACTTAATCACGAGGTCAGTAAGAAGAAGGTCGGACTTGTTGTTATTTTTAATAAATACATCAAGGGACATAATTTCTCCCGAAGGAACCGCAACAGGACCCTGAATTGTGATATCAATGCTGTCTGACTTCACGAAGTTATCACCTTGAAATATCACGTACCATGCGGCAAAGAGTGCAAGAACCGCAAAAACAAGTGCGCCGAAAAGAATTTTCTTGAGAAGACTACCTCTTCGATCTGATCTATCTGATTCTTCTGTATCGAAAACTGGATTGCCTGAAGAGATTTCTGCTTCGTCCCAAGATCGTGGAACATCGAGAGGAATTTCGTGGAGTTTACCTCGTCGTTTTACAACATTTTCGCCAGCGTTTGAGTAAAGCTTCTTCTTAAGCTCTTCAATCTTGTTATCATGAGAATGTTTTGACGAAGGTGCCATATGTATACATTCAGATTATACAACTAAAGGTGCGTTTCGGAAATAATTTTATTAATCTCAGCATCAATAATTGATATCTGTACTGCCTGAGCGTGACTAATCGCACCTTCAATATCCGATCCTTCCGTATAAATGGCTTTTGTAAGGAGCTCGTTTGTTGTTGTATATCCAAGAAGCGAAAGCACATTGAGCTGTGCCATTGCAACAAGGTGTTCGTCATGTCCAACCTTCTCACCCGTTGTCATAGCTTTTGAGATTTCTTTTGAATATGGGACGAGAATAAATTTCACAAACTTTTCGAGAAAATCAAAAAGTTCTACGACTCGCTCTTCCCCTTTGATAAAGCGGTCGATGAAGTTGAATGTAGATTTAATAATTTTACTTGCACGCAAATTTACACGAGAGTCAGCAAATGACATAAGTTTTTCGGCACTTGTGAGTCGCCAGTATTCTTTGCCTCTTACAAAAGAAAAATTCCCGTACGTCATCTCTTGAATGCCGTAGCGTAGTTTTGACTTGAGAAGTCGTGTCCCCTGAGAAATTACCGTGATGAGTCCAAAATCCTTTGTAAAAATTTTCACAAAAAGATTCGCTTCTCCCTGAGGGCTAGTCTCGAATACAAATCCTCTGGTTGTATATATCTTATACGACACGTTATTTATCCAACACGCTTGATAGTGAATGCAAGTGTTTCAGCAGCTGGGCCGAACATCAGACTCTCTGCGTTTGTTGTTTCCTTGAGTTCTGCCTGATGGATTTCAATCGCTGCTCGTGTTTGCGCATCACAAGCAATATCAATTACTATCCGGTCTTTTGGAGAAAGATTTTCTGTTTTTCGCATATCCTGAACAGATCGAATAAAATCTCGAACCAAACCTTTTTGTTTGAGCTCTGGCGTAAGCTTGATACTAAGTGCGTTTGTTACACCAGTGATGTAATCAGTATTTGAATCAATCTCTCTATATTCGGCCATAGTTGCGATTCGCGATGCTTCAACATTGAGCTCGTCTTTCAAGATATCTGCCAATACTACAAATGAATCCTGTGCGATTACACCCTCTTTTACTACAACTTCCTGGAGTGGTTGTCGTACCTTCATTCCTGACTTTGATCGAAGTGCGAGAGCCTCTTCAACAATCGCTCGAAGAGTTTTCATATCCACAATTACTTGTTCGTCGAACTTCTGCTCTTCATCCCATGATTCAAGGTGTACAGATTCCTTGAGAGCGCCCTTTGTGAGTTTGAGGTACAAATCTTCTGCGAAGAACGGTGTAAATGGAGCCATGAGTTTTGCGACACGGAAAAGAACATGCCAGATCGTGTGAAGCGTCTGCTTTTTATCTTCTCCTTCTCCTTTGAGTCGATCTCGTGATCGTCGGATATACCAAGTAGAAAGATCATCAACAAAATCCATAAGAGGTCGCGCTGCTCGATCGAGTTCAAGCGCTTCAAGTCCCTGAGTTGTTCGCGAGTGTGTTTCGCTTAGTCGTTCAAGAATCCAGATATCGAGAGGGTGTGTTGATGATGGTTTTTCAGTGAGACTCTTCGCATCTGCAACAGATTCATCAGCGTACATTTCAAAGAATGTATAGATGTTCAAAAGTTTGTTGAACAATTTCTTATTGATTTCATCGAGGTTCTTTTCTGCAAACTTATATTCCTCGCCCTTCATTGCAGGTGATGACAATAGGAAATATCGAAGCGAATCAGCTCCGTATTTATCAAGGGTTGGAAGAAGTGGTGGATAGTTATTGAGACTCTTCGACATTTTTCGTCCATCCTCAGCAAGGATCAATCCATGAACAATTACAGACTTATATGGAGATTGTCCCATAAGAGCTGTTCCCATGATGAGTGATGTATAGAACCATCCTCGTGTTTGATCGAGTCCTTCCGCAATGAAATCTGCTGGGAAATGTCGATTCACCGATGCGTCCCCTGCCTTTCCAAGGAAATTATCTTTGTTCTCAAAAGGATAATGTGCCTGAGCGAACGCCATAGTTCCTGAGTCGTACCACACGTCTGACACTTCAGGTACTCGCTTCATTGTTTCTCCTTTTTCATTTTTCCAAGTTACCTCGTCAATAAACGGTCGGTGGAAATCGAGTTCATACTCTTTGTTATGTGGGAGGAATGCGAAGTCGAGATGAAGAGCTGAAGCAGTAGGAACTTTCTTAGTCATTCGTATTTCATGAAGACCTTTGATATCTAACCCTTCTGCAATTGCAAGTGAGGTCTTGATAATACCTTCATGTGAGACGATAAGAATTCTCTTTCCTTCATACTTTGCATCAATATCATATAGAAATTCAGCCATTCGTCGCTTTGTATCTACAACAGACTCGCCTCCTGGGCATCGAGTAGTAAGCTGCTCGATTGGATCAGAAATAGAGTTAAAGAATTTTATATATTCAGCAAAAGGCTTTCCATCGAGATCTCCGAATTGCTCTTCGATTATTCTATCGTCTGAAAGAATTTCTCCCTTGTATCCAACATGTTCAGCAACTATCTTTGCTGTTGCTTGAGTTCGAAGAAGTGGAGATGCAATCACCACATCAAATGTCTCGTGTTTATTTCGGAGTTCTTCTGCAGTCTTTTTTACTTCTTCGATACCTTGTGCAGTAAGTGGATGTGTAGCAGCAACCTCACGTGTTGAACTAAGAACTTCTTTCACAAGGTGCTCGGCACCTCCATGTCGCATGATCACGTACGTGTTTCGTCGTGTTTTATTCTTTATATCCGCCGCCCCACCAAGCACTTCAAATTCACCTCGATCTTTTCCTTCTTCTGATCTCCAGATTGGAAGTGGTGTTCCCCAATATCGCGCTCGTGAAATGTTCCAATCTGGCGCATTTTCCAACCACTTACCGAAACGACCAGCACCAATATCTTGCGGTACCCACCGAACCTTATTGTTCGCATTGATCATGTTCTGCTTGATCGTCGAAATTTTTACAAACCACGCACTTGTCGCAAAGTTAAGAACCGGAGTTTTACATCTCCAACAATGAGGATATGAGTGAGTATATTTTTCTTTTGCAAAAAGGAATCCTGCGTGCGCAAGATATTTGATGATTTCAACATCCCCTTTCTGGTGATCCTCACGCGGCTTTGCGGCTTGGCCGGCAAAATCTGTTACTTCTGTTTTGAAGTGTCCGTCCATTCCAACATGATGAACAACGGGAATATTGTGTTCCTTTGAAAGATTGAGGTCGTCCTCACCGTATGCTGGAGCGATATGCACAACACCCGTACCGTCAGTAGCAGTCACAAATGAACCACCGTAAATCTTCCATGCGTTTGCTCGTTTTGATTCTTCTTTTGCGAGAGAGCCTTCTGCTTGGTAGTAATTAAATGGAGGAATATACGTCGCACCCATCAAATCTTTTCCAGAAATTTCTCCCGCGATGGTGAATTTTTCTTCTGGTTTGAGAGCTTGAATTGCCTCGAGTCGATCTTTTGCAAATATATAAACAGGAGCATCTGCCGCCGTAGAGTTTGTTGTCACAACATATGTAAGATCTGGATTTACCGCGAGTGCAGTATTTCCTGGAAGTGTCCAAGGTGTTGTTGTCCACGCAAGGATGTATGTTTTTCCTGGATAATTTTCTGAATTAAATTTCTTGAAAAATTCCTTGTCATTGATTTCAAATTTTGCGTACGCAGAAATATCAGCAATATCCTGGTATCCGTCTGGCTGATTGAGCTCGTGGTTTGAAAGCGTAGTTCCACATCGAGGACACACAGGCATAACTCGATATCCTTCATACAAAAGACCTTTCTCGTGAAATTGTTTGTATCCCCAAAGCAATGACTCCATGAATGTTGCATTCATAGTCTTGTAGTCATTCTCCATATCAACCCATCGTCCAACTCGTGGAATTATTTTTTTCCACTCATCAGCAAATGTCATCACACTTCCACGCGCTTCCTCGTTGAATTTATCAATTCCGTATTCTTCGATTTGTTTTTTGTCTGAAAAACCGAGTTTCTTTTCGATCAAGTTTTCAATTGGAAGTCCGTGACAATCCCAGCCCCATCGTCGTCGAACACGATACCCCTTCATCGTCTTATATCGAGGAATCGCATCCTTTGCAGTTGATGGAAGCATGTGTCCGAAGTGCGGAAGTCCTGTAGCGTATGGCGGACCATCATATGTCACAAATTCGCCCATCGGCGCATCTTTTGTAACTGATTTTTCAAAAATCTGATTCTTGTTCCAATACTCAAGTACCGCGTACTCTCGCTTGGCAACATCTGTCATCTCTATTGGCTGTAGATCAAGTGGCTTACTATTATCTCCTTGGGCACCCGAATCTGAAGGCGCTTTTTTTATTTCTTTTTCAGTCATGAATTCTTTAATATATACACTAAAAATTGCTCTAATACTATCACTCCCCCGACTTTCGCCCAATCTATACAGATACGTAGAATTTTGTCGACTTTAGTAAAAAATATCACCCCGACCGCGTTGTGCGGTCGAGGTGGGAGAAATTCTCCTGAATTTTGCTACCGGCGATGAGCCGGTTGACGCTGGTGGTGCCTCCGCTGCTTGAGCGGCTGCTTCCTAAACTGCGGCTTGCGGCGTTTGTTTTCTTTGCCGATTGTATTTATCGCACCCGCCGTTGTGGCGGCGAGTACGTCTGCCCCTGATTCGGAACCCCCTCCGGCACTGCGACGGCGCTGGGAGTTACTGACTTGTTGTTCGTGTTTACGTTTGTGGCTTTTTGTAGCCATTTTGTGTGGATCTGTTTTGTGTTGAAATGTACGGCTGCCAAATACGGCACCCGTAAGAAGAACAGTGGTGTGCTTCCGGGAAAAGATACTACCACACCTATCCGACTTGTAAATACAAGCCGTCCCAAAGTAAAACTCCGGCGCCAGTGTGCCTGACGACGGAGTCTTTTACTGTTTAGTACGGGAGTACTAATTCTGTTGCCAGGCCTGACGAGGCCCCGCCACTCTATAGGTCTACATCTGACCATATGGCAGTTATAGTTGGACTTCCTCGACCGGATCCATGAAAATCCCACGGATCAGTTGTGGATCAAATTCCTCCTCTGGTTCACCACCCTCTTCGGTGGCCGCATCGAGCTCCTCCTCATCGATCTTAAACGGGAGCATCGAGGATGCTTTTCCCGCGACAGTACCGTCGTCACGAGTGAAGACAATCACAGCGCAGTTACACTGCGGATTGCCACACGTTTCGACTCGCGTCGCTGTAACCACACCTTTCGGTTTGGCAGGTTGAGGATTTAGTGGCGCCGGCGCAGGGGCAGTAACACCACCAAACAGCGTCACATAGTCCGCCATAACCCCCTCACTTCTCCGTAAGGCAGTAGTCATGTATCCGTGATCTTCTTCCGCATACTCAGCATACATATACCGCGAGTAGTCCCACGGTGTAAGCCTCCACTGATCATACGCAATGAAGATCACCAGCGCGGCAATAATCACGCCCAGAAATGAATTTGTCCATTTAGGAAACCAACTTTCTTTCTTTGTTTTTATTTCAATACACCCCCTCTCATAGGCTTATGGCTGTCCTTGGTATAACCCAAGCTTCCATAGCCTTCTGTATATAAACGCTACGCCTCTATACCGAAACAGTCAATCTCATTTTGCACTCACCATCTCCACAAAAAACTTTGTGATCATGCTTGTCTTGGCACGCATCACAGCAAATAAGATGCATATGGCAATCATCATTAAAACAGTTTGTATATTTTTCACATGGAGCAAGGCATTTTACACACTTCCCTACAACTTCTCGTGCATCAACGGGTGCAGTTTCCATAGTGATTCGATTATCAAATACATACAAAGATCCAAGAAAGTTTTTTCCTGGATACTTCTGCATATATGTTTGCTGACCGCCGTGGAGTTGATATACATCTTCAAAACCTTTCGCCTTAAGATATGCGGACGCCTTCTCACATCGCACGCCAGATGTACATACGGTGAGAACTTTTTTCTTCTTGAGGTGTTCGAGCTTTTCGAGTTTCTTTGGTAATTCTCTAAAATATTTCATTTCAGGATCGATAGAATTTTTGAAATGTCCCACCATGAATTCCCAACTATTTCTCATATCAATAATTTCAAAATCCTCACCCTTCTCATACCATTCATGTAATTCCTCTGCAGAAAGATATGTGCCTGTATCTACTCGCGGATCAACATCTTTTCCTTCGCTGTCAGCAAGACCAAGAGCCACAATTTCTTTTCGATATTTTACTTTGAGTTTTGGAAAGGATTTACCGCTTGTATTCTTCGTAGTCTTAAACCAAACATCACTAAAATTACCGAACGTTCCCGGTGTGCCATCATTTGCCCAGAATGCTTTCTTGTATGCCTCAACCGCCTCAGTTGTTCCCTCCGCAGTTCCGTTGATACCTTCATCTGCGATGAGAATTCGCCCTGTCATACCAAGCTTTCCACAAAGCTCTTTGTGCCACAACACAAAACCTTCCGGATTTATAACCGGTTCGTATTTGTAATAAATAATTACTTCGTAATTTGTCTGTTCGGGTGTTTTATCGCTCATATATTGTCGTTACGTTTGATCAGAAAGGACTACATTCTTTCTGGAACTTTGATCCCAAGGATCCAAAGACCATTTCGTATCACTTGTGAGAATAGTTGTACCAAAGCAAGTCGGTTTTGTGAAGTTGGGTCATTATCAATCACAATCTGAGTGCTGTTGTAGTAAGAATTAAAAAGCGAAGCGACTTCGATCAAGTATGTTGCAACATGATGAGGTGCATTCTCTTTTTGTGCTCGAGCGACAATCTCCTCAAACCGTACAAGCATTTTAACAAGATTATTCGCAGACGGATTATCGTCCAAAATAATATGTGTTGGTTCGTACGTAAGACCTTTTCCTTTCTCGAGAATAGAGTTTGCTCGAACTGCAGAGTATTGCAGGTATGGTCCTGAATCCCCTTCTACAGAGAGAGATTTTTCTTTATCGAACACAATATCCTTACCGATTGTTTGTTTGAGAACTGTAAACTTAATTGCAGCAACAGCAATTTGTTCTGCAATCTTTTCTTTTTCTGCTTGCTCGAAAGTTCGTCCCGCCTCGTTCATTTTTTCCAAAGCAGTCTCCTTGATCTCGTTGATAAGATCTTCTCCCGCAATCACATTGCCAGTTCGTGAACCCATCTTGCCGGTTGTGAGCTTCATCATGCCGTGCGAAAGATGTATAAGTTTACCTTCAAGTTGTGGATACACGAGTTCAATTGCTTTGTTTACAACAGAAAAATATCCGTCCTGCTCGTTTGCAGTGATTGTGTATCCCGCATCATATGCAAATGCATCGTGTTTCATTTTTGCAAGACCAATCTCCTTTCCTTCATATGTAGGAAGGCCTTCTTTGTTCACGAACACTCGAGTGTGCACACCGTGATTTTCGCCCTTAAATACAATTGCGCCATCACTTTGCTCAAACACTTCTGGATGTGCCTTGATTACTTCAAGACCAGGACCAGCCGCCTGACTTTCGAAAAAGTATCTATCAAATTTTGTTCCAAGGATATCGTAAAGGATCTCAAAGTATTCGAGTGACCATTCCTTTCCGCTGTCATAAAGCGCGTTGATTTCTTCATCACTTCTCTCGTATATTTTCTTATTTATACCAGCAACTTCTTGCGCAGCTTTTGCAAAATCAGGAGACGCAGAAGCGAGATCTGCTGGTGATTCGGTAAATCCTTTTTTTGCAGCAAGTTCTTTTGCTTCTTTCTCGAGGTTATAAAACTTTGTTGCGCCACATGCATACACATCGCCCCAGTATGCTACTTTTTCACGAATAGAGTTCTCTTCTGTTGGAGATGGTTTTTCATAAAATCTAAGTCCCCACATCGCAAGAGCAATATGTCGTCCAACATCTCCTTGATAGCAAAATCGTTTTACTTCTGCTCCGCCGAATTCTCCAAGTCGAGCAAGTGATTCACCCACCGTATTTGCCATCACGTGACCAATATGGAAAATCTTGAATGGGTTTGGGTCAGTGTACTCATATAGATTTTTCTTTCCTGCAAATACATCTGTCTTTCCAAAATCTTCTCCAGAGCTATATGCCTCGTCAGCAATCTTTTGTGCAGCATCTTTTGTAAGAAGAAAATTGATAAAACCAGGACCAGCAACTTCTACTTTTTGAACACCATTTATATGAGTACCTGTGTCTTCCCCTTCATTCTTTAGTGACGCAACTATAAGGAGTGCAATTTCAAGAGGAGCCTTTTGAAGCTGCTTTGCATACGCAAGTGCAACATTCGTCGCATAATCCCCATGAGCAAGATCTGCAGGACGTTCAATGGTTACCTTAGGATTTTCGACACCGAGCTTAACAAGCTCACCCTGTAGAGCGCTCTGGATGGCGAGTTTTACCTGTTTTTCTGTGTCTTTTCCTTTGGTTGGCATGCGGCGATTATAGCAGAAAAAGGCTTATTTTCTATATGCGACAGTTTTTCTATTTGAGAGGGATAAGCGCTCCGTTTTGGTAGATATCAAGCTGAACATCTGATCGCTCTACCTGATGAGTTGGAAGAAATGTGATTGCGCTGTTAGGAGTTTTAAAAGTGTGCGATTCGATATATTCAGCAACCTGGTCTCGTGACTCAGTGTTCGCAATCGCCTCAGCCATCACGTACACCGCATCATATGCTCTGTTGGCTGACTTTCCGGATTCACGCCCATACGCTTTTTTAAACTTCTCTGAAAAATCCTTGCTACTTAGTTCAAAATTAAGCACCACCAAACCCTCGAGTAAATCCTTATTGTTTTCTTGGAATGCATCGTAGGCACCTACATACGTAATAATTTTTGGATTATACCCAAGCTCTTTTGATTTTGTCAGAAAATTGATCGTATCTGAATCAACCATATCAATAAATAATGCATCAACTTGCTGCTGCTTTAGCTTCGCAATGATTGTTTTAAAATCGTGATTATTGAATGCAAGGTATGGCTCGGCAACAACAGGCCCCTTGCCGATCTTATTTGTAATATCCGTTATAACTCTCTTGAGCTCCACACCAAAAGAACTTGAAAAATGCACAATACCAATTTTCTTCACCTCTTCTCTCCTAAAGTATTCTTCAAGTTTCCAAATCACACGACTGAAGTCAGTAAACATTACAAAACTATTACTATTTAACTCGAAACTACCTTCAACGCGAAAGTTTGAGGGAGAAATATATGCCACATCTGAAGTCTTAGCGAGAGGAATAAGAGGCTGGGCCACAAAATCCCAGAGCCCACCAATAAGACCATCGACTTTATCTATATTTACCAGTTTATTAAATGCAGAAAGAGAACTTTTTGCATCTGTTCTATCGTCCTCGTAAATAATCACAACCTTTCTACCTTTTATCCCTCCCTTGTCATTAATTTCATTTACAGCCAAATCCATACCTTGTTTTGCATACTCACCAAAACTTGCAGCAGGGCCAGACAATGAAATAGGCGCTCCAATCAGTATTGGGTTTGTATCAGAGACACCTTGCGAAGAACCGCTATTCTTACTCGCAATTACCAAAACCCCAACCAAAGCAACAATAACCACAATGTAAATAATTCTCTTCATAAATTTTTTATTATGGACAAATATTACATCTTGGGTAAGCTATGTATACTATTCGGCGAAATCCGAATATCTATATAAATCAACATACTACAATGAAACACACTAAAGAAAGCGCCCCAGATCAGTCATTTTTGGATACTTTTAACCTTAAACAGAAGGAAAAAGCTGTTCTCCTAGACCTTATTTCGAACGGCGCATCGAGCGTCGCAAGTATTGCTACTCGAACTAACATACCAAAATCTACAGTGTATGATTCCCTCTCAGATCTTCTATCTATTGGATTAATAAATGAATATAGCGACGAAAAAGGAAAGATGTTTGGCATCTCAGATAAAACGCAACTTACATATGCACATCAGAAAAAGATTGAGGAAATGCAAAAAGCTCACAGCGAACTTCTCTCTTTTATAGAAAGTCACCCAACATCAAATAAAAGCCTGAAACCGAAAATAAAGTTTTATAGTGGAACACTGGGAATGAAACAAGCCTTCCGTGACATGCCTTGGAATAAAGAACACAAAGAAGCCCTCCTTATGTGGCCACTCAAAGATATGCTTGAACAACTCGATGAAGAATTTCTTAAATGGCATGGCGCCCCTCGATTCACGCATAAAATTCAAATAAGAGTAGTACAGAAAGATGACGATAGAAAACTACAGTCCCCCGAACACGAGTGGTTGAGAGACGACTTCATGACCTACTATCGCGAAGTGCGATACATGCCAAAAGAAATTGATTGGAAAATGAGTTACTGGATATACGGAAACAAATGCTTGTTTGCAAGTGGCGGCGCTGAAAAATTTGCCTTTGTTGTCGACAGTGTAGAATTCTGTCACCTCATGAGAATTATGTTTGAGGGAGTTTGGCAAATTGCAAAAAAGTAATACAGAATATTCTAAGTAAGATACTATTTTGCTCTAAGGACCTTATCGATCTTTCGCGCGATAGCGAAGAAATCTTTTTCTTTCTTTCCACGAGTTGTTTCGGCAGCTGTTCCAAGTCGGATTCCTGACGGATCCATAGCAGATCGAGTCTCGCCTGGAATTGTATTTTTATTCACGATGATTCCCGCCTTCTCAAGTCGGTCACTCGCTTCTGTTCCGCTGATCCCCTTTCCATTCATCCAAACATCGACAAGAACCATATGGCTATCTGTTCCTCCAGAGACAATTCTCCATCCAAGTCGCGAGAGTTCTTCTGAAAAAGCTTTTGCATTCTTAATCACTTGTTTTGCATATTTCTTGAATGCGGGTGTCGCGTCTTCTTTGAGCACAACTGCTGTTGCGGCGATTTGATTCAAATGTGGACCTCCCTGCATTCCTGGAAACACCGCTTTGTCGATAAGAGTTGCGATGTCTTTTTGTTTATCTGCTGACACACCTTCTTGTGCGAGCTTTTTATCTTTTCTTGAGAAAATGAGTGCGGATCGCGGACCTCGCAATGTCTTATGTACAGTCGTTGTTACAACATCAGCGTATGCAAACGGTGTTGGATACTGCTCCCCCGCAACGAGCCCTGCGATATGTGACATATCAACCATGAGGATTGCTCCACACGCATCTGCGATTTCTCGAAACTTCTTCCAATCAACAACTCGTGGATATGCTGTAAACCCAGCAACGATAATTCGCGGCTTTTCAGCGAGAGCTTGTGCGGCAATTTTTTCATAATCAATCACCTCAGTCTTTTCATCTACTCCGTATGAAATCTGATTCCATACTTTTCCTGTAATAGACACTTTATGTCCGTGTGTGAGGTGCCCACCATGTGACAGTGACATTCCCATGATCTTGCTTCCAACCGGAGCGAGAGCGAGATATACAGCCACATTTGCAGGAGAGCCTGAGAGAGCTTGTACGTTTACGTGCCATTTTTTTGCATCAAGTTTGAAAAGCTTAAGAGCTCGCTCCTTACAAAGAGTCTCAACTTCATCAGAATATTTGTTACCTCCGTAGTATCGCGCACCCGCGTATCCTTCGGCATATTTGTTTGTCAGTTCTGACCCGAGAGCTGCAAGAACATCTTTTGAAACATAGTTTTCAGACGCGATGAGGTTAATCACGCTTTTTTGTCGCTTCGCTTCGAGCTTAATGATTTTTTCGATTTGTTTGTCTTTCATAAGTTTGTGATTATATTCTTATCTTTTTAATTGTTTTCTTGATAAGTGGAGACAACACCTTTTTTACTTTATCGTGAACACTTTCGATTGAGATTAGCTTGTCATTCTCAATACAATTTATTTCATGCCAGTTGTTGAGTTCTTTGATGATCTGAAGCGCATTTCGTCTGGAAGCTTCTAGATGCTCGATATTTTCTTCCGCGTGATCTTTGGCGTTCTTCAGGTATCTTTTCTTGTGTAAACCTTTCTTTGTTCCTTTTTGCTTTTCAAGTAGCGCGCGACTCACCGAGACAGGAAGTGACAAATAGACAATCGCGTCAGGCCGAGGGATTTTAAAAATCTTGTGTTCAAGAGTATCTAGCCAATAAAGAAACTTTTTTCGCTCTTCGTTTGTTGCAATTTTCCCTCCTTGGTGTACTTGGTTTGAACTTACGTACCGATCGATAATCACAACTCTTCCCTCATTCAACCATTTGTGAATTTTTACTGATGATTCAAATCTATCTGCCGCATACAAGATAGAACCAATATGAGGACTATACGAAATAAAATCACCATGTTTCCCTGCAAGACATTCACCAATGAGCTCTCCGAAAAAGTTGTTGTAATACTGAGGGAAATCTATCTTCGCAACAGGCACCTTGTTCTTTTTGAAAAAGTTATACAACAGCTTTGTCTGTGTGGCTTTTCCTGTACCATCGATCCCATCTATCACTATTAGACTTCCTTTTTTTGTTGGCATTACAGCCATTATATCTAACAGAATATTCACTTTATAGTTTAAAACAGTGGGTAAGTATCTCCCGCTTTCTGTTTGTTACAGCGCAATGCTCGTTTGACACTTCATGCTACCCATTCAGTATTGAGTCAATATTGAAGGGGTCAAATCGAAGCGGGATACTTATATCCATGAGTAAAAAAATTTTTGTTTTTGATGATATTCCACCCGAGGATAATGCCATGCTTCAGGCTCTTTATTCTCGAGATCCACGAAGCGTAACTGTACATCTTGATAAGGTAAAAGAATCTGGTCCAGGCAAATTCATGGCACAGTACTACGTTGGATACGGTCACAAATCTATTGGTGACTGCGGCACAACAACAGCATTTATCGAAAATGTAAGTATGCTCGCCGCAAAAGCAGTACAAGATACCCCTCTCTACAACGGACAAGAAGCGAGTACGCGATATCTCGATATGGCAGCACAACCTGTATTGAATCCTCTTGGTACAAAAGTTGGTGAACAGATTCAGAAAAACTGGATGTCACTCTATTCAAAAACAATTGCTGATCTTGTTCCTGTTTTAAAAGAAAGATTCCCCATAAAAGAAGGTCAGAAGCCTGATGTGTACGAAAAAGCAATCAAAGCGAAAGCATTTGATATTTCTCGATCCCTCCTCCCTGCCGGCGCGACGACTCTCCTTAGTTGGCACACAAACCTTCGACATGCACACGACCACATCAAAGAGCTCGAACATCACCCACTTGTAGAAATAAAAGAGCTTGGAAAAGGACTTCGCGCGAAGCTGCAAAAAAAATATCCAAATAGCTTCAGTCACAAGTTGTATGGAGAACAAGAAGCATACTATGCACTCGGAACCGACTATACATATTTCCACAATCCAAAAACAAAAAAGTTCAAAGCGTCTTCACGAGTTGATGAAAAAGAAATAAAACAATTCAAACAAATATTAAAATCTCGCCCACAAAAAACAGAACTTCCTCGATGGATTAGAAAGTGCGGCGAGGTCAGATTCGAGTTCCCCCTCGACTTTGGATCATACCGAGACCTGCAACGACAAAGAAGTATGATCTGCCCGATGCCACTTCTCACGACAGATATCGGATTCCACGACTGGTACCTCAAACAACTTTCACCTTCAATTAGAAAGAATGTCGACTCAGTTCTCGCCAAACAAGAAAAGCTCATTAAGTCCCTCAAGTGTAGCCCTGAAATCAAACAGTATTATATAGCTATGGGATATAAGGTAAGTTGTGAGATTACAGCGAACCTCCCTTCTGCTGTATACATTGCCGAGCTTCGATCTGGAACAACAACACACGAAACACTCCGTGCAGTAGCACAACAAATGGGCACTTGGTTGGCAGAAAACATTCCAAACCTTACAATGCATCACGACATGTCACAGGTTGGATGGGACATCAGAAGAGGAACACAAGATATTACTAAAAAATAATAATTAATTTATGGCACTCTCAGACAGACAAATCCTAGCGGAATTAAAAAAAGGAGATATTATCATTCATCCTTTTATAAAAGAGAATCTTGCCACTTCAAGCTACGACCTCACGCTTGGTGAATGGTTCTATCCTCAGCAAAAGCCAGATCAGTTTGATTTTATTTACAACATCTACAACAAGGAACACGTAGAAAATGTATGGGGAAAGAAGCCAATGCGAGCAATGATTGCAAAAGAGGCTTTTAAAAAACACAAGATTGATTGGGTTGGCATTTCACCTGACGAAAAAGTAATTATCTTAGGGCCAGGAGAAACAATTCTTGCACATACAAACGAATTCATCGGCGGACTTGATCACATCACAACAATGATGAAGGCGCGCTCATCGATGGGACGAAGCTTTATCGAAGTATGTAAGTGTGCGGGATGGGGTGACGTTGGATACGTAAACCGATGGACAATGGAAATCACAAACAACTCGAAGTATCACACTATTCCCCTAGTAGTTGGCCGACGAATTGCTCAACTCATCTTCTTCGAGACAGGACCTCTTCTCAATGCGGGAAACGATTACAACAAGAACGGAAAATATAATTCAAGCCGAGATATAAAAGTTCTTGAAAAAACTTGGACTCCGGAATCTATGCTTCCAAAACTCTACAAGGATCGAGATATTCCAAAGAAGTACCGAGCGAAATAGTTGAAATAAATGAACTCTCCGACTCATCACGCGGTACCGGAGGTTTCGGAAGCACAGGAAAATAAAAGTGTCCCCAAAACAAAAGACCCCTTCCGGGGTCTTTTGTTTATCTTAGTTAGAGATTAGATAACGTCGATACCGAGTGACTTACATGTACCTTCAACCATTTTGATAGCACCTGCGAGATCCTTAGCATTCATGTCAGGCATCTTTGTTTCAGCAATCTGCTTCACTTGAGCCTTTGTGATCTTCCCTACTTTCTTTGAGTTTGGAGTTCCAGAACCTGATTCGAGGTTGATAGCTTTCTTGATCAAGTTAGCTACTGGAGAGATCTTGAGGATGAAATCGAATGATCGGTCGTCGTATACAGAGAGAATTACTGGGATAACTTCTCCTGGTCGTTTAGCTGATGCGTCGTTGAATCGCTTTACGAATTCTCCAATGTTTACACCTGCAGGACCGAGAGCTGTACCGATCGGAGGCGCTGGAGTTGCTTTACCACCGGCGATCTGAAGTTTGATTTTCTTAACTACCTTTTTTGCCATTGTTTTCTGAATTTGTTTATAAATTATGAGCCTTTTTTGTTTGCCACTTTAACTGCTTAGAAGTGCTAGTACATTACACTAGACTCGCTTTACCTGCAAGAAGTCGAGTTCTACTGGTGTTTCTCGGCCAAACATTGATACAAGTACTCGGATTTTACCCTTACTATCGTCTACTTCTGACACTTTTCCTTCAAGATCCTTAAATGGACCGTCTGTGATAGAAACAAGGTCTCCTACCGCGATATCAATCTTATGCTTAACCGTATCGTTACTCATTCGTCGGAAGAGTTCGTCTACTTCTGCTTTATTGAGAGGAACTGGAGTAGTTCCCGCACCTACGAACCCTGTAACTCGAGGAGTATTTCGAACTACGAACCATGAATCATCAGTTACCATCATATCTACGAGTACGTAACCTGGGTAGATTTTTTCTTCTTCCTCTACTCGTTTGTTACCCTTGATCTTAATTTTCTTTTCAATAGGAACAATCACATTGAAGATCTTGTCTTCCATTGCGAGAGATTCGATTCGCTGCTTGAGGTTTCGAAGTACGGCGTTTTCATATCCAGCATATGTGTGGATCGCATACCAATTTCGTTCTCCTTGTATTTGTTGTTTAGCCATGTTTTTTGGTTTAACTTTTACTAAAATTTTAACTCCTTCTAAAGATTTGCCCGAGTTTTATCCAATGATAAGTGAGAGACCCTTTGCAAAAAGTGCATCAAACGCTCCAAGATATGCCGCAACAACAACTGACAAAATAATAACGAGGCCTGTATAAACAAATGTCTGCCGCTTTGTTGGCCAGCTAACGTGCTTCATTTCTGACTGTGTTTCCTTGATGTAATTGATGATTCCCATGGTTTTGATGTGTGCCTCTCTTTATTAAATTGGGAGGCTGTTTTTTTCTAATTTAAAACACCCTTTTGGGGTGTTTCTTTATGGGCATATACTACCATTTCCCTATAGAGTGTCAAACCAACAAAAGTTGCAAGATTACCGACTTTTTTCCAAAGAAAACACCCCTTGCTCCGACAAGGGGTGAATCTTGTGGAGCGAGGGGTGACTACCTCCGCGACTCGATGTGAACATTCAGACCATTGAGGCCTTCTGTTAGATCGTCGCTTTTGGCGATGATTTCTCGTGACTCGAAAGCCAGATCGCCACCCAGACCGTATCTCGCTGTTATGCGATAGATTCCTCCTTGTGGAGTTTTTCCGAGTATGCGTGTCGGTTGCCCGTACGCATTGTACTTGAAGGCTTTAACATTTCCTCCTTTTTTTCCTTTATACTTCTGGAGGAACAAGAATTCCTCGAGGTCGGAAACCGCCTGTGTGTATTTTTGCGCCCATCCCCGCAGCTCTGGCGAGGCCTCTTGAACTCCCGGTTTTCCTTGTGAGTACAGCGGAGCGAGCTCGTCCCCACCCAACAAGCCTTCGGGGCTTTGAACCGAATCAATCTTCCCATCGCCTTTGAAGTCGATAATGGATCGATCCCCTTCAAGATCAATCCTGACAGCAAGGTTCTTGCCGTCATCCGAGGATGAGTAGAGGGTGATGACATAAACACCCAGCGAGGTTGTAACCGTGGTTCGGTATCCCACACTGGCCGCCCGAACAGCCACCGATTGCTTGACCTCAGCGCCTTGAGGGAGCTGTGCGATCTGTATCGCGAGGTCAAGGGGTGTGCCCTCTTGCGCCGAGACTTGCTCGATGCTGAAGGAAGGCTTTTTAGGATCCTCCACTTCGACGGCGTGTGATGTGATGGTGAATGCAGCAAGCGCTGCGATTAGTGCGATGATGAATTTCATCTGTTTTTTTGGCGCCTTTCGTTCGCCTTATGCAAAGATCTGTCCCAACCGTCGGGAACAAATCTCCGACTTGGTTTGGTTTTATGTGTACTGCATGAGTGCAGGACGGCTGTCACGAAGATAGCATAAGGACTTGACATTATCAAGTTATAGTTACTTATTGTTTTATTCTAAAAAAGCGCTACCGAGCGCACCGTCGCGTGTATAAAAATACAAATCGCCCCCTTCGGAGGGGCGACTTGTCTGAGTAATGTAGCACTTATTTCGCTGAATTACTACCCTTTGAATTATTTGATTGTATAGCTCACCGTAACACTAGATGTGATTGTCTGTTCCCCTGTCGGCATCTCTGGCACTGGTGCGCCCGCTTCGCTATCCATCACCTTCTCTGCTCGAGCTGACATTGCAGCTGCATATGGATAGTATCCTCCGTCTGAGAAGCTTACTACCCTACCAAGTCGAACTCCGAGACTTCGCGCGAGAACCTGTGCTTCGGCTCGAGCCTTTGCGATTGCCTCTGTTCGAGCTTGCTGCTGGAGTTTCTCGATGTTCTCGATTGTGAAGTATGAATTTGAAACATACTTAGCCTTAAGATCTGTCACGCCAGAAATTAACTTGCCGAGCTGATTGTCGTCGGCTTTATAGTTAAGAAGCTTTACTTCAAGTGACTGTGACACAATATACCCTGACGCAACCTGATCAGAGTTAGTACAAGGGTACGCCGGTGCAGCTACCGCTCTTGGTGCGGCAGCAGGCGCCGCACTGATAGAAGATACAGAATCGTCCATTCCTGCAGATGCAGAACACGGTCGAGTTACCGTCTTATACTTTGGATACGCGGTGTATGAAGTTGATGTAATATTTTTCTTTTCTACACCTTCTTTCTCAAGGTATGCAAGAATTGCATTTATCTTTGTCGCAGCCTTACTCTTCGCATCAGCCATAGATGATGTTGATTCTTCCTCTACAGTTAGATTGAATGTCGCTACATCAGGCACCGCCTTGATCTCTGATTTTCCTGATACAGCAATTGTTCGACTCATTTCATTTGGGTCGGCACCAATTGTTTCAAATGTTTTTACTTCGTTGATTGTTTTAATGAAGAGAAAAAGTGCAAGCAAGCCGAGCACTACTACTCCCGCCATCTTCAATCCATGATTTATATCTTTATCTTTCATGAGTATTAATTTACTGTTAAGAATTATATTTTACCATAATTTTAGCTACCAAAAAATATTGCGAGTACTTTTTACGAAAAACAAAAACTCTTCGAGAACGATTCCGCAGGCGCAATGCTTGTGCCGAGAACTTAGTTACGAAGAGTTTTTGTTTTTATTTGAGCTGGAATGTCGCGTTCACTGTCACCATAATATCTTTCTTGATACTTGATGTGTCGTATGAACCGTAATCAGAAACATCGTTTGATCCCGCAGTGAGTACTTGTACTACCCCGCTCTTTGCCGACTTGAGTTTTCCAACTGACTGTCCTGTAGACCCAACGATTGATTCTGCTCGCTCTTTCGCATCGGCAATAGCAGCAGAGAGAAGCTGTACTCGGAGTTCTGGGAGTTTTGTGTACTGGTAGTCAGGCTGGCTTGGTTGAATAACAATTCCCTTCTCAACAAGAGCAGGAACTGAAGCAACAAGCGCCTGGATTTTTTGTACATCCATAGATGTCACTTCAACCAATTGTCGAAGAGTGTACTCTTTGAAGTCAGCATTTAGCTGTCGGTTGTCATAGATTTCATCTCGGAAAATTGTTGATACCGTGTAGTCAGCATCTCCAAATCCTTTTGATGCGAGAAATAGTTTTACCTCTTTCAAATCGTTTGTCATTCGATCATAGCCAGATTTAAGATTCGGAATTGTAGTGACACGTGTGAACGTAATCACAAGCTTTCCCTTATCAGCTTCGATTGCTTGCTTTGTTGAGCCAGTAACCGTGATTGTATTGTCGAAACTTTTAATATTGTAGAAGAATCCTCCTGCAATAATGACACCGATGATGAATGCGATACCAAGGATCGCAGAAGGTATAAACCTCTCATTGTTTGTAATATTGTTGAACATACTCTAATTATAGCAGATTACTTCTTACTAAAGAGATCGCTCTCTGGGAATCTCACCTTTGGCATAGATTCAGGAGACATTGGATCATCAGACTTTCTGTATCCAATCGCAAGCACCACTGCAGCAGACATATATTCTGGGAGTCCAAGCACCTCTCTATATCCCTCTGGGTTAAATCCTTCCATAGGACAAGAGTCTACTTTGAGTTCTGCACATGCGGCCATTGCAAACCCAAGTGCGATGTATGCCTGCTTTCCTGCCCATACATTTCGACGAGCCTCATCAAGACCTGCCGCAAACCCTGTCATTGTCTTTTCATATGCAGCGAGCTGCTCTCTCACTTCAGCACTTCCCCCTGAAGCCATTTTAAAATATTCATCAATCCGCTTTTCAGCTCGATTGTCTGTACAGAACACAAAAAGATTTGATGCTTGTGAAATCTGAGCCTGATTCCAACTTTTCTCCTGAAGTTTTGATCTAAGAGAAGGATCTGTTACTTCAATAATGTGATATGGCTGAAGACCAAATGACGATGGTGCCATTCGAATCGCTTCGCGTATTTTGGCTAGTGTGCCCTCTTCTACTGTTTTATCTGAAAATTCCTTAGTCGCGTATCTCCAATTGATGTTGTTTAAAAAAGTCATAGAGGCATTATAGACCTCTAGAAGATTTTGGGAAGGAAAATAATCGCGCCAACAAAGAAAGCAATTATTGCAGCAAAAAGTACAGCCCCCGCCATGAGATCTTTTACAATTTTTGCCACCGGATGATGATCTGGCTCAAGGTAATCCCAAGACTTCTCGATTGCTGAATTGATTATTTCAGTCGAATGAACCATACCTACGCAGATAAGAATCGCTATCCACTCAAGAGAACTAATATTGAATACAACTCCGAAAAGGACGACTACAGCAAATGCCATCATATGAATTCGAAAATTCCGTTCGTGAGATGCTGCAAAACAGATTCCATTAACCGCATGACCCATACTCTTTATTAGTTTTTTCATACGAAACATTTATAATAGCCATTAATACTATGGATGGTATCACAAGAAATATGGCTGTACAGGCTATTAGACAGCAAAAAAGTTTTGCCATTGAGGCGTTTTTTGGGAACCTTTTGATTGCAGGAATGATTCTCTCTATTGTTCTTGGACTTATACCATCGAGCTCATTTGCGATAGAAGCAGATGGAGCCACAAACCCTTCAATTGTTATGGATGTGCGAGCGGTTCGACAGTGGCAAGCACTTGGTGGGATAACACGGACACTTCGACAAGGTATGCGAGGCACTGACGTAGGCCTCCTTCAAGAGCTCCTCTCAAACTACACAGTAACACTCAAGAATATTTCTCCAACAGGAACATTTGGACCTAAGACAACAATTGCATTGAAAGAATTCCAGAAGAAAATGAACCTGCCTCAAACCGGAACAACCCCGAAACAGACTCGTGACATTCTTAATGCAATTTACTTCCAAGATGTGTGTCCGGACACCCCATGGAATCCCGATGCGGACAAATCACTTAAGAATGTAAACCGAGAAATCGGCGTGGGTCTCTCCTACCAACCAGGAGATCTTCAGAAAATTCCATCAACAATCAGAACGGCAGGCGTGATGTGTTTGAGAAATGATGTTATCCCTCGACTACAGGCAATGTTTAATGCTGCCCAAAAATCTGGACATACTCTTATGGTGACGTCTGCATTTCGAAGACCTGAAGTACAAACATCTCTCTACGAATATTGGACTTCAATTTCTGGAGAAGATGCGAAGCGTGGTATTGCAGAAGCTGGCCACTCAGAACATCAACTTGGAACTACTGTCGACCTTTCTGGAAAATCAATTAACTATGCTGGCGCAAGCGACAGACTCGGTAAGGCAAAAGAAGGTATCTGGCTTAAAGAGAATAGTTATAAATACGGATTTATTATGAGCTACCCAGAAGGAAAAGAATCTGTAACAGGTTATAGATACGAACCGTGGCACTTTAGATATGTTGGAGTTGATACCGCAAAAGATATTCACTACGAAGGAATGACAATAAAAGAATACTTTGATACTTTTTTGGGAACTGACCTGTAGTCATCTCTGAATCTTACTTCGTCCCAAGCTCAAACACATTCTCAAACAATGAGACAACCGTCATAGGCCCAACACCGCCTGGCATTGGTGTGATTGCATCAACAACTTGCACCACCTCTTGAAAATCCACGTCTCCGACAACACTCTTCTTCAAGGTTGTTTCATTAATAAACTCATTTGTACCGACGTCGATAATTGTCTGACCTTTTCTAAAATAATTTTTACCAAAAAACTTTGCTTTACCGATTGCAGTTATAACGACATCTGCATCATGTGTAATTTTTTCGAGGTGATCTGTCTTGCTGTGTGCGATTGTCACCGTGGCATCTTTTGCGAGAAATGCGAGTGCTGCAGATTTTCCAACCAAGAATGAGCGCCCGACTACGACAACTTTTTTGCCCACAAGATCAACACCGCTTCGCTCGCAGAGTGTAATTATTCCTTTTGGAGTTGCAGGTGTTATACCTTCTTCCCCACGAACAAGGAGTCCTAAGTTGTGTGCGGTTATTCCATCTGCATCTTTCTTTGGATCAATAAAATTGATAAGCTCCCCCGTCTTACGCGAGATGCTTTCTGGCAACGGAAGCTGAAGAATCATACCCGTCACCGACACGTCATTATTGAGATCTATAATATGATCTCGAACATTTTCAAAAGACGAATCGTGTGGAAGTGAGACATGCATCACTTCAATACCAAGTTCCTCCCCCGCGATTTTCTTATACTTAATATAGAGATTCGATTGAGCAAGATCGCCAACCTGAATAATCGCCAAAGTAAGAGGTTTTTGGTAATTTGCCACTTTTGCTTTGAGCTCTTCGCTTACTTGCTTAGCAATTGCTTTGCCATCGATAATTCCACCTTTAACCATTACGTAAGCCTATACGATATATCTGCTCTGAGCAATCAGCATATTTATAGAATCAGCTGTTTTTTGACAAAGATTGCTCAGTAATGCCTTCTAACCTCGACCGGCTTCTATGTGGTAGAGTACCCAATAGCTATGGGTGTTCTCCCAATAGCCCTACTGTCTTAGTAGAATCAATTGATTACAAATCTAAGAAACAAACGTGAAAATATTCAAACTCATCGCGACAGCAGCATTTGCACTCAGCCTCTTTGTTACCGCACCAGTTGCGGTATTTGCGGACATTTCAGCATCTGAAACTCCTGTAAACAACAATGTTACTGGGGTAAATACTTCAGCAACAAGCTCGACAAATCTTGTAGGGACAGAAAACCAAAACTCAATTGTTAATTCAAACCAGCTTGCACAAGCAAGTGAAGCTGGCTCAAGTCTTACATGGCTTTGGTGGACGCTTCTTGTCGTGGCACTTATCTCACTCTTCACTTACCTCTTCAAACAGGCGTCAAAGAGTCAGTAATATTTGTATTCAAAATACATTAAAAACAAAACCTCCCTCACAGGAGGTTTTGTTTTTTCTTTAATCAACAATATAAAAATCCTCCTCCCCCGTATGTTCATCCTTGATCGGTGGCGACTGAAGTGAGACAAATTCAATATGACTTCCTACAGGTATCTCGAAACCATGAGGCATTTCTCGAGGGACGTCTATTCTGTCCCCCGCTTTCATTTCTGTTGTACTTGTTCCACTAAGAAAGATTGCTCGTCCTGAAGTGATCACGAGATGCGCATCAGAATAATTATGAATATGTTGTGGATGAGGTCCCTCTTTCGAAATTCTCACCAAAGACACCTCGACAGCATCGTCTTGTTTTCCGTCGATAGAGTTTATAATTTCAAAACCTTCAAATGACCGTCGATCTCTTTTTGCAAGATTCTCAGACTTTAGCCATTCCTGGATTTGCTCGTCACTAACAGCGTGCCAGATAATATAATTCTGTTCGGGTGTGAGATAGTCCATATTAATTCTCAACCCACTCTTTCTTTTTTCCCATAATCAGAGAAATAAGAATGAATGAGAAAATAAGGAGTAAATACCACGATGTAAACATATGGAATGTTACAGGCTTCCACCCCGCGATCTGATTTGGATACATCCACGCCTGGGCAAACGTTCCGATCTGCTCAGCAAACCATACAAACAATGCGAGAAGTCCATTGGATATTAATGGATGAATTACATATCGTTTAGTAGTGAGTTCTGCACTGAGTTTTGTTTTCCAGAAAATGATAATAAGAAGTACAAAGATCACCCATCGAACATCGACGGTAAAATGATTTGTAAAAAAGTTTACGTAAATAAGCAATGCGATCGGAAGAAGTACTCGCTTCCGTGGCATGTTCGTAAATATGAATTTATTGATTCGTGATGCGCGTGCCATATATGAACCAACAGATGAATAGAGAAAACCTGTGAAAAGTGGCACCGTTGCAAGAGCAAAGATAGCAGGCTCAGGATACACCCACGAACCAACAGCGGGAGATGTTTTAAAAATCTCCATCGCCATAGCGCAGACGTGGAAGACAACAATCGCGAGGACCTCCTTTGGGGTCTCGAGTCTTGTTACAACAAGTACAAGCTGCGCAACAAGCGCAATAATAAGAAGGAGGTCATATCGATACACACCAGGAATAGATGCGTACTTAGTCACGACCAGCGCAAGGAGCATGATTCCCCCGAAGAGAGAGCTCCATGCTTGTTTTTTTATGAAAGCGAAGAATTCTACAAACATACTTTAGCTTGCAAAATATTTATTTTTCACAAAAACCTTAAAAGCCTCAAAGGTCTGCTGGGCTTTCTCAACCCACTCTCGCCGAGTGACCTCATCGGTTGGAAAGACATCTCCGAGATACGCCTCGATCCTATATGAGGGATAAGCTGCCGTTAGATGTAATTTTTGATCCGCACTCGCATCGTTAAATTCAGCAACAAGCGCTTCCACTTTTTTGCTCATATCTTTATTAACCATCATCCACTTTTTATATTCGTCAGTCTCTGGCAAATCGTCTATTTGGTTCAAAAACTCGCATTCAATAGCATCATCATCAAAAATATCATTTAAAGACGTTAGACCGTACTTCTCCATAATATCGGTCGCGATCTTTTCTTCTCCTACGTGCCGGTACAAAGGACGATTATCAGCCGCCCCTTGAAGATACGGAAGGGACACTCGTTTGGGTTCATTGTGACCTTCACAAGATGAATGCGTCGGAATTCCAAGTAAATTAAGTGCGACGACTATCTCTTTTACTGCCGGCTCAACTTCATTCCCAAGAACATCTGTAACAGTATCTAGCAAAGCTAATTTTTCAGAAAACAACAACGTCTTTACATTTGGATTTTCTATCATTTTTGGGTGCCTAGAGAGGATCGAACTCTCGTAGCCGGATCCACAGACCGGAGCTTTACCACTAAGCTATAGGCACCATGTATTTTTCGAAAGAAATACGCCGCAAAACCTATCAAGCGACATATCTCTATTCGATGTGAGCATATTGCCACAAATTATGAGAAATTCAAAGATAATTCTATTTATTCGTACTTTGGAGGATTCTCGGACACACCAGCTCGAAAGTTCGCATATCTTGCGAGTGCGTAGAGAAGCGACGAGAGGCGATTGAGAAACTGAAGCGTATCTGGAGAGATCTTTACTGCGCCCGGCACAACACCTTGCGTCTCGCCCGCATAAGGGCTTTCAACATTTTGTTCAGACACACCCACCACCCTTCTTTCCGCTCTTCTTGCAAGAGTTCGCGCAACGTCGAACGTCGCGGCAAGTTCTGTACCTCCGGAAATAAAGAAACTTGTAATTGGAGGAAGTTCTTTTTCAATCGTATCAGTGATGTGTTCTACTTCGCCTATTCGTCCTGCGGGGATTTCTTTTGGGAACCCTGCTACCTGAGCCTGAACGGTAAACAATGTGTCTTGTGCCCAATGGACGATATGTTCAACTTTTGTTGGACCCTTATATACTTCACCACGTTCCCCCGCCTTGAGAGCATCAATCGAATATCCCATTTCCGCCGCGCGGACTTTTGCAAGACCAAGAAAAGAATTCACTTCGTCGAGCGAACCCAGAGCTTCTGCAACAGGCGAGCTTTTTGATACGCGTTGATTACAACCCCATGTCTTTGTTGTTCCATCGTCTCCTTTTCGGGTATACAGCATATTCAATTAATATAATTATTTATTTTCCCCGTCTTCTTTTTTCACATCCTTCGCATCTGTATCAACAACATTGGCCCCTCGAGTAGCCTCTTCTGCCTGTCGCTTCAATTCTTCATCAATGGTCTTCTGATCAATAGTTCCCCCTTCTACACCCCCTCCATTACCACCGATTGGTCGGCCGAGATTGTCGTGTTCTGTTGACTCAGGACCAAAGAGAAGCGCAAGAGCGAGAATAAGATTTATAATAGGAATAACAAGAAGAATGACGAGAAGTAAATTTCTACCCAAACCCCTGAGTCGTCGTACCGTTACACTAAACTGAGCTACGACCGCAATAATATTTATTGCATAACTCACAATAGTTCCAATAACAAGCGCGTTTGTATTTAAAACATTTGACCCAACAAGTCTCGGAGCTGTCCAACCAAAGAAAACTGACACAAGAGTTTCTATAGCAAGAATAATAATAAGAGTATAAGCGTACTCTCGGCGCGATGCGATGCCACTAAATGAAAAAGTCATGGCAATATTATACACGTAAAAAAGCCGATTTCTCGGCTTTTTTTACTTTAGATATAAAATCTTTTTGTGCGCAAGAGAGGACTTGAACCTCCATGCCCTTGCGGGCGCTACCACCTCAAGGTAGTGCGTCTACCAGTTTCGCCACCTGCGCATTAAGCCTCTGTCATAGCCGCCCTAGGGCGGAAATACATTAGCTGGCTCATAATAACCAAAGTACCCCGTTTTGTCACGGCCTACCTATGAAGGTAGCTTTCCAAGCTCTACTACTCTCTCAAAGTGCTCTTTTGTCACCGGCATCACCGACAGTCTCATCCCCTGCTTTGCCACGGGGATTCCGTTGAGCTTTTTGTCGTTTTTCATGAGAGAAAGTGACACGTAGGTATTGAATTTTTCTTTAAACTCGACATCCGGGCAAAACCAGATCGGTTTTTCCTTCGTTGCTTTTGGATCAAAGTGCTCGTCCTTCTTATCGAACTGTGTCGTATCAGGATGAGCTTCTGCAACAACCTTCGCCACCCCAAACACCCCAGTTGGCTCAGAGCTTGAGTGATAGAAGAGGCACAGATCCCCCACCTTCATGTCCCTCATAAAGTTTCGAGCTTGGTAATTTCGAATACCTGTCCATGAAGTTTTCTTATCGCGCTTCAGGTCGTCTATTGAGTAGCAAGTTCCTTCTGATTTAAGGAGATAGTAGTTCATATCTGAATCTGCTGTATTACTTATTCTGCTGGAAGAAAACTGAGTATATCTTTCGAAGAACTTTTACCAGAACCAAAACGATTCCAACAAATATTCCGGCCCAAATAATCATTCCAGGAAGAGCAAATAGAACCCCAATACACCAATCGACAATGCCCACAAGATCCTGAACAGAACTCCTAAATGCTTGTTTGATTTTTGTGAGGGGCTTCCATGTAACACCGAGAACTTTCACTTCAGCCTCAGATGTCATCGAGATTCTGATTGATGACATAGAAATCTGATTTGAAAGATAGTTCATCTGCGCTTGAAGCACCTCGATATCCTCTCTTGCTTGGTTGAGATACTGTGTCACTGCGACAATCTCATCTACCTTGTTTGCTTTCTGAAGTAGCTGAACATACTGTGCCTCTACCGCCTTCTTACTCTTCAGTCGTGCTTCGAGATCAACGAATCGAAGTGTGACATCTTCACTTGAAATCATTTGAGATTCCACTTTTATTGCGAGCTTTCCTATCTCATCTACAACAACATCAAACTGTTCATTCGGAACCCGTACAACAAGTGTCCCATTTTTTGTATCTTGTCCGTTATTTGAGACATCTGAACTATCAATAACACCACCCCGCGCTTTTACGATTGTATAAATTGAAGAAGTTGTGTCTTCAATTCTTTTTACAAGAAGATCGAGTGATGCATTTTTTACCACCTTTCGCTCGATACCAGGAGAATTCAGTCCTTCCTGTTGCGCGCTATTTACTGTTGTTTTTCCAACTATTGGGGCTGACATTGGAGCATAGCTATAGTCGGCATACTCATAATTACGCGAGCCTCCCACATAACCCTCTGCCTGATCAATATTTACATATTTATTTGATCCGAGCTTATCCATCAATTCCCCAAATATTGTGCCAAGAATCAATATCAAAAAGATAGCAATAACAACTACCAAAACTTTTTTTGTTTTTAATTGTTCGAACAAATATTTTAAATCATTCATTACCTTCTTATTAAGATTATTATCAAATAATTATATAGCAAAAAACCCCTTTGCGGGGTTTTTTACTTTTCTTATGAGAATTATTTTGCTTCTGTTGCTTCTGGAGCTGCTTCAGCTACTGGAGCTTCTACATACTTGAGGTCTTGAGCACCACCTCGCATCATAGTCATCTTCATTCGCTTACTTACTTCCTTAGCTGCTTTATCTCGGATGTAGTAAAGCTTAGCTCGTCGAACCTTGGCTCGTCGTGTTACTTCTACCTTTTCGATGTTTGGAGAGTAAAGTGGGAAAATTCGTTCTACTCCGTATCCAAGAGCATTCTTTCGTACTGTAAATGTCGCTCCAGCTTCATTGCCGTGCTTTCGAGCGAGAAGCATTCCTTCGAATACCTGTGTTCGAGTCTTACCCTTTTCAACAATCTTCTGGTGAACTTTAACTGTATCACCAACCTTCATATCGAGGTTCTTTCGTGCTTCTGTATTGATTTTTGCGAGAACTACCGGACCTTTTGGACCAGTCTTTTTTGCTCCCTTTGCTTCTGTTTTAGCTGCCATAGTGGAAGCACTATAGCAGAGCTCCATTTATATATCAAGCGGTTCTGAGGCTTTTTCAAGAGCTTCCTTAAAGTCGGCAGGTAAAGGTGCTTCTACCACCTGGACCCCCTTCTTTGGGTCTACAAAGCTAATTTTACGCGCGTGGAGTGCCTGTCGGCAGAATCCTAGTGCCAAAGGGTGATTCGGAGCATAAAGGGTATCTCCGAGGATAGGATGGTGGATAAAATGAAAATGCACTCGAATCTGGTGTGTTCGCCCTGTGCGAGGAGATACCTCTACGTGGGTGAAAACAGTTGGTATCTGAGAGTCATTTCGAGAAGCCTTTACGGTATCGCTCATATCCCCGTCTGCACCTGCATACGCAATGGCCGGATCGACCACAAAGCGCTTCAAAACCTTATAATCCGTCACGGCAGATCTCATATCTCCTCGAGCAAATCGCCCCGCTGACCACTTACGGAAATCACTCTTACTTCGACCGATCGGTCGGTCGATAGTGTCTTTGTTCTCTTTTATATGGCCCCACACGATTGCTTCGTATATTTTCTGGATTGTGTGATCCTGGAACTGTTTCTTGATCAATTCGAAGGCCTCTGGCGTCTTCACCACAATAATCACCCCCGATGTCTCGCGATCAAGTCTATGAACGATACCTGGTCGAGGAACCATCTGTCCGTCTGGTGTTCTGGCAGGCTCACCCACTTTTATAGTCTCTGGCCATTTCTTAAGCACCCAATCCGCAAGCGTTGGTTCCTCAGTCTTTCCATCGCTGTGCACGACAAGACCAGCTGGTTTATTCAAAACCGCCACATCGTCGCTTTCATAGAGAACCTTTATGCTTTTGAGTATATCTTTAGCCATTTGTTTTCATAGCCTAGCACACTTTTCCAATATAATGCCCTTATCGACCCAAAACCTTACAGGGATCTTGTTTTTGTCACAAAAATACCCTATGATGCGTGACAGGTTCTTTTTTAATTTAGTCGCACGATTATTATGTAGCTAATTTAGTTGTATAGTACTGTGCGTACGGGCGATTAGCTCAGTTGGTAGAGCAATTCGTTTA
>JACCDR010824709.1_pt1 | contig 40517 bp, 52 predicted proteins | sample 7446431 | NCBI WGS metagenome assembly JACCDR01 (sample SAMN15323443, study PRJNA562643) | freshwater metagenome | isolation source: river surface water | place: USA:Blue River Watershed | collected 2017-08-17
ACGCACCGAGGGATCGCAACCTTATCAAGGAAGGTGTTGCCAAGGCAAACACGCTGCTCGCGAATCTCGTGCTGCGATTCGACTTCGCACAGTCGCTGATGAACGTGGTAAGCACGCCGCTGCTGCTGGGAACAGAGCTGGCGAGTATTCGTTCGCTGGTCGCCAAGGACTCGGAACTCACAGGCGCACTGAACGAGATTACTCGCGTCAAGGTGCCGGGCCAGAACGCCAGCATCCCAAGCACCATGCGACTGCTGGCAAATGCCATCAAGAACTTCCACGGTCCTGAGAAGGAAATGCTGCTGAAGCGCTACCGTGACAATGGCGACATCAAGGACGTGCTGCAACTGTACCACAGCGCCATCAGCGACTTGGCACTTTCGCCGAACTTCAAAGTTTTCAGTGACGGTGTCTCAGCAGCAACCGAGAAGGTCGCAACGCTGACTGCGAACAATTGGTCGGAAGAGTTCACTCGCTTCGTCAGTGCTGACGTGATGCGGCAGTTGACGGATCCATTGGTCAAGCGCGGCGCCATGGATCTTCCAACTGCCAATGCTTACATCAGCACCTTCGTCAACCGCGTGCAGGGGAATTATATTTCCAGCCAGCGCCCTGTTGTTTTTCAAGGAGTCATCGGTGGAGCGATCGGACTGTTTCAGACTTATTCCTTTAACCTGCTCCAGCAGCTCTTGCGCCATGTTGAAAACAAAGATAAGCGGGCTATTGCTACGCTGTTCGGAATGCAAGCGGGTTTGTTTGGTCTCAATGGAACTCCTCTGTTCGACGCCGTTAACACTCACATCATCGGGAACGCAGCAGTCAACCAAGGACACTACGACGCCTACTCAATTGCACCTGGACTTCTCGGAAAAGAAGTAGGAGACTGGCTGCTCTACGGTACTGTCAGTGCGATGCCTGGCTTTGGTGGAAGTTGGCCAGCGCTGTACACTCGTGGTGACATCAACCCGCGCCATGTTACGATTCTCCCAGTCAACCCAGTGGATGTGCCAGCAATCGATGCCAGCATTCGCGTTGTCAGCAACCTGATGGATGTTGGCAAGAAGCTGATCGGCGGTGCAGACATCAGTGAGACGCTGCTGCAAGGACTGGAGCACAACGGCTTGAATCGTCCGCTGGCAGGAATGGCAGTGCTGATGCAAGGGCATGCTACAACGAGCAAGGGCGGCTTGATCTCAGCGAGCAGCGACTTCGATTTGATCACGACAGCTTCTCGCATTGTCGGCAGTCGTCCGATTGACGAAGCTATCGCACTGAACAACTTGTATCGCTTGAAGGCGTACCAAGCAGCAGACCTGGCGCGAATGGAAACTCTTGGTGAGAAGGTGAAGAGCAAGCTCATTGGCAACCAGCAGCTGCAAGAAAGCGATGTGCTGGAGGTTATGACAGACTACACCAAGATCGGCGGTCGTGCTGAGAACTTCAGCGCAGCACTGCAACGCTGGAGCAAGGATGCTAACACCAGCGTCGTTGAATCCATGCGTAGGTCGCTGCAGAGCCAGCAGGGCCAGCGACTGAATGAAATCATGGGAGGCTTGCCGCTTCCTGACTATCGCAACGTAGCGGTTCCTGATACACTGGAACCAACTGGAACCGAAATCGTTCAACCTTAACAAGGAGTCTTTTTTCATGGCAAATCTTCCAATTCAGATGCCGCTGATCCAAGCAATGGGTTACGGCAACCAAGGGTACTCGGAGCAGCAAAGTTCTTACATCCTCGCTCAGAGTGGGCGTCCTGTGATTTTGTTGAGCAGCGGTACGTTTGCAAATAGCACAGGCTTGATGACTGGTCTTACTGCGCTTCCTTACGTACCTCTTGGGATTGTGCAGGTCTTCATCTTTGCCGGTGCTGGCATTCCTGCAAGTGGTCTGTACTGGGCAATCTTCAGTAGCACTACTAGCTGCCAGTTGTACACTCGCTTTGATGCCAGCGTCACTCCTACTGGCATTACTCCCGGTGCGTACGCTGGTGGCACCTCAGAAGTGACGCTGACTACTATTCGCGTTCCTGGGAAAGCTGTTGGTGCCAACGGGTCTCTTCGCAGTACTCACCAGTGGTCGATGCCAAGCAACGTAAACAACAAATCATTGGTGATGAGACTGCCGGCGTTTTGGGCAGTGTCTGCTGCATTTACTACTGTACTGGCTGCGCAGTCAATATTTTTCCTGAAAAATCGAAACACGGAACTTGCGCAACTGGGCTACGGCTCGTTTGGCAGTCCGTACGGCAGTACTGGCAATACGCTTCCAATTGGAGCTGTGGATACCACTGCCCCGTTTGACTTTACACTCACGGGGCAACTTGCAGTGGCGACGGATTTCATTATTCTTGAAAATGTCATTACCGAAATTTTCCCGTCTGTCCCTTAAGGAGCAACTCATGACCATTCAAAAATTTCCTCTGTCTCCGGAAGGCGAAGCAGCAGCAGCTGCAGTTTCCGGCCCGAAGCACGTTTGGTATTCCGACGCTACCATCGTAGTCTACACGGACGCAGATTACGATGCTCTTCAGCCGAAGCTCTCCCAAGACGAGAAGGATGCGCTGGATGCTCGCAGCTACGCCAAACTCCGTGCATTGATGCAGATGACTCCTGCACAAGTGCAAGCATGGGTCGCGGCCAATGTGACGACACTGGCGCAGGCTCAGGATGCCATCGCTACTCTGGCGGTTGCTGTTTCTGTTCTCGGTCGTCGAATCTAAGAAAGCGAGCACACTATGTACGGAACTTCTCCTGCCAAGAAGGCAGTCCTCGTCGTCAAAGCTGATGCACAACTGCCCAGTGGCAACTGCAACGGCCTGCTGTGCGGGACTGCTGGCACTGTAAATCTCACATTTCCTGATGGCACTGTTGCTTCCAACGTCCCGCTGCAACTGGGCTACAACCCGCTGTCCGTCAGTCAAGTGAACCTTGGCGGCACTGCCACGGACATCTGGGCCTTGTACAACTGATCGGAGAGCTGCTATGTTGAATCTTGCTGGGCTGGGTTTGGAGTATCGTCCGCTGCTGACTGAGAGCTTGGCCCAGCAAGCAATGGATATTATGCAGAAGTATGGTGCTAGTGCCTGGCTTCCTGGAAGTGGTAGCAATGCAGAGTGGAATACTACGGACTCGCTTGGAGTAAGCCAAGCTCCTATTGCTGGTAGCGTCGGCTTTGTTGCAGACTACGTGAAAGAGTTTGCACCGGAGAACTTGGTGCAGAATAGTAAATTTGTTGGAGCTAGTGTCGAAGCCAGCAGCATTCCAAATATGCGCTTCACGCTTTCAGGCGGACTTACTCCCAAAATGGTCGGAAGTGGTTCAGATTCCAGTGGCCCCTACATTGATATCCGCGTTACAGGCACCAGTGCAGGAGCTGCGTTTCCAGCATTGTTCTTCACCAATCCTACGTATGTAGTGACTCCTGGAGACCTGTATACGCTGGAAGTAGATGTAGCTGTGATTTCAAATCTATCCGCAGGGCATTCTTACGTAGTTCAGATTCTTGGGCTGAACGGATCTGATGGATTTGTCGAAGCCACAAGTCCTGCAATTTCTCCGATTCCAGGCCGCCGCAGCTATCGTGCTACGCGCGTACTTTCCAATGCCGGGTCCGTGAAAGTTGGAGGAAACATCCAAGTCAACACTCTTGCTGGAGTTCCTTGCGATGTCACTTTTCGCATCTGGCGCCCGCACCTCTACCGTGGATTCGGTGCAGCGTTCGTTCCAACGTCTGGAACTGAGGTGCGTCGAGTAGGTTACAGCAGCTTGGTGCAAGAAACTGGGGGCTTCAAACCAGTTCTCACTAGCAACCAGCTGTGGACGTTTGATGGAGTGGATGATCGACTTGGAAGTAGCAGTCCGACTGTGTCTAACCCTACTGGAGATTGTTTCCGGGTGGCTGGTTGGCAGCTGCCAGCGGCTGCTTTTCCCAACACTGCTATAGTAGCTGGAGATACTATTGGGGACCCAGGGCAAGCCCGAAGTATGCTGTTATTTGGAAGTGCTGGAACTATCAATGTAACAGTAATTCACCGGGACGATCTTGGGGCACTGTTCTTCTACAGTTCTCCGCGTACTGCGCTCGAATCCGTAGTGTGTTCGTTTACGCGTGCTGGAGACAGCATGGAAGCTCGCGTACGAGGAACGGTAACTGGGCTGACAGGGTTGACTCTTGTACAAGCGATGACTCCGTGGGTTCCAAAATACTCTAGCCTTGGAGCTTATGTGATAAGCGGCAGCTACATTGCGAACTTCCCTGGCCCAATCTACGGCAGTATCCAAGGCCAAGGTGCTCCGACTCCTGCAGAGATCCTGATCCTCGAAAACTTCCTTGCCGCGCACGCAGGCATCACTCTCGTCTAAGGAACCATCACTATGCCAGTCTTTACTCTCGCAGTTCCTCTCGCTGACCGTGCAGCAGCAGCGGCTCTTGCTGCAGTAGTTGATCCTGACACCGGCGGTGGAAAGAGCTTCGACGGCGCCCAGACCACTGATGGCTTCGCAATCTGGCAGATGTATTGCGAGAACAGCGTGCTGCAAGAACTGATTGCGCTGTTGTCCGATCCCCAGCTGCTACGAGAAAAGCTGGTGGATCGGTTCGAGAAGGATTTCAAGGAGCTTGCTGTTCCTGATGACGCAACCATTAGTAGCCGCAAGGGCTCGTGGATGCTGGAACAGATGACCGCACCAGAGTTCTGTGCCAAGCGCGGCAAGAAACTGGTGCTGATCGATTTCGACGAGACTACAAAGAAGATTGTCGCGAAAGACTCGACAGGAAAGACTCTGCTTCCTGTCCCATTGTTGGAACCTGTTCTGCTGGTATCGAAGTAGCAATTTCCTTATCTGCACGCGCCTGTGCAGCAGCATCGCTGTAGCCAGCAGCATAGCGCTTGCCCAGCTTCTTGATGTTCGCAGCGAGCGTCTCCTCACGGGAGATTCCAATGTTCCTGCGAACCATCTCCATGTAGAACTCCATGTCTCCAAGCTCTTCCACGATGTTCTCGCGGTCGAGTCCCTTGTTGTAGACAACATGCTTCTTCACTGCATCCAGCAGTTCCCCTGCTTCGCCACTGACACCAACTGCTCCGTGCAGGAGATCTGCGCCGCGTGGCGTCATGACAGCGAGAATGGCTTCGCCGGGCTTGGCAAGGCGAGCGACCATAGCAGCATGGACTTGCTCCGTGCCATTGATCGTAGCTGCGTATTCCTTCGCACGAGCAGCAAGCGACTGCGTCACTGCTTGCGGCCTGCCATAGAGAGCTTCATAGTCTTGCATGGGTTTTCCTTCGGTAATCATGTCAACGAGTTCTTTGATCTGCCACGGTGCATCGGGCCAGAGTTGCGCACCGCGAGCAACGAGCTGCTTGAATGCATTGTGAAGTTCTCCAGATGTCATCAGAGTCAGGCTTTGACTATCGCTGCTGATATAGTAATTGCGAGCAGCTGGGGTTAATTTGCTAGCGTCCATTGAGTTCTTTCAAGAGTTTAAAATCTACGTAGAGGGCTTTGGTGTTCATTGGTTTCTGCTGCGGTAGGAATCCTTTCTTCTCGACAAATTGAATCTTTCCAGCTTGCTGCAATCCGTGGAGAATATCAGCGAGTTGGTCCCGTTTATCCAAGTCTCTGCTAACGACATGCCACAGATCGTTGGCAGTGAGCGGCTTGGTCGTTTCGTAGAGTTTGCTCATGATCGCTTGCGCTGCTTCGCTGTTCTTGCTTTTGCCGAACTCTCCCAGTGCTTTCGGCATCTGGCTCTCAGCGTAGGTCAGCATGGTGTTTGCGAGCAGCACATCTTCCATGTCGATGCGAGTGACGCAGCGAAGCGCAGTGCAGATCAGTACCAGCTTGAGCAAGTGCGTGAAGCGACGAGTGCTGTAGTGCTTGAACCGGTAATCTTCTATCTCCACCCAAGTGCGGTAGATTGCATCCAGTGCGCGCTCTGCATCTGGTGCCATCGTAGCAGCGCCATTTACTTTTTCCGCAATCTCTCGAATAGCTCGTTCGAGACTGTCTCCGATTTCTGTGGGAGGTTGCTTAGGGAAAGTAATCTTTCTTCCAGATGGCTCACCATGGATGAGTAGCAGTCGCGACATGAATCCTTGTCCGAGGGCCTCAACAGGAAAAGCGGACTGGAAGCCAGTATGAGTATTGCCTCCGAGTAGGGAAATTGTAGGCTGGTATATAGAGACACTCTTGCTGTTTTTGAGTCGTTGCCGATAAGGCGAATGTTCATCATCCCAGTCCCACAAACTGCCGAGGAGTGAGTAAAAATCGAGATTTCCGCTTCCCGCGAATTCGTTAAACTCGTCAGCAACGATATAGACCTCGCGAGCAATTCCGTCATGTACAGCTCCGTTATCGGCAAGGTCAAGTGCTGCAAGAACGTCTTGAGATGAAACTGCTTTATACTCACGTACGCGGCTACGTCCTCCGGTGTTTGTGAATCCGTCATTGTCGTTCTCCGGTGCGCCTTCGAGATCCAGTAGGAACTTCTCCTTCGTGGTTTTCTCTGCGGCAAATTTATCAAATCCAGACCGGGCAAGAACCTTCTTGCTAGTCTTGATGGCGCTGCTCTTGCGAGTGCCAGGGTTCCCGATCAGCATGATGTAGCAGTTCGGGAAGATGCGAGTAGTTCCGAATGGGAACCAATAGTTGCGGCCAAGGACCGCGCCGATGGAAGCAAAGAAGCTCCAGCGATGGAACACCACTGGAGCTTCTGTTTCCTCGACGTACTGGAAATATAGTTCCAGCAGCGTTGGTTTCGCTGGTGTCATTTGAGTTCGCTCCAGCGATAGCGTCCTTCTTTCATGTCTGTGGGAATTCGCATGTCACGGAGAACTCCGTCGGCGCCCCGTACTTTAACGCATGTATCCATAATTCCAAGGACCATTTCTCTAGCATCTGGTCGAGTTGCTCGGAACTGAAAGGGTATGGAATCGTGAATTTGCGCTTTAATTCTGACGATTCCTCGTAAGTCGCATTGGATTTCCTGGCCGCCACTATAGTAACTTCCATAGACTTGGGCTCTCCAGACATTGTAAAACTCCTGGTTGACGATGCCAACAGACAGATTCTGCGGCGGATGTGCCACAGCCGCGTTGAGTGCTGGCTTGTTTGCGCGGTGGGGTTTGTTGAAGAAGATGCGAGTCCAGCCAAGAGCAGAAACTAATCGGCCAGTCATCGAGACTTCCTTGATGATGGCATCGTACCAGTCCTTCTTGATCTTGGGATAGGTGCGTTCGTAGACATCAAGCAGGTACTGGCAAACGTCCAGCAACGTGTAGTGTGCTGGCAGTTTCAAGCTGATCTTGGCTTGCGCTACTTTCTTGGGGCCCATCGTATCCAGCATCACGCGAGCGCCCATGTTGTAGTTGGCACCGTGATTCGTCCGTTTGGCCAAATCTCGCAGCGGTACGTTCAGCTGCTTGCCTTTGGCTTCGTCGTAAATCTGTTCATACGGGATGCCAAAGAACGCGCTAGCATTCCAGCTGTGGAACTCGTGAGGTCCTTCGAGTAGTTCAATAAGGGCAGTTTCACCAGATAGGTAACCGACACACCTAGCCTCTGATTGTGCCTTGTCTGGCTCACAAAGTAACCAGCCGTCATCGGCAACAAAACATTGTTTGACAGTGTCGCCACGAGTAATGTTTTGGATCTGAAGGCCGCACCAATAACTGGATTCAGTACTTGCCAATCTACCGGTATCAGTAGCAGCTGGGTTGATTTTGTAGTGGCATCGTCCATTCCAGAATTTCTCCTCGACGAAGTAGGTACTGAGCAGCTTCTTGTCCTTCTTGATAGCGACAAGCTCACTAAGGATGCGATTGTTCAGCGGGTGGGATGCTTGTGCTTTGAGCATGTCCGCAGCAGCAGTAGTCGGCAGATGACCAACACCAAGAACTTTGAACAGATTCTTGACCTGCTGCGGGCTGTTGAGATTGAAGTTAGGAGCAGCGATCATGCGCTGGAACTCGCTCTCGCGGCGCAGCACTTCTATCTCCTTCTTCTGCCGCACTTCCTTCATCCGCTCTAGATCTACTTTCCAGCCCTCGACTTCGCAGTGCAAGCAAGGGAACACCAGCGGAAACTCCAGCAGGTAGTTCTTTATTGCATATGGCTCTGCAAGGAGTAGTAGAGAAAGAAAGCTGTTAAGAGTAGCCCAGCAGTCACGAGCATTGTAACGATAGTAGTCTTCAAGGCTTCCAGATTTTCCATCGTCCTTCCAGTATCGAATAACCCGAAGAGCATAAGCTGAAATAAAATCCAGACGCTTCGGATACTCAGAAAACATAGCATGAAACAAGTGCTGAGTATCGTAAAGCCAATTGTAAACAGGACAATTCCAGCGAAGAAAATATAGATTGTCATACAGGCCGTTCTGAAAGATCTTCGGTTGTGGGAGATTGTTGAATTTGCGAACCCATGCGAAGAAGAACATGCTGGTGAATGGAATCACCACGCACTCTGTCGTGTGAGTTGCAGGGAAGTACGCGCAGTAGCCGACGCAGTTGATGCGCCGCTCGGGATCGCCGACAACAGTTTCGATGTCGATGGAAATGAGGGTGGATTGCTGTTCCCAGCGCGCAAAGATCTCTGGCAGATTCTGCTCGGTGCCAGTAACCCACGTGAACTTGGTGGCTTCGTAGAACTCCTGCGGTCGGATCAGCTTGGCAATGAATCGCTGCGCTGCATGGAACGCATAGCCCACCGTCTGCATGTTTGCTAGTGGGTTGAGGATAACTACTGGGATCTTGTCGCGCGGTGTGAACAGCATCGAACCTTGGTAGTCATCCAGAGTAATCCCACGACGATTGTTCGGAGGATTGAAGTCCGGCTGTGCGTGCAGCAGCTTGGCGAGAAACTCTTGGTTGCTGCACACGACGCCATCAACGCCGCCGGGAGTGCGCTTGATTGTGTCTTCCAGATCGCGCACTGTCAGTGGCGTTGCCAGCTTGCTCTTCCAAGCGACTTGTCTGCCAGCAGTAGCTTTGGTGAGCCAGCCTTGGTAGCTGGAATCGTCTGGAGTACCGAGGTGGAGTAGTGTTTTGGTTGACATAAGATGTGGTGCTGGGTATTTGCTCCGCTTGCGGTCATCGGCCAAGACGACTGCGAATATTTCCCAACCATCTCATTGAGAGCTTGTTTCCAAGACCACAACTTATAGCAACAGTGAGCAGTTTAACGTCATGCTCAGGACTCCTTCTGCTAGTAGCCTTAGGCATACGGTCCGGCACTACATAGCAGAAACTCCAACTCAAGCCACCGTGATGTTGCTGATGGACGCGTAGACCTTGTCAGGATCGTTCTTGTCCTTGCGGTTCTTGATGAGGGCGCTGATGGTAACACCCTTCAGCTCGTTCAGCAATGCGCCGATGTTGCCTTGGCCGTAGTGCTCGGAGAACGGCTTCAGGAACTTCTTCAGATTGCCAAGGCCGAACTCATTGCCGATCATGTAGGCAATGGAGAACTTGGTGCCAGCAACGACAGGCTTGTCTTCTGCGTTGGCCAACTCCACGGTCTCCACCACCACGAAGGAGGCTTCGACAGCATCCTTCTCATTGATCTTCTTGACATCCATCGTCAGTTCCAAGATGTAGCTGCCGGGAGGCGGCGTCTCGAAACTGGCAAGGTCGGCCAGATCGTCAATGCTGGTGGAGAAGAGGTCTTCGACGGACGTGACTGCTTTGATTTCGCTCATGATAGATCCTATGGTTACTATCGGTTACGATGCGGAGGTTGAACTGCCAGTAGCTGCATCACTGCTGCTGACAGTAGCGCGGTAGCGATCATCAAGATCTTTCCGCGTTTTCATCATGTTGCTGAGGAACATCCAGCAGCAACCAAGGTGATCGATGTGTGGGAGCCCCGATTCTGGGTCGTTGTCCTCGCCACGAATGATTGCAAAAGCATGGCGGAGCAGTGCGGCCATGAGTCGCATCCACTTGAAGCCACCACGCCAGTTGTGCGCAGCATACTTCTTGCGACCGAACTCCAGCACTGCTGCCAGTCCTTCCAATGCCAACGGATCGAGCAGGTCCAGTGGTGGCTTGGCAGTGTCTGCTTTGATGGCAGTAGCTGGAGCTTTAGCAATTGGCGGGTCTGTATCAAACGTCACCAGTTTGCGATGCTCGTTCAGCATATGGCGGCGATACGCTTCTTGCGTAATACCACTGATACGACACTCAAGGCATCCGTATTTTGCATAAGCAGCGCTACTCATTTGAACAACTCCAGCAGAGACGGTTGATCCTGCTTCTCCAGCTCCTTACCAGTGCGCGAGCCCAGCACAATGCTGTTGCTGTAGGTCGTGCTGCTGGCTGCCTTGTGCTTCTTGTTGACGATTTCCGTATACACAACATCGTCGAAGTACTTGGCAAAAGTCTTGGAGAACTGGCTGGTACCGCCGATCGGTACGAGTTTCTTCTTGCCGTCCTCCTGCTCGACCAGTTGCTCGTGGCTGATTGCTACCACATTGAACGGTGCTTGCTGGAGAATGGAGAAGATGCGATCCATGATGCGACCTTGTTTCGCATAATCATCCCAGTCCGGCTTCTTGTCGTAGTCGTCTGCCAGTATCAGCTTGCGCTGAATGTAGTTCATTGCAGATGCGGCCAGCTGAGATACGCTATCGATGACCAGAACATCGTCAATGCCAAAAGTAGAAACATCAACGAATGAGAACGCCGCGTCACCAAGAGGCTTGCAACGGACGCAAGAGCACAGACCGTGAGCATGGCATATAGCATTCTTTCCTCCTTTGATGACGCGAAGCAGCGTCTCGATAGCAACAGGGTGGACCTGAGTATCAGGCAGTCGGAACAGCTCGATGTTGTCGAACCACTCCTTCTTCATGCGAGTGCTGCTGACAAGAGTCTTGGCGCCGTCTTCGAGATCGAACCACCAGAGCTTCTTGATGCTGGCAAGTTGGCCCACCAGATCAGTCTTGCCGGTCTTGGGAGCACCGTAGACGAGGATCTTGCGAGCAACTGCTGGGACGTAGTCTTGGAATTTCATCGCCCAGTCTCCTTCATGGGAGTCCGAGTGCCATCAGGCCAGAGGATCTCCTTGGTTGCAGCGTCGATGACGTAGTGCTCATCGCTGTGGATGAAATCGTTCACAACAGCCATGTCGCTGGTGAACGTGGGCTCATCACCGTAGTTGCTGGTGATGATGTAGAGTGGTCCGAAGTGTGGCATTACAGCGTCTCCCTCAGGATGTTGCTGACATCAACGCCAGTGGCCTTGGGAGTGCGAACGCGAATGCGGGGAGCTGCTGCTGGCTTCATGCGATTGACGAAGTTCTCGATCTCCACCAGCTTGCGGCTGATTGCTTGCAGCCGAGCAACGTGCGCTTTCAACTCCGGCGTCTCTGCGAACGTATGCACTGCGCGACGCGAAGTCTCGTAGATGTAGTCTGAATCAGTGAGATCCAGCGGAATCGGTTGAATCATGGTTGGTTTCCTTTTGAGGGTGGATTGATAAGTATACACGAATCGAGGCGCTTGTCAACCCCGGTTACGTTGCGCCGCTACCAGTTGATCCAGTGTGAACAAGAAGTCTACTTTCTTGATGGCGTCGACTCCGCTGATGCTAGAGACCTCGACGCCTGGGAACAGCGACTCGTTCCGCATCTGGCAGGTGCCGTACCACTTGCAGGTCTTGCCCCATTTATCCAAGCACTGCTCGCCATTCTTGGGATAGAATCCTAGCTCCTTGTATTGCTGGAGCTGGTTGTGCGTAAGCAGCAGCGACTGTAGCCACTCAGCACGTTGCGTGCGGTTCTTGGTGAATGGCAGCAGATGGAACTCGCGATCCTTGCTACTGTATACGATGTAGAGAACTTCGTACTCGCCGCCGGGAACACCAAGCTCTTGTGCCATTGCATCGACTACGACGCTGTAGCCTAGTGCTTGGTAGCTGTTGGCATACGCTGCATCTGCAACGACATTAGCACCTGTCGTTTTCCCTTCCCATACTGCCAGTTTCCCTGTGACACGATTACGCAGCACGGTGTCAATGTGGCCGAAGTGGAAGTAGCCGTTCTGAGTATCTACTGCAAACGATATTTCCACAGCTGGTCGGCCGTCTGGGAATCGCAGCACATCGTACTCGGAGAGCTGCTCGTTGTAAAAGTACTGGAACTGCTCGACTGCATGGAGTGCCATTGCCAGACTCTTGCCAGTAGGATTTCCCCGAGCATCCAGCTTCTCTGCTGCGTAGTCAACCTTCCATGCCATGAAAGCAGCGAACTGTGCAGAGACTAGGTCCCTCGTAGCACCGTAGGTTTGGATGCCGCTGCCAACAGCATGGCCGAAAGCGAAGTCGATGTTAGTGCTCTCGGCGGCAGGCTCGCTGCTGTTCGCACGCAGCATGTCAAGCTCGTAGTAGCGAGCACACTTGACAAGGAGACTCAGCTTGCTGTGGCTGGTGGCATTCCCAGCGCGCATCAAGCTCCGGTATTCTTTGTCACTCGTGCTAGCGCTAATTGCTTTAGCCTCTCCAATCGCGTCAGTGGTGGAGAGACTGCTTCTTCCGAATCCTGGCTCGGCTGAAAAGATTTCATCCAGCTGAGAGAGTATTCTTGTTCTGTCTGCGTCGGTGGTAGCCATAGTGTGTGCGCCAGTTCTAAGGTGTTTTTCCAGATGGAGAAGTAGATGCTTCCTGCGGCTGCTGCTCTGCTGCTGCATCTCTCACAACAGTAATGCAGTCCAACAGCGTTTGTTCTTGCCTTACAAAAGAAACAGAGAGATTCTCCAAAACTTCCATAGCTACGTTCTGCATGCTCGGCGGGGAATTGATTAACAGGCCGTAGCAGATACCAACAGCATTCCAGTGCTGGGCAGTCGTGGTGGCTAGCAGGTCTTGGAGTTGTTTCTCGTAGCTCTGATAGGTTCCAAGGGAGCTGGAAGCTGCGGCTTCGTACTGCGTGGGCGTATCTGGTGGCCATAGCATCACAGATCTCCCAGCGTCAGGCCGGTGGACTTCTTGACAGCGCCAGCTTTCTTGGTGCCACCGCCAGTGGTCGCGGCGATGAGACTGGTATCTGTCACCAACTGCTGCTTCTCCATAATCTTGCCAATCTCTTCAACTGACAGCAAGTGCACCAGCTCTTCGTGCGCGATGAGAGTGCGATGGATCTCACCAAGATGGACCTTCATCTGCGGATCTTTGGCGAGCAAGCATTCTTCCAGCAGTCCGAGCCGCTGGCGAATCGCTTCCAGTTGCGGGTTCGGTGGGGCGGTGAGTTCGGTAGTCATAACAGTTGCTCCTTACAAGCGACTAAGGCCACGCAGTACGCGCAGCCGGTTGAGAAACTCTGCACAGATCGCATCGACCTTGCCACTGTCGAACTGGATCTTGCAATCGAGCGCATCGTTCATCTCATTGACAAACTGCTGCGCGTTGTGTGCCATGTACCACTGCACACGAATCCAGAGATTCGGCCAGTTGTCGTTGAGTTCCCTGCGAAGAGCGTTGTAGCTCTCAGGCATGAGATAGATCTTCTGGTCGAAGTTCTTGGTAGCAGAGACTGGATCTGCTACGTAGTCGTGACCAGTGCTGCCGTCGTCGCCACTGACGACCTCTTGCGGCTTGATGCCAGCAGCTTGTTCTTCCTGCTCTGCACGCAGGCGGTTGATGAGTTTCTTGTCGTTGCTCATGGCAGATACTTCCATGCAAAGTAGATGGCAAGGCTCAAGCCATACAGTACCGTTGTTGCGTTCAGTATCCCAGACAGCCAGAGATACCATTGTGGAATACTCCAAGACTCCCAGTGCGTGCGACCATACAGAGCAACAAGCCATGCTGCTGCTGTGATCGCGATAAGACTTGCAATCATTTCTCTTCTCCTAGTAAGTGCTTGCGCACGAAATTTTCTGCTCGCAGGCGTGCAGCTTGTGCATCCTTCTGCTTCTTGCAGCGAGCAATGGCAATCTTGCGACCATTCAGGTAAATGTAGGCTTGCCAGCTACGGTTAATCCAGTCCCAGTTAATGCCACGAGGAAGCGGCATCTTGAAACTCTTGCGAAGCTGTGCGCAAGTCTGTTCACTGGGCTTTCCAGAGAAAGCAGATAGCACTCGCTGTTCCCAGGGCGCAATCATAGTCTGGTCCCATCCCATTGAAGTTTGAAACACACAATTACGTAATCAGGATGCTTCGCTGGCTTCTCACTCACATCGAGCTTGCCAGCAAATGGCATACCAACCTTCTTGCGCTGCGCTGTCTCCATGGATTTCTCCTTGAACACAGCTTGCTTGAGAGTCTTCACTGCTGTCCAGTGGCACTTCACTTCGACGCCAACACTGACGTCAGCAGTCTTGATTGCTTGCCAAATGGCTTGGTACTTTCTAGGCATCGGGACTCTCCAGCAAAGTGTATTCTATGGTGCGCCGTTTCTTGGGACGCAAGAAGTAGCGAGCAGTGCTACTAGCTTCTTCCCATTCCATACTAACCACAGCAACCTCAAGCTCCGCTTCCAAGAAACCAAGGTCGCCCATCTGTTTCTTGTAGTCTGCAAACTTGCGGATCAGTGATACCCTCAACGTGTCTGCACTGGTTCTGCTGGGCAAGCACAAAGCAATTTGCTTCTTGTCCAAGAAAACATCAAAGAGTTCGAAGAGGTTCATACTAAAAGAAAAAGCCGCCGAGATTTCTCAGGGCGGCTTGTTTATCTATGACTTGGTAGTCTATCGTGGTATGAAACCACCGCTACGTCGGTGCACCTTAGTGCGTACTGCTTGCTGCTCGTACCTGCGCTGTGCCTGCTCCTGCACTTCATCGCTGCAGAGTATGCGACCGGTCTCACGCTTCGCCCACACCAGCCAGCCGGGATCAATAGCAAGAACTTCCAGCGGAGTGCGAGTACGATACTTGCCGAAACCAATCGCCATGTTGTCGCGGCTGTCGCTACTAGCAAGTGGCGGCGGTTGGAAGAGCGCTGGTTGTTGCGGCAAATTCGAATGCTCGCGTCGGAAGTTTTCCGTAGCATCGAACAGCTGTTGCTGCGTCTCCGGCTCGCAGCCAAAGTCCCAGCTGCTGGGGTAGGAGAAGTGCGCCACGATTACTTCTTGCTGTCAGCGAGATACGCAGCGCGGCGAGCACGCATACGCTTGGCACCTTCGGGACTGACGTAAGTTCCCTTGATCTCGGAGTTCCAGAATACTGAGTGAATGCGCCGCAGCTTGGTGAGCCGGCGTGCTTCCTTGCGCTCGATGCGCTGCTGCGGGTTGGTGGTAGAGACTTGCGGCATGGCTGCTGCCATTGCTGCGATGGCGCCAGCGATAACGCTGTGAAGGGCTGCTGCTTTCATGATGTCCTCCGGACAGTGGTAACGACGTTCATCTCAGCACGGCGAGCTGCAATTGCTGCTGCCATGGACGCCTTGGGATCGTTGCTGCGCTGCGGGCCAGATACCATCTTGCCTTCGCGGAGCAGTTGGTTGCGCAACTGTTGATCGCTGCGCTTGTCTTTCGCCATAGTGGAACTCCTATTCTATTGAGGTTGATAAGAACGAGAGACTAGCTCTCATAAAACAGAAAGCCCCGGAAGCCAGTATTGCTACCAGCGACCGGGGCTATCAAGGATACTGCCGGAACGGAGTCAGTAACCTAACCCTAGTGAATGATCTTCGGTCCAGAGCAGTAACAGCTCCTTAGCCCGGGCGTCTAGTAAGCCCATCTCCCACAGGGAGAATTACAGATCGTCCATCGTGATCTTCTCTTCCGTCTTCAGCAGCTTGCCGAGCTTGTTCTGGAAGTATTCGATGACTTCCATGTGCTCTTCCAGCGCGCTGTCGCCAGCAGCAGTGACGTACACTGCCAGTGCGTTGGTGAACATCTCCAGAATGTCCTTCTGGCTGCGCTGCTTCTTGAAGCCGGCTTGGAAGCAAGCAACGTGGTTCTCGATGTTCTTCTTGGGCTTGTCGAGAGCAGCAGGCATGACGTTGAGGTAGGAGTCCAGAAACTCCTTGATATCCTCGTCGCTCGGAACACTGGAACTGCGCTCCGACTTGGGCATGTTGGCAATGGCAGTCCAACCGAGCTTGTCGTAGTTCAGGCTGGCAGCAGTGACAGTGGCTTCCGGATTCTTCTCGCGGAAGTCGTTGATCTGGCCGCGAGCAACACGGTAGATCTGGTCCAGCACGGTAGCACGCAGCAGCTCGCACTCCTTGGCGTACTTGGCAGGATCGGAGACGAACATTGCCAGCAGCGACATGGTGGGAACAGGCAGCGGGATCTCCACGCTGGGATGCTTCTTGCCATTGCCAATGACTTCGCCCTTCTCGTTGCGGAGCTTCTCGGTCTTGAAGTGGAACTTCTCGTTGCTCATGGCAACAAGGGTGTCAGCGGTTGCTGCGTCGGCGGTTGCGGTAGTGTCGTTCATTTGGTACTCCAGATTGTGAACGGGTTGCTTGGAACTACTGCGGAGCGGAATTGCCCCACAGGAAAATACAGTTTACGTTGTTTCTTCGCCGGTGTCAATCCCCCTTTTGTGTTGTTGCTACGGCCCATGGGTTCGACGGATACCACAGCTTGGCAACAAGAAAGTTGTCACCAGTAGCTCTGTTGTAGCGCATGGAGATACCAATGCAGCGAGCGTACTTCATGATGGCGTTGTCGATGTCGCTATGGAAGTTCCAACCACCAGCAATCAGCAGCTTGCCGAGCAGCTTGTAGGCTTGGTGGCCAGTGAGCAGCTCGATGCGCTTGATGATGTAGCGATCCTTGTTGTTCATGATCTCTGGTGGCAGGAAGAACACTGTCTGCAGCATGGAATCAAGAATCTGCTGGTGAGCGAGCGCGCTGGGAATATCAAAGGTGTCGTTCACTGTTGGCTTCTTGGTGCCAGCTTCTTGTACGTTATTCATTGCGTCCTCCCTTCTTGGGGAACAAGTCACTGAGATCCTGCGGCTCGTCTTCATACGTTGGCAGTTCTGGAATGTGCGTTGCATTGACGGAGATCGTTGCTTGCCGTTGCTTCTCAGCACCAGAAGTATCCACAGTCGCGAGTCGCCACTTGGCTTTTGCTACCATGAATGCTACCTTGCTAGGATAGTCTTCCTGCTTCGGTTCCACGCTGCTGATGCTACCGTCAGCAACTCCTTCCTTGATACTCTCAGGAACAAGGATCTCGTAGGTATCGACGCGCGCTTGGAGAATCTTGCGCTTGTAGTCCAGTCGCTCCAAGAAGCTGTGGCTGATGCTGCTACCGAGTGGTATCTCTGCGAGCACGATCTCTTCGAACAGGTCGATGTCTGCTAGCGTGAACTCTGCTATCTCGTCGCTGGTTTCAGCATCGTACAGTTCCCACATCCAGCCTTCAACGTCGCGACTGTAGCGAGCAGGGATGTGCGCACAGAACCAGCGCCACAGTAGCTTCTTGCTCTTGGGACTCTTCTTAACCAGATCGTCTCGCAGTGCGACCAGTGCTCGCTCAGTTGCTTGCAGCTTCTCCAGCTCTGCTGCTTCTCGCACTCGCGTCTCGTATTCCTTCTTGACTTCCCAGCAGTCTTGCAAGTACGAGTGCAGGTCGATCCCTTTGTTGTTCTTGCTAATCCGCAGTGCTGGGAATCGGAAACGCTTGGATTCCAAATAATTCTTCCAATACCCCAACTGGATCAAGGAACTCCAACAGCCGCTGACTTCTGCGATACTGGGAAGCCACTGCGTCGTTTGTTCCACTTCGCCAAGATGGTGCAGCATTGCCAGTGTAGCTACTTGCAGCAGCTTCTCCTGCTTGGTGGTCAGTGCGCTGTCGCTCGCTTGCTCTGGTGTCAGCGAGCAGAAGTGATTCCACGTACTGCGAGCGTACTGCAGCAGCGGGAACAGCTCCAGCGAGAACAGTGGATGCAGTGCTTGCGTGTGCTTCCACTGGCTGAGATACGGCACGTGGCCAGCAACTCGAATCAGGTCGATGCTTGCTACTACGATGCCGGTGCGAGTGCATGTGATAACATGGCGCTGGGAGGATGCTCCGAACGCTACGATTTGCTCTTGGTTCATGGTTGTCTATTCCTGTCAATTGCATGTAAAAAGGCAGCCGTCGACTGTTGACAGTGTCATCAGCACGACGAAGAAGATCACCAGTATGATGGTTCCTACCAGTGCGATAGCTCGCTCGTTGTGATTCATTCCTGCTCCTCCGACTGTTCCAGTGCTTGCTTCTCTTGCAGCCACTGCAGTTTCTCGGCGAGAGTATTCCCTCGGATAATGGGAGACTTCGCTGCTTTGCTGAGAGTGCCAACCTTCATGCCGCGGTCGGGCTCGCAAATGATCAGCAGCTCCTTAGCAGCACGAGTGATGGCGGTGTAGATCAGTTCCCGCGAGCATTGTGCTGCGTGCGACTGATGGCAGAGAAGAAACACCTTCCTCCATTCGCTGCCTTGCGACTTGTGCACAGTGACAGCGTAGCCGAACAGCATGTCGTTGATTTCTGCTGCAGTGCTGAGAGTAGTTCCTTCCCAGCCAGTGTCTTCGTCTTCGTAGTCTGTTGGCTTCCACTGCGTGATGTCTTCGCCGTTGATGAACCGCACGCGGATGCGATGGCTCGCTTGGTAGACGCGATCCTCAACTACGGTGTTGTCTGCTACCATGCTGGCAAGGATAGCATCAACGTCCATCGTTGCTACCATCTCGTCGTCGCTGTACATATCGATGACGTTGGGATCTTGCTTCTTGGTAGCACCACCCCAGCGGTCGATGTCGAACTTGCGAGAATCCAGCGGCCGCTTGCCACTGTAATCACGGTTCCACTGGATGTGCTCGATGATCGCTTCTCGCTTGTTCACCAGCACCTTGTCACCAACTGCGTAGTAGTGCGTCTCGAAGCCAGCAACTACTTCGTAGACTTGCGCTTTCCGTTGCCTGCCAAGCCAGTCAGCGATGCGAATGTTTATCTGCCCACTGCTGAAGCTTTCCTCTCCCTTGTTGGTAAGCATCTTCCCGTGCGGAACGAGAATGATGTCTTGGAACGGATCGAAGATACCTTCTTGAATTGCTGCTTTGCAGAAGTTTGCTGCTTTGTTGACTGCTTCGTGCGCAGCAATTGGCTTGCTCCACGTCTTGATAGTAACCTTGCCATGCGCGCCGCGGTCGTCGATGATCGTTGCGTCGCTCACTGGCACTTGCTTGCCATCCTTGATAGTAGTTGCCAAGGTGATGATTGGAGATTCCAGCGCCTGACGATAGACCTCGGTCAGCTCGACCACCGGTAGTTCCAGCAGCTTGCGGCCAAGAATCGCTTTCCCCATCACTGGTGGAATCTGATTGAGGTCTCCGAGGAAGATCCACTGTACGTGCGGCAGATGAATCATGGCTTCGCAGACTAGATTAATCAGTTCGACGCTTACCATGGAACTCTCGTCTACTACGATAGTCTTGAGACTGCGCGGCAGCGGATTCATCTTGTTCCTGTTCGGCTCGAAGCGCACAGTCTTGCGCAGCTCGCCTGTTACTGGATCGTCGATCTCGTAGAAGTGCGGTGCAAACTCCAGCAGCTTGTGGATAGTGATGCAAGTGATGTCCTTGCTGAAGTGCTTAGCAATCTGCCGCACTGCCATGTTGGTGAACGATACCAGCACAATGCCGGGCTTGCCACCATACAGCCACTTGGTTTCTTCGTAGGGACGAATAATTGGCAGCATGGAGTTATCCAGCAGCGAGTTGACCAAGCCCTTGAGAGTGCTAGTCTTGCCGGTTCCTGCTGCTCCAATCAAGCAGAAACTCTTGCCTTGCATGCCGGCCAGAATTGCTGCCATTTGCTGTTCGTTCCACGGACGCGAGCGATCCAGTCTCCAGCCATGATGGTCAGCAGCGTTGCTTGGGACTAGCATGTTGCTACGGAGCTGCTGCTCGCTAGCGGCCAGCTTTGCTGCTGCCTCGTTGCGAAGCTGCAGCAGGCGCTCTCGCGCTTTTGCTACAATTGCATTAGTATCTGCCATGTTGGGCTTCTTTCTATTACGTTGACGGTTGCTGGAAAATGCCAGCCTGCTGCAGCCGGGTTAGCAGCTGCAGAGTGGCTGGATTCTTCAGGCAGTGGCTTTCAGCAAGTCGTGAATGCTGCGCATGTTGAATTGCACCATGTTGGTATGAAGTTGCTGCTTCAGCTCGGCCAGCTCCTGCTCGTAGTGCTCGATCAACAGCAAGCAGAAGAAGAAGTTATGCTCCCAGAACTCGTTGTCATCCATGCTCATGCGAGAAACCCACTCTCCACGCAGATTGTCGCTGTACGGCAGACCAGTAACAGTAGGTTGCGGCCAGCAGCTAATGATAGTGCTCTCAAGCGCAGTAATCGCTGCGTTGACTTCTGCCATGCGCTCGTAGAGCTTGAAGGTAGCAGTCTGTTGGAGAGGAATTGCTGTTGCTTGGTTCATGATAGTTGCTTTCTATTAGTTGATTCTCAGCTCAGGGTCGTTGAAAACTGTTGCCACACAGTAAGCTGAAGTAGCGCAGCACAGTTGCGGATTGTATCTGATAGTCTCCAGATATGCTTTGAGAGTAGCAGCTCGAACTGCTACGATGAATTCGGCGCTCATGATTAACTTGCCAGATCACCGAACTCGCTGATAACGTCGACTCCGCGCCGGTGAACAGTTTCGCGGATCAACTCGCCACTGTCGAACTCAAACACGCTGACAGTGAACTCAGGGTAGAGTTGTGCAAACTCCATCAGCAAGGATTCTTCCACTAGCACAGATACCAAGCGATCCTTGCAGTGGCACTCGCACTGGAGAATGCCGTCGATCCAGAGCTTCACTGTTTCGGGATGCTGGTCGACTGTGTTGGCTCCAACGATAGTTGGCGCACTTGGAACAGCGATGCTGCTCACTGCTACTCGTTCAATTGCGTTCATTGTGTTGCTCCTAAGTTACTTCAACGGGCTGAGCAGATCCTTGAGGATCGATGCCATTCCTCGCACCAGTGCTTTCACCAAGCCACCAAACTCGCGATCGCTGTAGGCTTCGTCACGAGTTTCGTTGTTCGCATCACGCTCCAAGCAATCTGCCAGTTCGCGCAGATTCTTGACGCACTGTTGCGTGCGCTGCTTCCTCCACGCAATCACTGCTTGCTGTTCCGCTGTTGTCATGCTATTCACTCCTATGCTATGTTGGCTACTGTGGGTAGTAGCAGTTACTACTAATAAGGCAGCCTGGAACCCATCTTTCCAGACCCTCCGATTATCGGTGACTGCTCCAACCGTGTCAAGTGGTTTCTTCAATCTTGCTGCCGTGTTCTGCAGCCTTGCTGGTACTGCTGTTCCTTGTGCTAGTGCTATTGTAGATCATTGGGATGCGCGTAGCCGTAGCGCTTGGGATTTCACTCGGCTCGCTGCGCTCGGTTTGTGCTGCCAGTATTGTTAGTTGTATTGTAGATTGTCGCGATTACGATGGCTCGCTGCGCTCGTTTGTTGTTCTTATTGCTAAGCATAGCTGGTATTCTTGGGATCTTGCTCGCTGCGCTCGTTTCCTGCTGTGATCCAAATTCCTTATGTGCCCTATGTAGCAATGTGTCTGTGTGTACCCTCCACCCTTCCACTATTCCAGACCCTCCAAAATGCTCCACGGTACTACCGTTCCCGAGTACACGTATATTTGACCCCTCTCTTTAATTTCAATGCAATAAAAAAGGGGGATATAAGAGGTCCTAGTGAGAGACTGATACTGAGACTGCTAGTAACAAGGATGCACGGAGAGGGACCGAGAATGCCACAGAGGGGGAGGTCACACACAAACACACAGTTACATACGTACACAACCCACACAAGGAATCTCGTCAACAGCTGCAACTACTGCAAATCGAACGCAGTGAGCAGAATTCCAACAATCTCAGTTGTTTATTCTGCAACTCTGCTCGCTTCGCTCGGTAGAAACTGTTACAACTCTTGTCTATTCTCCCGCACAAGCAGCTGGAATTCCGCCAACTTTTACAATTAGTAACAATTGTTGGCAGCGCGGCTGAATGAGACGCATTCTCAAATGTCAGAAAACCCGACAAACTACTGTATAAACCACTGTATAGAATGTCGCCGAAACCAGCAGAAACTGACAGAATCAGGCCGAAACCAGCAGAATGTCGGGAAAACTTACAATCTTACCAACTGGTAAAACGACCGAACCGAAAAAAGCCTTTAAAATCAACCACTTACGAAACTGGCACGGATACTGCTAATAGTAGTGCACGCTGCGCGATCGTGCCAGCGCGACAGACCCGCTCATTAACAACCCAGCACCGACTGGTCCGCAGTAGCGAGTGAACTGACCGCATGGCAGCACCCGAACCGGACCAGCACCAACCGCAGCAAACCAGCACCATCGCTGGCACTGCAACCCAGCAATTGAAAGGAACTCCCATCATGACTATCATCAACAACACGCACGCCAGCATCGACACGACCAGCACGGAACTGACCATCGGGCAGATTCCAGTGAAGGCAGATCGGCGCACCACGAAGGAGAAACCGCTTACCGATGCCGAGCGCATCCGGCGGGTGATTCTCCCTGCTGGCCACTGGTCGGACTACGCTGGCACCATGGCCGGCCAGCACTCCCAAGCGCTAACCGACCTGCTCACTACTGCCCTTCGTGGAATCGCAGACAACCGGCTCCGCGACTTCTTGGAAGAGCAGCCCGGCGCCCGGCAGGTGGCACTGGCAGACTACACCGTGCCGGCCCTGCTGGCATGGAACGCCGACACCGCCGCCAGCCGTGGCAGCATCACATTCACCCGCGATGCTGTTGTCGAATGGTTCACTGGCAGTAAGGTCGCTGCAGCCATGACAGCCAAGTCGCTGCAACACCGTGACTTGGTACTCCAGCGGCTGGCAGCACTCAGCGCCAAGAACCACGGACTCAAGAAACCGGAAGACTGCGATAAGCTGGTCGCACTGCTGGCCGACGATGCCAGCGCCGAGAACTGCCCGCCACTGGTGGCAGAACTGGTCGCAAGGCTGGACGGCATCCGCACTGCCATGACCAGCCGCAAGGCAGATGCAACCCTTAGCCTTGACGACCTGTAAGCAGTAGCAGACATGGCACGCAAAGCACCAGTACACACAGTAGTCCGGGCCTACTGTGGATACATCGACTCATACCCGATGACGTACTACAACACCACCGCCAAGAAGGCAGTGGCAATGCACCAGCAGCGGGGCGGAAACACTGGTCTTATGTGGGACCGGCACTACAAGGGACCAGCACTGCCAGCCGGTACCGTGATCCGCAGCAAGCACCGCGCAGTTTCCAGCCTTGACGACCTGTAAGCAGTAGACAGTCCTGCCAGTAGCCAATCACTACTGGCAGGAACTGTTGCTAAAAAACAACGCTCGCTTCGCTCGCGGCTCGTCGCTTCGCTCCTCGCAAATACCAAACAGCCGCTCGCTTCGCTCGCAATACAGTGTTCGCTTCGCTCACAAGTGCGGGACATCCACGCAGCTCGCTCGGGCACGCCCGGCTCGCATCAACAGACGGCCTGCGGCCTCTCTCTCCATAACATCCGGTGCAGCCTCGCCGGTGCTTCGCACCAGTCTCGCAACAGCCGGAGCTACTGCGACGCTCGCTTCGCTCACTACTGGGGGCCGCTCAACAGCGCACCACCAGCTCGCTACTGGGGGCGCCGCTGCTGCTACGGCCTGCGGCCTACTGGGGGCTACGCTACTGCGACGCTCGCAACAGCCGAATACCCCGCTGCCGCTCAACTCCCCCGCTATTCTGGGGGCCAGCACTACTGACACGGACCGTCCGCTACGGCTCGCTTCGCATCGCCTCGCAATACCGCTAGCGCCACGCAGATGCTGCTGCTAGACACCCCCGTACTACCGGGGAGGCCTTTTTCGAGGCAGGGATACCAGTTCCTCCTATAGCCTCAGCCTTATTTTTCTAAAAAATTTCCCATCAAAGATTTCCACTACTACCAGATCCCACTGCAACTTCCTGTGTTGCAAGCAGCAGCCCCTGCAAGGTAGAATAGTTCCTACTATGAGCAACCACGTCGACCTTCATGATCCTGTCCGCGAGCGGCTGTTGGGGCTGCTAGCTGCTGGCGTCTCCCAAACTGTGGCCGCAGCAGCAGTAGGAGTCACCGACGGCTACGTTTCCCAGCTGCTGGAGCAGCCGCAGTTCCGAGAGGCGTTGGCACTGAAGCGAGTGGCGCGTCTTGAGGACGCCGTGAAGCACGACGACACAATTGAGACTGCAGAGAAGAAAGCACTGGACACCGTAGTTTCCAAGCTGCCATTCGTACGGAGCGCAACAGAGGCGGCGCGGATCTTCCAGATTCTGAACAGTGCCAAGCGGCGGAACTCCCAGGAAGAGAACAAAACTCCCGAGCAGCTCCAGCAAGTTGCCATCGTGCTACCGAAAGCAGCGCAGGTGCACATCCAAGTGAACACGCTGAACCAAGTCATCGACGTTGCTGGCCGCAGCATGGCACCACTGCCGAGTAGTGCACTTCCAGCCCTAGCAGCAAGTCGCGCCAAGGACGCCGCGCAGGCAGAGAAACTGCTGGAGCAAGTCGAGCAGAAGCGAGAACTTAGCACCGTCATTGGCGGCGTGGTCAAGGTGCTTTGATGGATCTCGAAGCAGATACTCCCAATGCTGCTGCCATCGAGCAGCTAGTAGAAGACACTGGGCTCTTCACTGGGAGTAGTGACCGTGGTACGCTGTCAGAAGCAGCAAGGACGAACCTGGATTTCCTGGCTGCGCTGATTCTCACAGACATCTACGCGTACGGCTACCCACCGATATTCCACGCAATGTGGCAGTTGCTGACAGTGAGTGTCGTGCAAGCAACAGGCAAGCCGAAGTATGCACTGGGGATACCGCGAGGATTCAGTAAGACCGTGGTGCTCAAACTGCTGACTGTCTGGATCATCCTGTTCTCAAAGCGCCGCTTCGTCCTGGTAGTTTGCAACACCGCCAAACTAGCGGAGAACTTCCTCAAGGACGTTGAGGACATGCTCAGCAGTCCCAACATCACTAGCATCTTCGGCCAGTGGAATGCAGCAGAAGAGACGAACAACCTCAGTTTCAAAGTGTTCCACTTTCGAGGTCGCGCCATTACCCTGGCCGCTCTCGGCGCTGGGAGCAGCTTACGCGGCCTGAACCTGAAATACGTGCGTCCAGACGTCGTAATCATGGACGACATGCAAAACCGGGATGAAGCCAAGAATCCAGAAATAGCAAAAGAGCTGCTCATCTGGATGCTGGGAACGTTGATGAAAGCCTGCGATCCGCACACCTGCCTGTTCGTATTTGTAGGAAACATGTACCCCTTCGAGGGAAGCATTCTGCGGAAACTAAAGGCTTCGCCAGACTGGGTCAGTTTCATCACTGGCGGAATCCTGGCAGATGGACAGTCGCTGTGGCCAGAGCACCGAAGCATCGAGGATCTGCTGGAAGAGTTGCGCCTTGATACTGATATGGGCCATCCTGAGATCTTCTTCTCCGAGGTCATGAATGATGAAAACAGCGGAACTGTCAGCGGAATCGACGTATCAAAGATTCCGATGTGCCCGGAGCACCTTGACACAGTTGCTCCTCAGGGAGGATTTGTCATTATTGACCCTTCTTTGGGAAAGAAGAAAGGAGATGACCTGGGAATTGGAGCAGTTCTACTTTACGATGGTTTGCCTGTGCTCCGCGAGGTCATTAGCGAGAAAATGGATCCTGGTACTACGATCTTTAAAGCCACAGCCCTGGCTTCCAAGTATGGGATGCAGTTGATCGTAGTAGAAGGCGGCGCATACCAAGCATCGCTGATCTACTGGTTCAACTTCGTCTACCAACAACTTGGCGTCATTGGCATCAACGTCGGTGAGATCACCACTGGTGGCATGCAGAAGAACTCCCGCATCAGTGCTGGTCTCAAGATGCTGCTCAGTGGCAAGATCCTGCTTCACAAAGCTGCTCGCAGCGCCTGCATCTACCAGATTACTCAGTGGGACCCGCTCAAGACCAAGAACAAGGACGAACTCCTTGACATCATCGCGTACATCTACGACGTCATTGAGAAGCATGCAGAGCACATACCTCTGTTGATATCTGACGAGTTCGCAGGTACCATGGAAAAAGCTGCCCACACCGCCGACTTGGCAATACCATTTTGAGGACGTAACATGGCCACACCAGCAACCCCGCTGCCGATCTCCGAGAACTCCCAGCAAGCAGTGATCCAGTATCTTAGTAGCGCGATCGACCTGTTCGCTACGAGCTACAATATCCGCTCGCAGATGGAGCTTCGCGACCGTGCGTACTATCGCACGAACGACTACAGCGATGCCAACCTGCGCGCCAAAGCTGCAAATAACGCGGGCGATCCTGCCAAGATCCAGAACATCACCGTCCCAGTTGTAATGCCGCAAGTTGAAACGGCACTTTCCGAGTTGCAAGACATTTTCCTCACAGGCTACCCGATTTTTGCTACTGTGGCTCCACCGGATCAGATGGATATGGCGCGCCAGATGGACGCCATTATTGAGGACAACAGTACTCGCGGCATGTGGGCCAACGAGCTGCTGCTGACCATGCGCGATGGTCTCAAGTACGACCTCGGCGCAGTGGAAGTGGTGTGGGAGAATCGCAAAATCTTCGCAGTCACGACACCAGAAGCGCAGTCGATGAACCAAGGCACTCCTACTGAGACGTACTATGCTGGGAACTTCATCAAGCACTTGGATGCGTACAATCTGATCCTTGATACTCGCGTGTCGCCAGAGAAGAATCACAGCCACGGCGAGTTTGCTGGTTACACGGATCTCATCTCTCGAATCCAGTTGAAGAAGGAGATGGAGGATCTGCCGCCACTTGGCACCATGAACTTCAGGAAAGCCTTTGAATCTCCTGGACCTGGTGCGGCTCCGAACACCGACATCCAAGCACCGTACTACGAGCCGAGCATCAATCCCGATGCACTGCTGCCAGTGGAAAACCGCCGTGACCACAACTGGCTCGCTTGGGCAAATCTGGCAGAGCCTGATCGCGGCGGTGGAATCAACTACTCCAACGTCTACGAGCGTACGGTGCTCTACGCGCGCATTCTCCCCAGCGACTTCAAGATCCCTGGTCCCAACAAGAACCATGTGCAGATCTGGAAGTTCATCATCATCAACCGGCACGTTGTCATCTACGCCGAGCGCCAGACCAATGCTCACAACCTGCTGCCAATCATTTGCTGCAAGCCGAGCAACGACGGCCGGAACTGGCAGTCCAAGAGTTTCGCTGAGAATGTGATGCCGACGCAGAGCATTGCTACCAGCTTGGTGAATAGCGCACTGGAATCACAGCGTCGCAAGGTCTACGACCGGCTCTTCTACGATCCTTCTCGCGTGAACAAGAAGGACATTGATGTCGTCAGCAGTGTTGCTCGCATCCCAGTGAAGAACTCTGCCTACGGCAAGGGACTCGCAGAAGCAGTCTACCAAGTCCCGTATCGCGACGATGGTGTTTCCGAAATCCTGCAAATCTCCCAGCAGATCACGCAGATGGGAGATATCGCCAACGGCCAGAATCGCGTGCAGCAAGGCCAGTTCCAGAAAGGGAACAAGACTCGCAAGGAGTTCGATACTGTCATGAGCGGCGCCAATTCTCGTGGTCGCATGCGCGCACTGGGTCTGGAAATGACGTTCTTCATGCCGATCAAAGAAGTGCTGAAGAGCAACATCTTGCAGTACCAGCAGCCCGCCACTATTGTTTCTCCTGCCAATGGAACTGCCACTCAGATCGACCCGCAAGCACTGCGGCAAGCGCAGCTCCGGTTCAAACTGGCAGACGGATTCACGCCAGCAGAGAAGATGATGGGCACCGATCTGTTTGGTACCATCTTCGCAGCAGCGCAGGCAATGCCAATGATCGACGTCGAGTACGACATCATGGGCATGTTCATCTACTCCATGCAACTGCAAGGCGGTGGCTGGATGCAGGACTTCAAGCGCGACGAGGCAGGAAAAGCAGCGCGTATGCAAGAAATGGCGCAAGCATCACTCGCTGCTGGCCAACGGAATCCACCACCAGAGAAACCACCAGAAGGAGCCCCCGCATGAAAGAGCCACTGACTGAAGCGCAGCGCATGAAAGCGTCGCTGCTCAGCCCCGACACCATTGCCATGCTTGAAGAGAGTGTGGGAGTGCTGACCGAGGGTCTCGTCACCATTGTTTTTGGAGCTGATCCTGTTGAGCGGGAACGCAGCATCCTGTTATTTGTGGAACTGCAAGCGCGCCGGAACATTCTGGTCGAGCTGCTTCGCAGTTCCCAAGACGCGTATGAAGCGGTGGCGCAAGCCTCGTTTCAACAACCTGGCAACACCGCCGCACCTGCAACTTCAACCTTCTAAGGAACAACCATGGGCCTCCTCTCTTCCATCTTCTCGCCGTCGTCTGGAACTCCTGCCAACGGCGCCAGCAGCGTAGCTCCGCAGCCTGCTGCTCCCAGCGCAGCTCCTGCTGCTATCGACCCGACAGTGCTGGCTGCTGCTCACGCGGCGCAACAGGCTGCCGAAGCTGCAGCTGCTGCTGCCAACAACAAGCCGCCTGCTTCCTCGCTCGACAATTTGCCGAACATCTGGCAAACTCCTACTACACCCGATGGAAAACCGGTGGCTCCCACTGTTGATCCATTGACGCAACCAGTTTTCAATTTTGACCCAGCCAAAATCACAGAAACTGCTGGGACCATGGATTTCATGGCGAACATTGCGCCTGAGAACATCAGCAAAGCACTCAGCGGAGACGCTACTGCATTCGCTGATGTCATCAACGCAGCAGTTCGCAACGCAGTCGTAGGTGTCACTGTCAATAGTGGCAACCTCATCAACCAAGCTCTGGTGACGAACAACCAGCGGATCACCAATTCGCTGCCAACCGCCATCAAGCAGACACAACTGATGGACATGCCAACGGAGAATCCTATTCTGGACCATCCGCAAGTGCAGCCGCTGGTAACAGCGTTGCGCAAACTGGCATTCTCCAACAACCCCACTGCTTCTGCCGCAGACATCAACAAGCAAGTCGCAAGCTACATCACCGGCCTTGGTGCCGCAGTCGCTGAGACGAGTCCTGCTGCTGTAGAGGCACGGGCAACTGCGAAGAGCAAAGAAACTGATTGGTCTTCCTTTTTGAACTGAACATTTTTTGGAGGTTTTTATGAGTCTGAATCGTTCGCAGATCGACCGCGGTGGAAACTGGGTCGGTACGCAGGGTCCCGGTGATTCCATCCTGGGAGAACTGCAGGTCGTCAACATCACTACTGTCGGCAATGGTCTTGTCAGCGCGCAAGGCATGCTTGCTGGCATCATCCAACGTACTGGCCCCACTGGCAACTACGCTGACGTTTTCGACAGCGCAGACAACCTGCTGGCAGCGGCTCCATTCCTGGTCGCAGGAGATTCGTTCGACTTCATGCTGCGGAACACCGTTGCATTCACGAACACTCCGACTGCTGGCGAGGGTTGCGTGCTGGGTCTGAACACTGCCATGGTGGCGAGCAACGTGCGTCGCTACCTGGTGGAAGTGCTGTCGTCCAAGCGTCGTCAAGTCTTCCAAGCCAACACGACCAACGCCAACGCTGTTGTCACTGGCCTGACGCAGGCGCAGTGCGATCTGATCGAGCCTGGCCAAGGTGTCACTGGTACTGGCATTGCTGCCAACACCACCATCATCGCTGTCAACAGCGTTGCTGGCACCGTCACGCTGTCGGCCAACGCCACTGCCACTGGCAGTGCTGCGCTGACCTTCTTCCCGCGCTACGCCGTACGCGGTCTCTACACTGCTGCCCTGTAAGCAACAGCGTCTCGTTTTCACATTTTCAAGGAGAAATCTCATGCCAGTCGGTGTATTCAATACTGCGGTCATCCCGCAAGATCTCGCGAAGAAGTCGTTCTCTGCGATGATCACTCGCCTCATGCCCAATGGTGGTGCTCCTCTCTTCGGCCTGACGGCACTGCTGAAGGAAGAAACGGCCTACCAGATCGAGCATGGCTACTTCAGCAAGACCATGCTGTTCCCGTCCGTGCAACTGACAGCAAATGCTGCCATCGTTGACACGGTGCTCAACGTCGCCAGCACTGTCAACATCCTGCCAGGCATGTTGCTGCGCTCGGACAGCACCAACGAGAACATCTTGGTCACGGCAATCCTGGGCGCCACGCAACTCTCCGTGCAGCGTGCCATCGGCACTGTCACGCCGGCGGTGATCAACAGCGGCATCAACCTGTGGATGGTTGGCAATGCGTACGAGGAATCGTCGCTGCGTCCTGCTTCCCTGATCATCGTGCCGCAGCGTGTTACCAACTACACGCAGATCTTCCGCAACACCTGGGCTGTGTCGGAGACCACTCGTGCTACCATGTTGATCGCAGGCGATACTGCTGTTGCTGAAAGCAAGCAGGACTGCGCTGCGTTCCATGCTGTTGACATCGAGAAGGCCTTCTTCTTCGGACAGCGCTACTTCGGCAGCCGCAACAACAGCCCGTTCCACACGATGGATGGTGTGATCAATGCGATCACGCAGAACTTCCCCGGCAACATCACGACTCTCGGTGCCACCACCAGCTACACCCAGCTGGAAGCAGCGCTGGATCCGGTGTTCAACCAAGTGACCGATCCCAAGAGCGTTGGCGAGCGGCTGCTGTTCGTGGGCGGTTTCGCACGGCGCGTGCTGCACCAGATCTTCCGCCTGAATGGTACGTACTTCATCGAAGACGGCCAAACCAGCTGGGGTCTGCAGTTCGACAGTTTCAAGATCCCGCGCGGTCGCTTCACCATCTTGGAGCACCCGCTGTTCAATGCTTACGGCCAAGCTGCTACTTGGGCACGCATGGCAGTGGCGCTGGATCTGAGCACGTTCAACTCCGCGTACATGACTGGTCGCAAGACCACGAACAAGGAGTTCAACATGGACGGTGGTGCTGCGCAAGACAACGGCGTCGATGCTGTTGGCGGCACGCTGACCAGCGAACTGACCTGCTTGGTGAAGAACCCCGCTGCTGACGCGGTGTTGTACAACTTCACTGCTGGCCTGGCCGGCTGATTTTCCTGCGAGGGTGGTAGTAGTTGCTCCGGGCTGCTCAAACGGTCCGGAGCTTTTTTCATGTTTCTTTTCAACTGGAGTTTCAAATGGCTGAAGCAACCGAAGTAGTTCCAACCAAGACGTATCGTCATCTGATTTCTGGATCGACGTACATTTTCAAGAATGCCAACATTGCCCGTTTCTACGGTAAAACTGGCATGCCCGGTTTTTACACTACTAGCGATCCGCAGGAGCAGTCGGAACTCGACTACCTTGCCAAGCACCCGCAAGTGCAGGTCGAACTGGTGGACAGCGTTGACGATACTGCCATCCACAAGATCGCAGATCCTGCCATTGCCAAGGCAACTGGCGAAGTCACGGAATCCAGCATTCGCTCGTCGTCGCCGGAAGTCATTTCCGCCGCTGACAATCTTGCCAAGGTCATTGCTGCCAACAAGGGCCAAGCCTGAGTGGCATTAGGAGATTTTGATGACCGCACAGACCGATCTCTACGATCAAATGCTCGCAGATGTGTACGCTCTGACCAACCGGCCAGATCTGGAGGAAGAGACTGCAATCGCACTGCGCTCTGCCACCATCAGTGTTCACAGCCGCGCCGCATTTCCGCGAGATTCGGCTGTGTCGCTCGTCAAAATTCCTAATGCGGCATTCATTTTTGCTGTTGACATCCAGCTGCTACTGCCACGTTTGCGCGGTTTGAGCACCGTACGCATGCTGGATATCAACTACGATCCACTGGAGTACCCGCAGATCGAAGTTCGTGAGATGGGTGACATCTACGATCCGGAGTACAAGACACTGCTGAACAATATTGCGTACATTGCAGGCACCAGCCTGACTATTCGCACAGCGGCCGCCAGCTACGGTGCTCTGATCGAATACTTCAAGCTGCCAGAAGTGCGTCGCGAGACGTACAACAGCTGGATCGCGCAGTTGCAACCTGATCCGATCGTGTACAGCGCTGCTGCCAAGGTGATGCTCACCAACGGCAACGAGGAAAAGGGCAAGAGCTACCTGAATCTCGTCCAGAACTCGCTGGTGCCGGAACTGATCTCCAATTTCCTAACTTCTCAGATGAGGTAATCATGACTGCATTCACCGTTTGGGGGAATACTGGCAATCAGGCATTCGCACTGCCGATGGATCAGCTCACTCCCAGTGATCCGACGACTCAGGGCTACTTGCTCGCGTGGAACATCATCACGCAGGCACTGGGATACTTCCCAATCAGTACGGATTTCAGTAGCGGAGATTCCACTGCGCTGGGAAACTTCGGCGTCGCTGTTGGCAAGGTCTACAAGGTCAACGGTATCCAGGTTGTTTCCAGCCGCGTTACTGGCTGGACTGCTGCTACCGGGACAGCTACCCGCACGACCTTCGTCACTGGCACTGTTACGTTGCCGCAGCTGGCTGAGCGTGTCAAGGCACTGATCGACGACCTCACTGCTCACGGCCTGATTGGAGCGTGACGATGACTGACGAACTCTCTGCTCGCGAACTGAAGGTCGCGGAGAAAGCAGCTGAGCTGGCAGTAGACAAGATGACAAAGCGGTTCTACCAAGAAGTTGGTAAGACCGTTGTGTCACGTTGGCTCATAGTTGTTGGTGGCATGGTTGTCGCTTACTTCATGGGCAAGGGCTGGTTCACGAAACTTCTTCTTTGAGGAGCCATCATGGCAACCTACGTTCCCGATCCATACGATCCGACGCAGCCAGTTGGCACTGTCAAGGCCAAAACTGCTGCGGAGGAGTTCCGCCTGTTCAAAGCAGCTGCTGCGCTGCTGGCGCGGATCAATGTCTTTACCAAGAACCAGAGCGTCACCCCGGTAACTCTGGTTAGCGGTACAAACATTGCTGTTGATGCCAGCCTGAGCAACAACTTCAAGCTGGTTCTTGGCACCAACGCAACGTTGGACAACCCTACGAATCTGACCGACGGCATGGTCTTGAACTTCAAGATCAAGCAAGACGGCACTGGTAGTCGCACGCTAGCGTATGGCAGCAAGTACGACTTCCCTGGCGGAATTGCTCCAGTGCTGTCGACAGCGGCAAACGACTACGATTTCATGAGCTGTTACTACGACAGCACTGAAGATCGTCTCCTTTGCAACATGCTGAAGGACTTTTCGTAATGTTTACCTGCGGTCCAGCTTTCTTCTCGCAAAGTGGGGACCATCCTGCTGGTGATGGACTAACTGCGCTGCAGACTACGTTTGACGGTGGAAGCAGTGTAGATGTAAGCCCGTACGCGCGTGGAGCCGGCACCAACAGCGATCCTGTGCAAGTAGTTGTTGGCACAGGTGAAGTTACCATCAACCTTGGCGGCAGCCTAAATCGCAGCTTGTCGTGGAGCGGAAACTCTCTGGCGCGGCTGCCAAATACTGGCTACACCGTAGAGTACTTCGCTCGCTTTATTGAGACTGTTGCAAATCCTGCCAGCAGCGCTAGCCAGCTTGCGCAGATCACAGCTTTCAACATCGCTGTATGCCGACTCGGGATGAATGGGTTTTCCGGCGGCATAAACGCGTACGTGGCAGAATCAACTGCTTGGTACGGATACACTAGCGTCGCAGACATTTTCACTACCTTTGGCCCGTACATTCATGTTGCTCACGTCTGCGATGCTAGCGCCAACGGTGACGTGCGAGTGTATATCAATGGTGTGCGAGTGGTGAATTACGTTGGTGGCGCGCTCACCGTGGCGTCTCCCTACGTTGGAACTATTGTTCTTGGCGGCGTCTGCGGCGCTAGCCTGCAAGCGAAGTTCTCCGGTGTTCGTGTACGGCATGCGCAAATGTACACTGGAGCCAGCTTCACTCCGCCAGTTTCTCCTGCTGTTTGGGGGCCACCGTAATGGCAAAATACCGCTTTCGTGGCGCTCTCAATGCTGCCATGTTTCCATTCCTCTCGCTGCTCCAAGGCCGCAGCGTGGTCCAGCCGCAACTGGACAACAATATCAAGACGAACGAGGCCTTCTACGGTACTCAGGAATCTGCAGACTACAGCATTCCGCAGCTGCTCTACTGCGAGAATGTTGTTCCCACTGCTGAAGGACTGCAGTCTGTCAGCTACCAGCAGGTAGTCACAGGAACCGAGGGAGTTACCGATTTCGATCAAGTCATCGTGCTACGAGATGCAGACGAGAACAACTACTTGTTCGTACCAGCTGGAGGTTTGAATTACATCTATGACAGCAGCACAGCCACTTGGGTCTCCACTGATCCTATTGCGAGCACCAGCGCACCCGTCACTCGTGCGTACGTCAATGGTCGCACTTTTGTGTGCTATGGCGGCATCGGCATCTTTGAGTACGACGCAACTGCGGACACTTTCCTGCCAGTGTCGATTACCGGCCTTACGATGGCAGACATCAACGGGATTGGCTCCAGCAACAACTACCTGATCGCCTACGACACGCTGACAGTTTACTGGAGCAGCTTGATCAACCCTACCGATTTTGTTCCAAGCGTCACAACTGGTGCTGGCTTCCTGATCCCGCAGGACGTCAAGGCGCGGATTACCTCAGTCGTAGGAACTGCTGGTGGTTTCATCATCTACACTGCCAAAAACGCAGTGGCTGCAGTCTACACCAACAACATTCGCGCACCGTTCTCCTTCAAGGAGATTTCCAATGCGGGCGGTGTGGACACCTATGAGCAAGTGACCAGCGACCAGACTTCTGGACCGCAGTTCATCTGGGGCACTGGTGGACTCCAGCGAGTGACGCTGCAGGCAAGCGATCCAGTATCTGCAGAAGCAGATGATTTCCTGAGTGGTCGTGTTTGGGAAGAGTGGGACACTGTCTCCAAGCAGCTGATTGTGCACGAGGAAGAAGCCATTGAGTTCAACGTCAAAGTAGCGTACATCTCCAGTCGCTATCTGATCGTCAGCTACAGTGTAGACACATCTACCACGTTCCAGTACGCCTTGATCTACGACACCAAGCTGCGGCGGTGGGGAAAAGCGAAGATCAACCACGTCGATTGCTTCGCCTATCCGTACTCCGACATTGCTGGCGATTTCAGCTATGACGAGCTGGGAGAACTTAGCTACGACGGCCTTGGAGAAACTACTTACGACGGTCTCGGATTTGCTATTCTTGGCAATCCTCCCAGCAAGCGCACTGTGGCATTCCTGCAAGCAGATGGTACCGTGCAGCTGATGCTGATGGACTACAACAAGGAAGTTTCTGAGCAGGGAGTTGCGCTCTTTGGCAAGTTCCAGCTTATCCGCTCACTCATGATGACGCTGCAGCGGTTGGATCTGGAAGGTGCGTACGCAGATCCTGATGATGGCGCTTCTCGCGTCGTCGTTACTGCTATTGCCAGCCTCGATGGATTCAACATGGATCGCACTTCCACTATGGTGAAGCTGCAGCAGGTTGGAAAACTCCAGCGCTACGCTCGTCGCATCACCGGCCTGAACGTATCTGTCGCAGTAGAGGGCACCTTCGCACTCAGCAGTTATCTTCTGGAAGTGACTGCTGAAGGAGACCGCTGATGCCGTACACTGTTGAAAACAGCAAGATCCAACTTGGTCTCAGCCAACTCCCAGATGACAACCTACCAAAGAACCTGTATGGCACATTTCTACAAATCTATCTTGCCATTCAAAATCTACTGCGAGGCGTGTCTCAGTACACTGGCATTGATGCTCCACCACCTGATACTTGGAGTAGTGTTTCTTTCTCCGATTCCCTCCTTACTGGCAATGCTAGCCGCATCTACGTGCCTGCTAGCGCTGTTATCGCTCGTGGTCAAGTAGTCAACCTGCACAACAATGCTGGTGTTCTCAACGCGCGGCTGGCTCAGGCGAACAGTGCCACTACCATGGCCCACGGAGTAGCGAACAGTGCTGGCGGCATTGGCACTGTCATCGAAGTGAACTACTTGCAGGGCTGGATCGACAGCATTGGTGGCATGACTGTGGGCGAGCTGTACTATCTCAGTCCTGCAGTTGCTGGAGCAGTGCAGAACGTCCGACCATTTGGCGCTGGCCAGATCATCCAACCCATCGGAGTTGCTCTCACCAGCTCGCAGATGGCACTCGCGGCTTCTCTCGCATACATTCAACTCTAGGAGATCCTATGGCGCCCTTGATAGCAATGCTGATAAAAGCTGGTCTCACTGGCATTGCCGGTGCCGTTGCCAGCAAAGGCAAGGAACTGGTGCAGGAGAAGCTCGGAGTGAACCTCGACGATGCTCTTGGCACCGAGAACGGTCGCATGCGACTGCGCCAGTTGGAACTGGAACACGAAGAGTTTCTCGTGGACTCTGCACTGCAAGCAGATGCGATGAACCTCGCAGATCTGGCGAACGCTCGCGACTCAAACGTCAAGATCCAAGAATCTCCCAATGCTGGGTGGCTGGCCAAGAACACCATTTACGTCATCGCCTACGTGGTACTGGGCGGTGGCGGCTACATGCTCTACTACAGCACGGATGCTGATGTTCGCATGGCCGCAGTTTCTGCGATTACCATGGTGCTTGGCTTCTTCTTTGGCAGCAGCAAGGGCAGTCAGTCCAAGGATGGCGTCATCAGCCGTCTCGTGGAGGATGCAAAATGAGCCTCGGTCAAGAACAAGAAGCCTTCGTCACCGACGTACTGGCACTGATCGTAGAAGCACGGAAGCTCGGCTTCGGCGTTCGTTTTGGCGAAGTCTACCGCACTGCTGAGCAGCAAGCGATCTACGTCAAGACTGGTCGCAGCAAGACCATGAACAGCATGCACTTGCAGCGGCTGGCGATTGATCTAGTTCTCGTGCGGGACGGTGTCATTGCTACTCACGAGCAGATCAAGCCACTGGGAGAATTCTGGCAAGGACTCCATCCCAAGAATCGCTGGGGAGGAAGCTGGCGCGGACTCGTGGAATCCGGAAAAAGCAGATTCATCGACGCTCCTCACTTCGAACGGCAGCGTTGATTCCTTGCTTGCAATTACTGGCTATCTGTGAGATACTGCTACTAACTGGAGAAGATCATGGCCATTCCTGAAAAAACGTTCACATCGTCGCTGCCAGAATTGATGGCTTCGCTGTTCGGTACCAAGGGCACGCAGTCGCAAACTGCTACTGCCAACACTGGGCCGCTGCAGGGAGTTGTCGATGCTGCGATGAAGCCGATGGATCAGCAACTGTACGAGCAGCTGATTGCGAGCATCAGCGGCACAGCTGCGCAGCAAGTTCCTCAGCTCACTGCTGCGCTGGCGAATGCAACTGGCGGCCGCACCAGCAACAACAGTCCGCTGGCTCTGGCGCTGAACGAGCAGAACAACAAGGCAATGGCCGATGCTGCTGCAGCGATCATGGGTTACAACCAGCGTCAGCTTGAAATTGCAGCAAACGCTGCGGGCGGGATCGCGAACGCTACTCGCAGCGTCAACAGCAAAACCACCACTGGCCAGCCTGCGATCAATCCGCTGCTGATGACTGCGGGTGGCTGGCTGCTGAACAAGGCTGACAAGAAGGGCCTGTTCGACTTCCTCAAGGATTCTCCTACCAGTTCTGCTGCACTGCCAGCAATGGGTTCTGCTCCGTCGCTGTTGGATTTCGGGGGCGGTACTCTGCTCAGCAGCATGCCCAGCGGCGGCTCTATTGGCACCAATGGCGGCGGGAACTTCTTCGACTTCGGTGGAATGCTTGGTGGCGGCTTCGATGCTGCTCCCAGCTTCGACTTCGGCAACTTTTTCGGCGGTAGTTCTGGCACTGACTTCGGCTTCGGCGATGTTTTCAGCCTTGGTGGCGGTGGTGGAGCTTCTGCTCCGTCGCTGGATGAATTGTGGTCGACGTTTGATTTTGGCAGCAGCCTGTTTGCTGATGGCGGGACTGTTGGTCGCAATCGCGTGCAGATGGGAGAAGCACCTGTCGCACAAGGAACTGCTGCGATGACTGCGACGCCGGAGCAACTGGCGCAATTGCTGATGATGGCAGCACAGGCGCAGCAAGGCCAGATGCAGCAGATGGATCCACTGGAGTCGGAAGGAACTCCTGGCATTGGTCGCGACCCGACGGAAGCAGAGAATGCTCGCACGCAAGAAGCTATCGACATGGATGCGCAAGGCGGCTACTCCGGGCGCAACCAAGCTCTTGGTGGGCTCGCTCTTGCAGTGCTGGGAATGATGGCGCCTGCAATGGCTGCTCCCATCAGCGTCGGTCAACGTACTGGAGTCCTTCCCAGCAACCCGCTCTCTATGGGCAGCATGATGCAGAAGGGCTTCAGCAGCATCTTTGACGGAGTAACTGGTGCAGCTCCCACTACTGGCTACGCTGCGATTGACAGCGCACAATTCGGCACCGCTGACGCTCCTGTCGGTGGGTCCAGCACTGCTGGCGAGTCTGGCTTTGGTACAGGAGTACCGATGGCCGATGGCGGCAAGATCCGTGGAGCCGGCACTGGCACCAGTGATAGCGTACCAGCAAAGAACAAGACTCCCGGAGGCAAGCCGATCGCTGTCTCCAATGGCGAGTTCATCGTCTCGGCAGATGCGGTCTCCTTCTACGGAGAAGACTTCTTCAAGCGTCTCAATGACGCAGTGCATACGCCGGTGCGTCGTTGATATGAAGTACACTGTCGAGCAAGTTCTCGAAGAGATCGAGCGCCAAGCTCCTGGCTTTGGCATCTCTCCAAAAGTTGCGAAGGCATTCTTCGTAACTGAGAACACGTCCGACGGTGTATTGAAACCTGGCAAAGTTGTCTCCGGTGCAACTACCAGTCCTGCTGGTGCTCGTGGCGTCATGCAGACAATGCCAAAGACTGAGCAGTCGCTGGTGAAGCAAGGCTTCCTGCCACCAAACTGGAAGTTCGATCCAGCGAATCTACCAGCTCAGGTGCAAGCAGGACTGGCCGCACTCAAGGAGATGCGCTCGCGCCAGAAGAACCCTGCAGATGTGCTGGAGCTTGCTACCATGTACAATGGTGGCACTGGTCCGTGGCAGGCGTATCGCTCCGGCGACATGAGCAAGATCCCAGCAGAAACCAAGCAGTACTGGGAAAAGATCCAAGTAGCACTTGGCTTTCCTGCAAAACAGAAAGGTACCAACGTGGCAACATCTACTCCTCCCGCTGTCGATTCCAGTGGTGGCGGAACTGTGCGGTCTGGAAGCAGTTCCAGCACCAGCACTCGCACCAATGTCTTCGATCCTGCTGCTTTCTCCACAGCAATGCAGGCTGGTATGAACATGATCAAAGAAGGCGGCAACATCGACGTTGCTATCCAGCAGATCGGGACTCTTGCCGCCAACCGAACTGCTGCTGAGATGCAAGCAGCACAGGCCATCACGCAGCTGGGAATCGCTGCTGGAGATACTATTGCTGCTCAGACAGTGATTGATGCTGGTGAGGCTCGGCGCAAGCAGAACATCCTGCGCACCGCGAATCTCGACCCGTCGCAGATGAACAATGCTTTCCAGCAGGCTGTTTCCACAGTCAACGAAGGCACGCTGCAACTGGAGCAGATGGGAGCAGAGATCGACAAGCGGCAAGCAGTTGGATTCTTCGACAATCCGCTGGAGTATCTTGTCAACCAAGTCCGGCTCCCTGGCATGGTCGGAGCGTACAATGCCAGTGTCAAGAAGCAGAACCGTGCAGTGCAGCAAGCGCAAGAGCTGCAAGCATTGACCAGCAACCAGCTCAGCATTTCCAATGGCCTCGATGCTGACGCGATTACGGCGGCAGGAAAAGCGAAAGCAGTGCAGGCTGCGAAGCAGGCGCAAGAAGCGCTGGCTCGCGTGCAACTGGAAACTTCCGGTGCTGCTACTCGTGATGCCATGAACATGCTGCACTTGGAGAACGAGAAGTTCAAGATCAGCTACGATCTGGCGAATCTCACCAAGCAGGTGATGAGCGAGAAAACTGGCATGAGTGAGCGGGAGGCAGCAGCAGAAGCAGAGCAGATGCAGCTTGACGGTGCCAACAAGTATCTGAAAATGATCGGCAGTCAGTTGGTTCTGACTCCTGCTGCTTGGAAAGCAATGCCGGCACAGTCGAAACAGGATCTGCTCAGCCGCATTGGTTCTGGCGTCATCGCGTCCAGTTTCTCGGATGCTGCAAGCGTCATCAATGGCACCGACAACCGGGCACTGCGAGGAAACCTCGCTCGTATTGCTGAGGAAGGTGATGCGTCCATGGTCGCTTGGTTCCAAGGAACTGTGGCAGAAGCGCAGAAGCTGGCTGCTGTTGATGTCGCTGCTGCAGAGAATGCAGCAAAAATGGGCGGCCGCCAGCTCAGTGCCAAGGATCGCCAAGCTGTTCTTGATGCCAACTTGGACAAGCTCCAGCAAGCCTACCAAGGCCAGACTATTGACATGCGGACTGCCAGCGACAACAATCCGCTGAAGCTCCAGTACGTTGCCATCTCCAAGCTGCCTGAGCTGCAGGATTCTCCTGTAGCCAAGTTCATCAACAAGTATGGACCTGCCTCCAGTGCTCCGCAGTTTGCCAAGATCGACGAGCAGATGCTTATCGAGCGCTTCATCATGGCAGCAGAGAAGGGCATCGAAGGAACTACTCC
>JACCDR011178140.1_pt1 | contig 40497 bp, 35 predicted proteins | sample 7446431 | NCBI WGS metagenome assembly JACCDR01 (sample SAMN15323443, study PRJNA562643) | freshwater metagenome | isolation source: river surface water | place: USA:Blue River Watershed | collected 2017-08-17
GGCCATCGCACTGGGTGCGTATGACTATTATCAAAAACCTATCGATGTTGATGTACTCAATGTAATTGTCGCGCGCGCCTTTAAACTCAGTGAGCTCGAAGCAGAAAACCGGGCTTTAAAAGCCGCCGGTTATAAATCACAAGACATTATTGGCAATTCAGATGCCATCCAAAAAGCATGTCGCATGGTGGAAAAAATTGCCCCCACCGAAATTACAACACTACTGTTGGGTGAAAGTGGTACCGGTAAAGAAGTATTCGCCCGTGCCATTCATAAACAAAGCCCGCGCGCTGGCAAACCATTTATTGCCATTAACTGTGCCTCGATCCCAGATTCGTTATTAGAAAGCGAACTGTTCGGTTATGAAAAAGGTGCGTTTACGGGCGCCCACAAAACAACGCTTGGCAAAATCGAATGTGCCAATGGGGGCACCTTGATGCTGGACGAGATTGGCGATATGCCGCTCGCGCTGCAAGCGAAAATGCTGCGTTTTTTGCAAGAGCGCGTGATTGAACGCGTCGGCGGTCGGCATGAAATTGAGGTTGATGTGCGCGTTATTTGCGCAACCCACCGTAACTTGGCTGATATGGTGGCTCAGCAAACATTCCGTGAAGATTTATTTTATCGTGTCAGTGAAATTACCTTAAACATTCCGCCACTGCGCCAACGCGGCAATGACATAGTGATTATTGCCAAGTCGCTACTGCATAAATTCAATCTTGAATTTAACTCAAATATTCAAGGCTTCACCGAAGATGCCATTTCAGCCTTACTAAGTCATCACTGGCCAGGCAATATTCGAGAATTGCAAAACAAGCTCAAATCCGCCGTCATCATGGCCGATGGCAAATATATCAATGCGGAAGATTTAGGCTTGCAACAAGGCCTAACCGTACCAAGCCTATTAACACTGCGCAAAATTCGCGAAAATGCCGAAACCACGGCGATCCGTCAAGCTCATAGCCTCTGTAATGGCAATATGTCAAAGGCAGCCGATTTGCTAGGCATTACGCGGCCAACCCTGTACGCACTGATTGATAAATATAAGATGCTCGATATTCGTGGCGATGCCGAAGTCTAGAGTAGCGCGCTTCATCGAACACTAGCTCACCAAGCCCTGCATAAATGCGGGGCTTTTTTTATCGCTCGAGATAGGCTGGCTCTCGTCATTCGATAGGAGTAGCACACCATATCCATCGGTGGGTTGCTTTGCGTGTACACTCTATCAAACCATGCTACAGCGCTTGTAATGGTACGAAAACAGATAATGGGCACGGGATTGAAGGCAACAAAAAACCCGCTAATGCGGGTTTTTTAATTTAACAGCAGTTGTTACGATGAACTTAGATATCAATCTTACGCGCTTTCGCACGTTCTTTGATAGCGTTTGCCCATTGACCACCAGCTTTAGCTTGGCCAGCAGCTTGTGCAGCTAAAGCATGACGATAAGCTTCTTTAAACTTATCCGCACTGTAGTAAGCATCAACCAAGTCAAGATGTAACTTGCCTTTGTCTTTAACGCCCACCTCCATCGCTTTTTGCAACACAACCACAGCTTGATCGTATTTTTCGGCCAAAATAAGCGCATTACCTTGACGACGGTAAATCTCACCATCGTTAGTTTCTTTTGCAACTTGACCATAGTAATCCGCGGCGCGCGCAAATTCACGTGCGGCTTGGAAGTTATTGGCAATGGTCGATAAAATCGGACGCTCAGCTTTGATCAAACCAGACTTCAAATGCTTCTCCAAAATCATCGCCGCTTTAAACGGGATATCATTCTGAGCATAAGCATTTGCCAGCGTTTTAATGTCATTCTCTTTCACTAACAAACCTTGTTTGTAAGCCATTTCAAGAATAACCAACGCCTTTTCTGGTTGCTCGTTGGCACTATAAAGACCACCTAAAGTTACCCAGAACTGTTTCTCGCCTGGGAAAATTTCAACCATCTGCTCTGCAACTTTGACTGCATTACCCATTTGCCTTAATTCAATATAGGCATTCAGTTTTAAAGAGTATGGTTCTTTACGATTCTCTTTCTTGTGCTTGATCGCTAAGTCGGCCGCAGCAATGACTTTCGGGTATTGCTTAAGCTCAGTGTAAGCATATGCGATACGCACGTAGGTCATTGGGTCATATTCGCCAGTAAAATCGATATAGGCATTTAACAGCTTAACCGCTTTTTCAAACTGCTTCGCAGAAGTCGCCAATTGACCCGCAATACGCAGGGCTTCAGCATGCTCACGGAAACTCAGAACATCAGGCGCAATCGCCTCTTCCATGTATTTCAATGCGCGGGCTTCGTCTTTTTGCGAATACAACACACCACGAAAACGGCTCAAAAATGCTTTATCGTAAGTGGAATTACCTTCAATGCCTTGTAACGCGGCAATAGCTTCGTTCACTTTATCGGCAGAATATAATTCGTAAGCTTTGGCAATTGCCTTACCTACTTTTTCACTGACAGTTTGCGATTTCTGCGCTTTACGAGCTTCAATCTTAGCCGGATCGGGTGCAGCCAAGGTCTGGGCAGATGTAAGAACACCACCCGCCATCACCACACACATCAACAAGGCAGAGGATAATTTTGATAACCGCATCTTAGCCTCCTGATTCGTCTAAGTTAAAGTCAAGCTGAGTCGTCACAGTTTGTCTGACTGGCTTACCATTTTCGATCTTCGGTTGATACTTCCAGCGTTTAACCGCGCGAATTACTTCGCGGTCGAACACGCGTTTTGGCTCAGCTTCAATGATTTCAACATCGCCAACAGTACCATCTTCCAAAACAGTCACACGAAACTTAACATAACCATTAATGCCATCACGTGCAGCTTGCGTCGGGTATTTCGGATCCATACGCACGATTGGCTGAACATCACCGTCGCGCGTACCCATAGCTTCTGGCGCATCTAAACCCGCTTTATCAGTACCTAAATCGATCTGCGGAACATTAAAACCCATCGCTGCAGCATCCGCCGTATCAGGTTCGGCTTGAACCTGGTTTTTTGGCGGCTCTGGCGGCGGCGGCGGCGGCGGAGGCGGCTGCCGAACACGAGTGTTGGCTTTCGCTTCCGGCGGCGTCGAGTTTATTTCAATAACGATTTGTTCCTTTTTAGCATTGGTGAACGTATCATCCCCACCGACAAGGAATGCCATCAATACATAGAGGAAAAACGTTATTACCGCACCGACGATAAGTGAAAGTAATAACCTAACCATATCACTTGGTCTCCGCTGCGATGGAAATCTTATCGATACCGGCCAGCTTAATTTGATCCATTACTGAGACAACCACACCATGCTTAGCTTCTTTATCCGCTTGCACGATAACGGTATCAGTTGGAGATTCAGCCAACAGTTTTTCGATAGTGGCACCCACCCGCTCAACATCAACCGCACGTTTGTCTAACCAAATCTCACCATTACCGCGGATCGCCACGAAAATAGTAGCAGATGGTTTGGACTGTGCTTTTGCTGCCTTTGGTTTTAATACATCAATACCGGCTTCTTTTACAAACGAAGTAGTAACGATGAAGAAGATCAGCATGATGAATACAACGTCCAGCATTGGCGTTAAGTCAATTGCGGCTTCTTCGGCTTCACGTCTAGTTCTACGAGCCATACATTTCTCTCTATCAATGATGCGGCAGGCTATCGGCTAATTCATGAACAGCCGTTTTTACCTTGCCTTCCAATTTGGACGTTACGAAAACACCAGATAAACATGCCACCATACCGGCCATGGTCGGAATAGTTGCCATTGAAATACCTGCTGCCATCAATCGTGGGTTACCAGTACCTTGCACGGCCATGATTTCAAACACTGCAATCATACCAGTCACTGTACCAAGCAGACCAACCATCGGACAAACCGCAACTAACGTTTTGATAACGTTAATACGCTCGTTCAACTTGGTGGAAGCTTCTGATACCCAGGCATCACGGATTTTATGCGCATACCAAGAGGTTGTATCGGTCCGGGCATTCCATTTGCGGATGATATCATCACGCAATACTGGATATTCACGGGCGATAAACCAAAAGCGCTCAATGATCAAAACCCACATCACAAAGAGCACGAAGGCGACAACATACAATACATCGCCGCCGGTAGCGATAAAATCCCTGACAGATTCCCAAAGCTCTATCAGGCTATGCATTACGCTTTCTCCTTCTCCGCATGAGCAGCGATGATACCAGCGCTTTGCTCATCCAGGATGTGCAGAATTGAGTTTGATTTGGTTTGTAACATAGCGTGGATGAACAACAGTGGCAATGCACACAACAGACCTTGTACAGTTGTAACTAACGCCATTGAAATCTGACCAGCCATGATCTTCGGATCACCAGTACCGTGTAAGGTAATAACTTGGAACGCACCGATCATACCCACAACAGTACCTAACAGACCTAATAACGGGCCTACTGCCGCGATTAGCTTCAGGATGCCGATACCTTTTTCGATATCTGGTGTTTCACGCATGATAGCTTCGTCTAACTTCAGCTCTAAGTTTTCAACGTCAGCTGATTTATTGTCATGGTAAACTTTCAGGATACGGCCTAATGGGTTGTTTGCATTAGGATTGGCAGGGTTTTTCAACTGGGCGTTGATTTTCGATTCGGCAGAGCTCAGCGCAATGAAACGAACCACAGAGATCAACAGACCAATGATTAACAATGCGGTAATCACATAACCTGGGGTACCACCTTGGTGGAACTGATCTTCTAAAGTGGCTTCTTGCGTTTTCAGACGCAGTAAGCTACCAGAGGTTGGGTCAACGAACACTGGTGCAACAGAACCTGCCGCCGCATTTTTAAAGCCTTGGGCAGCAGCGACCACGTGTGATTCTGGTTGTTTCACTAGCGGCTTGATTTGCTTGTTCTCTGCATCATAGACCATGTAACCATTGTCAGAAATCAGGTTAAATGCACCAACGCGCACTAAGCTAGCTTGACCTTGGGTACCATCTAATTCAACCACAGCTGAATCAAACTTAGTGACTTTGGCAGACTCGGTCATCTCGGTTTGTAACGCAATCCATAACTCTTCTAATTCAGAGATGGTTGGTAACTCTTTCGCCGTTGACAGTTTTTGTAATAACAAGTCACGGTCTTTGTATTGCGCGCTGATGTTTGACGCAGAGATAGCACCGATTGTTTCAGTCGCATTACCACGTACCACACCGAACATTTCACCCAAGTCACCTTGTGCTGCGATTAAGTCAGCTTCTTTGGCTTGGATTTTAGTTTCGTTGTCAGCAAAGTCTTTCTGTAACTGGATACCACGAGCTTCCACAGCTGCTAACTCAGCTTTTGCTTTGTTTAACAGGGCTTGTTTGTCAGCGCGATCAGATAAGAATTCTTGCTCGCGAGCTTGGTCCATTTTGGCTTCAGCTACGCGGTCTTTTTTCACTTGCTCTAACAGTTGATCCAGCTTGGCTGTGTCAGCAGCTGCCGTTAAACACACACCAGCAGACATAGTTACAGCAGCAGCGACTACTAAACCTTTAAACACTTTCTTCATTTATTCTTACTCCGCTGCTAACACTGGAAGTTTTAATAATTCTGCGGCAGCTTGTTTACCCGCAACACGAATCGCCAACTTAGTAGACTCCAGGTACTCTGGGCCTAACTCTTCCCATGCGTTGGTTTTCTTGTTCCACATCCACGCACGCTTCTCGTCTAATGACTGCGCTAAGAAGGCGATACGGCCAACATAGACGTAGTTCACGGCGATTTCGCCACCATCAACGGTTAACTTGTCACTGTAAGTGACTAAGGCAGTACCATACTGACGCTCAACTTGGTAAGCATCAATCACCAAGCGGTACATTTCTGCGGTGTTGACGTTGGCGCTTGACATGTAAGAACGTAAACGAGCGATACGCTCTAAACGCTTAGCTTTGTCGATTGGCATATCAGCTTCGATGAACTTCTCTAATGTATCCACCATTTTATACATTAAAGGTACGATACCTTGGCGTGTTGCTTCGATACCGCCAATTTGCTTATCCAATGACGCTAAAATAGCGTTTTGGTCGGCAACCAGTTTAGCAACGTGCTCGTTGTAAACTTTACGGTTTTCAATCTGAACAATGTATTGATTGTATTCTGCAACCAGTTCTTGCGACTGTTCGTAGATGTTGTTGATTTTTTCCTGCGACTGCGCTGAAGCACGAACGGTTTGCTGACCTGCGGCATGCAGTTCAGCCAGTGACGCTGCGTTGGCAACGCCAGCGCCGAACATGAAAGCACCAACGATGGCTGATGCGATCAGGCTTTTACGAATGTTATTGTTAGACATAGTTCCCAACCAATAATTGCTGATTAACGTAACCTGTATAGTTGAAAGTCAACTTTTGTAAAAAATGTTGACCTGGTTAGAGGGTAAACCGATCGCATCATTGCAGCAAACAAAAGCCTTGTCAATACAACCGCGACGGCTGCAAAGCGTGTTTGCTGAAATATTTGCTTGCAAATTTACCCATTGAAGGAACCGACTAATTTTGCTGATTTGCAATTAATAGTTCCTTCATTTTTCTGGTTATTTTATGTTCGGCGTCAATTTGCCTGAATCATAGAGTTTCACCATTTCATCAAGTGACAGTGGCTTGATTTTTGAACCCTGCCCTGCCGCCCCGAATGCTTCATAACGATCTTTACAAATAGACATCATGGCTTTCACTGACTCTTGCAGATATTTGCGTGGATCAAATTCTGCTGGGTGCTGTGCCATAAAACGGCGAATCGCGCCCGTTGATGCTAAGCGTAAATCAGTATCAATGTTAATTTTGCGCACACCGTATTTGATACCTTGCTGGATCTGCTCCACAGGTACACCATAAGTTTCTGGAATTTGACCACCAAATTCATTAATAATCGCCAACCAATCTTGCGGGACTGAGCTTGAACCATGCATGACTAAGTGCGTATCTGGAATGCGCTCATGGATGGCTTTAATACGATCAATCGCCAGAATGTCCCCTGTCGGTGGACGGCTAAACTTATAAGCCCCATGCGAAGTACCACAGGCAATGGCTAAGGCATCAACGCCAGTGGCACGGACAAATTGTGCGGCTTCTTCTGGATCAGTTAACATTTGGTCATGCGTTAAGACGCAATCAGCACCTATGCCATCCTCTTCACCCGCAGCACCCGTTTCAAGTGAACCTAAACAGCCTAGCTCACCTTCGACCGATACCCCACAGGCATGTGCCATCTCGACCACGCGGCGAGTGACATCAACGTTGTAAGCATAATCCGTTGGCGTTTTGCCATCCGTACCGAGCGAGCCATCCATCATCACCGATGAAAAGCCAAGTTGAATTGAGCGCTGACACACCGCAGGTGACGTGCCGTGGTCTTGATGCATCACCACTGGAATATGTGGAAACTCTTCCACGGCGGCCAGGATTAAATGGCGCAAAAACGGCGCGCCGGCATATTTACGTGCGCCCGCCGAAGCTTGCACAATCACCGGGCTGTCGGTGGCATCCGCTGCCAGCATAATGGCACGCATCTGTTCTAAGTTGTTGACGTTAAACGCTGGCACGCCGTAGCCAAATTCTGCTGCATGATCCAGCATTTGCCGTAACGAAATTAAAGCCATGATATCCTCTCAATGGTGTAGGGTCTGTCAGTAATCGCCTGCACCCAGCCCTGGCCTGGCTCTTTGGCCATGGTTCTCAGTTCGGGCACAGATAGTGTCGTTGTTATATGTCATTTTAATGGCATTCATATGACAACGCGTATTATTTACGGGTCATATGAGCGCTAAAAGCCAAACGGTGTTGTGTTACATTCAGCGCAACAGACTGAGGTTGCAACACAACGCAAGCCACATATACAGTTTCTGCAGCTTGCTTCTTTATTTGTTCACGCTTGTTTAAGCCTGTGCGGCACGTTGCTGCAAAATTTCAACCGCAGGCAGGGTTTTGCCTTCTAAGAATTCTAAGAAAGCGCCACCGCCGGTTGAAATGTAGGAAATTTTATCGGCCACACCGTATTTATCGATCGCGGCTAACGTATCACCGCCACCGGCAATCGAAAACGCTTGGCTATTGGCAATTGCATGTGCGATAGCTTCTGTACCTGCGGCAAATTGGTCAAATTCAAACACACCTACAGGGCCATTCCATACAATAGTTCCGGCATTTTGCAGGATTTCAATCAAGGCTTGCGTGCTATCTGGGCCTATATCAAAAATCATATCATCCGAGGCAATATCTGCCACGGCTTTGGTGCTGGCAACCGCATCTTCGCTAAAGGCCAAACCTGTCACGACATCGGTCGGTACTGGGATAAAACCACCACGGGCACTGGCTTGTACCATCAAGCGTTTGGCTTCAGGGATCAGGTCGGTTTCAACCAATGACTTACCCACCGCAAAACCATTGGCGGCAATAAAGGTATTGGCGATACCACCACCAACGACCAATTGGTCGACGATACCCGATAAAGATTCCAACACCGTTAATTTAGTGGACACTTTAGAACCACCAACGATCGCCACCAGCGGTCGTTTCGGGTTTTGCAGCGCCGCCGCCAATGCATCCAGCTCAGCCGCCAATAAAGGGCCGGCACAGGCGATAGGGGCAAACTTTGCCACGCCATGGGTGGTGGCTTGCGCACGGTGCGCGGTACCAAAGGCATCCATGACAAATACATCACAAAGCGCGGCTAAACGACGTGATAAGGTCTCATCGTTTTTACCTTCACCTTTGTTAAAACGAACGTTTTCAAACACCACCACTTCACCCACGGCCACCTCGATACCATCAAGGTATTCAGCCGCTAACCGGACAGGCGCAGAAAGTGCCTGTTGCAGATAATTCACCACAGGTTGCATTGAATATTCAGCGTCATAAACGCCTTCTTCTGGCCGGCCTAAATGTGAACAGACCATTACTTTGGCACCTTTGGCCAGTGCTAACTCAATGGTTGGAATGGCTGCTTTCAGCCGCGCATCCGAGCTGACCACGCCGTTTTTAATCGGCACATTTAAATCCTCGCGGATCAATACGCGTTTGCCGGTTAAATCCAAATCAGCCATCTTGATCACAGACATGTAAAACTCCTTCTAAGGGTGAATAGATCCACAGCGCATCATCGCCGCCGCTGTATCGAGCATACGATTGGCAAATCCCCACTCGTTATCGCACCAAACTAGGCATTTCACCAAGCGTTTATGGCTGACGCGCGTTTGCGAGCCATCGACGATGCACGAATGAGGGTCATGATTAAAATCAACCGAAACCAGCGGTTCTTCGGTGTAGTCGAGAATACCAGCTAACTTTGTCCTAGCCAGCTGCAATTGCTGATTGATCTCAGTGACACTCACGTCTTGCAGTAAGGTGACACTTAGATCCATTGCCGTAACGTTCACTGTAGGTACTCGCACAGCAATCGCTTCAAAGCGCCCAGCGAGATGCGGCATGATGCGTTCAATGCCGCGCGCTAGCTTGGTATCAACTGGAATAATGGATTGACTCGCCGCACGGGTACGACGCAGGTCAGGATGATAAGCATCAATAACTTGTTGATCATGCATGGACGCATGAATGGTGGTAATAGTGCCACTTTCTACACCAAAGGCTTTATCCAACACATCCAACACCGGCACTATGCAATTGGTGGTGCACGAGCCTGCCGACACCACTTGCATCGATGGCAGCAACTGATGCTCATTCACACCAAAAATGACAGTGGCATCGATATCTTGACCCGCAGGGTGGGAAAATAATACTTTTTTTGCACCTGCGCCGAGGTGCAGCATGGCATCTGCGCGGCTGGAAAACACGCCAGTACACTCCAGCACCACATCCACTTGAAGTGCATGCCATGGCAGCAAAGCTGGATCCGGCTCATGAAATAATGCAATACGTTGACTGCCAACGTGTAAGGTTTCGCCATGACGGCCGGCGCCGGCATCAAGCTGAACAACTTCGGCAAAACGACCATGCGCACTGTCGTACTTCAGCAAATGCGCCATACCCTCGGCACTGGCAAGCTCGTTAATGGCCACAATGGTAAAACGTGAACTTAGCCCACGCTCAAAAATAGCACGAACCACATTACGGCCAATCCGGCCAAATCCGTTAATCGCAATCCGAATTGTCATGCCCTACTCTTTAGATACCACAAAGGGGCGGTTGCCCCTGTGTCGGCGATTAAACACCGTTTTAACGCTTATCACAGTCAACAAACCGCGGCGGCGGCAAATCAACAAGCACTGATGGTGTTGTGCTGTTGCCGCCACGCGGATGCCTGATTGAAGCGTTACGCGTTTAACAACTCGCGTGCTGCCGCAATAACATTAGCGGTGGTAATGCCGAAGTATTCAAACAACTGCTCGGCAGGTGCTGATTCACCAAAGCTAGTCATACCAATGATTTTGCCATCTAAGCCAACATATTTGTACCAGCTATCTACGATACCAGCTTCCACTGCCACACGTTTGGTGACACTCGATGGTAATACCGCTTGACGATATGCCGCATCTTGCGCTTCAAACACGTCCGTCGATGGCATAGACACCACGCGCACCGCATGACCATCCGCCGTCAAGGTTTTCGCCGCTTGCACCGCTAGCTCGACCTCAGAACCTGTCGCAATGATAATCAAATCAGGCGTAGATTCGCTATCCAGCAGCACATAACCACCGCGACGGATCGCCGTCACTTGTTCAGGTGTGCGCGACTGCTGCACCAGATTTTGTCGGGTAAAGATTAAGGTGCTCGGGCCGTCGGTGCGTTCAATGGCTGCTTGCCACGCCACCGCCGATTCAACCTGATCACACGGACGCCAGTTCATTAAATTCGGCGTAACCCGCAGTGCAGCCAATTGTTCAACCGGTTGGTGCGTTGGACCATCTTCACCTAAACCGATAGAATCGTGGGTATAGACAAAAATAGCGCGCTGTTTCATCAGGGCGGCCATACGCACCGCGTTACGGGCATATTCCATAAACATTAGGAATGTTGCGCCATACGGGATAAAACCACCATGCAAGGCGATACCATTCATGATGGCGGACATACCAAATTCACGTACGCCATAAAACACATAGTTGCCAGATGCATCAGCTGCAGTTAACCCTTTGCTGCCTGCCCATAATGTTAAGTTTGAACCGGCCAAATCCGCTGAGCCGCCTAGTAACTCTGGTAATAAAGGTCCGAATGCATTTAAGGTGTTTTGTGAGGCTTTACGGCTCGCAATGTTGGCGGGTTTTGCTTGTAAATCAGCAATATATGCATTGGAATCTGCCGTCCAGTTGGCCGGCAATTCGCCACTGAGACGACGGCTTAGCTCGGCGGCTAATTCAGGGTATGCCGCTTGATAGGCGGCAAACTTCGCTTGCCAGGCTTGCTGTTTGGCCGCACCAGCAGTACGAGCATCCCACGCCGACATAATATCGGCCGGGATGTCAAACGGCGCATGTGGCCACTGTAAAAACTCACGGCTGGCCGCGATTTCAGCATCACCCAGCGGTGCACCGTGACAATCATGGCTGCCCGATTTATTCGGTGAACCATAGCCGATAATGGTTTTACAACAAATCAAGGTTGGTTTGTCGGTGGTGGCTTGCGCTTGTTTAATGGCAGCCGCGACGGCGTCTGCATCATGGCCATCAACCCCGGCAATAACATGCCAACCGTAGGATGCAAAGCGGGCTGGCGTATCGTCGGTAAACCAACCTTCGACATGACCGTCAATGGAAATACCGTTGTCGTCCCAGAATGCAATTAACTTACCCAGCCCCAGCGTACCAGCCAAAGAGCAAGCCTCGTGCGAAATACCTTCCATCAAACAACCATCACCTAAGAACACATAGGTAAAGTGATCGATGATGTCATGGTTGGGTTTATTAAATTGAGCCGCTAAAGCTTTCTCCGCAATCGCCATCCCCACCGCATTGGTAATACCCTGACCTAGTGGACCTGTAGTGGTTTCTACGCCTGGCGCATAACCATACTCTGGGTGCCCAGGTGTTTTTGAATGTAACTGACGGAACTGTTTTAAATCATCGATGGTTAAGTCGTAGCCACTTAAATGAAGCAGTGAGTACAGCAGCATTGAGCCATGACCATTGGAGAGAATAAAACGATCACGATTTGGCCATGCAGGGTCTTGCGGGTTGTGGTTTAAAAAGTCACGCCAAAGCACTTCGGCGATATCCGCCATACCCATTGGGGCGCCTGGGTGGCCGGATTTGGCTTTTTGCACCGCATCCATACTTAATGCACGAATAGCATTAGCGAATTGTTTCCGGGATTGCATGGTTACTCCTGCTTTATTCTATAAAATGGGCTCGTTGCTATGTTTGGTTTGGTCTGTGCCGCTTGATGGTCTAACCAAGAAAAATGGTAGCGTCTAACACATCATCCATCAGTCGGTCCCTGAGCGGCCTTTCACAAAAACCAAACATAGCGAAGCAATATGTAGCATAAAGCTATTTTCCCAGAGCCACCTTCGAATGGCAAATGTAATCGTCGCTTGGATAAAAATAAGCCGCAGCAAACGCAATTTTTTCATGATGACGATCTGACATTCGTTCCCAGTCGATGTTAACAGTACATGATGTCACATGACAAAAGCTCAACAAACGTAAAGCTAAGACCAACGAATACAAATGGCAGTGATCTATTCATAGAAAGCAGCGTATACTGGCAATTCAGGTTACGGACTGAAAGACGTCCGTACGGCAAAAAGTGCTAGCCAAGCGTTTTGGCTTTCACTAAAATGCTCAGCCCAAAATTAGACAGCACATTTTTTAAACACTACACCTATAGCTGCGAGAAACAAACAGCACAACATTGGATTTAATTTGACTTTAAATCAATGCTATATAGGTAATGTCTGAACATTGCATGCAACCAAGCATGTCAATAAACAGCGCGTGTAAAAACTGCCGTCATGGTTACAAAGATTTGTGGCGCAATGCGCCCACCCATTGTCATGGCGCCCAGCGCCTTAACCTTGCGTTTTTGTCTGTTGTCGACAAAAACCAGCAACTTGTGGAACACGTTACATGGCACAGCATATTTTTACTTCTGAATCTGTCTCTGAAGGGCATCCGGATAAAATCGCCGACCAGATTTCTGATGCGGTTTTAGATGCAATTTTAGAACAAGATCCCAAAGCCCGTGTTGCCTGCGAAACATTCGTAAAAACCGGTATGGTGATGGTTGGTGGTGAGATCACCACGTCAGCGTGGGTTGATATTGAAGAACTCACCCGCAGCACAATCCGTGATATTGGCTATATTCATTCCGACATGGGATTTGATGCCAACTCATGTGCCGTACTGAGTGCCATCGGTAAACAATCTCCAGACATCAACCAAGGCGTTGATAAAAAAGACCCACGTGAGCAAGGTGCCGGTGACCAAGGTTTAATGTTTGGTTATGCCAGCAACGAAACCGATGTGCTGATGCCAGCACCCATCACCTTCTCTCACCGTCTGGTGCAGCAACAAGCCAAGGTACGTAAAGACGGAACCTTGCCTTGGTTACGCCCAGACGCCAAGTCACAACTGAGCTTCATCTATGAAGATGGCAAACCAGTGGGTATTGATGCGGTAGTGTTGTCTACGCAGCATTGCGATAGCATTTCTACGCCTGACCTGCGTGAAGCTGTGATGGAACACATCATCAAGCCTGTGTTACCGGCTGAATGGTTAACCAGCAACACCAAATATTTTATCAACCCAACCGGCCGTTTTGTGATCGGTGGTCCTATGGGCGATTGTGGTCTTACTGGCCGTAAAATTATCGTTGATAGCTACGGTGGTATGGCTCGTCATGGCGGTGGTGCCTTCTCTGGTAAAGATCCTTCCAAGGTGGACCGCTCGGCGGCCTACGCGGCGCGTTATGTTGCCAAAAACATTGTCGCCGCCGGTTTAGCTGATCGTTGTGAAATCCAAGTGTCGTACGCTATCGGTGTTGCGGATCCAACATCTATCAGTGTTGAAACTTTTGGTACCAGCAAATTATCAGAAGCACAGCTGATTAAGTTGATCCGTGCACACTTTGATTTACGTCCATACGGCCTGATCGAAATGTTAAAACTGGAGCGCCCTATCTACCGCGCGACCGCAGCATACGGTCACTTTGGCCGCAATGAGTTCCCGTGGGAGCAAACCGATAAAGCCGCCGCACTGCGTGCAGACGCTGGTTTATAAGCCCGCGGTTTAAAGTTCGGTTGTGCCCATTTAAAAGCCATATTTTGTATATGGCTTTTTTATTTGTTTGATCCTGCATGGCCTTCAGAGGTTCACGGTTCGGCTTGTCGATGCCATAGCGCAGCATCGCCTTGACTAGCCGAATCAATCGCAAGCCCTGATGACAGTTCTATCTCGCCGGTTGGTGGCATCGCCATGGCGATTGGGCATAAAACACTTGCTCTTCGCGGCAAGGCTCGTTATAACCATGCAGCGCTATAGCGCGGGCAGCACGTTGTTCTGGAAGCCACCATCGACACGGTGCGCGGTATAACAAACGCTTACTCGCATATGGTATGACAGCCCTAGATGATGACATCGTCTAGGCCGTCGTCATACGTCGAACTCACAATACAATATGAATAACATGTTGATAGCATATTTCAGCTATCACTAACGGCTTGCTTGATACAGCGAGAATTTTTGTTTAACTAGGGAGTTTTTATGTCATCCGCACCGCCAACCACCGCTGCGCAAGGCTGGCTCAGCCGCAGCCTTAACGCCATCGAGCGCATTGGGAACAAATTACCCGATCCGGCCATTTTGTTTGCCATGTTGATGGTGATTGTCATGATCATCTCTGCGATGTTGTCGCAAGTCAGCTTTAGCGAAATTGATCCAAGAACCGGTCAAGCTATTCAAATTGTTAACTTACTCGATGGTGCAGCGCTCACCAATTTTATGGCCAAACTGGTCCATACCTTTGTTAATTTTGCGCCACTCGGCGTAGTATTGGTAGCGATGCTAGGTTTGGGTCTTGCCGAACATACCGGTTTTATCAATGCGGCCTTACGTTCATTATTATCCGTAACGCCGAGACAGTTATTAACCCCAGCCCTCATTGGCGTCGGCATTTTAAGTCATGTCGCCGTTGATGCGGGATATGTACTGGTGATCCCGCTGGGAGGCATTATTTTCTACGCCGCCGGTCGTCACCCACTGGCGGGTATTGCCGCCGCTTTTGCTGGGGTATCAGGCGGCTTTTCCGCCACGTTCTTTATTCCATCAAGCTTAGATCCAATGTTGGCAGGTTTAACCCAAACTGCAGCGCGGTTATCCGCCGATCCTGCCGCCGCTAATTTAGTCATCAACCCGCTAAATAACTACTACTTCACCACAGCCTCTGCGTTTGTCATTATTTTGGTAGGTTGGTTCTTAACCGATAAAGTCATTGAGCCGCGTTTAAAACAAACCCAAGTGGATGGTGATCCGGCGGAACTGCCGAATATGCAAGATTTAACGGCGCAAGAGCGTAAAGGTTTACGTTTTGCCGCGTTAAGTATGCTGGTTGCAGCTATTGCCCTTTATTTCAGTGCCAGTTACACCGGCTCGCCATGGCGCGGAACAAACGGCCAGCTAACCGAAGCGACAGCACCTCTCATGCAGTCGATTGTGAGCCTGATCATGCTATTTTTTATGATCCCAGGCATTGTATATGGCTACGTCGCAGGCACCGTCAAATCGAGTAAAGATATTGTGGCGGGCATGAGCAAGGCCATGAGTGGCATGGGTTACTACCTGGTGATGGCATTTTTCTGTGCGCAATTTATTTTTGTGTTTGGTCAATCCAATATGGGCGCGTTGCTTGCCATTAAAGGTGCGAATGCCTTGAAAGAAATGGCGCTGCCGCTGGGTGTTACCTTGGTCGGTATTATTTACCTTACCGCCATGGTGAACTTATTGGTGGGTTCTGCGTCGGCAAAGTGGGCGCTGATTGGTTCGGTGATGGTCCCCATGCTGATGCAGCTGGGTATTTCGCCGGATTTAACACAAGCTGCATACCGCGTTGGTGACTCATCAACCAATATCATTACACCATTGATGCCTTATTTCCCGCTCATCGTGGTGTTCTGCCAAAAGTATGTGAAGTCTACAGGGATTGGTACCTTAATCGCGTTGATGCTGCCGTTCTCTGTCACCTTACTGGTGGTGTGGACCGCATTTTTATTAGGGTATTGGGCGTTGGATATTCCACTGGGGATCGGTAGTTTTTATCAGTTTCCTGCCATAGCGCCTTAATCCATCTGCAACATGCTAATGTTGGCCACGTTTCTGTCGCGCCTTTGCCACCTAATGTAATGATCAAAAGGTGATGAAAAAAGGTGATAAAAAATAGAAACGTGGCCATGTTTGTAGGTGTTCTGCGAACTAAAAGCTAAGTTGTTCGCCGGTTCAGTTGGCATAGGCAGGATTTTCCCACGCCACAGTGCTACCATAACCGCCATTTATGCAGTGATGGTGAAAACAACAGATGCGTATTCCTCGAATTTTCCACAGCTCCCCCCTTTCCATCGGCGATAAGCTACTGCTCGATGACGATGCCGCAAATCATGTTGGCAGAGTCTTACGCATGACGGCGGGCGAATCGTTATGTTTATTTAATGGTGACGGTTCACTCTACCCAGCCAGCATCACAGCGGTCGGCAAAAAAAGTGTGGAAGTCTGTATTAACAACAAACAAGACAATCCAGTGGAATCACCGCTGCGTATTCACCTTGGGCAAGGTATATCACGCGGAGATCGGATGGATTTTGTCATCCAAAAAGCGGTTGAACTTGGTGTGAGCGCCATCACGCCACTCTTTACTGAACGCTGCGGGGTAAAACTTGATGCTGAGCGTCTACAAAAGCGCACCGAACAGTGGCAAAAAATCGCTATCAGCGCTTGTGAGCAAAGCGGTCGCAGTGTAGTTCCGGTGATACATACCGCACTACCGCTCGAAAAATGGCTAGCTCAAGTTGATAATTGTTTAAAATTGACCTTGGATCCGTGGACCGACGCCACCATTAAAAGCCAAGATCCTAAAGGTGCTGTGCGCTTGGTTATAGGCCCTGAAGGAGGGTTTACCGATGCGGAAGTTAGCCTTACCCAACAAGCTGGCTTTTTACCTGTACGGTTAGGGCCTCGTGTACTTCGCACAGAAACTGCCGCCTTGACGGCAATTAGTGCCTTGCAATTGCAATGGGGCGATTTGGCTTAATGTGGCATGAGGTTTTGTGCTGGTTTTGTGCAGGCGCCATGTTATAACAGATGCGCCATTGGCAATGACCGGCAGCAAACCAGTATGAGCTGACGTTGAACCAAAACGCTATGAAGCCGAGCTCAGCATAGCCACCGCCAAAACACATACGCCGCAGTGGAACATCCCTGCAACAAGCATTCTGCCAATCGGAGATACGCATGTATAAATTGGGCATAGTGATGGACCCTATCGCGGGCATCAATATCAAAAAAGATTCAAGTTTTGCCATGCTATTGCAAGCACAAGCGCGTGGCTATCAGCTGTATTATATGGAAATGGCTGATTTGTATCTGCTTGAAGGTGAAGCGCGCGCCAGCTGTAAGCGACTGAAAGTTGAGCAAAATAACCAACAATGGTTTGAATTTGAAGGCCAGCAAGATATAGCGCTGGCCGAACTTGACGTCATTTTGATGCGTAAAGATCCGCCATTTGATACCGAATACATTTATGCAACTTACATTCTTGAACGCGCCGAAGATGCTGGTTGTTTGATTGTCAACAAACCACAAAGCCTGCGTGATGCCAATGAAAAACTCTATACCAGCTGGTTTGCCGAGCACACCCCGACCACCCTGGTCAGTCGTGATGCCGCCCGGCTCAAGGCGTTTTATCAAAGCCATGGTGATGTTATTTTAAAACCGCTCGATGGCATGGGCGGCGCTTCGATTTTCCGTCTGACGCCACAAGATGCCAACGTCAGTGTGATCATCGAAACCCTCACGCAACATGGCTGCCGTTACGCAATGGCGCAGCGCTACATTCCTGCCATTGTTGATGGCGATAAACGGGTGTTAGTGATTGATGGCGAACCTGTACCCTATTGCTTAGCTCGCATTCCAGCCTCCGGTGAAACACGCGGTAATCTCGCCGCCGGTGGTCGTGGTGAAGCGCGCCCGCTCAGTGAGGCCGATTGGGCCATTGCCCGCGCCGTCGGCCCCACTCTAAAAGCCAAAGGGTTGATTTTTGTCGGGTTGGATATCATTGGCGATCGGCTCACCGAGATCAATGTCACCAGCCCAACCTGTATTCGTGAAATTGAAGCAGCGTTTCCTATTTCCATTACTGGTTTATTGTTTGACGCAATTGAGCGTCGTTTAGCGTTGTTAAAACGCGACTGATGGTTAGACCATCGACAGATAAAGTGACGGGTTTGAGTGGCGTGCTATGGCTGTGTCAAAACAGGCAGGCACCGCCGTAATTTAGTTTTTAGGCCATGGCTTAAACACCCATAAGCACGAGGTGGCCTGACCGTCAGCTATAGCAAACTATTAAGGAGTGACATGAGTTTTTTTCAGCATCACTTGCTCATCGCAATGCCCGCGCTGGATGATGCGTTTTTCCACCGTAGCATTATTTATCTGTGTGAACACAATGCTGAAGGCGCCATGGGGATTGTGCTTAATCACCCCCTTGAAGTATCGGTGCAAGATCTATTGGCACAATTGGATTTAGTGAGTAGCGATGATGCGCAAACCTCCTCGCAGCTATCGGCGTTAGAACATGCGGTACTGCAAGGTGGCCCGGTTCAAACCGATCGTGGTTTTGTATTGCACCGGCGCATGCAGGGTTTTCGCAGTAGTATGGCCTTTGCCGATGATCTGATGATTACCACCTCACGTGATATTTTAGAAGCCATAGCCCGCGATGAATTTCAGTACAGCTACCGGATCAGTCTGGGGTATGCCGGCTGGAGTGCTGGTCAATTGGAGCAAGAAATCGCCGATAACAGTTGGTTATTGCTGCCGGTGAACACTGATGTGGTCAACCAGATTATTTTTGCCGACAATCACGCCGACCAATGGCAACAAGCCACGGCCAAGTTGGGTATCCAACCTTGGCAATTGAGCGCCCAAGCAGGACATGCATAATGACAGATGTTGCGTTAACCAAACTCACCTCAGCTTCTGGGCCAATATTGGCATTTGATTATGGGCTCAAAAGTATTGGTGTGGCCGTCGGCCAACCACTAACCGGCACCGGTAGTGCGCTCAAAGCGCTAAAGGCCAATGATGGTGTGCCGGATTGGACTCTTATTCAGCAGCTGCTGCAAGAGTGGCAACCGCGCGCCATCGTCGTGGGTTTGCCGTTAAATATGGATGGCACAGAGCAGCCCTTTACCGCCCGTGTGCACAAATTTGTTAATCGCTTGCATGGTCGCTTTGGCCTTAAGGTGGTCACACAGGATGAGCGCCTGACGACCGTCGATGCACGGCGCGAGCTATTTGCGGAAGGCGGCTTTCGTAAATTAAGTAAAGATGCGGTCGATAGTCGTTCGGCGGTATTAATCTTGGAAAGCTGGTTTGAAAATGGCGGCATCGCGCTGCTGGACGTAAAAGCACCCAACCAAGGCAGCACATTGTGATCAACACGGGTTTTTATCGCCATTATAAAGGCAACTTTTACTATGTGATTGCCATAGTGAAACATAGCGAAGAGCGACAAGCATTGCCGCAACGCACAACCATTAGCACGCCTGCGGATACAACGCATCAGCGCGATACCGCCAATCTTGATGAAGCACGCGACTATGTGTTGTATCAGGCGCTGTATGGTGATTATGGCTTATGGGTTCGCCCAGCCACTATGTTTGCCGAACAGCTCCCCTCCCCTGATGATGATCGCGTCCAGATCCCACGCTTTGCGTTTTTGCCAGCCTTGCCGGAGCAACATCCAGTCGATCTAACACGTTTAGTTGCCCTGGGTTCGCTCCACTTGGTTGATAAAATTGGTTGATAAAACGGACAACTAGGCTCGCCACGCTAGTGCAGATTAGCAAACGTTTGAAACTCAGCGCGAACCGCAAGTACGAAAACGTAGGCAAGACAAAACGCTTTTATGCGACCTGAGACTTAAAAATAAAGGCGCTGTATATACAGCGCCTCGCATACCAACCTAAGCACAACCACGACAGACCAATACCTTATGCATCACCCTGTGGCTTTGCGTGATTGGTTTAACTTGCAGCATGCTTTAGAGGGCAAGTTCAATTAACGTGGCTCAGGTTTGGTTAACCCATCGACCGTCACGTTCGCCAGCATGCCCGAACCCTGCGTGTCATTGTTACGCAGCTTAATCATTAAGCGTAAATCGTTCGGTGAATCAGCATGATGCAGTGCATCGGCGTAGCTGATTTGATTACGTTGGTACAAATCCATCAGTGCCTGATCAAAGGTTTGCATGCCCAGCTCACGCGATTTGCCCATAACCGCCTTCACCTCATCCACTTCGCCACGCTTGATAAGATCGGCGACCAATGGCGAGTTTAATAGAACTTCGATCGCCGCCACTCGGCGATTGCCATCGACGGTTGGGATCAGTTGCTGTGCCACAATAGCGCGCAGGTTCAACGCCAGATCAAACAATAATTTGCCATGCTTCTCTTTGGGCACTAAGTGCATGATCCGATCGATGGCTTGGTTGGCGTTGTTGGCGTGCAAGGTGGCAATACACAAATGCCCTGTTTCGGCGAAAGATAACGCAAATTCCATCGTCTCTTGGCTACGGATCTCACCAATCAAAATTACGTCCGGTGCTTGGCGCAGTGAACTCTTCAAGGCAGCGTCAAATGATTCGGTATCAATGCCGACTTCACGTTGGGTTACTAGGCATTTTTGATGATCGTGCACAAATTCGATCGGATCCTCGATGGTGAGGATATGCCCGCGCGAATTCCGGTTACGATAGCCCAGCAGCGCCGCCAGCGAGGTTGATTTACCCGCACCGGTACCACCGACAAAGAGCACCAAGCCACGTTTTGACATAATGATGTCTTTGAGCACCGGCGGCAAACCTAGATCATCGGCATTAGGGATCACAGTCACTATACGCCGCACCACCATCCCAGCTTGATCGCGTTGGAAAAATGCCGACACCCGGAAACGACCGGCATCATTGGCAATGGCAAAGTTACACTCTTTATCGCGTAAAAACTGCTGTTGCTGTTTATCATTCATCGCGGCCAACACCAACGCCAGCGAATCATCCGCCGTTAGATTCCGATCATCGATGGGTTGCAATTCGCCATTAATTTTAGCGGCGACCGGCATACCAGCAGTTACAAACAAATCTGATGCTTTGTGATGCACCATTTTGTGCAATAAATCAACAAGTTCCATCATCAATCCTTAGATCCGACCCATAGCGCCAAAGGTCGCTTTATCTTGTGCTTTGGATTGCGCATCGGCTTTGGTGACAATACCGCGGTTAACTAAATTCAGTAAACACTGATCCATGGTTTGCATGCCGTGTGCGGCACCGGTTTGGATCACCGAGTACATTTGGGCAATTTTATCTTCACGAATTAAGTTTCGGATCGCAGGTAAACCCACCATGATTTCATGCGCCGCCACTCGACCACCACCAATTTTTTTCAGCAGGGTCTGAGATACCACCGCCCGCAGTGACTCCGATAACATCGAGCGCACCATGGCTTTTTCTTCGGCAGGGAACACGTCGATGATACGGTCAATCGTTTTTGGGGCTGAGGTGGTGTGCAAAGTACCAAACACCAAGTGACCGGTCTCTGCCGCCGTCATGGCTAAACGAATAGTTTCTAAGTCCCGCAATTCACCCACCAGAATCACATCCGGGTCTTCCCGCAGTGCCGAGCGCAGTGCATTGCTAAAACTGTGAGTATCACGATGCACTTCCCGTTGGTTGATAAGGCTGAGCTTGTTGTTGTGCACGAATTCAATGGGATCTTCAATGGTGAGAATATGGTCATGCCGATTGGCGTTAATGTAATCCACCATGGCAGCTAAGGTGGTACTTTTACCCGAACCAGTCGGCCCTGTGACCAACACTAAACCACGTGGATTCTCGGCAATGGTACGAAACACATCCGGACATCCCAAGTCTTCTAAACTCAACACTTCACTGGGGATGGTACGAAACACAGCACCGGCACCGCGGTTTTGCACAAAGGCGTTAACCCGGAAACGCGCAAGGCCTGGCACTTCAAACGAAAAATCCGACTCTAAACGTTCTTCGTATTCTTTACGCTGTTTATCGTTCATAATGTCGTACACCAACGCATGTACGTCTTTATGCGACAGTGGCGGTATATTTAACCGACGAACATCGCCGTCAACCCGAATCATCGGTGGAACACCGGCAGATAAATGCAAATCCGATGCTTTGTGTTGTACACTAAAGGCTAATAACTCTGTGATATCCATGACAAATATGACTCCTGTTTGTCAAAAAAACGGCACAAAAACCTACAGGTTTTCGACGTATGTCTAACAACATAGCAGATCGGCTGTCTTCAGCCTACCATCAGCTGCAGGAATTTATGCAGCAACAGCAAATAAACCGCTCTGTATGCTTGATTGCGGTCAGTAAAACCAAACCTTTGGCCGCCATTGAAGCCGCCTATCTGGCTGGACAGCGCAATTTTGGTGAAAATTATGTGCAAGAATTACAGCTAAAGGCCACATCTGCCAGCCATCTGCCGCAGATCCGCTGGCATTTTATCGGACCAATCCAGTCGAATAAAACCCGTGATATTGCCCTGTATGCCAGCGAGGTACATAGCGTTGAACGCGCAAAAATCGCCCAGCGCTTGTCGGATGCCAGGCCTGCACATTTACCGCCGCTCGGTGTCTATATTCAGGTCAATATCAGCGCTGAACCAACCAAAGCCGGTTGTTTGCCTGATGAGGTGATGCCATTGGCCCAATTCATTAGCCAATTACCGCGCCTAGAATTGCGTGGATTGATGGCAATTCCAACACCTGCACGCGATGGCGACAATAGCGCTAGTTTTGCGGCTATGGCCGCGTTATCATCGACGCTTCAACAGCAATTTCCAGCGGCCACCGCCCTGTCCATGGGCATGTCGGATGACTGGCAAACTGCACTTTGCCATGGTGCGACGGCAATTCGGCTCGGTACCGCCATTTTTGGGACTAGGGATACACAACAACATGAATGATAATACCGTCGCTTTTATCGGCGCTGGCAATATGGCCAGCTGCATCATCCGCGGCATGGTAAAAAACGGCTACCCAGCTCAGCACATTATTGCGAGTAACCCAAGCCCTGAAAAACTGCAAATCTTAGCCCAAGACTGTGGCATTCAAACCACGCAGGATAATAAAATCGCGCTGCAACAAGCGGATGTGATTGTGTTAGCGGTCAAACCGCAGCTGATGGCTCAGGTTTGCCAGCAAATCAAACGAGAGGCACCGGAGAGCTGTGAAAAGCTGTTTGTCACCGTGGCCGCTGGCTTACCGGTGGCGTGGTATCAAGCGCAGCTTGGCAATATTCGATTAATTCGCAGCATGCCCAACACCCCTGCCGCCATTGGTCTGGGGGTGACGGGCCTGTTTGCCAGCGGTTGTTCCAACTACGAACGAGCCTTTGTTGATGGTATCTTTGCCGGCACCGGCCAGACGGTATGGCTGGAGCAAGAGGCGCAGATCGATCACATTATTGCCACCACAGGTAGCGCTCCGGCCTACTTTTTTTACTTTATGCAAGCGATGCAACAGGTGGCGATGGAACTTGGTTTTGATGAGCAACAAGCGCGTGCCATGGTCTGCCAAACGGCGTTGGGCGCGGCCAGTATGGCCCAGCAAACGGATAGCAGTTTTGAAGCGTTGCGGCTGCAAGTAACCAGCAAAGGCGGCACCACCCATGAAGCCATTGAACGCTTTCGTCAGCACAATTTAGAAAAAATAGTCCATGATGCCATGCATGCCGCCATTGCGCGTGCGCAGGATATGGCAAAACAGTTATAACGACGACCATTTGGTCGCTATCGCGCTATCAAGGATTTTTTATGACCCAAGCCATGCAGTTTTTAATCGATACCTTGTTTAATTTGGTGCTAATGGTGGTGTTATTGCGCCTTTGGTTGCAGTGGAGCCGCGCCGATTTTTACAACCCGTTAAGTCAAAGTATTGTTCGTCTGACCAACCCACTGCTGATCCCGCTGCGCCGATTAATCCCAAGTATCGGCCCTGTTGATACCGCCGGTGTGGTATTGGCACTCTTGATTGTGGTGCTGAAGTTGGTCCTGATCCAACTGTTGGTCTTAGGAACCATCGATGCCGGCCTAACACTACGGGCTACCTTTAGCACCTTACTGCGTGAGAGCTTAAATTTAGTGTTTTGGGTGTTGATTATTCGCGCCATTCTCAGCTGGTTTAGCCAAGGTAATAATCCGGTTGAAGGGGTATTGGGTCAATTAACCGAACCTATGCTACGCCCTATTCGCCGAGTTATCCCGCAAGTGGGCGGGCTAGATTTATCAATCTTAGTGCTGGTGATTGCGCTGCAGTTTGTGCAAATTCTATTGCAGCAGTGGTTGGCGAGCTAATTCGTTTCGCCATGTCTAAGCGCCGAACGTCACCAGCGCCTGAACCATCATTCCTTGCGCCTACCGTCGGTCAGCACCATGCATGGCGAATGGAGCCGCAGCTGATTGCGCCGCCGAGTAAAGGACAAGCTGCTAAAACACAGCAACAACTGTTTATAGTGCTGCATATACAGCCTGGCGCCAGTCACGATCAATGGCAAGGCTGGTATGGTGACGCCCTGAAACTGGCGATTAAGGCGCCGCCAGTGGATGGCAAAGCCAATCATTATTTAATCGCGTTTTTGGCAACTGAGTTTGGCGTACGAAAGTCCGATATTGAATTGCGCCGTGGTGAGCTTAACCGGCATAAGCAATTGGTCATACAGCAGCCAACACGGCTGCCAGCGGCATTAGCGGCCTTGGGATTGCAACTGTAGTTCGGCTCAGCAGCCACTGTATTTGCCATCACAGATAAAATATCCATACTTGGCAATCCGAAAGATGTTTGCGGCGTTATAAAGCGATGATACGGTTAAATTTTATGTTGGCATTGCAAGCTTCGCCAACCGTCAATGATGGAGTAGATTCATGAACCAGCCCTTACATGTTCGTTTTATGCAGCACCTACAGCACAATGCCAGCGGTATTCCCCCCCTTCTGAGTGTCAACCCTGTGCGATCGCTCAGCCAGATGGTACTGATGGCATGGTTGCTGCTGACCAGTTTGCTACTGAGCCCATCGCTGCGTGCAGAACAAAAAGTACAGCTTGGTGATTGGGATGTGCATTATATTGCCATGTCAAGCATGCTGATTGAGCCCGCGATTGCCAGGCAATACGGCTTAAAACGCGCCAATGATATGGGCCTGCTAAATATTTCGGTGCTCGCAAGTGCTACTCAACAAGCGCAACAAGTTGAACTGAGCGGCGTGGCCATTAATTTAATGCAGCAGCGTGTACCACTGCAATTTACCATGGTGAAAGATGGCCCAGCGATTTACTATCTTGCCCAGCTGCAGCACCGTCCAGAAGAGCACTATCGGCTCGAAATTACCATCAAAGGCAACAACAGTAGCCAACTGCTGAAATTTGCACATACCTTTTATGGTGAATAGTCGTTATACCTTGGTTGGCGATGTGGTGGCTGAAACTACGCCACCACCGCTTACCGTGTTTCAGCGGTGCACAAGTCGTAAGTGGTGAAGCCCTAACGTGGTAGCACCATATTCTGTTAAACCTGACAACCCTTAGGGATCTGTATGCCACGCTTACCGAGCCAAATCGTTTTAGCCACCAGTAACAAAGGTAAAGTCGCTGAACTTTCTGCCATGTTGGCGCCTTTTGGCACAGATATTCTGCCGCAAAGCCATTTTAGCGTCACCGATGCCGATGAGACTGGCCTGACCTTCATTGAAAACGCCATCATCAAAGCGCGTCATGCCGCCGCGGCCACCGGTTTACCCGCGATTGCGGATGATTCAGGCTTAGCGGTAGACGCCTTACTAGGTGCACCAGGAATTTATTCCGCCCGCTTTGCCGGCAGCAATGCCAGCGATCAGCAAAATATCGAACTGCTGCTGGAAAAAATGCGCCATGTGCCAGAATCACAGCGCAGCGCACAATTTCACTGCGTGTTGGTGTACATGCGCCATGCCAAAGATCCAACGCCACTGATTAGCCATGGGATCTGGCATGGTCAGATTGCGCTTGGCGCCAGTGGCGATGGCGGTTTTGGCTATGATCCTATTTTTATACCACAGGGCATGACCTGTAGCGCCGCCAGCCTAGCCAAACTAGAAAAAGCCGCGATCAGTCATCGCGGTCAAGCATTGGCGCAGCTGATGCAGCAATTACGCCCAGCCGGAGCCTCGCCGTCGTGTTAGTTTTACCCCCATTAGCGCTCTATGTTCACATCCCATGGTGCGTACAAAAATGCCCTTATTGTGATTTTAACTCGCATGCCATCAAACAAGGCATCCCAGAAACAGCGTACGTCCAGCATTTACTCGATGATTTGGATGCCGATATGGCCTATGTGCAAGGTCGGCCTTTGCACAGTATTTTTATTGGCGGCGGCACGCCCAGTGTCTTTAGCGCCGAGGCTATCCAGCAATTAATGGCTGGGATAAAGCAGCGCTTTGCCAGCAGCTTTGCCGCAAGTCCGATTGAAGTGACGATGGAAGCCAACCCGGGCACCTTTGAAGCCGAACGTTTCGCCGCTTATGTGGATGCCGGTATTACCCGATTCTCCATTGGCGTGCAAAGCTTTCAAAGCACCCAGCTCACGGCACTTGGCCGCATCCACAATGGCGATGAAGCCATTCATGCCGCTACCTTGGCCCAACAGCTGATGTTGCAGTCGCACACCGCACAGGCGAGCATGCCTCAGTGTGGTACAAAAGGTAGCACCTTCGCGGAAACACGCCTGCCATCAGGCCTACAAAGCTTTAACTTAGATCTAATGCACGGCCTGCCCCAACAGCGGTTGACCGAGGCATTGGCAGACTTGCAGCAAGCGATTGATCTGGCGCCGCCACATCTTTCTTGGTATCAGTTAACCATAGAACCCAACACGCCCTTTGCATCAAAACCGCCCGTGCTGCCCGAAGACGATACGCTGTGGGATATCCAACAAGCCGGGCATGAATTGTTGATCGCGCAAGGATATCAACACTACGAGACCTCGGCGTACGCCAAAGCGGGTTATCAATGCCAACATAATCTGAATTATTGGCGCTTTGGCGATTACTTGGGGATTGGCTGTGGCGCACATGGCAAGATCACCTTGCCAGCGGAACAACGGATTATCCGAACCGTCAAAGTCAAACATCCTAAAGGCTATATGGACCTCACGCGCCCCTACCTTGATAGCGTGCAGCATATTGATGCCGACGATTTGCCGTTTGAATTTTTTATGAATCGATTCCGGCTATTGGAACCTTGCGCCAAGGCCGAATTTAGCGACTACACCGGTTTACCCTTGTCGAGCATTACTTCGGCCATAAACCAGGCAGTGGCTACCGGTTTGCTGCATGAAACCGAAGCACATTGGCAACTGACGGCAAATGGGGTACGGTATCTCAATGATGTACTGTCGCTGTTTTTACCGGAGTGAAGATTGACCTTGTGAGCAGGCGCTTGCGTCAGCAAGCCCACGATGCACAGAGCTACCGAATAAATGACGGCGCTGTATCGCCGATGCGTAAATTGCCAAACAACCCACATAATAATGAAGGACTGCGCTTATGCTGTTAAAATCATCAATCGCCATCGCCATTAGCTTGGCATTCGTGGTTGGCTGTTCGGATGCGCCAACCAACACCACCGCAACCACTACTGCAAAGCCTGCAGAAACGTCAACCGTCACGCCAAACCAGGATGCAAATGCACAGGCCAATGCTTTTTTTGAGCAGGTCTATCAAGCCCAATTGCAACTCAGCCCACAAAGCATGACTGGTCTTGGTATAAAAACTGATTACGACAAATGGGATGCCTTCACCGATGCGGCGGCGGATCAAAGTTTGGCGCTGAGTAAGCAACACTTAGCCACATTGAACACGATGGATGTGAGCAAACTTGATGCCGATACCGCCCTTAGCTACCGTTTATTAAAACAGGATTTAGAGCACGACATCGCCGACGATAAGTGGCGACTATACAACTACCCGATCAACCAAATGTATGGCTATCACACCATGGTGCCCAGTTTGTTGATCAACCAGCACCGCATCGACAACGAAAGCGATGCCAAAGCCTATATCGCAAGGTTAAATGGTGTGCCTACCCTGTTTAAACAACTGCAGGAGCAGCTTGATAAACGTGCAGCACTTGGCATTATGCCGCCCAAATTCGTCTATCCACATGCCATCAGTGCCAGCGAGAATATTTTACGCGGCGCGCCTTTTCAAAGCGGTGCCGACAGCACACTTCTGGCTGACTTCCGCGCTAAAGTCAATGCATTAACCTTAGATGACGCCACCAAAGCGATGCTGCTTAAAGAAGCCGAAGTAGCCTTACTCAGTAGCGTACAGCCCGCTTACCAGGGCCTTATCGCTTATTTAACCAAGCAGCAGCAACAAGCGGGCACCGATGATGGCGTGTGGCGTTTTAAAGAGGGTGAAGCTTTTTATAACAATGCTTTAGCTCGTACCACGACGACAGACTTTACTGCCGAGCAAATCCATCAGTTGGGCTTAAACGAAGTGGCGCGTATTCATGGTGACATGAAAGCGATTATGCAAAAAGTTGGCTTTAAAGGCAGTTTGGCCGAATTTTTTGTGTTTATGCGCGAGGATGCGCAGTTTTATTATCCAGATACCGCCGAAGGTCGCCAAGCGTATATGAGCGAGGCCACTCGCGTGATTGACGATATGAAAGCACGGCTGGATAGCCTATTTATCGTCAAGCCCAAAGCCGATTTAGTGGTAAAAGCCGTCGAGCCATTTCGTGAGCAATCGGCCGGTAAAGCCTTTTATGAACCACCATCGATGGACGGTTCTCGGCCTGGCATTTACTACGCCAATTTGTATAACATGAAAAATATGCCGAAATATCAACTCGAAGCCTTGGCATATCACGAGGGGATCCCTGGTCATCATATGCAAATTGCTATTTCGCAAGAGCTGGAAAATATTCCAAAGTTTCGTAAATTTGGTTTTTACACCGCCTACGTCGAAGGTTGGGGATTGTATTCCGAATTACTGCCTAAGGAGTTAGGGCTCTATCAAGATCCCTATGCCGATTTTGGCCGCTTGGCGATGGAATTATGGCGTGCTTGTCGCTTAGTGGTGGATACGGGTCTGCATGCCAAAAAATGGACGCGCGAACAGGCCATTCAGTATTTGGTTGATAATACGCCAAATGCCGCGACGGAAGCCACGGGTGCTATAGAGCGTTATATTGTGATGCCATCTCAAGCCACGGCATATACGGTGGGTATGATCAAAATTTTGGAATTGCGGCAAAAGGCCAAAACGGCATTGGGCGAGCAATTTGATATCCGTGAATTCCATGATGTTGTGCTGAAAAATGGCGCTGTACCACTGGACGTGTTAAGTGAGCTGGTCGATGGCTATATTGCCAGTAAATCAGCCCAAGGCACGGCCAGCAAAGCGCCGGCTTTATAACACAGGTTTGAACCAAAGCCTAGCGCTTGGTCTGCCGCAACGCCAGATACCTCAGCAACGGTCATGCGCGCCACATCGGCGTGTCATGACCGGTTCATCGCGCTCTCATGGGTTATAAGCTATCTGGCGAGTGTTTTGCTGGTAACCTGCCGTGTTGCCAGGATTTGCTGTTGTCATGGACTACCGCTTGCGTTTACAGCCCTTGGTTTTCGTAAACGTATCAAACCGTAGGAACCATATCGCAACACCACAAATCCAAGGTCGATGATAGACGCTGACATCATAAATATTAGAAACTTAAATGATATTAAACCCATAAACTCAGGCCATCAGTTCATAAGTCTCTGTTTATGTTTATGTTTCACGTAGGGAAATGTCGCCGTTGATGAGTAAAAAGGAATTTTGTGTCCCACTGCCATGTTTGGGCCCCGCCGTCCCGCCAAGGGCCATGCAGACCGCGGATAAACCTACCACCCAGCGTGATGCACAACATCCGTATCAAGCTGCCGATATCGTCTGGCAGTGGCGGTTACAAGCCGTATCGCAGGCTACGGACAGCTACGCGAACAACGGTACCGACCATAACACTCGCTTAGCTTTACCTCAACCACAGGCACCGAATTGGCCATGGGTAGGTCATCGACCATGGATGCAGCAGATTGCCTTGCAATTTCCGCAGCATATGGCATTGGAGCTGCAATTTTTCGCCAATGGTATGTGGCAAGGGAGCGCGTTTTTGCGGGCAAGCTTGGATGGTCGTGAGTGGCATAGTTTAACCTCGCCCTACAGCCCAAGTTATCAATGGCTGGCGCAGTTAGCACCCGCACAGCGACAACAGCTATTGTACGATGCACTGAGTGATCTGGTGCCTGGGTGGCGAACTTGTCAGCTGGCACCACTGGCGGTCGACAGACACACCGCATTCAACACCGATGCAATGACCGATGTGTGGTTAGACGATCATGGGTCGCATGGATATCACGCTGCACAGCGATGGCAACATCAGTATCTGGCAAGCCACAATTGGACGGCGGGCCTAGTGTGTAAAGCTGATGCTTTGGCAGATTATTGGCAAAAGCGCAGTTCGTTACTTAAAAACACCATACAACGGCGGCAAAAAAAATTGCGGGCCGCCGGCGCGACCTGGCACATTTATCGTCAGATAGACCAAAGCCTTCGCGACGCGTACTGGCACGTGTATCAGCACAGCTGGAAATCGGCTGAAGGCTGCCCAGAATTTATAAACTGGCTGCTTGATTATGCCAGTACTGAGGGAAGTTTACGGCTGGGGGTACTGCGGATGGGCGACCAAGCCATTGCCTGCCAACTGTGGCTGGTGCAGGCGCAACATGCTGCCATTTATAAATTAGCGCAAGATAAGCGCTATGACCCATGGTCACCAGGCACAGTGCTCACCGCGGCGATGATCGATGCCGCCTTGCAGCATGATCAGGTGGTGCATATTGACTTTCTCACCGGCAATGATCGATATAAAGCACAGTGGATGGATGCCGTACAACCGCAGCATGGCTTGGTGTTATACCACCATCGCTACTGGCAAAGTCGGCTAGGCTGGTATTGGCAATGGACGAAAAACCTACTCAAACGGCGGCAGCGAGATTCGGTGGCAACTACCGATCCGGCATAAGCGGTCAATCGTGGTAAAAGGATAATGATGCTCGAAATTCATTTGTACGATCCCGAGTCGGATGCGTGGCATTCCGTCGACTTTACGCATATCAAATTGCCATTGCATGGTGATCAAAAAATATGGCTTGATCTAACGCATGCCGATGCGGCGCAGCAACAGGCGGTGCTGCATGCATTTCATATTCATCCGGTGATCCGCGAGGATTTTTTACGCCAACGTCATCCGCCCAAACTTGAAACCAGCAACGATTTTACCTTGCTGATTATGCGCGCTTTTGCCGCCGATGATTTTCAAAGCTACCCTGGTCATGCCCAGCTTAACCTGCTGTTTTCATCCAATGTATTGATATATAAATGTAATATCCCAAGCGCCATGCAAAAGTCGCAGTTTCCACGCTTTAGTGTTGAAGCTCCACAGAGCCCGGTACGCGATTGGGTAAAACACTACATCCATGCGGTATCCAGCAGTTATTTAGAAAAGTTGATCCGATTTGAAGAGGTATTGGGTGAACTTGAAGATGACATGCTCAGCCGCGGTAATGATCAAAAGCTAGCGCAAGCCATGCGATATCGCTCCGTGTTACGTAAAATCGACCGAAATTTGGCGTACCAAAAAGAAATGTTTGACGATATCTGGTTAAACGATGATCACAGTTTGCGGCAGCTACAACTGCAAACCGTGGAACTGCGTGATTTTTATGAAAAATTTGAACGTTTGCACAGTATGACGCAAATGTATTACGACCAATTGGGGGACCTGGTAAACAGCTATATGTCGACCACATCCTATCAAATCAGTGAGCGCATGAAACTATTAACCATGGTCAGTTCGGTGTTTATCCCTTTGACCTTTATCGTTGGCGTGTATGGTATGAATTTCGAGGTGATGCCAGAATTGCAACATCCGTATGGTTACTTTTACACCTTAGGATTTATGTTGCTGTTGGCGCTGGTGATGATGCTTGGCTTTAAATTGAAACGTTGGTGGTAATTTCAGCATTTAGCAGCGGCGAACCAGAAAAATCCTATTGAATCGACTATAAAAATACTAGGTTGCTGCGGTATTATCTATTTGTTATTTGCGGCATACCGACAGCTTCGTCAATGCCAGTATTGGGATGGCGCCATGGCCGAAAATCAACTGCTCGATATTGAAGAAATTGTTCGCGAAAGCTTTGACCACGAAGAGGTCGAACAGCTGGGCGAACGGTTAAGTCAATTAGAACCAGAAGAAATTGCTGTCGCTTTAGAAGCAATGCCACGTGAGCAGCGCTTGCTGATTTGGTTACAACTACCATCAAGTGTTCAAATTGCCGCCCTGACCTACATGCGGGAAGATGCCCGCGAAAATATTTTTAAACAGCTAAGTAACGATGATCTCTGTCGTCTGGTTGAACAGATGGATGTGGACGATCTGATCGAATTGCTGGATGAGTTACCCGCCGCTATCTACCAAGACGCCTGTTCTAAACTGGATGCCAATGAAAAACGCTGGTTAGCGACCGCCCTCGGTTATACCGATGATCAATGTGGCCGTTATGCCGATCACGATGTGGTGATGATCAGTAAAAACGCCAAAGTGCGCGATGCTATTCGACTGTTCCGTAAAATCCATGAAGATGCCGAGTACCAAGATGCCCTCATGGTGGTGGACCGAACCGGCCGTTACAGTGGTTTATTGGTCGGCACACAGCTACTCGGACAACCCATCCATTTGCCTATCGTCGAATTTATCGACGATGAAGCGCCTGTGGTGCAAGGTGATATGGATTTAGATCAAGGTTCGGATCTGGTATCGCGTTCGGGCTATAGCGCTCTGGCGGTGGTAGATGACGAAGGAAAACTACTGGGCCGGCTATCGATCGGTGAAGCGCTTGAAAACGTGCGACGTACTCTGGAAGGCCAGTTCATGCACACGGCAGGTTTGGATGAAACCGAGGACTTATTTGCGCCGGTGTGGGATAGCGCCAAGCGACGGGCGATATGGTTAGGCATTAACCTGCTCACGGCGTTTTTAGCGGCGTGGACTATTGGTTTATTTGAAGCCACCTTGCAGCAGCAAGTCGCACTCGCGGTATTAATGCCTATCGTCGCCAGTATGGGTGGTATTGCCGGTAGCCAAACCTTAACCTTGATGATCCGAGGGCTTGCCTTAGGGCAAATCACACCACAAACCTACTGGACCTTATTACGTAAAGAATTAGGCGTTGGTTTATTAAATGGCTTGTTGTGGGCCCTGGTCATTGCCGTGGTCACCTTCGCGTGGTTTAACGATTGGATTATTGGCGCCGTGATCAGCATGGCGATTATCATTAATATTTTGGTGGCGGCCTTGTCCGGTGTGGTGATCCCGGTGTGGCTAGAAAAAGCCAAAATCGACCCAGCGCTATCGGGGTCCGTGATTTTAACCACGGTGACCGATGTGGTGGGCTTTTTTGTTTTCTTAGGCCTTGGGTCCTTGTTGTTAATTCCCTAAACTAACAGCCACGGTGTTTTGCCAATCGATGACATGTCGCCATGCTCAGTTGCAAAACACATAGGTCAGAGCAGTGGCTTGGCAACGGCGTGTTGCGTGGTGTTCATGAACATCATACATGCCACGTTGAAACCGCTTGACCATGTTAGCCTTACTAGACGCCATGTTGGCGACCCAACGAACCCCATGGATCGTTGATTGAAAAAGAGTGTTGGAGCCCCATGAAAATAGCAATCTTATCGCGCAACAGCGAATTGTACTCCACACGGCGCTTGGTCGAGGTGGCGGAACAACGTGGCCATCAGGTGATAGTGGTCGACCCGACACTGTGCTACATGAGTATTCATCATCAGGCATTATCGATTCATTATAAAGGTGAGAGTCTGACCGATATTGATGCGGTGATCCCACGTATTGGCGCCTCCATCACATTTTATGGCTCCGCTGTACTGCGTCAGTTTGAAATGATGGGCGTGTATTGCCTAAATAACGCCGCGGCTATCGGCCGAGCGCGCGATAAACTCAATTCAATGCAACTGTTAGCTCGGGATGGGATCCCACTGCCCATTACCGGGTTTGCTGATAAACCCGATGATATTCCAGATCTTATTCAGATGGTGGGCGGCGCACCTCTGGTGATTAAACTGCTAGAAGGCACCCAAGGTATTGGCGTAGTGTTAGCGGAGACACGGACTGCGGCGGAAAGCGTTATTGAAGCCTTTATGGGACTCAATGCGAATATTTTGGTCCAGCAATATGTCAAAGAAGCCAATGGCGCCGACTTACGTTGTTTTGTGGTTGGTAAAAAAGTGGTTGCCGCCATGAAACGCCAAGCAAAAGCGGGGGAATTTCGTTCCAATTTACATCGTGGCGGCAGCGCAGTAAGCATCAAATTAAGTAAAGCGGAACGTGATACCGCGCTAAAAGCAGCGCGTTGTATGGGGTTAGAGGTCGCAGGTGTCGATATCCTGCGTGCCGAGCATGGGCCTGTGGTGATGGAAGTGAACAGCTCACCGGGACTGGAAGGTATCGAAGGGACCACCGGCGTCGACGTGAGCACTGCGATTATTAGCCATCTTGAAGTGCAATGGGCTCGACAGCAAAAAACGACTGTTATGCCGTTGCGCGGGTAGTCAATAGCCCATCACGGCAGAGTAACCGCAACATTTTTAGCGCAACCTTTACCTAAGTTAGCATAGGCCCCTGATACAACGTAGACTTGGTGTTACACCAAATCCGGACACAGATTTAGCCTAAATTGCGCTTGGTCGTATCACATGCAAGCACCGCTGCACGACATGCTGGGGCTTGATGAGGAGTGTTTCATGACAACATCCAGCTCAAATTCAACCATGCCAACAGGCCAAACAGCCCCCGACTCCGACACCGAGGCTAACTCGCTACTTGCACAAACTGAACCAGCTACACCTGAGATGGCCACTACGATAACTGAGGCGCCCTCGACGACCGAGTTCCCAACGCAACCCCCAACAGAGCAAGCATCCCCCCACCCCCAAAGCACTGCGGAACCGCATCCTGTGGCCAAAACTCGACGAGTTTTACCACCACAACAGGATTTTGCCCTTGGCAATAGCATCATTCCACCGGGAACTCGGATGGTGGTCGATATCCCGTTCGGTAAACTCTACACCCACACCGAACTGAACATCGGTGCCCATGTGATCCATGGCAAAAAAGCCGGCCCCGTGCTTTTGATCACTGCGGCCTTGCATGGCGATGAAATCAACGGCGTCGAAATTTGCCGGCGATTGTTGCGCGAAGACAAACTGAACCAACTGAAGGGCACCTTGATTGTTGTGCCTATTGTGAACACATACGGTTTTGTGCAGCAATCACGTTATCTGCCGGATCGACGTGATTTAAATCGCAGTTTTCCTGGTAGTGAAAAAGGCTCCTTGGGAAGTCGCATGGCCTATCAGTTTATGGAGCGCATCTTAAAAAAATCGACCCATGTTATTGATTTACATACAGGGGCTATTCATCGCAGTAACTTTCCGCAAGTCCGCGCCACCTCAAAAGACAAAGTTTCGCTCAAAATGGCAGAAAGCTTTAACGCGCCCATAATTATCAAAGCGGCTAGCCGCGATGGCACAATGCGCGGTACCGCCAACGCACTTGGCATCCCCATTATTTTGTATGAAGCCGGAGAAGCGCTGCGCTTTGATGAACACTCAATCAAAATTGGCGTCCGCGGTATTTTAAATGTGATGCATAGTCTTGGCATGCTAAACCCAACCAAGCGCGAGCAAAAAACTAAATCGCTGTTCTCGAAAAAAAGCAGTTGGGTGCGCGCCGAGCACGATGGTATTGCGCGATATTATTTGGGATTGGGTCAAACCGTGAGCGAAGGCGATGTACTGGCGCATATTTACTCACCCTACTCCGATTTTGAAGTCACGGTCAAAGCGCCCTTTTCTGGCATTATTATTGGCCGCACTAACTTACCGCTGGTGAATGAAGGCGAAGCGCTGTTTCATATTGCCGAAGTGAGTTCCCTCACCGAGGCCGAAAAAACCATCGATGCCATCAGTGATGAAGTTGATAATTCCATGCCGGTGAGCCTACAAGACGAGTATGGCGTGGTCTAACACGCCAGCATTGTCGAAGTGTCGATGTAAAACGTCGCGCACCCTAACATTGCACGCTGTAGCTGGGATGCTAGGCCTCGGCTGTTTAGGTTTTAGTATGCGGATGGCTGAGGTTTAACATTAATTTTGGTTTCGTGGCGGCACCGCTTGGTAAAGATTTCTCCCATGGTGTGCTTAAACATCGCCCCCTCCCTCGAACGTTGAGGCAAGCCAGAGCCACAGAGCGATGTGGAGTGTGCCATGGCACGGCACGGCACGGCACACACATGATGTTATTTTTCAATCACCACATCATAAGGTAAAAGTTGCGGCACGCGTTGTTGCAGCTGCGTTTCGATGTGATCAAGTTCACGTAACCTTTGGCAGAATAGTACCGATTTACTTTCCATCTCTTCCGCCTTTGCATCCAAATTGCTGTTAATCTTTTCCATTAACGCTTCCACCGCCTGCCAATCCTGCATTTCATGCTGTTCAAAATTATCATCGGTTTGCCGCAGCGCATTACGCAGGGCTTGCCAAACGGCGCCGACGGTATTTTTGGCCAATAAATTCAAATTCTCTTTAAGTTCACCATGTAAAAAAGAATCCATTTCGTTCAGACTTTGCGGAGCGAGATAAAAATGTTCACCACTGCGGACAAACCGCGACATTAACTGATAGGTAGTTTCACGAACTAACGCTTTCCATTCTTGCTGCTGCGCCGGATTGCCGACGCCAACCAACATATTTTCAATAGTGGACAAGCCAACTTCTACCGAATCAACAGCAATACCAACCACTTGCGGTACAAAACGACGCATACCTTGGCTGTACTGCTTTAGCAGTGCGGTGTCCTGCTCTGGCAGTTCTAACCACTGGCCTTGGACAAACAATTGGTTATCGTTATTGATCTGATATTGAGTCCGACCATCGGTTAATATTCGAATTTGCTCAGGTGAAATCAAAATACCATGGCGAAACGCCATGTCACACTCAACCGCAAGACTAGCCACAGGCCATAGGCATGACCACAACAGCACACCGCAGCGCAGTCCGCGCAAGTTTATAAATCGGCGTGCTACCTTGATGTCAGCACTTACTAATTTTGATGCCATGACCATCACACCACATGCATTTCATAGAACTATACCCATGATGGCACTCGCCTTAGCACCAAACATAGCTCTGAACAAATAGAATAATGACTAATTTTACGTCATTCGCGTCCACTTCAGTGTATGCACAGTCGCATACAAATGGCTATTGAGCGGTTTTTGCCAAAGTTTATGCAACTATTGATATACAAACAGTCGCGACGACAACCATGGATGATGCAACTGTACCTCGGGCATAAAGATCATGGCCAAACGTAATCAATGCTAAATAGAACATCAAGCCGAGCTTATGCAGGTTGCAACTGTAGTTTTTGCTCAATAAATTGCACTTTGCTTGCGCCAGTTTGTTGTTTAATCAGGATGGAGTCTTGCAAGAGTCTAATTTCAACACCTGCAAAAAGATTTTTAAATACATGAAGTTGGCATTTACTAGCAATTTCTGCTCGATGGGCTTCAAGTTTTTTAATGTCATCAATCAAGGCCATGGCCGCTCTTTTTTGCAGATCATAGTCGGCGATCAGGCGCTTCATCATCTCTTGCAGTGCGGTGGATGGTTTTTGTAATTTAAGCTGTTCAAGACTTAGCCGGATTTGCTCCATCTCCTGTTTTATGTTGGTTACGCTTTGTCGCAACGAGGTAATTCGTTCGGTCAGTGGGTCCAACTCACGATTAAAGTTCAGATGTACCGAGCTTTCGGATGGCGCACCTAAGGCGCCACACACAAGGCTAGTAGCGACCGACAGAGTGCCGCCAACTATTTTACCCTGTGGTTTATCGCCCGTACCTGCGATGATAGAACCCGCATTGACGTGGCAATGGGTTAATTGTTTATTTACGCTAAGCTGGCCTGTGCATTCAATACGCGCATATTGAGCGATGTTACATTGGACGTTGCCTCTGGCTTTGACAACCGTACTGAGCCATTCGCCATCGACGGGCTGACTTAATTGATGGCCAATAATGGCGCCACCAATTTGGATATCACCGCCAGATTCCACTAATGCACCTTCAAAAGTGCCTTTAATGTAGACATGCCCGCCAGCGAGTACGCGCATACTTTCATGCACATCACCATTAATGACGACAGAACCACGAAATTGAATGTGACCGGTGGATAGATCAACTGTTTTTACGGCAAAAACTTCATCCACACAGATCCCATGTTCAAGCATACGTGGCATACCATCCCGAGCCGCCACCATTAAATCAGGGTCATGCTCGCTCACCGCCGCGCCCTCCCCGAGCTCCCATTCGATTGAGCTACCAGGCGTTGCCGCAGTTACTGTGCCATCCACCGTCATGCCATCGGTACCAAGCGTGGGCGGCACGCGTCGCATCAACGCCTCACCAGCAGCCACCGAGGGGATAACACCAAAATCACGCAAATCGGCCTTACCGTTGTCAAGCACAACTGGCGTACCGTCCCGCTCATCTTTGCCTTGATACAGAGACAAAAATTGGCTATCAACGCCAGGTATCATCGGTCGCCCCATGGCAATCATTTCTCGACAATGACTACCTGGCTCCGCTTTACTGGCCGTAGAAACCAATCGAATAATGGCGTCTTTTTGAAATCCAAATACGATACCCGCATCCTGTGCTGCCTTGACGACATCATTAGCCGACAAATGCGCCCCACCCCAAGCTGAGGTTAGAATGGCAATGGCCGACATTTTATCCACCGCAATCTCAAACACCAGTTCGGCATCGCGTCGAATAGCAATTTGCCGTTTCAAACGATAACCTTCCGGAATAAGCTGTTGCCGTAATTCAAGTTGGATATCGCTGAAGTCTTGCAGAAAGGTTTGCAGATAATCGATTTGTAAAAAGCAGCGGGAAAACGCCGATTGCGTAAATGCCGTTCGCACATCTTGGGCAGTTAACGGCAGTAGCGAAGCGCCCACTTCAATAAAAATGGCGCTATCTTCGCGACTAAACTGCATGGGCAACGCAAGCATTGTTGGTCCCCTCATGAACATGTAAAGATGCCAATCACCAACAGCAAACTAAACATTTCACATATTGTGCATTGCTAGTTTGAACATCTCAAACGGAACAAATACGCACTCAACCAGCAAATATGCAGTTAGATGTAGTTTTCTTGGTGAACACGAATAAACAACTCAGTCCCTACTTTGCTGTAGTCGATTTTGTATTCTTTGTTATTGAGTGCTTGCACAAACAATAAGGTTTTGGTCTCACCAAAAACATCGGCACTGCCAATATCAACCACTTCTAAATATCGCTCTTTGGCTTCCACCCGATTTGCCGGAACTGGATCGGTAAAAATTTTAACGCCAAGCCGAGTGACCAACACCACGGGATATTGGTCATCATTCACGATGACCAGATCGACTTTCTTCTGTTTATGAATAATGGTATTTCGACCACTAACCAAAAAAGCTTTTTCGTAAGAACTCATAGTTTTTACCAAAGTTGACTGTGTTTTTAAGGGATTATGATACAGCACCCGTCAACTGTCTAGGCAAAGGCTAATTTTGATAACGCAGACGATAACGATTTATCTGTTGGCATGCCTCCACCAATGAACAAGGCAAGCTTTGCTGCGGGACAAAAAGATCCGCTGACAAAAACTGTCGTAGATTCAACATCCGAGATACAAACATGCCCTGAACTCCGCGATATTCGACACCTTGATGCTGGCAAGGTCCAATCATCATGAGATAATCACTGGCACAGGCACCGGTTTGGCACGACGCGGCGCTTGCTTGCACCATTAAATGGCGTTGCTCTTTAAGTAACTGGACTTGTAATCGTAGCGGCATCGTAGCCATCAACGGTTGATATTCTCGAATGCGAAACCCTAAATAAGCAAACTCACTGCCATCAGGTAACGACGGCAATAACACAACATCTAAATTTTTCCAATCAATTTGCCAACTGCCACGCCGATGAAAAAACTGCACACCGTCTTGATTTAACTCCAACACGTCCAATGGATCCGACAGCTTGATAAAGCTGACCCAAAACGCCACCA
>JACCDR010776729.1_pt1 | contig 40494 bp, 62 predicted proteins | sample 7446431 | NCBI WGS metagenome assembly JACCDR01 (sample SAMN15323443, study PRJNA562643) | freshwater metagenome | isolation source: river surface water | place: USA:Blue River Watershed | collected 2017-08-17
CAGCGAAACCTGCCAAAGCAGAAAAAGCGGATAAAGCTGATGCCCGCAAAATTACGCTGGTAACAAAAGAAAATCCAAAACGCGAAGGATCCAAAGCGCATGGTGTTTTTGAACTTTACAAAAAAGCAAAAACAGTACAGGATTTCTTGGCCGCTGGTGGTAAAATTGCCGATATTAAATATGACGAAAAAGCTGGTCATATTAAATTAGGTTAAACAGACAGCGATTGGAACGACCGCTTCGTAGTCGTTCTACTTTTCAAAATGTGGAGAAAATCATGAAAATATTTATTCCGACCTATGGTCGTTCTGATAAACAGCATACATTCGATCACCTACCAAAATCAATTCAACAGCGCGTAATTCTTGTTGTTCAACACAGAGAAAAACATCTGTACGAAAAGTATGATAATCTAATCATCCTTCCCCCGTCTATTCAAACAATCTCTCCGACACGCGAATACATTAAAAAGATAATGATAAAAAATACAAACGGGGACAAAAAGTTTGTCATGCTCGATGATGATCTTCGTTTTGATGTTCGCCGTATGGATGACAACGGTAAATTTGTTGTTGCTACGGATAAAGATGTTGAAAAATTATTCAAGCGTATAGAAAAAGAATTAGATAAATTTGCCCATGTTGGGGTATTATCCCGCGAGGGGGGCAACCGTGTTACAACGTCAACAGTTCAATGCTCTCGTATGATGCGTGTTCTTGCGTATAACGCGGATATCTTAGAAAAAGAAAAAATTAAATTCGATCGATTGCCCCTTCAGGAGGATTTCGATGTTACATTACAGTTATTGCGGAAGGGTTATCCAAATCTGGTCCTTTGTGAATGGGTCAACGGTCAGGGTACTTCTGGAGCGAAAGGTGGCTGTTCCCATTTTCGTACAATTGAGCTACATAATGAAAACGCCAGAAGACTTGGAGAATTGCATGCACCTTATGTTAAAATCGTTGAGAAACAAACAAAAGGAGCCTGGGGCGGACAAGCCCGTTTAGATGTTATGGTGTTCTGGAAAAAAGCATTTGAAAGTTCAAAGAAATGAGAACCGAAGAATTATTTGCGTTTATAAAAGAACGCCATTCAATATGGGAAAAACGCGCGAAAGGGTTACCGAAGCCCTGGACCAATGATCCTATATTACAGAATTATCGGTTCTGTAATGTGTATCGCGAACTTGACACACAGACCCTTTGGTTTGCAAGCAATTGGCGAAATAGTAATGACGAGGATTTATGGTTCGCGTCCCTTGTATTTCGTTTTGTAAATTGGGGTGATACGTGCACCGATGTTGGTTACCCTGTTCCTTGGAAAGAGAAAAAGTTTATTCAAGTTCTTTCAACCAGAAAAATGTACGGGGATAAAATATACAGCGGCGCGTATATGATTTCGACCCACGGGGTGCGGCAAGAGAAACATCTTTACCTTGCCGAATCGCTCTCTAAAATATGGAAGCAGCGGTCTAAAATTCGATACAAAGGTGGCGAAACATTAAAAGATTTTCACGCGCGTTTGATGGAATGTTTTGACGTTGGTTCATTTTTAGCCGCGCAGGTTATTGCGGATTGTAAATACGCTGGCGAAATGACCAATGCTTCGGATTGGCATACGTTTGCAGCCAGTGGACCGGGGAGCCGTAGAGGGCTGAACCGCGTGTTTCTCCGTGATATAAAACAGCCGTGGAAAGAAGATAATTGGTATGCTCATCTTTCGTTGTTACACACAGCGATTGAACCGCTTATCAAAAAAGCTAAAATGCCCGCGCTGCATGCGCAGGATTTACAGAATTGCTTGTGTGAGTTCGATAAGATGGAACGGGTGCGTCTCGGAGAGGGAAGACCAAAATCCAAATATAACGGATTATCAGATGAGAAAAGCTAAACAAGGAGATTTTTATTTTGATAATATAAACGGATACATAATAGAATGTGTTCGCGGCCATCCGCTATTTCCAGGAAAAGTATGGGTTGGACAACATCGTCGTGTAATGGCCGAAAAATTAAAAAGATCTTTACAAAGTAATGAAATAGTTCATCATAAAGATGATAACAAAACAAACAACAGTATAAAAAATTTAATTTTGACAACAAGGATTAACCATCCAAAATTACATACAGGCCATAAAAGATCGGAGGAAACAAAGACTAATATGAAAAAATCGGCTGTTGCTCGCTGTACAAAAGAATGGCGCGCAGCTGTTAGTAAAAGAGTAAAAGAACAACATAAAGCTGGTAAATTTGGTTCTAACACATGGAGAAGTAAATGAAAGTCATCAATGCTTTAAACGTAAACGAAGCCGCTGCGCAAGGTATCTCTTATCTCTTGGCAGAAGGTATTGAGGAAGAGAGCCGCAACGGTAAAGTTCTTGTTGCTCCTGGTCCCGTTTGTACGGTGTACCATAATCCAACACAGCGCGTATTGTTTAGCCCTACCCGTAACGCCAATCCATTCTTTCATTTAATGGAAGCATTGTGGATGATATCCGGGAGCAACGATTTAGAATATCCTATGTGGTTCAATCGACGCTTCCAAGAGTACAGTGACGATGGTAAAACAGTTTGGGGCGCGTATGGCTGGCGGTGGCGCAGGTTTTTTGGCTACGATCAATTGAGCGAAATTGTACACGAATTAAAACGTAACCCGACGAGCCGTCGTTGCGTATTATCAATGTGGAACGCCGCTGAGGAAGTTGGTGCCTATCCTAACGCTTTTAATACAGATAACGATTTAGAAATTGCGATGCGAGGAGGAAAAGATGTGCCCTGTAATACGCATGCATATTTTGACTGCCGTGGCGGGTATTTAAATATGACCGTATGCAACCGTTCCAACGATGCTGTGTGGGGCGCGTACGGAGCTAACGCCGTTCACTTCAGCATTCTTCAAGAATATCTTGCAGCGCGTATTGGTATTCCTGTTGGGGTTTATCGTCAAGTAAGTAACAATTTTCATGCTTATCTTGATATCTACGACCGCGAAAAATTAGGGATGATCGCCACCGAATCAAATAATCTTTCGTCCTATATGAGCGGAACACCTTTACCGATCATCCCTCTTTTAACCGAGAGCGATAATCAGTTTATGGAAAACCTTGTTGATTTTATATGTGGCGAAAGTGATATTGATACCTATACAAAAGATGACTTCTTTAAACAAGTGGCTCTTCCTATGTCAGCCGCCTGGGATCAACATAAGAAAGGGTTCGATAATAATGCTTTACTTTTGATTGAGAATATGCCAAACTGCGATTGGAAATTGGCATCCCGCCAGTGGCTAGAACGCGCTCAGGAGAGAAAAAATGCTGCATGATTTTATTTATAATGGCGGCGCATCGAAGCGTTACCACACTGTTCAAACACACAACACACAGGATATTGCCGCGCACTCTTTTGGTGTGGCATGGTGGTGTGAATTATTGACAGACGGTAGAGCGTCGAAACAACTTATCATGGCAGCCTTGACACATGACCTTGCCGAGCACATTGTTGGCGACGTACCTTCGCCGGCGAAGAGGGCTATGGGTTGTCGTGATGCGTTTAATGCGTATGAAGATAAAATTTTGACCGATGCAAAATTATCGCATTACATGGGTTTGTTACCAGATGAACATTCACTTCTTAAAGCCGCCGATTGTTTTGACGGACTGATGTTCTGTTTAAACGAACGGAGAATGGGTAACAAACATGTTGAAATTGTGTACGGAAGATATTACAGTTACATTATGGAAGTAAAAGACAAAACACATCATTTTGTCCATGCGATCGAAGATTATTTAACCTTAATTGACAAAGAATGGAAGGAACTTACAAATGATTAATCCAAACGAACATCAAGTTGGCGGACAACATTACAAATCGGCATACCAACATTGGGATTTTATGCTGGATGTTTCTATGCCGTACCTCCCCGCGCAGGTTATAAAATACATTACCCGCTGGAAGAAAAAGAACGGCGTTCAAGATCTTGAAAAAGCTGCTCATTTTCTGGATAAGTACATTGAAGTTGAGGGCGCAAAAACTCTTCAAAAATATGGTAAACTTAACAAATATTTAGAAGAAAACACCGTCGAAACAGGCGAAGCGTTTGCCATTCAACATCTTTTGAATTACCACACTGGAATGATGAGTGAGCTTCAATCAGCCGCCGATATTATAAAAGGCTTGATTGAAAGTACACGTACCTAACAATAAAGCCCCTTCCTTTTCAGGTTGGGGCTTTACGTTTCCTGGAGGAGAGGAAATTCGGTGCACTATTTACCTCGCGCAATTCTCGTTGTATTTCTCATCTTACTATAATCAACAACAAACATACAAAGCATAGGAACCCGTATACAATGGTTCTTCATTTCTTCGGCAGCTTTTGTTTGTTCTTTTCTTGTATATTCTTTTACAGCCGGAAGAATAGCTTTATCTAATTTTGGTAAAGCAGGGCTAGAACGTACCGTTCCGCAAGCGGGTAATAACAGTATCAGCATCAACAGCAGAATTTTGTTCCTCATTTTGTTTCTCCAGAATATCTATTTTTTCATTGTTCGATTTTGTGATAGAATTATCCCATTCTATTTTTGTATCTTCTTCACCACTTTCATACCCGTACGAATAAAACGTCCAAGCGATGGCGATGTTATTTATAACATAGAAAACAAAAATAAAAAATAATAGTTTCCATTTAAACATTTTTCAATCCTCTCAAACACAGTTCTTTTTCGCGTTCACGTCTTTTTAACAAAATAGGTTTCCCACCAGCGTATTTCCATTTTGGAAGCTCCGCACACGCGCCAGAGATATCGCCCGTACGAGCTTTTTTGACAAGGGTAGATTTTCGGGCAGCGTTTAATCCGACGTTGTACGCCCAGCTGGTAAACGCTGCAAGGCTTTCCGGGGGTAAGGGGCGGTCTATTAAAGCGTTCACCGAATAGGCGTAGAACCCCAGCTTTGCGGAAAATAGCTCAGAACATTCTTCGGGGGTTTTAACATCCCCGAGTTTTACGTTTTCTGTTTCGCCATAGCATATAGTAGGAACACCAACGCTGTCAAGATATGCGGAGGTGCGAAGCCCTTCTTCGCGCATTACAAAAGAACTCGCACAGCACATAACAGCGGCAGAGACCATAGCAGTACGACGAACGCCATTTTTAATGACACTCATTTATCCGCCTTTCCATCCAACTTTGTTTCAATACGAAGGAGATGTCCAACAAGTTCGTTTTTCATTTCACTTATATCGGATTTTGTTACAAAAGTTTGCGCCGAATATAATCGATGATTGTTAAAATCTTTTTCGAGAGCTTCGTGAGCTTCTTGATGATCTTTTAACTTGGAGAACAACATCGTTATGACCCATCCTATTAGACTGAATATGCCTGTTATAACAAACCCACCAATCCACATTATAAAATCAAGCATTTTTACCTCATTAATGTTTTCCGTCTAAATTCAAAAATTCTAATGTTATAGCTGCGTTGCGTTCGGATGGTAGAAGACCACCAGTAGCATTCGCCGTTGCCATCGCATCAAATTTCGTAAAGGAGTTATCCGGGCGAGGATTGCGCCGAGCTTCATCCCATATTTCTTTGAGTAACCGAACATCGCCGTCGACTTGATCCAACATCGCATTCAGATATTTTGTTTCTACTTGTCTTTGATAGTGACATCCTTGTGGAGCGTTTCTCCAGTGTGCTTTGGCAGATATCATAATATTCTCCTATTGAATAAGGTATGATTGATCGAACGCGGTTTCAACTTCTTGAACAGATGTTAAAGTTAAAATGTCCGCCGCAACGTCAGCTTCGGCAGCGTAGCATTTTTGAACATGATCAGCAACGGCGTCGGAAATAGCAATGATCGTCGCTGCGTTTAATGTTATAAATCCATCCGGCGTTTTCCAACGGACGGTATATGTGTTGTCTTCTTTCGCCCGGATATAAGCTCCGGTTAAAATTGCGCGGGATTCGCGGTCAGTTTGAATAGGAACACCACTGACCGTAATACCTCCAATTTCTTTTGTGTAGCGATACGCGGGAAGATGCGCGGTTATCGTTGAACGTAGCCACGCCGCTTCTTCAGTTTGACGTGCTGTTATTTCTTCTGGTGTTAAATCTACGAGAACACCACTTACATATTTTTGCATTTTAAAATCCTTTCAATCCATAAAGTTCAATGACACCATCATTTACGTTTCCTGCGCTCATAATAAATTGAATACCATTAACCGGAGATATTGTAGGGAAAGAGAATCCCATCACTTCCGTTTGATACGGACCAACGCTTGTAACTCCGGACATAAAAGAGGTGCCATTTTTGTATTTATTTGTACTCGCTAAATTGTGTACAAGAATTTCGCCAGAGAAACAATCGCTTGTAGAAGTAGAAGCATTATCAAATACAACCCATGACGCGCGACCATTAACTGTTGTTGATCCAGATCTTGTGTAGATGCCGCCACCATTAGAACTTGCGGAGCTCCATGCACCACCAGCGTTTGTAGAATATTTCATATCAAGGTTTGCACCAGAATTTCCATTCATTCCGCGAAGAATAAATTTATATGTCGAATATGTTCCGTCAAGAACGACACCACCAACACCATTTATGAAATCTACAGAAGCAGCACTTACCGAAATTACTGTTTGTTTGATTGGAACCCAAATATCACTTTGTATTGCACGAGCACTCACATCAACATAATCGAGCATACGTACAACGCCGCCCGCTTCACCACGGAACACCGCAATGTCTCCTACGCCTGTTAAAATATTCGCGCCGCCTTTTAAAATTAAAAACGCACCGTTTGTCAAAGTCAAAACGTCAGCAAATTTTACAGTAACCTCAACACCTTCCGCGAGCGTGATACCCGTGATTGTTGTTGTTCCTGTGATGTTGAAATAATTCGTCGCTGTAGAGTTGAGACTGATTGTCGTCGCGCTCGGAACGTCCGTTAAAGCACCGAAAGATGCGGTGCTTGATATTTGAAACTTATCAACCGTCCAAATTGCTCCCGTGTTCGCAGTGGCGGAAGCGGCGTCCGGGTATAGCGCGAGTTTATAATTCTCGGCGATATGTGGTACAACAACCGAACCCGCGACGGAAGGAAATCCATTGGCGTTCAATGTGATTGTGTTAACAAGAGTTGCGCCTGTATAATCCGTCGCCATTTGTATTGGCGTTGTGGTCGTATCCTCATACGCTTTCAAAACGGCACCAGAGTATGGGTTACCGTTCGGATCGACATACTGCGGAACCGTATTACTGATAGGAAAATATGTTGTCATTTATCGCTCCTCAATTAAATTTTATATGTGCGTTGTCACGAATATTTGTTCCATACGACATATCTTCTAATACCGCTCCGTCGTACCCGAGTTTTTTCAATTTACTTACAAGTTCTTTTACTAGTGGTTTTCCGAAAATACTTTGATCAAACACCGAAGCAGGTGTCAGATTGTTAAGTTCTTCAATATCTATACCAACATCGGAAGCCAATTTTCGAATGACGTCTTCTGGAGCTGGTTTTTGTATTTTCACAGAAGCTTCTTGTAGTACTCCTTTTCCTCCTCTATCATTTGTCATATCAACATAAGATTTTGCAAGATCTTTATTTTTTGAATAATAAGTTACAATGTTGTCCGATTGATTTTTAAGTTTCGCGCCACCATGGTAGAAAACTTCGTTTGATTTTACTTTTGGAGGAAGTTTATCCGTTCCGGTTTTAATTTCTTTTGCCAGCGAACGTGCTTGTTTTTCATTCAACCCAAAGTTATTTCGTACGTCTTTAACAAACTGATTTTGTGACATATCGCCAGATTTTAACATCGTGGTCAAATTTTGAAGATCACGTGTTTTTTCTCGCCCAAGTTTTTGAGAGAGATTTGTCATTTGGCTCACAGGTGTTTTGATCACACCTGGTGTTTCGGTAGATTGTACCGGACGGCTCATCAATTTCTGCGCGATGTTCACTTGCGTGTCAGACATCGGCGGCGTTTTGAGTGGTGCCGTTTTACCTGGCGCGGGTAATAACTTCGGAGGAACTTGCCCAGGCTCTGGTTTGACAGGTATAGCACCACCCGCAATAATCGGAGGAGCAGGAGGTTGCATATCCTTGGCCAGTTTCGCACGGCTTATTGCTATTTGTTCCGGTGTCATTGGTAATGGTGCGCCTTTACCCGGAGCTGCCAACAATTTTTGCATCTCGGGTACAGGAGCAGGAATATTAACTGGCCTTTGTTTTTTCAGCACATCTTTGACAATAGCATCTTGAACTTTTGCGCCACGGCGAGCAACGAGCCCTTCGCGGAAGCCACGACCAGCCATGCTCGCTACGTTCGCAGTCACTGCACCGCCTATGTTACCTGTCCCTCCAGCAATAATGGCTGTCAAGCGGCTTGATATAGGCGCGAGTAAATCTGCGGTCAGCCCTGGCGTTGCGGCTTTCTTTAAAAGATCTTTTGCTTCTTGTGGCCAACCACGAATACGATCTTTGTCCATCAAAAGATTTTTGTATCCAGTTTGTAAAGCTGTGACAGGATTTAAAGACATCGATGCGCGCTCAGCGATAACATCAAGTTCGTTTAATTGAAGTTGCGCTTTCCAGAGGTTACGACCATTGACCAATGCATCATTACCTGGCGAATCGACGTCATCAACAATTTGACGAACTTTTTGTTGAAACTGCATTAACTTTCGGCCATTGGCCGTTGGTTGCCCGCTCGTTTTATCAATGAAATTATCTGTGATTTTCTGTGTCAAACTTTCGTCGAGCCGTTTAATATCATCGAGGGTAAGTTCCTTCTTAGCAAGCGACACATATTCTTTTAAATTGTTTGCAAGAATTTTATCTTCAGTCGTTAAAACAGTTCCACCGATTGGTTTTGGTATAGCCACTTTAATTTCAGCCGCAATTTTATTCGAAACCTGGTCAGGCGTGAATTTCGCCCCGAGGAATGCCGCTTCATCGTACGCTTGTCCAGCCAATTTTTTAACATCGTTGGCGGTTGGTTTGTACGGTGTAACTTTCAAATTGGGGCTATTTGCACCCGCCTGCAACGCTTTGGATCCAAGCTGGCCGGCTAGGTTAAGGGTTTGAACGGTTGGCACAGCCATTGCAGCGTCGAAAAGTGTAGTTGCGTTCGTTGCTAAACGCGGGTTCGCTTTACCGATCGCCGCCAATTCTTGAGGAACTTTTTCGCCGATTGTTCCGCCACCAATGGCCGGAAGTTTACCAGCCAACTGAACGGCACCCGAACCAATATCTTTTACAAATTGTGGGACAACAGAACTGATCACTTCTCCGACAACATCAGTAGCAACCCCAACCCCAGAAGCTCCATGAGACGCCAATGCTTCAGGTAAAGAAAGATTACCCGCGACATATTGATCGGCCGTCTTTTGCATACGTTGACCACGCGCCGCAATATCCTGTTTTACACGACCAATGAAACTTTCGTCTTTTTGAACGCGCGAACGCCAGTCTGACCCCGTTTGAGGTTGAACAGGAGCTTGTTGAACGGGTTGCGCCGTAGGTTGGGTTAAAGCAGGAGGTGGGAGAGCCGCTGCAGCAGGGTTCTGCGCGGGGGCTGGCGCGTTTAAATCCGCCGCGTTTATAGGCGCGATATTTCCAGGTCCAACGTCCATTGGGGTCGTTGGAAGAACTTGGTAAGGGTTTGCTCCACCAAGCTCAGCATTGCGCTGTTGTATAGCCGCGCGGCTCTGCGCCATAGGATCGGCGCGTTGTACTTTTGAACGCCAGTCGCTCATTGTTTTACGAACCCTTCTTGCATTGCCTCTTGAATATCTTTTTCATCTGTCAAATCTACAAAATCACCCGTCTGTGGATTAACGTATCGGCCAGCTTCAACTTGTGATGTCTGACCACCAGCAGAACCGCTACCTTGACCAGTTGCACCGTATTGGTCTAAAAGATCCAACATAAATTGAGCAGCGGCTTCACGATCACCCGATGGCAACTGTGTATTCGCTAGATCGCCCGCAGCTTGTTGATACAACTGAACGTCAAGAACCCCTTGAGGACCTTCGAACCGTGGTACAGTACCAACCAACTTGGCAGCAATGATGCTCAATTGACGGTCAGCTTTTGTTGCTTCGTCACTTACACCCAAGACACCTTTTACGACTTTACCTGCTGTTTCTGCTCCACCGCTTGTTGATTTTGGTAATAATTTCAAAGCCTGGTTCAAATAGTTTTTATTTGCACGACCGTCGAACTCTTGTTTTTGAACGTTCGCGGCGCGTTCGCCTTGAGCTTTACCCAGCGCGGATGCTTCGGCTTGTGCCCCTTTGAAATCTGGCATCTCTTCGGGTTTTGGTGTAACAGGATAACTTGCTAATGGTGATCCGGCCGGAGAAACAGGGTTCGGTATCATTTGTGTTCCACCAAGATTGACAACAGCATTTGAACGTTTCATTGTCAAATACTTTGCTTGATCTTCTGGTGTCATAGCATTATATTGCTGCCATTCTTGAATGTTCGATGGAAGTTCTTTGTTGTTTATAATGCCATAAATTTGTCCAGCCGCCATGAGCGAATTGACATTATTCTTTAATTCATCGACACGTCCTTCTTTGAGCATAGCGATCGCAGCATCGGTTTCTTGTGAATCAATATTTTCGCCAGCTCCTATGCGGCTCATCAAAGAATTTTTACGCGATGACAAAAAATTATTTGCACCTTCTAAATCGCCTTGATCTAAAAATGTTTTTAATTGCGCAGCTCCAGCGATAACGCTGGTCATCCGTGATTTTTCGCGCGCATCGAGGTTGTCATAATGCGCTTTTATCGTTTGTTCAGTGACTTGTTGAACTTGTTGATTTTTTAATTGAGCGTCCTGTGCATTAAACACAGGAGCACCCGTTAAAGCAATTCTTGTATCCATTCTGTCCTCCTTAAATACTGGTTGGGGCTTGTAACTGCGCCCCGATATTGTTACCACCACCAATCGCGCTCATGGCAGATCCTCCAAGGCTACTCAATCCTTGTTGAATAGCATTATTCGCACCCATAATTCCGCTGGCTTTGGCATCACCCTGATTTGTCAGGTATCCACCAATTTGACCAACTGCCGTTTGTCCTGTACCAACTTGATTTTGCAAGTTATTGATTTGTTGGTTTACAAGATTGTTACCAATGTTTAAAAGTTGTTCTTGTAAAGCATTGGCTGTCCCACCAGAACCGACCTTACCTTTGGCGGCTTGGTTGGCCAATAAACGCCGTTCAGCATCATCGGCCATAGATTTGTACAGCGTGTTGCTTTTAATGTACGCGCCAGGGTCAGCTTGTATCGTGCTAATTTGCTTCATCGCATCCATACCGAATTGATTGTACGGCTGGGTTGTGTTGATCGCTTCTTGAGCGGCTTGGCGTTGTGCTTTTGCGGCTTTTCGTGCGTTCGAAGCTCCGATTAAAGAGCTGACGCCAGAAATTGCCATCGGGATTGCGGCTGCTACACTCATTCTGTTCTCCTATTGTACTGATACATATGTATCTCCTCTATGTCTTTCATATTTGTGAGGTATCCGACTTTTCGAAATAATCCTTTTTTGGTAAAATGTTCAAAGAGAGAAATCTGATCTTTTTGAACAGAAAAGAATAATTCGTTTATCTTCGATAAATGCTCTAATCCCCACATAAAATTCTCTATTCTATTTCGCGCGGTCGTCCATGGGAACCAGATAATATGCGGCTCGAGTAACTGTGGCGTTTCAATTATATCAAGGATACACGCCGCCCCGAACCCATTCTCCGTATCTCCGTATCCTATAAACCGTTCGCTCCAGGGAGCTTGCGTAATATTTGTTCCCATCATAGCCGCGTGCGCGAGTAACGGAATATGATGATCTTCGTAAACTTCGAAACTACGCTCCAACGGTAAAGACATTGAACGACCCTTCCCACGTGATATCATTACCCGCTGCGCCAAGAACAACGACAACCGCAGCAACCCCCGAAGTAGAAAACCCAACGTTCCATCCGGCTTGATCTTCGCCGCCTGTTAAAGATGGAGTACCAATGCCCGTTAAAGTTCCACTGATATTTTTATAAGCTCCACGAAGGTTGTACCATGCGCTGTCACCAACCGACCCTGACCCTCCGCCTGTACGCCGCGCAACAATGTCCGCTTGGATCATTACTGTTTTACCTTCAGGAACTTCAATATTGACAAGCCCCGTTGTCGTTGCGTCGGTTGTTTTAACCGTAGCAGTAGACCGTAACGAATATGTTGCCGACCATAATTGATAAATCGTGTTCAGCAGCGCATTAAAGAACGCTGATTTTACCTTGTCAACTCCAAACTCAGCAGGAACCTGGAGTGGTGGTGGTGATACACTGATACTCATATTGCAACCTCAATATCGGCAACAGCATTGAACAAGTTCCAATAAAGCGGATCACTTACACGGAACCGGAAAACACAGGTTGATTTAAATCTTCCAAGATTTTTTATCAAAATTTCTTGGTTGGCCAAATTTCCAATTTTAACAATACGCTCAGTGCCAAATGTTGCACCACCATCACGCGAAGTTGAAATCATAATCGCGGGGTCGGAACCTTGACCCGTTAAAGGTACATCGGCAACGTCTAAAGAAAGTTCAAGCGAATTGATGCTAAACTCTTTTAGATCGTTTGGATTACCAAAAGCGTTCGAAGCGATCAATCCTGTATGCAACGGTGCACTGTCACGGGTACGAATAATCTCTTCACCAACGTCCGTATATGTTTCAGGATCAAGCTCATATAAGTTTCCCGATTGATAATCGCCAACAATATGTTTCCCGAAAATATTGACGTATGAATTTGCGCGGATACGCCCAGAAGGACCCGTACCCCATTCAAACCATTCACCGCCAACCGGATAACACCATGTGACATTTTCTGTCGGAAGTGTTAAAACATAAAACCATTGTTTTTCAAGTTGCATTGTCCAACCGATAGCATCATCGATTACGGTGTACTCTTGAAACTGTTTAGCCATAGCAGCGGTAGAGACAACGGTAGCAACGGCAGACGCACCACCCGTGATTGTATACACGTTGCGATCCGAACCCAGCATAAATGTGAAATCAGGGTTATCACAAACAGAGTGAATAGCCCCAAGCCCGATATTTATTCCACCACCTTGAATTTTATCGAAAGGCGGGTTACCTTGTCCGGAGTTCCACCATAATTCAATACCGTCTGCGCCGAGCAGCATCAATGTTTCTTTATATCCATAAGGAATAAGTAAATCATCCGGAAAACTTTCTGCGGTCGCATAGTTCAACCCATTAACAGTCAATGGCGTTCCGACATTAGAAACAGAAAAACGCTGGCCGGTTCCCTCGTCATAAATCGCTTGGTTATTAACGACCGTCGCGCCGCGTGGGCTACCAATATCCGGATCTGTGTTTAAAGTGAGCGTCGTACCGTTCCAAACGTACAACGCGCCTGATCCATTGATGATAATAACCTGCGAGCCGATTGCCTTTAACATACAACGGTTAGTTCCTGGGATGGTTCCAATTGTTGTATGCGTACCATCAGAGGATACCGAATACAAAGTTGTTCCGACAACACGGTAGATCAAATTGTTATTTTTGAGCATACCGCGATCGAGACCACCAGAAAATTCCTTGAATAATTTCAATCCATAATACGATTCAAGGACGTAACGGCTCTTCGCTTTTTCGGTTTCGATAAGTTTCGGCCACCAATTACGTGTCACTTGTTTAGAAAGTGCACGAGATTTATGTTCGTAACTTCCGCCAGCTATGTTTAATGGTATGCGCATTAAAAATCACTATTCTCTACAGTGTCTTCGTAAGTGGGAAAAGAAAGTTCAGAAATATATTTCATTGCTTTCTCACCGTGATCACCCGCGTCTAATTTTATCCGCTGATAACGTGCGTCGGAAATACTGTAACTCACGAGTAATCTCTCTTGCATCATAATCGCAAAATAAGGGGTCAGCCGATCCGGAACTTCAGATGATGAAGCCCAGATCGCCAAACCTTTTTCTTTCAAACGCAGATAAACTTCGTCGAACGCAGCATCAATGCGAACTTGATCCTGTGTCTCAAGGGCTTGTCCGATAGGCACAAGAGCAAGATCCTCCGCTACTCTTTGCCGCATTTCAACTTTTGTTGTCATCAGTCTTCAACCACATATTTTTTGATGTACGCTGCATTTGTTTTTTGATCGATTTTACGTTGACGATCGGCTTCAAGTTTTGCTTCTTCGTCAGCTTCGAAAATCGAATCTTCTTCAACTTCGTAATTTACGAAGCATTGATTATTTTTAATTTTGGCGAGAACAACGGGATCTTTAACTTCCGTAAATTGTCCCCGAACAAATTTTTGTAAACCCATAAAATTGATGACCCGAGGAGAATCTTCACCACCACCAACATACGTGAAGAAATTTTCTTTTGAAGTTTGAGCAACTTCTGGTGTTTCGACGGTATCAACTTCGGTTTCAACAACAGTATCTTTTTTAGAATTTTTTGCCATGATATCCTCCATGAAAATAAAAGAAACAGAGGGCGAGACCGCCCCGCCCTCTGCGAGAATTTTAGTCGAACGAGAAGTAAACTTCTAATGTAACATCGCCCGTCGTGTTGGTCGCGGCGTCAACGAATGAAACATAAATGTCCATTTCCATGTTTGGGTCCTGTGTCAAACCAGCCACATATTCCCAAACTTGTTTCCCATAGTTCGCATGATCTTTGATCATCAATGCCGTTCCAGCAGCGGTGAACAAATCCAACCCGTCGTTTAATGCATCGGGGTCAGCAGTTACAGCGTTCGCGGCATCGTTCACTGGCGCGATCCCAATATCAAGGGTCGGTGAGCCAGTTGAAGCAAGGTCATCCCAGTTAACGCGGGATAATCCATGCAACCGCGCACGCGAAGGAAGACGCACCATTTTCATGGTATTTCCGTTCGAACGAGCGGTGACAGACCGTGTCGATGTTAAAACACAGAGCGAGGAAGCGTTCCCCGGACCCGGCGTAACATCAGCTTGACGGCGAACCGTCGATTTTAAGGTATAAACTACATCAGACATAATTTCTATTCCTTTCTAATCATTAAACGTCAGCAGTTGCGGAATGGAAATGCGTAACAACGCCGTATTGTTTGCCGTTGTAGAACATTTTCTTGATATCATGTTTCGCGCTCGCCGCGACGCCGCTCAGATGACCATAGTCGTCTTCTTTACGGAGGTCGAATGAAGCATCTTTACCGCGCCCAAAGCAAACTGCCTGTGCACCGCAGAGGAAACCAACACCAACGCGTGACGAAGAAGCTCCACCAGTCCGCAAGCTGTCGCCCGTGGCGTTTGCGCCCCAGACACCATCCCACAAACCTGAGCCTGATGCGTTATCAATGAATTTATCCATGTCAGGAACTTCTTTGATGATAACACCATCCCAGAACAAATCGCCGCCCGAGAACAACGGGTTCGATTGCATACGTGGCATTGCTTCCCGCATCGCATCGCGCATAACAGTACTTGCGCGCAGATCACGGAAACCAAATTTACCAACGAAATACACAAACCAGGGTTCTTCGTTATTGATCATGACCGGACGGATCAAAGGATCACAATCTTGTGCCATACGTTTCAACAGTTCGATAGAATCTACCGTCAGTTTGTCGTTGGTCGTGTCGATTGTGGCCAATGATGTGGTATGGTCACCAGAAGTCAAGTTGCTACGAGCCGACCCGTAAAGGATACGATCCGTGTTAGCAGCTTGCCACGTGTCCATATTCGCAGCCGAAGCAGCGGTTGAACCAGTGGCACCCGAAGCAGCGGTTCCACCATAGTTGTAATATGTACCACCAGCTTGAATGGCTCCGAGAGCTTGGATGATTTGGTCACGTTTCGTTTCCATCATCCAGTTCATCAAAGCGGGACGAGCTTCTGTATACAAATCGAACTCTGATTTTTCGCGTTCTTCGTTATCAATGACAACCCCGTTGCGCAGATGGGTCGGTTCAAACACGAAATCAAAGTTTGACAACGACTCTTCGTTACCGACGAGTTGTGTAGAACCCCGAACACCCGAGCCATTCAATTTCCCAATTAAAGGAATTGATTTTTTGCGGATGTTTGAGTTAGTTTGGATGATCGCGTTCTCGGTTGCGCCGATATACGGACCAAAGCGTCCTTCGCGTACATAAACGCGATTGACTTTCTTTTGAAAATCAGTGACCTTATTGCCACTTGAGATTATTGAACCAGCCATTTAATGGCTCCTTTCATAGTTTATAAAAACTACAGCGCACCAACGAATAAATCATCGTCCGAAGTATCGTTCGACGCTTTACCCCCTGATACAGAAGTAGCACGATTGAGATTTGGCACCGAGGAAGTCACTTTCTTTTGTACTTCAGGCTGCACAGGTTTTTGACCCTTCTGTTTTTTAAATTCTTGGAACTCTTTCCATTCATCCGAAGATGAAAGTTGTTTGAGACTTTGAATTTCGAGATCTTCTTTGGCAAGATTATACGCATGCTGCGCAGGGATAGGATGAGCCGCGACTATTTGGTTCAACATAGGGTTTGTTTCAACCATTTTGTTGTAGTGCGCGATTTTATCATCATAATCCGGATGCGTTGCCCGCATAACGGCTTTGGAAGTTTCGATCCGGTAGTGTAAATCATACCCGTCAGGGTCTTCTTCTCTACTCGGAACAGGAGTTGCTTTTAACTGATCAAGTTCTTGTTTAGCTTTTTCGTACTTATCGGTAACATCCTTTAATGCCGCCTTAAAGCGGTGTTCAGGAATAAGTTTCTCTGTTGGTTCGTCATCTTTTTGACCAGTAGTCGGCGGCACTACTTCATCTTCGCCCGTATCATCAGCTGGTTCTGCTTCTTCGGGGGTCGGTTCTACAGGTGTCTCTTCTTGTGGTTGAGAAAACGTAGGACTTTCACCTTCAGGAACATTGGCCGTTGGTGCATCATCAAATAGATTGTCGGAATCAGACATTTTACTTTCTCCTCTCGCCCGAATAAAGCGGCGTCCTTGTTTATCCGCCCGAACCTCGGCGACAGGCTGCACTAATGTGCGGTGATTGCGGCGACCAATCTGTTACGCCCGATTACCTTGTGTAGTAATAAAAATTACCAAAGGTCACAAGGAAAATTCCTGTTAAAATTGCAAGTGAAGGGTATCCACGATCATTCATCCCTCTCAATAACGCATAATCTGCTTTTAATTTTCCAGTCCTGTTTTCGTATGCTTCATCGTGTGCTTTACACAAATCGCCAAATTTATTTTCGAACCATTCGCGCGCATGAAATAGTGTTGGAATTGTGCAATGATGGCGTGGATCTTTATCGTATTTCATAATATAAACTCCCCAATGGTGTAGTCACCAAGTTTGTACTCTGTATAAACTGTTCTTACAAACCCATTCTTTGGATCATAAAATTGTATTTCTGAGGTTATAACTTCTGTGCCGTTTGTAAATTTTGGATGACCGTACACTTTACCGTGTAATCGATTACCCTCATCTGGCAATTTTATAACATTCCAATCTTCTATCAATACTGTCACAGAAAAGATCTCATCGGCACAACCGGATCAATTGAATTGCCAGCACCATCAGTCACAAAAAACCGCGATGGGTCGCCCAATGCGGCGGCGATAGCAGGACTTGATGCGGCGGCTTCAGCAGCTGCCTGGCCAACTGAGAACGGTGTCCGCACGTTAATGTGAACGTATTTATTACCCTGACCGTCTTTTAAAATAGATCCATCTTCATAGTATTTGTAACCAATATAATCCCAAGCGACTCCAGGAATTGCGTTGCCGTTGTTATCAAGAACACCCATTGCTTTTGCAAGTGTAATGAGTGCAGGATAATCGCTTTCAATACATTTTAGAGCATTATCGACCATGATATTCTCCTCTATGCGGTTAAAGTTTGAAGTTGCGCGTCACTTGCGGAAACATCTGCGTAATACCGGACTTCCTGTAAAAATCCGAATGAAGCATTTCCTGGTGTAAACCCAGTTATATGTCCAAGATACAAGTGTGTGTATCCACTCGTCGGTGGCGAGGTGGCGTTGGTTGCAACAGTTCCACCGTTTAAAACAATAGATTTTCCGGATGCACTATAACGAAGTGCGGCTTTTGCGGTTGTGAACGCAGCTGCCGTATTTGCTACGGTAGGGTTGAAATCGCTCACTCCAGCAACAGATGACACAGCCGTTAAAGCTCCTGTTGAACCGCGTGTTACTTGTATCCTGTTACTCACAGAATTGTCGCATAAATCAAATATTCTTCGGCTGTTTGCATCAGGTTTGTTCACAACCATTTTTATAAAGAATGTACCTTTTGTTTGATCAACAAATCCAACAGGATTCATTACAGTATTGTCTGTAGTACGGGTTAAAGATGTTCCGAATGTCGGAATATAAGAACTTGCAACCCCCGCTGTTTCAATCTGGAACCCAAAACAATCAAAATATGCGCCATTTGTTGCGGTTCCACCAAGACGGGTTGCGCCATCGGTATCAATAAATGCAACAATGCAAGGAGCTCCAGCAACAGGAACAGCAATTGATGTATAAGAAAATTGAAGCCGCACCCAGCCATCTTGCATCAACTGTGCGTTACCACTATTGGCGACAACGTTCGCACCACCAAGCGTAATTGTATTCGTATCAAAATTATAATTACAATACGCATCCGTAAAATTGGCGGAAGGCGTGTATTGTACACGGCTTATGTTACCTTTTTTGACAAACATAGAATGCGTGTAAACCGTCGCAGCCGCTGGAAGAAAAGATGCTGTGGAAATATAATTAAACTGCGCCGACCCTGTTGCTGTTACTGTTATGCGGTTGACTGGACGGTTCCACTGATCACCAATATATGTTGCTGTACAAAAAGATGCGTTGTTCCAATCGGACCCAAGATTTGTTTCCGATTTGACCATTAAATTTGAGGAAGTAGGTTCAGTCCAAAGCCCACGCGCAGTCAGTGTTTGTGGATCGAACGTAAACCGAGGTCCGTACCACGCAGTACCTGTTGTGTTGAACTCTGATCTCCATGTTTGTGGAGCTTGTGGTCCGTACATTTCAAGAATAGCTGAGCCAACTTCAATTGTTGCGCCATTGCCAACACGAGTCGTACTATTATCACTAGGAGTTGTTGCAATAAGTAAATTGCCGTCAGAGGTAGAAGTCCACGCAGCGTTTCCAATAAGAGTAACACGCATCCACCCGTTCTGTAATTTTTCTATAGACGCGCTAACTAGCACACCACCAGATGTTGAAGAAGTTCCGAGTACTCTATTTTCTAAATCTACCCAAACACGCACTTGGTTTGATGTATTGCTTGTTGAATACATAACGACGCGAGCCCATTTATGGTTCACATAACGCAAATAAATAGAATAAGCCATATTTGCTCCAACAACTGCAGGTTGTGAACTTAAAATACAACCAGTTGTGGGAGACGCAGTAGTCCAGGAAACGTTATACGCGGGAGATCCAGAAGGAGCGACATTTCCGCTCAAAGCTGCAGATCCATCGGCAAATGTTCCCCAGTTTGAAAAATCTTGGCCGCGTGTACACATTTGAGCAGGGGCCCAAACAAGACGCCCGCTGTTGTCCCACATCAAAGCATTCGATGTTCTCAAAGAAGTGAAAGGAAAAGAAGTTTCGCCATTCACTTGATCCCAATATCGGTTTCCAACATAATCGTGGTAAAAAGTTGGCAAGACGCGGTTTAGTGCAACAGAAGCATCGTTATACCACAATGCTGACGCGCCACCATTTGTGCGAGTTCTCAGCATTACACTAATCCTCCAGCTTGTATTGACACATACGCTTTACCAGATCCGGCAACATCTTGAAGAACTCCGATTACCGTTGTGTCGTCCGGAATGGGAAACGATACCATTGCATTTGGCGGAACAACTTTACCTTGAACAGGTGTCGTGTTCGAAGATGGCATCGACACAGAAGTAGAGCTTTGAAGCGCAGAAAAAAATGTTGGTTGAGAACTGCAATTTGTCAAAATCGCAACCATGTTTGTTCCGTATGATTTATTAAACACAACATAAGATGTTGATGCACTCGGGGTGACCATGTATGTGTCGGAATCGAGGTTCTGATATTCTTCCATTTTTAACTCCTATGTTCTTATGCTACCTTGGAATGGTATAGCTGGTTGGCGTTTAAGCAGTTCAGTTTCCATCGCGGTCTGAATTGCCTGTTGTTTGTTCACTTCGACTTTCGACATTGTCTCAATCGTTTTCGCTTCGTTCAGTTTCATCTCAGGATCTGGGCCAGCTTCGGCCGCTGCTTTCTTACGCGCTTCTAAACGTTCGATCAATTTGTCTTTACCGTTGATGTTCGATATTTCAATCAAGTCAATCAAATCAAACGCTTGTTGCGCTCCGAATTTAATGATCATGTCAAGTTGTTCTTGCGACGCATTGACCGTGTCGTAGGATTGATCGATGATGATATCCATATCGAGCTGAGCGGGTTCGTTACGCGTTTCAACAAGTTCCTCAAGTAACTGCGGGTTCTCTTGCTCAAGAGCGTTCATCTGCGCAGCCGCACCAAGACGCATCGCTTTGGGTTTGCTATCGTCATCCATAATTTCGGTGAGTAACTCGCCCATCGTAATCGGAACATTAAACCCAACAAACTTCAACGATTTCTGATCATCGGTTACACGAACCCATTTCTCTTCGGTCCAATATTGGCGGATGCGATGCCACATTTGTACATAAATGCGTAACTCAAACGCTGTAAGGCGATCGAACAAATCATTCAGTTCGATGATGCCACTGTTCTGTAACTTACCGATCGCAACGCCGGATAAATCTCCGCTGCCTCGCTCCCCTGACAGCTGCGCGTTGTACGACTGCGCATCCATCTCTTGTTTAGCTTCAATCAGTAGCTCAACTTGTCCTTGAGCCATGTCTCCGGTTGGGAGAATACCAAAATCTTTACCGTATTCGCCAACGTCGACTTCGAGGTGTCCGTTCGGCTTGGCAAGTTCGCGTTTCGCTTTCTTAATATCCTTGATCGCGCCGCGTGTACCGAATGTTTGGCGTTGCGATAAAAGGAACAGAGCTTTTGAGCGGCGATGATTAATCTCATCTTGTAAATCTAAGAACGAAGCAAGTTCGCCATAACGATTGTTGTCGCGGTCAATATACGCATGCTCCATAACGATTGGGCATTCTGGTTCGCTATCTTCATCAAGGTATGCTGATTTTTGTGGCTCTAATAAAATTCCGCCGCCCGTGAATATAGCAACATGCCAAACTTTTTTCTTCTTGAAGTACAACGTAGCAACAAGATGGCGTCTGCGTTTACCGAACTTCGTTACCCAGCGTGGCTTATCGTCGAACGTTTCGTCCGTTGATAATTGATTGTTCGCGTCTATGGCTTGTTGAGCGTTCTTAAACTCATCAAGAATATCTTCTTCATCCATCCAAATAACATAGCCCTTGTATCGCGCATCAGAAAAATCAGATTTAACGGAATACGGATCAAATATAATACGATCCCAAGGGATGTGGTCAACAGCCGGATCAATGTCTTTGCCATTACGTGATACTTCATCTACAACAAGAGCTGCGCAATAACCTTCACAGAAGAAATTATCGGCGAGCCGTGAACGGGTTAAATTGTATTTCGTTTTATCAGCAGCATAACGCAAACCATCGGTGACGGCTTCGGAAGATCCGTTGTCAAATTTGCTTTGATTACGCGGATACGCTTTCGGGTCGCCTTTGCGCATACTGAATAAACCGAGCAGTCCATTATGCTTCGTTTTGATGCGGTTGTTGACGACGGGAGCTTGCTTCCTTGCTTTCAACTCGGCAATTTGTTCTTCGGTCCATTGTTTACCGTCTTTATAATCACGGCACTTTTCGGAAAGTTTGCGCGGATCTTGGGTCTGCGTAACAAACTCCTCGACCATATCTTTCAGATCTTCGAGCGTAACGACCGGACGCGCAGATTTAGGCTGTTCGCCAGTCTCCGTCATCTTCGTCGCTTTGTCCGTAGTCATCTTTTCCTGTACGTTTTTCAAATTTTTCATGATACTGTGAGGGTCCATATGATTGAGCTAACGCGCGGCCAAACAATCCGCACACATCAACTTTGTCATCTCGTTTGTCGTCTTTACCTGTAAACTTCAGCAGCTGCGCGATAAGGTCATCGCCCCAGGCGCAGCGTGGAATGTGAACTTTGCCTTGAGAACATAATGCTTGGAATGCTCTGGCGTTTGTTGCTTTGTTATTCGTTGCGGGAAACCATTCTAATTTGAAGAACAGTCTTCGTCTTTGTTGCTCTTTGAGGACGAAGGGTTCCATCGCTCGTTTGATGACGCCGCTTTCAGCCATCCATAACATCGGATCCCACGCGCTGAACAACTTCATCATCTTATCAATGCTTTTATCAAGAGTATCTTGGCCGCTTTCCCAATCAACAAACCACAGATCGTCTTTGATATCATAACCTGCGACTGCTTGTTCCGTATAATCTCCGCCATCTTCGGTCACCGCATAATCGCCCGCTCCGTACAAAACCAATCGGGAGGGTTCGTCGCCTAGCCTGAACCGACCCTTCTCGAACCACTCAGCCTTGAAGAACGTACCTTCTTCGGGTGTCGGATCTTGCATGTATTGAGCTGAGAACATCGCATTATCAGCATTCTTTTTCATCATCAGTTCTTCGATCGTATGTTTGAATGGCCAGATAGATTCGCCGTCGATAATTGCGGGGAGATTGAGATGATGAAACTCTTCGCCCATTCCGCCATTCAAAACAAATCCGCTCATGTCATCTTCGTGTAAACGCTGCATGATGATAATGATCGGAGTGTTGCGACTGTTACGTCGACTTTGTATTGTTCCGTTCAATCGTTCGTTCACTGAGTTTCGTTTTACTTCGCTGAACGCATCGTCGACTTTCAACGGGTCATCGATAACAATAGCACCATAAAACTTACCATCATTAGGTTGCTCAAGAACACCAGCCCCAAAGCCAGTAATAGGACCACCCGCAGCCGTAGCGTATAAGCCACCATCTTCATGAGTGTACCATTTTTGTTTACTGTCCGCATCATCTTTGATCTTTACTGGCCATAATTCCTGGAACTCAGACATGCTAATCAGTTCGCGGCATTTTGCAGAGTTATCAAGCGCAAGGCTGTCCGAGTAACTGAGATGAATGAACTTTGCCCTTGGGTTCTTACCTATACAGCGGGCGATCCAATCGATAACTGCTAACTGTGTTTTCCCAGATCGAGGGAAGATGTTGATCAGCAGGTTTTTAATTTCGCCACGCTCTACGGCGAGCAATGCTTTTTCTATTTCTCTGTGGTGCCAATTCTCGATGAACTCTGCGCCGCGTGCTTTAAAGAAATATTTTGAGAACGCAATTTGTGAACGCTCAAGATTTCTCTTTGTTTTCCTCAGCTCGCCTAATCGCTCCAAGTTCTCGAACTCCATCGATGAACTGTTGGAGCTCATCGTCATCAAATTGGTCAAGGAGTTTGTCGAGGTTTGCTTCATTTTGTGAGTTTATGTTAAAATCTTTTGGTATGATAGAAACACCGACACGAACGTATGTTGAAGGATCTTCTTCGCGGACACGTCCAATTGTCTCGGATCCGTGTTGCTCCCAATCATTCAAGAAATCATTTACGAATGCTTCGGCAAAACGATTGCGAGAACCTTTTTGGCGACCTTTGGGATTTCCACTTTGTCCAGGTTTAAACATGTGCGGGACAAGTTGTGTGACTTTCTTTTTCTTAGACTGTAACACAACTGTAGATTCAGTCTTTTTCTCTTTTGCCTTTTTTGGCGGTATTTTCTTCATAATGAATAATCATCTGCATAAAGTTTTACATCGCGTGCTTCTGCAACAAGCCATAACTTTTTCTTCACTGTTGGTGTTGTTGCGAGAACAGAAATAAAAGATCTCCCATCTTCCGGAAAAGAAAGGAGAGCGGATGCGACACCAGAAAGAAACGTTTGACCAGAAACAGCAGCTTGACCAGATTCGACTGTCCATGTTACAGAAGAGATTGTGTCGTTATCTTCTTGCCATGGTGTTAAATCAAATTGATATTTCTCTGTGTCGCCTTTTGAGACAACATCAAAGAATTGATCCGATGTCTGTTTTGCTGTAACAACAAAGTTTGTGGTCATTTTAAATTTTCTGGAGTTTTTCTGGCTACCGCCGTCGGTCTGCTACACAGGAGCAACCGAACCTATAGGAAGTATAACCTTATTTTCACGCCCAAGTAAAGTTAAAAGTAACATTATTTTCTTACTTGTGTTATGTAAATATGTTCCTATGTGGCCTTCAAATTCTCCAGATTTAATTTCAACCTGGTCGCCTTTAACAAGTTTTATCATTGCATCTAATGCATCCTCAGGAGGAGCAACAGATAATCTGTACATAAGGTCTTCAACCCATCCCTGTGGAAGGAATGCAAGATGATCTTCAGTACAGGCGACAAGCGTGAGGACACCTCGAGTGCTGTTTATTGACCGCCATTTTTGCGTTTTATCTACTGCAACAAAGAGGTAATTCGGAAATAATGGCTTGATTTTCATAATCGTTTTTGACAATTGTCCAGTTGTTCGAGTGGTATAAGTGGGTAGGAAAACTTGGAACGACTGTTGTTTTAATTCATATGCAGCTGTATCTTCTTGATTGGACTTGGTTTGGACCACGCACCACTGTTGCATAAAAAACTCCGTTATTGTTAAGGTTCAGGGAATTGACACGATTTTAGGCTATACACTGCCGTATCTAACAGGGAAATTTTTAAATCGAAACACACGATTTATTAGATTTTAGTGGTGTACAATCAATTTTAAGCTATACCCTGCAGTATGTAAAGGACTAAAAAACATGATTTTAACCTAGGTAAACCTAGTTCCAACCTAGGTCGAACCTAGGTAGTTTTTAGCCATCTAGGTTGGAAGAATATAATTAAATCAAATAGTTATGAGACGCCAACCTAGGTAACCTAGAAAAAAGCCGTTTTTTCCAACCTTCCCCCTGGACTAAAAATATTTTTATAATATTATTTCTTTTTATTTTTCTTCCAACTAGTTTATAGAGAAGTATCTAGGTTATCTAGGTTATCTAGGTTGGAGTCGTCTCTGCTCGCTCCCATTCCAACCTAGGTTATTTTATTATCTAGGTTACCTAGGTTCAGGGTTATAAACCTATTTCTCCGCTCTTCCACTCAAAACATGTCATAACATATTGATCCAATTCATAAAATATTTTTCTTTACTTTTTTATTTTTTAAGCGCAAATTATTTTCACGTTGTTCGGGTGCGGCGACCGAAGCTCCCCGCTTCAAAGGTTGTACTGAAGAGTGAGATAACATTTCCCCACGTTTTGTTATTTGCGCACCCGAGCATCGTATTAAACTGGGGATCAGAGTATGTCGGCAGATATCAATCAAATCTACAAAACAAAATTGCTCTCATCGGATTTATCAATCACGGATGCGAAGAAACTTGGTTTCGAAATTATCCAAAATCCGCAGAAATTAGAAAAACATTTTTATGATGTGACAGCATTTAAAATTCCGTATCATGATGCGAAAGGTAAGGCCACGGGGTTTTATCGCATTAGATATTTAGAGACCACGAAAAAAGGGTTCAGTAAAATAACAAAAGCGAAAGAGCGCAGATACGACCAGCCCAGCGCAGAGTTACCGCAATTATATCTTCCTACCCTGCTCCCTAAAAACGCAAAGTGGTCGGAGATATTCGACAATCCTCAAATACCAATCATCATAACCGAAGGCGAGTTGAAGGCAGCTTGCGCTTGTAAAAATGGTTTACCGACCATTGCCCTCGGTGGGGTATGGAACTTTAAAAGCAAGAAAATAGGATTGAAGCGATTACCAATATTCGACAGTATAACATATAAAGGGCGCAACATATTTGTAATATTCGACAGCGACAGCGCGACGAACCCACAAGTTATTCATGCCCGTTATAAATTCGCCGAGGAACTTTTTAATTTGGGCGCGACACCAATTATAGTGGACCTACCTAAAGTAGACGGGAAGAAGCACGGCATCGACGATTATATAGTTGAGTTTGGTATCGACGCGTTCAAGAAACATATAATGAATGAGGAGAACCAATATCAATTCAATTTTTGTAAAGAACTGATGCGGTTAAATACAGAGATGGCAGTGTGCCTTAAACCCGTTGCCATAATGCATTATGAAACGGGGCAACTATTAGAGCGCGGCTCGGCGCAGATGCTGTATGCTAATTCCCGCATGTTGAAGCAGCAATTAAAGGCACCGACGAAGAAGGAATTAGAGGAAGACCCGAACGCAAAGCCAAGCATTAAATATACGGAAGCGTCGACCTTTGACGAATGGTTACAATGGGAGCAGCGCGGCGAAGTATATAGTCCCGTATACGAACCCGGAGCGGCGAAGTTCGTAGAGGAAAACGGTAAACGCATGTACAATACGTGGAACGGTTGGGGCTGCGACCCCGAGAAAGGCGACGTATCATTATGGACATGGTTATTGAAGCAGATATTCAAGAACGCAGAACCCGCGCATCTAAAATGGTTCGAACAGTGGTGCGCGTACCCGTTACAATATCCTGGGACGAAGCTGTTCACTTGCCCGATTCTTTTCGGACAGGAGAAAGGTACGGGCAAAAGTTTGCTTGGACTAACCCTTATGAGCATATATGGAGAAAACGGTGCTGAAATTACGGACACACAACTCGAAGACGAGCGGAACGTCTTTGCTGCGAATAAACAATTTGTCTTGGCGAATGAAGTCACCGGATCTGACAAACGAACAATGGTGGGAAGGTTACGGAACCTTATCACGCAGCATACGGTTGTCATCAATAAAAAGTACCAGCCCGACTATACAATTAGAGACACGATTAATTATTTTTTCACGTCCAACCACATTGATGCTGTGTACATGGAAGACGACGAACGACGCTTCTTTATTCACGAGGTTCTTGGGCCAAAGCTGGTTGACGTTGATGTTAAAAAAGTGCAAGCGTATGATAAGTGGCTGAAAAGCGGGGAAGCCGCGCGCGCATTGTTTTATCATTTATTGCATCTTGATTTAACGGGGTTCGATCCGTTCGCGCCCGCGCCGAACACGGCGAGTAAAGCTGTGATGGTTGAAGCGAATAGGACAGAACTTGAAACATGGTGCTTTAAATTGAAGGAAGATCCTGATACATGTTTAAGAGTAGGACAAACGGTTATACCGTACAGCATGTTTAGAGGAAAAGAACTTGTTGATATTTATACGGGCGATGAGAAAATGAAGCGACCGTATGAGAAGACATTGGCGAATGCGTTGCGTAAAGCGGGGTTCCAAAAAGCGAAGGAAGGATCCAGCATTCCCACAAAAGACGGAAAGATCAATGTATGGATTATCCGTGAAAAAAATATTCGTAAGAATATGTCCGTGAAGGATTTAGGGGAACTCTATAATGCTGAGCGGGGAGAGGTTAAAGAGCAAAAGAAATTTGAAAGGAAACAAAATGGCAAAGTGTAGTTCTTGCGGAAAAGTGTTCACAAGCGAAGAGTATTATGCGTTAACAACCGGATGCCCAACATGTTCAAGAGGATTAAAATGACAAACGAAGCGGGATTACAATTTCACGACACGAACCAGCTTTGTAATAAAAAGCTGACGTTTGAAACAAAAGACATACCAAAACATTTACATTACGAGATAGGGTACAATCCGGAAAGAAAATCGGTTCCTTACTATTGCGATATAAAATACGAAGGTGTCGGCCGGTACTGGAGATTTCACACTTACGGAGAGACGGAGAGCGAAGCGATTGAGAATTGTTTAAGAGAATATTTAAAAAATTGGAGTGTATAATGAGCACATTTTTATTTGTTGTCGGAATATTTTTACTTGTATTTTGGTGGGCTGAGTTAACAAACAACGGCGATAAAGCTCTACCTATTTTTCTATCCGCTGTTGTAATGTTTATTTTAGGGAGTTATTTATGAGCGACGCATACCACAACGAGATTTTAAATTTCATTTCAGCGACGATCGATAACATCAGTAATGCGTTGTTAAAAGAACCGTACATGAAAGATGATATGATACAACAAACGAAGATAAAACATTTAAGAGAAAGCATGAATAGATGGGTGTATATTCGTGCGCATTTAACTGTACCAAAGACTGACATGAGTTCTGCTGATGTTGGTAAAATAGCAAGCGCGATGTCTGAATATGAATTGAAGAACACACGGCTGGCGCGAAAAATTGTCGATTTACAAAAGGAAATTTCTGATTTGAAAGGCACAGAAAATGACCGAACAGAAACAGACCCCGAGGAGACAGCCAAACTCGTATGATTACCCTTGCCATCGGTGTAGTACACAGATGATAGGGATCGTTCGTCCTCTTTATGGTATTCCTCCTGTACGGACAATATGTTATTCGTGTGCTATAAAACTGGGGTTAAAATGACAAGGAAATTATACGAACCGAAAATGACCGAAGAAGAATTTGAAGGTCTTCATAAAGCAATAGATGAAACCCGTAAAAACGCGGGTTTTGTTAAAGTAGAAAAGAAAGCCTTGGAACATCTTTTAATGGACCACGCTGAGTTATGGGTGGCATTGGAGCGAACATGATAAACCCTTTTCAAATTCTTGGTGTTCATCAAAAATCGACGAACGAAGAAATTCGCGCGGCGTACATAAAGATTGCAACAAAGACACATCCGGATAAGAAAAAGGGTAAAGAGAAATTGTTCGAAGAGGCGACGCTGGCGTACACCGTTTTGAAAACGAAACAGGCACGGCAGCAATGGAACGATCTTGCACCGATATATGGTAATATGTGCCAGGCTTGTAGAGGGGCGGGGGTTACGAGTAAATCGAAAGGGTTCACAGAGCGCGAATACAGCGCGTGTTCTGTTTGTTTTGGTGCTGGCTATATTGTAAAAGGAGATAATCATGTCACTATTAAGTTACGATGAGTTGATGGCGTTGGTTGCGCGCGGCGTTATTACAGGGGTCGACCCTGATTATGTGAACGCCACAAGCATAGATATAACAATCGGAAATAAAATTTTGGTTGAAGATGATTCGGGTGGGATACAAGCGTACAATCATGTTGTGTTAAAAGATCGCAAGCCGCTCGCAATGGTAGAAATTGATATTGAGAAAGAAGGTTTTTATGATTTGATGCCGGGTCAATTTATTTTGGCACAATCCGCACAAGTTTTCAACCTCCCGAACGACATAAGCTGCGAATATAAATTGAAAAGTTCTATGGCGCGTATAGGTATCAATCATTGCTTGGCCGGATGGTGCGACGCCGGATGGAACGGTTCTGTTTTGACCCTTGAATTTATGAACGTAACGAAGAACCATATTATTCGGCTACAACCAGGCGATAAAATTGGACAGATGATATTCTTCTCCCACCGCATGGTGCCTTCCGATCGCAGCTATGCCGCGCGGGGGAGATACAATAATGATAAAGAAGTGAAGGGAATAAAAGAATGATAGTCAATGAAGTCGGAGTTGCCTTAACAACTCTTCTTCAACATTTTGAAATGAAGCGACCAATAAGCCCTGAAGAGCTTGTGCGATTTAGGGAAGCCGAACGAAAAGCCTGGGAAGATTTTCAACCACATTCAATGAAGGAGCTAAGAGAAAATGCCGAATCCGAGCACACTAGAAATGCAACAAGAGCTAAACGAACGAAGCCCCGAAGCCCTGAACGTCTTAGACCTGTTTACCTCGAACCCAATACTCGTGAAAATTTTAATGCGACGGGAGACCCAGAAGTATAGAGCCGGATATTGTGACGCTCTTTTTCATGGTTGTGTTTTTTCTTTAATTAGTACATGTATAATGTGGGGAATTTAAAATGAAGCCAATGTTAGCAGCGACTGTAGAAAACTATGACGAACTTGAAGGGAAGTTCCCTTTAATGGCTTCGCCTAAACTTGATGGAGTGCGCGCCATTGTTATCGACGGGCAGATTAAAAGCCGGAACATGAAGGCAATACCAAACAGACATGTTCAAAAATTATTCGCCTGGTTACCCGAAGGATTCGACGGGGAACTTATTGTAGGAAAACCAACGGACAAAGATTGTTTCAGGAAAACAACAAGCGGCGTGATGAGCGCGGACGGCGAACCTGACGTAAAGTTTTATGTCTTTGACCAGGTAAGAATAACCCCGGAATCTTTCAGCGAACGATTTGCAGAGATGAAAGAGAAAACAAAACTTTTAAAACATCCTTCTGTTAAATTTGTACCCCATAAACTGGTTAAAAATTCCTTTCAATTAAAACAATATGAAGAAGAGATGTTAACAAAAGGTTATGAAGGGGTCATGCTCAGGTCAATCGAAGGGTTTTATAAGTTCGGCCGAAGCACCTTAAAGGAAGGTTACCTGATGAAGGTGAAACAGTTTAAGGACAGCGAAGCGAAGATCCTAGCCGTTGAAGAGCTTATGCATAACGAAAATGAGCTGACAAAAGACGAACTAGGACGTGCAAAGCGGTCCTCCCATAAAGCGGGTAAGGTAAAAGCGGGGGTTCTAGGCTCCATAACGGTCCAGGATATTCATTCTGGCGTGACTTTTAATATAGGGGCGGGGTTTATGGACGACGAAAGAGAACGGTTCTGGGCTTCCACAATCGTCGGTAAGATCGTCAAATATAAGTATTTCCCCTCGGGTTCAAAGGATAAACCACGGTTCCCTGTGTTCCTGGGGTTCCGGGACGAAAGGGATATATCATGATTGACCAGAAAATACGTATACAGGAATTAAGAGACACCGTCGACGCGATAGATCATCTGCAAGAAGCGGGTTTTAACGATAAAGCGAAAGAGATATTGATCGAAATGGCTGAGAAGATTATGAAAACAAAATAAATTACAATTTGGAAATTTTAGTGCTTTACTTCTTGATAATTTTGGGACATAATAATCTTACTGAGTTGCTCAGGAACAAAAACGTGGAGTTTTCAAATGAACCATACCTCAATATTTAAAGAAAGATTAGCAGAAGTTGCAAATCTCGAGAAAGAAATTTCCAGCCATATGATGACCGTTCGCTTTAACGAAAAGCGCGATCACTATATTGTTGCTCTCCCCAAAAATTCTTTGGGCCTTGACCTTGTACGTGTTTCAAAAGAAAAAGGTAAAGCCAACGCGCTGAAACTTCTTCTCGCGAAATTAGAAGAACTGTATAATGGTAACACCGTTGCATGGATCGAGGCATAAAATGACGCATTATTTAATATGGGATCAGGGATGCGAAATCATTGGTGTTGCGCCTTCTTTAAACGCGGCCAAAGAATTTTCTATAAAGTTTTTAAAACGTGAGGTTCGAAAAGAGTTTTTCTTACCAAAATCAACACCAATAGAAGTAACTTTTTTACCTGATAAATCAAAATCAGGTTCAGTGGATGTTCTTGTAACATCCCCGGATGATAATGAAATTGATGAAACTTGGCTTTCTTTAGATCCTGTGAAACTGGTAGGTGCAAAATGATTAGAATAGCAATTGCCCTTTCATGTTCCGCCGTTCTTTTAATGTTTATCGGAGCACCCGGAGCCGCGTTGGTCGCTGGGTTCTCTTCCCTCTCAATCGTTCTCTTAACAGCACTGGACTAAAATTATGCAAGACGAAAATGAAATTGCCCGTTTAATGGTGGCAGAATTCCGCCGCGCGGTTAAAAAGCATCCTGAACCTATTCGTTCAGCCCACGAAGCGTTCGGGGTTATATACGAAGAATTCAATATTGAGTTTGGTGCAGAGATGCATTCTGGTAACCGTGAAGCACAATTTAAAGAATTGATCCAAGTTGGTGCTATGGTTATCCGTTCAATTCACGATTTAAAACTGGGGAAATAATTATGGAAGAAAAATTACAAACAATCAAAGAAGTATTGATGGAACGTGACGGCATGTCCGAGGAACACGCGCTCAATATTATTGCCGAAGCCAAAGCCATGCTTGTAGAACTTTTAGAAGACGGCGACCTTGAAAGTGCCATTGGTATTTGCGAGGAGTATTTTGGATTAGAACAAGATTATATTATGGAGCTTGTACCGTGACCAGAATAAATTGCATACCTGTTGAAGAACTTACAGATAAGCATCTTATTGCCGAATACAGAGAATTGCCCCGTGTCTTTAAACTAGCACGGGTCTGCCCCGAAGCCCCGAAAGAATATACTATGGGGGCTGGGCATGTAAAGTTTTTCTACGACAAATTGATTTGGTGTGTTTACCGCCAGCATCAGCTTGTTTCAGAAATGATAGAACGTGGGTTCAAGCCTAACTTTGTGCCCTCGGAATTATGGAAGTTTGCCGAGCATAACGGTGGACCCGTAAAACGGGAACTCTGGAATTATTGGCAGCCAACAAAAGAAGCGCAAGAAATAAATCGTGCGCGCATAAATGAACGGTTGAATAAAGGGTGATTTTCAACTTTAAACGTGGAGAAATAAAATGCTAGTCTTAGAATACAATATCGTCTATAATAACTACAAATTGAGAGATAGAAGCCAAGATGCCGTAACAGAATTTACTTTTGAAACGGAAGAACAACAAATCGATTTTTTGCGGCATTATATTCGTAACCGTGTCGCGGCGACGTATGCTTATGCTCAAGTTTATGGGGAGATAAATTATGCTTAAATTCAAAACATCAAAGAAAGAAGCCTATTTGATTGAACTGATCGCGCGGCGCGCATTTCCTACAATCATCGAAGCTGAATTGCCTATACAACTTTTGGATGTGGAGATGGTTTTATCTGCTGTCCATAGAAATGGTACACCACTTGATCTTGAACGGTTCCTTGTGGCTACTGAAAATTCTTTTCGTCATGATATATTTGGCATCATTGGTCATTTTGAAATGACGACAGGAACTTTAAAAAATCACTTCTTACCACATAATCATGCGAGGACCCAAAATGTACAATAACATAAATTACGTTGCACCAAATTATGTCAGAAAAATTCTTGATATGAAAATAACCCGAAAAGAAGTTGCTAAAATTATTGGTATAAGCGATGGATATGTAGGACAATGTTTACGTAGTAATAGAATTCGAAAATCTTTCGAGGATTTAGCCAGGATTTATTTCGATACATATCTTAAAGACGCAAATAAAGTTAATGTAATTCACACTAAGACAGGAGGAACAAAAAATACAGAGCATCAAGGTGATTCTGTTCTTATGGTTGTTTTAAGAAAAGATAATGTCGATTTTTTAACCCGTATCGTTCGCTCCTTAAAGGGCGAAATTACAGAAGTATAGGAGGAACAAATGGCCAAGAAAATTGATCTAGCAAAAGAAGCCGAAATTGCCAATGATGTTGGTGAAGAAGAGAACGAAGGTATTACGGATGAACTTCTTATTGAGCTTTGCCCAAAATCTATTCGCAGCAAATTAAAAATAAAAGATATAAAATCATCCACCGTAAAAGGCGAGCTTGAAGAATATATAAGCCTAACCCCCGCACAACGCGCCGATCTTCTTTATTCTGTTTCAAAAGACGAACTGAAAAAAGCGCGGGATGCGTATAATGATCTTGATAAATTTTTAACCAAACTTGAACAATGGTTTATCGAAAATATGGAGCCTGGTCAAACAGGTGTATCCGGTAAAGTTGGCCGTGTTGAAGTTAAAAAGAAAATCATTGCATCCGCAGAAGATTGGGATAAGTTTTATGCCCACATTAAGAAGAAAGGAGAATTTGATTTATTAAATAAAGCGATCAACCAAAAAGCGGTTGGTGCCCGTTGGGAAAACGGAAAAGAGGTTCCGGGGTTAACTCGGTTCGAGAAAAGTGTCATCAGTTTAACAGGAGTAAAGAAATGAAAAAAGATACAAAGAAATACAAAACAGAAAACGGCGTTCGAGTTTATCCTGCGCCCGAAAAGAAAGTTTTGAAAAACAAATTTGTGCTGCGAACTGAGCAAATGTTCGACGATCTTGCGATGGTGTCATTACCTTCGCGCGTTGGAACATTTATCGAAAGTTTGGCAGAAGGATTTCGAAATTATGGCGAGCTGACAGACGCCCAGTTTATTTCTCTTGAAAGAAATTGGAACAAGTATATAAATGGCATTCCATTTTTTGTAGAAGGATCTAATTACAATGGCTAAGAAAGACAAACCAGGAACAGCTCTCGTCAACTGGGACGAGGAATTGGCAAAGTACGCCAAAGAAACGACTGAAGATATAAAAGAAACTGGGGGCGGTAAATTTTTATCGTTCAAGGGTGGAAACATGACGTACAATGGAGAAGCTATACCTGATAGTGTACTTGATTGTGTTGTCGTTGGCTATGTGTATCATAATGCACTTTATGACCAAGAGGAAAGATATGATCCTAAAAATCCTCAAACACCAATATGCTACTCTTTTGGAACGAAAGAAAAACTGCTTTCGCCGCATGATGATTCAAAAGATCAAAAATGTGATTCGTGCGCAGCGTGTCCTTTCAATCAATTTGAAACAGCAAAAACAGGAAAAGGAAAAGCATGTAAAAATACTTTCCGACTTGCGCTTATTTCTGCGGCAGAGTTGGATGATATTGAAAATGCTGAAGTTGTTTATGCTTCGATCCCTCCTACCTCTATGAAAAATTTTACGGCGTATTTAAAAGAAATTGATAAAAAGTTTGGGCGACCCTACTGGGCTGTAGAAACAAAACTGAGTTGCGAACCTGATACAGGAAGCACATTCAAAGTTTTCTTTGAGCAGACTGGTATTATCCAAGAGAACAAAAAATTACAAGCTCTTAAAGATAAATGGATCGGCGAAATGAAAACAATTGATTTCCCGTATCAAGAGCGGGTCGTTGAAGAAAAACCGGCGAAGAAAACAGCAGCCAAACCTGCTGCCAAAAATAAATTTTCAAGAAAGTAGGGTATCATGAATGACATTTTGAAAGACTGGGCAACATTAAATAAAAATGTCATGAAGTTGTCTATCGAACAACTGCAGAAAATTTATGATGCTGAAAAGAAAGGCAAGCAACGGATATCTCTGTTGCTTCGTATTCACGCGCGAATGAGTAAGTTACAAGCACGGGAAGCAAAATTAAACGTAATGAAAACTTTAAAAGGAGAGAAATAATGGGACCACGTTATGGCCTTGGAGAAACTGTTGGATCAAACAAAGTACCGTCGCCGCAAGGACAAGCGACTGAGCTTGATCGGTACATTAATGGATTAGAAGAACAAATCATGCGACAAGAAGGGTTGTTGACATTGCTCGCTGATAAACTTGTTCATGTACTGTACAAAGACAACGGAGCTATCATTAGTGGTGGTAACGAAGAAGTGCAACTTCCGAGTGTTCCACTTCTGTTTGCTCTTTATACGTTGAAAAATCGGATTGAACAAAATTCGAACCGTATTCAAAGTATTATAACGAACATCGGAATTTAGGCGAGGACAAATGTCTCCTGACATTTCCGCAGGGTGTAAAGCTGCATCCTAACAAGCGCGTCCTGGATATTGATAAGAGAGAGCCTAGAGGGGTTAGTATGCTTTTATCAAATTAGTGCGCTCGTGTCCTCTTAATGTAGAAAACGAGCAAGGCGCGAAAAGCAGGTGGGACCTACCATAGTGCCATTTTTATTTATAAAGGAACCTCAGAATGAAACTCCCCGAAGTACATACAATCGATTTTGAAACAGGCGGTATCGAATCACGACCAAAATATCCTCCCGTTCCTGTTGGTGTTTCTATCCGCAAAGCAGGAAGCAAGAAAAGCAAATATTATGCCTGGGGTCATCCGGCCGGAAATAACTGTTCATTCGAAGAAGGCCAAAATGCCCTGGCCGAAGTATGGAACTCCCGTGTTCCTTTGTTGTTCCATAATGGTAAGTTCGATATCGACGTTGCCGAAACACATATGGACATGAAGGAATTACCATGGGAACGTTTTCATGATACACAGTTTTTGTTATTCTTGAACGATCCTCATGCCATGTCCTTGTCATTGAAGCCCTCAGCGGAAAGACTGTTAGGTATGAAGCCCGAAGAGCGTGACGCTGTTAAAGATTGGCTCCTTGAATACCGCCCTGAATTAGTCAAAGGTCAAAAAGGCCAAGCGGTAAAAGATTGGGGTAAATATATTTGCGAAGCTCCTGGGAAACTTGTTGGTAAGTATGCCGAAGGAGATACGGATAGGACGTTCGCTCTGTTTAAATTCTTATGGCCAAAAATAGCTGAGAACGGTATGCTCGGGGCGTACGACCGTGAACGTCAACTGATGCGTATATTTTTAGAGAATGAGCGGGTTGGGTTGCGTATCGACATGTCATCTTTACGCCGTGATATCCCAATGTACCAAGCTGAGCGCGTGAAAGCTGAAAAATGGTTACAGAAAAAACTTAAAGTCGATACCGATTTTAATTTCGACAGCGACGCAGATCTTGCCGAAGTTCTTGACCGCAATGGTGTTGTTACAGAATGGGAAATTACCAAAACAGGTAAACGTTCGACATCCAAGAAAACAATGACAGTGGAGAAATTTAATGACAAGAAAATATTTTTCGTTCTCGGATATCGGAACCGCCTTACCACGTGCCTTGGTACGTTTCTTGAACCTTGGTTGGAGAAAGGCGAAGCCACAGGAGGATTTATCAATCCTAACTGGAACCAAGTTCGACAACCCTCCGGGGAGGATGGTTCTAAGGGAACCCGAACAGGACGTCCTTCTTGCGACAATCCAAATTTGCTCAACCTTGCAAAATCATTCGAGGACAGAGGTGACGACTATACTCATCCAGACTTTATCAAGGATCTTAGACCACTTCCGCTTGTCCGCCGGTATACCCTACCAGATAAAGGAAACATATGGCTCCATCGTGATTACAATCAGCAAGAGCTGAGGATCCTAGCCCACTTTGAGAACGGGGCTATCATGGATGCGTACAATAAAGACCCGAACCTTGATATTCATACGTTCGTACAATCCGAAATTGAGCGTATTACGGGGCGCAAATACGATCGTACATCCGTCAAGACGATGAACTTCGGTAAGTTATACGGGCAGGGGCTTGGTTCCTTGGCGGAGAAATTACATAAAACGGTTGATGATGTTAAATCGATTAGGGATGCACAGAACAAAGCATTGCCTGGATTACCCGATTTAGAGAAACAAATCAAGGCTTTGGTCAGCTCTGGAGAGCCTATTGTTACCTGGGGCGGGCGAATATACTATGTAGAACCTCCAAAATTCGTGGAAAAGTTCGGTAGAGAGATGACTTTTGAGTACAAAATGCTCAATTATCTCATTCAAGGCTCCGCCGCCGACGCCACAAAAGAAGCAATTATTCGCTTTCATTCCGCCAAAAAAGAGAGTAGATTTTTAGTAACTGTCTACGATGAGATCAATATTTCAGCCCCTAAAAAAGCCGCCAAGCAGGAAATGAAAATTCTGCGCGAATGTATGGAAGGATTGGAATTTGATGTACCGATGATATCTGACGGGAAAGTTGGTGAAAATTGGGGAAGCCTGGAGAAAGTAAAATGGTAAACACGAAAGTTTATGTTATAGAAGTAGAAAGTGGTAGCTCGTATGAAGGCGGTGCTATGGTTTTTGATAGTGTATGGTCAGATCGTGGACACGCCGAAACTTATGCAAAACAAAAATTTGCAAATGTTGGTGGCTACGGTCATGATTGGGATTATTCAATAACCGAATATTATATAGATATGCCAAGTTAGGAGCTAAAAATGGCAAATAAAATAACATCATGGTCTTACAGCCGTTACGCGTGTTACACGGAATGTCCGGCCAAAGCGAAGTACAAATTTATTGATAAATTAAAAGAGCCATCCGCACCTGCCCTTGAGCGCGGAAATTACGTTCATAAAATCGCCGAAGATTTTACCAAAGGTATGTTTAAAAAGATACCGATGGAACTTGCAAAATTCAGAGAGCAATTTCTTGAACTTAAAAAATCAAAACCTATGGTCGAAGAGTCATGGTGCTTTAAAAAAGATTGGTCTGGTACAACATGGGATGATTGGAATGGTTGTTGGTTGCGGGTTAAAGTTGACGCCGCTTGTTTTGAGGATACAACTTTACACATCATCGACCACAAAACAGGTAAAAAGCGCGATGGGTACGAAGATCAATTAGGGCTTTATGCTTTATCCGGTTTTCTTAAATTTCCTCATGTCAAGGCTGTCTATACACATCTGTGGTACTTAGACAGTGGCGATCATGTAGAAGTAAATTATTCAGCCGACCAAACGAAGGTTCTACAAAAAGGTTGGGAAAAGAAAGTCGTTCCAATGTTGAACGATACAACCTTCGCCCCGCGTCCGGGTAACGCTTGTCGGTTTTGTCATTTTAGCAAATCAAAAGGTGGACCATGCAAGTATTAAACAGAAAACCAGACGCGCTGGACAGATTGTTGGCGATGGACCCCGAAGAGGGCGCAGCGTTATTGAACCAACTTTTCAATCCGTTGAGAGGAAAACATGTCGGAGCGCGAAGCAAATATCGAAACGAGATTAACAAAGTGGCTGACAAAGCACAAAATAAAGTTTAAGAAAAAAGCCCTCGGGGAGTTATTAGATAGATGGGTGTTCCTCCCCGAGGGTAGACTTTTCATTATCGAATTAAAGCGACCGAACGAGGGAACTTTAAAACGTCGACAAGAGATAGAGATAAAAGAATTACGGAGGTTAGGGTATGACGTCGAAGTCCATGACAATTCAGACGAAGCAATCGAAGCAGTTGAAGCAAGGCTGGAAGCCACACGCCTATCAAAAGAAGGCTGTGAAGATGATGCTCGAAAATTGCTCGCTCGGTCTATTTCTCGATCCAGGACTAGGGAAAACAAGTATAACTCTCGGGGCATTAAAAATCCTAAAAGAACAAAAACTCGTTGAGCGCGTTCTCATCATCGCCCCTCTGCGTGTTTGTTATTCCGTATGGCCAAAAGAAATAAAAAAGTGGAAAGATTTTGAAAATCTCGAATGTATTATTCTTCACGGGAAAGACAAAGATAAAAACATAAATAAAAAAGCAGATATTTATCTCATCAATCCTGAGGGATTACCTTGGCTCCTTGAGCATCCGATGTTCCGATATTTGTTTAAAAACCAAATGTTGGCTGTAGATGAGAGCAGTAAATTTAAAGATACAAGTACAAAACGATTCACATTGTTGAAAAAAGTTTTACACATGTTTCATCGCCGTTATATTTTAACAGGTACACCCGCCCCAAACGGTATGCTCGATTTATTTGGGCAAATTTATATTCTCGACCTTGGCGCAGCTCTCGGAAAATACATTACGCATTACCGATCCAAATATTTTTATCCGTCAGGCTTTAACGGGTATGAATGGAAATTGATGGAGGGCGCAGATAAAAGAATACAGAACGCCATTCGCCCATTGACCCTACGCTTAGACGCCAATGATTATTTGACCCTCCCTGATTTAATTGTCAACCGTGTCGACGTTGATCTTGAGGGTAAAGCATTGCGCGCGTATCAAGAGATGGAGAAGGAGCTTGTTGCGGCTATTGATAAAGGGGAGATTATTGCGTCGAACGCAGCTGTGGCGAGCGGAAAATGCTCACAAATAGCAAACGGAGGTATCTATGACCAAGACCGAAACGTCCATCATATCCATGACCTTAAAGCACAAGCGGTTGCTGAAATTGTTGCTCAGCTCAACGGCTCTCCTGCTCTTGTCGCGTATGAATACGGGCATGACCTTACAAGACTGTTGGACGTGTTGGGAAAGGACACACCGTATATCGGTGGCGGAGTTACCCCTAAACGTTCAAGTGAAATTGAAGCTGCCTGGAATAGAGGAGAGATTCCTGTCCTCTTGGGTCAACCACAGAGTATCGCACACGGTCTCAATCTCCAAAATGCTGGCAACCATGTTATCTGGCACTCTTTGACATGGAACTTTGAGAATTATGATCAGTTCAATAGGCGGGTTTTACGCCAAGGAAATACGCATTCCAAGGTTTTTGTTCATCATATTGTGGCCAAAGACACGGTCGACGAACTGAAATTATTCGCTCTTGCACGAAAATACAGGACCCAAAAAGATCTGTTCGATGCCCTTAATACCTACCTTAAAAATAAAATGAAAAAATAATCTTTTTATGCTTTACTTTTTTCCAACAATGGAACATATTTGATTTCGCGACTACTTTATCAACATTCAACACAAGGAGGAATAAATGAGTAGCAAATTCGCAAAGAAAACGGCAACACCGGAAGCCGAAGTGCAAAAAGAACCTGTAAAAGGTAAAACGACTGTAAAAGTCAAAATGCCGGATAAACCTGCAAAACCAGCGAAACCTGCCAAAGCAGAAAAAGCGGATAAAGCTGATGCCCGCAAAATTACGCTGGTAACAAAAGAAAATCCAAAACGCGAAGGATCCAAAGCGCATGGTGTTTTTGAACTTTACAAAAAAGC
>JACCDR011328372.1_pt1 | contig 40468 bp, 58 predicted proteins | sample 7446431 | NCBI WGS metagenome assembly JACCDR01 (sample SAMN15323443, study PRJNA562643) | freshwater metagenome | isolation source: river surface water | place: USA:Blue River Watershed | collected 2017-08-17
AGTTGCCCGAAGGCCGCAAACGACAGGCGCGCCGGAATCCGCGTTTTTTCTTGTCGTTTTTGTCCGTCCCGGGGTTTGACGCCCGGGGTGGGGGCTGTGGGAGACCCGTCCGAGTTCAAGCTGGCAGCCACCCCGCCCCGAAGAGGAGCGGCGGCGGTGGCACTGCTGTATGCGCCGACGGAATCGGGCGACATCCTGAGACGGCTGCAGCGTTGGAAGCGTGCGGGAGCCGAAGCGGGAAAACCGGCCCCCCTGGGGGACCCGGTGGCAATGGTGGAGTGGTACGCGGAGATGCGGCGGGGTGGGCATTTTAAGCAGGTTTGCCCAGACATCCTCCTCGCCGCCGCTGCCCGTCACAGTCGCCATCCTGCGGCAGTGGAATCGGCCCCCGCTGCGCCGCCACTGGCTCCGGAACAATCCCCCGCTCCATCGCCGCCGCCAGTGGCTTCCCCACCGCCTGCGGCAAATGTGGCGCTCCCGACCGAGGATCTGACGCCCAAGCGGCGGCTGGAGCGGCTGGAGGAGGAGGAGGCGCGGCTGCACGGTCGCTACCTCGAAGTCTTGGCGGCGGGGGGCACGGATGCCGAGCTGGACGTGCACCGGGCCCGGTGGGCGGAAATGTCCGCCCGCGTCGTACAGACCCGGCAGCGGCTGCAAAATTCCAAGGACCTCCTGGACCCGGACGAGGTCAACTCCGCCCTGCCCGCCTTCCTCTCGGCCCTGATGCAGGCCGTGGTGAAGGAGCTGTCCGTTTACTTCCCCGGCGAACAGGTCGTCGCCGCCGCAAAGCGGGCATGGGAACGAGCTCCGGCCAACGTCGCCCAGCTCCTCGCGTCATGAGCGCCCGCCGACCCCTCAACCTCCAGCTGGTCGGCCAGTGGATTGAGATCATCCGCGACCTCCCGCTTTTTGAGCCAGAGCCACCGATCCGCGAGTGGGTGGAAAGCCACAACCTCCCCGTCCCCTCCGCGCACAACCGCATGGCCTCGGCCGCCGGGAAAAAATGGGAGTTCTCCCAGTTCTCCGTCCTCGCCGACTGGACCTTTGATTTCGTCAAAGAACCCGAATCCGACGTCCTCTTCGCCGACGGCACCGTCCGCCGCGTCAAGCACCGCAAAGCCACCGTCCTCAAGGATAGCCAATCCGGCCTCAGTACCGTGGCCATGCACGCGATAGCATGGTGGCTGCACCACCGGGGCGGGAACACGATCCTCGTCACCGACTGCCGGCAGCAGGCCCGCGACTTCGCCCGCGACCGCCTCGAACCCCTCATCGACGCCTACCCCGAACTCGCCACCACCAAAGACCACAAACGATCCACCGCCCTCGCCCTCCGCTACAACCGCGGCGGCACCCTGTATCTGGGCGGCGGGCAGTCCGCTAGCGAATTCATCTCCAAGCCCGCCAGCCTAGCCATCGCCGACGAAGTCGCAAAGCACGACCTCATCGATGACATGCCGTCGTTGAAGCTCCTCGAAAACCGGCTCGCCGCCGACGACGACGGAAAACTCCTCGCCTTCTCCACGCCCTCCAACGCCCTCGAATTCGAACAGCACCCCGTCTCCGGCCAACTCCTCCCAGTCCTCACCAAGGAAACCATCATCCACGCACACTACCTGCGCGGCACACAGGAACGCGTGGAAGTCCCCTGCCCCCACTGCGGACACTATCAAGAACTGAAACTGGAGAACCTGAAGTTCGGGCACTGCAAAGAATCCCTACCCTTCGGCGAGAACGAGACCCGCCCCGTCTGGAACCGCGACCGCATCGACCGCGAGACGTATTTCCAGTGCGAGTCCGAAAACGACTGCCCGCCTATCACCGAGGACTACAAACCCTCCATGGTCGCGGCCCGCCGCCTCGTCGCCCAGAACCTCTCCCCCGACGTAGGCCACCGCTCCCTCCAAGTCGGAGCCTTCCTGAACCTAGCATTCGCCTCCCGCCGGTGGGGAGCCATCGCCAACGCCTTCCTCACCGCCACAGAATCCGGCGGAGACGGCAACATGAAGGCCCTCTACACCGACATCCTCGGCCTTCCCTTCGCCCGCTACAAAACCCGCAAAGCCGCCGTCGCCCCCGTGGCCAAGCTCAAGCGAGGCTACCGCCGCCTCGAATACGACGGCCGCCCCCGCCTGCGGATTCCCCTCAACGAATCCGAAATCCGTTTCGTCGGCATGACCGCCGACGTGCAGCGCGGCCAGGGGAACGCATCCGGAGAAATCGGCAGCATCGAATGGATGATCTGGGCCGCGGGCTGGGATGGCTCCCTGTGGGTCCTCGACTGGGGCTCCGTCCCCGAACTCACCGACCTCCCCGAAGTCATTGCCGAGCGCCAATTCACTGACAAAGACCACCCCGAAAGCCCATGGACCGTCCGCGTCGTCTGCATTGATACCGGCTACCGCGCCGACCTCGTCCACGAATTCCTAGCCGGTCAAGGCGGCAGCACCGGAGACCCCGAAGTCCGCTGGTGTGCCATTCGCGGCAAAAACGCCATCAAGGACAAAATGGCCCGCGTCCTCGCTCGTTGGGTCAAGGAATTCCCTGCCCGGGACAAGTACGGCCGGGACTGCATCCTCCGCTCCATCCAGATCAAGGCAGACCATTGGGAACACGAACTCCACATCGACCGCATTGCAAAAGCCGCCGACGGAAAATCCACCCGTCCCCCCATCCATCTGCCCATCGACACCCCTGAGGAAGTCCTGACGGAAATCGGCAACATGGAGCAGTTTTATGACAAGCCGGACAAGGGCAACATCCGAGAGCTGAGGTGGCGCAAACGCCAGGAGAGCCTCTCCAACGACAAAGCGGACCTCATCAAATACGCCCTCGTCGTCATTGATGCCGTCGAAGCCGACGAAAACTCCCAACTTTGACGCCCCGGGTAAACAGCGATGACCCCCAACCCCGAAATCGTCCGTGCACTTGCCGAGGAATACACCCTCGAACAGCTCCACGGAATCCGCCGTGTGGCCCTCGAAGTGAATGCCGAAGCGGGGACCGGCTCCCGCAGTTATGAGGGCTCCAGCTTCAGCATTTCCAAGGAAAACTGCGCTCAGATCATCGCCGAGTGCAACGCCGCCATCGATGCCAAAAGCGCCGCCGCCAACGGCAACGATCCTATCCTGACACAATCCCCCATGGGAATCCGACTCGACTTCAGCCAACGCCGCATCGAATGAAAAAACGCTCCCGTCACCGCGCAGCCCGAGCGCTTGCCGCCACCCTTGCCATTGAGCCCGCGGCCCCGGCTCCCATTCCCGGTGCTTACGTCACGGGCATTTCCGCCGCGGACCACAGCACTGCGCACGGATACATCTACTTCCCGAACCTAACCGGAAAAGCCCAGCTTCGCGAATTCACCCTCCGCGAGGTCAGGAAACGTTCTCAATGGGCCTGCTGGAATATCCCCCCGGCGAGGAAAGCCACCCGCGACCTCGCACGCTGGGTCGGAGCAGTCCGCATGATCCCCGCCACCACCGACGAGGCCTTCAACGACGCGGTCCTTGAATGGTGGACAGAGACGTACGAAAAGCGCCCGGGGAATTACGACGCCTCAGGCAAATTCACCGCCAGCGGCTTCCTCACAAATGCCCTCTTTAGCGTCTTCCGGGATGGAGACATGCTGGCCATTCACGGCACCGATGAAACCGGCGCCCCCGTCGCCATTGCCGTCGAAAGCGCCCTCATCGCCAACCCATCCAACGGAGCCGCAGACGGATGGTGCGATGGTGTCCGCGTCGGCCCACATTACAAACACCTCGCCTATCACGTCCGCAGCGAGGCGGAGTGGCTCACCGCCGAAGGCCCCGGTCAAATCATTCAGGCCCGGGACGTCCACTTTTTTGCCAACTTCGAGACCCACAGCCCCGGCCGCGGCACCCCAGCGCTCGTTCACGCAATCCGACAACTGCTGGAGTACAGGGAAATTGATAACGATACCCGCGCCGTCTTGAAAGCCCACGGCCTTGTTGGCTTCGCCATTGAGCGAGACAGCGCCACCACCCCCAGCACCAACCAGCCAGTCAGCGGCAAACTTGTCCGCGAAAACCTTGCGGAACGCGGCACCCAGACCACCGCCAGCACAGCCGCGCCATCGAGCATCCCGCAAAACGTTAATCAGGTCTTTGGGAGCGGCGAAATCATGAACATGCCCCCGGGTGCAAAGATCCGGACCATCACCGACGGCCGCGACTTCCCCGCACAGGCTGCCCTAAAACAGGATATCTATCACCAAATCGCCATGGGGCTTGGCGTCCCCGTCGAACTCTTGTTCATGCTCGACAAGTTGACGGGCCCCGGCGTCCGCTTCGTCCTCCAACAAGCCCAAGACTGGCGCGAGTATTGGCTAGACCAGCAGGTCAAGTTTCTCACGGTGGACTTCCTCCGCCGTGTGGAGTGGGGAATGCGAACCAAGCAGATCCCGCGCTGCAAAGACCCGAAGTGGTGGCGGCACACCGTGAACTATCCCAAGGCCGTAACGATCGATGCCGGGAGGGATGCAGCCGCGCAAGACCGGCGGCTGAAGTCCGGCCTCACCAACTGGAAAAACGAATACGGAGAGCAGGGACAGCAGTGGAAGCAGGAGGTCAAGCAACGCGTCACCGAACTCCGGGAAGCTCTTGAAGAGTGCCAACGCCAGAACGTTCCGCCCCACCTCTTTTTCCAAGAGCAACCCCCACCAGAGCCCGTTGCGGCCCCGGATCCCAACGATCTCTGAGATTCACAACCCATTCCTAAGATTTCGCCATGCTGCCTCAACTTTCCTCCCTCGACGCCTTCTTGAACGCTGCGGGGCTCGCCTCCTACCTCCAGTTCCCCGTCGCCCTCGACACCGCCGCCGCCCTCCAGGAGTATCAAGCGGGCCGCATCCGCATTGCCGCCCCCGCCGCAGGCATGGCCGATGGGAACCGGGACAAGGAAGCCCTCGGCCCAAATGACCTCTACGTCGTCCGCGGCCCCACCGCCTCCATTGCAATCCAGCCGATCCGCGGGGTGATCGTCTCCGGAGCCTCCGCCAGTCAGGAAAACTGGTACGGCTTGTGGAACCTCGACCGCATCCACAGCGCGGTCGCCGCCGTCGCCGCCGACCCCACCATCAACGCCCTCGTCCTTCAGATGGACACCCCTGGCGGCTCCGTCCTAGGCCTCCGCGCCGCCGCCGATGCTCTGATGTCCTTGCAGGAGCAACGTCCGGACCTCGCCGTCATGAGCTACGCCCAGCGGCTGAACGCCTCTGCCGGCATGTACCTTGCCGCCGCCACCCAAGCGTTTCACTCAGCGCCCGGAGCCTACGTTGGGAGCATCGGCACCATCGCCTCCCTCACCGACACCACCGGCTTCTGGGAAAAGCTGGGCATCACCACCCGTGTTTACAAGGCCGACTCCATCCTCAAGGACCTCGGCCGCGGCCCAATTACCGAAGCCCATGACACCCACATGAGGGACATGGTGCAGGGGTACTCTGACGAGTTCAAGAACTGGATGAAGAAACGCCGCGGCGTCGAACCGTCGGCGATGCACGGCCAAGCATGGGAAGCAAGGCTGGCGCCGGCCGGCATCACCGATTCCACCGCCTTCGTGACCTTCAACGAATTCCTCGCCGCCGCCCTCGGGCTTTGACGACCTGGGTAACTCTCGAAGCACCTCGCTATCACAAAGCACCACCGCATGAAACTGCACCTCCTCATCGCCCTTGCCGCTGCCCTCTTTCTGTCTGGCAACGCCCACGCCGATCCCAACGCCGCGCCTCCGCCCCCGGGCCCGTCCGCGCAGACCACAGTGCCGCCGCCGGCCCCGGCTAGCGCCTCTCAGACCCCCTCGCCCGTCGCCCGCCGCGAAGACGACCCCGCCAACTCTGCTCCGCCCGTGACCCTTGGCATCCTCCAACGTGTGGCCGCGTTCGCTACAGGCCGCACACGCGCCGCAGAAAACAGCGCTTATTTGTCCGGCCAAGTCGACGCCCTCACTCAAGCTATCACAGAGCGTGAAGCGACCATCGCCCAGCTAAACGCCCAACTCGCAGAGCAAACCGACATGCTCCAGCAAATCGGAAACTGGCTCGTCGAAAACGGCCACAGCGACCCCGCCGCCGTCGCCGCCAATCCCGCCGCCGCCTTTGGGAACGCAGTCAGCACCGGCGTCTCCGCCGCCGTCCGCACCATCGGCGTCCCGGTCGCTGCCGTCCCCTCCCCCGCCGCCGACGGCACCCGCATGACCCATGCGGACCTCGAAGACGCCCTAGCCAAGTGCAAGACCACCCGGGAAAAACAAGACCTCCTTGCCAAGCACCGCTCTCTCATTCTCTCCAACTGATCACCACCACCAGCAACAGCTAGCGCCTCAAACTTATGGCCATCACCGTCGATTCCACACTCAAGCGCCAACTCATCCTCAGTGATGCGGTCCGCGCCCTCAAGCCCCGCCTCGCCCCGCTACGAGCGTTTGCGTATAAAGTCAGCGAACAACCAGTTCGCATCGAAGGCACAAACCTTGTTACCGTCCCGTACATCCCGCTGGAATCCAGCGCCTCCGTGGACTGGAACGCGGCAAACGGCTACGTTGCGGGCGATGGCAGCGTCTCTGGAAAGCAGATCAACGTGAACAAAAGGAAGTACCAGAACTTGAACTACTCCTCACAGGATGTCCGGGACCAGCCGTTTCTCCTCACGGATGAGATCATCCAGCAGAAACTGGATAAACTCGTCCAAGATGTCAGCGATGACATCTTCAGCTCCGTCACCCTGGCCAACTTCGGTGCAGCCGTGTACACCGGCGCGGCCTCCGGCATGAACATCAGCGTGGTCTCCGACCTCCAGAAGGTCGCAATCGATGCCGAGTGGCCGGAAGCCCGCCGTTCGCTCGTACTCAACAGTGCCTATCATGCAAAACTCATCACGGATACCGCCGTGATCGGGGCCATGACCTACGGCAGCCCGGACGCCGTCCGCAAAGGCACCGTCCCAGAACTCCTGGGCTTCAACTACGTTGGCGGAGCTAAGGTCCCAGCCAACGGCCAGAACCTTGTCGGCTTCATCGCCGTTCCCAGCGCCATCGGCATCGCCATGGCCCCGGTTGCGCCGGATCCAGCCGTCCGCGCCCAATTGATCGCGTACGAACAGTACACGGACGAAGACCAAAGTTTCATTTTGACGTACCGTGAATGGGGAGATCCGCAGAAGGACACCGTGCACCGGGTCATCGAGTGCGCGTACGGCTACGCCGTCATTGAGCCGGCCGCTCTGGAACGCCTCGTCTCCGCGTAATCCGACGCCTCACCACCCTCACACGTCGCCATGTACTGCTTCACCGTCGGCTTCAAACCCGGGGAAACCACCCCAACCCTGCTGTACGGCCCGGACACCCCTGTTGAGAAACAGGACGCTGATCTGGACCGCGCCTCCCGCATCGACGATGGGGGAGGCTACGCCACGGTCGAAATCGTCTATTCGAACGGCCGCCCCAAGCGCCGCGTCGATTTCACCACGCCAGAGCAAAAAGCAGCCATCGATGCCCGGGCCGCCGCCGCCCTGGCAAAGAAAGCAGCAGCCGCTCAGGAACAGAACGAAGCCCGCATCGCGGCCCTCCGCGCAGAGCTGGCCGCACTGGAAGCCACCGCGCCCGCGCAGCCGGAGCCCGATCCAGACACCGGCAAGGACGACGGCAAAGAACCAACGGATACGCCCCCAACGCCCGCCGCTCCGCCAGCCGACACTCCACCAGCCGACACCGCGCCCGCCGCCATCGTCGCCCCGGAAACCGCCGCCCTCGACGCGGATGCCGAGGCCGCCGAGAACGAAGACACCGCCCCGCCAGCCGCACCCGCAGACACCGCCCCCAAAGGCACCGTCTCCGGCAAGCGCCCAGCAAAAGCGGCCTGACACATTGCCTGCAACCGCAAGGAGCGCCCCGGCACCGGTACTGTCCGGGCCGGGGCGTTCCCTTTTCCAGTCTCAACCATACGCCACATGATTAAGATCCATCCATCTCCCACCGCCGACACTCGGACTTGCAACTTCGGCAACACAACCAAGGAGACGCTGCTTCAATCCAGTCAGACTCACATCAAAGACGTGGTGAAGGCCTTGGCGTTCTTCTCTGGAAAGCTGATTGAGGCGGCTGGAGAGCATGATTTCGACAAACTCACGGCCATTGACCATTTTCACGCGGACTTCCTGACGGGGTTCAAAGAAACCGGATGGTGGGATAACCACCGCCGGATTCACCGACACCACCTTGCCCAGCCAGACGGCATTCCGGCAAACGTCAACCTCCTCGATGTTTTGGAGTACATCGCGGACTGTGTGATGGCAGGGATGGCGCGAGCCGGAACAGTTTACGAGCTGAAAATGCCACCGGAGCTGCTTGAGCGGGCGTTTAAAAACACCGTCGAACTACTAACAGCACAAGTCGTTGTCGAACCGGTCCCATGAGCATCGCCAACAACATCTTCGGCTTCCTTCACAAACAGACCGCCCGCACCTTCGGGGAAGGATCCTATCTGTTTTTCCCGACTACCCGGAAAGGCACCACCTACAGCATCGTCCTCCCCTGCACCGCCGCCGCCAACCGCGGCCGCGCAAATGCCGCGGCCGGATTGCTCACCATGCCGTCCGACACCCGCACCTTTCACATCGCCGACGCCGGCCTGCCCTTCGAACCCCGCCCTGAAGACATCATCCAGTACGGCCCCGCCATCCGGGATCCAGACCACCCCGGGCAGTACATGGCCGATCCAGCCAACCCCCCGCGGAAGTACAGGATCACCACCGCCGACAAGGCCACCTTCCACCAACACTGGCGCATCGAAGCCGAAATTCACGCCTAAAACACATTCACAACCCATTCCTAAGAATTCCATGTCATCTCCAGACATTATGATTGAAATGGGTGAAGACACCCTCGGCCCCGCCTTCAAAATCTGGCAGGATCACCAGCAACGCGTCCGCGGGAAGAAGCTCAGCCAGATCATTGCCACCGTCATGAGGTTCTGGGTGAGCTTTGCCATGGCCGAAATCGATGCCAAGGCCCCCGGCAGCGGAGCCAAAATCGCCGCCGACCTCATGCGCACCAGCCGCGTCGGATGGCGCACACGGAACATCACCCGCACGAAAAAGCGCGGCAGCGCATCCCTCGCCAATCGCTACCGGGATACCCTGGCCGCCCGCATCGTCTTCACGATGAACTACAAAAACGCCCGCCTCAAAGCCGCCTTTGGGGACGACGCCGGAGCCTACGGAGCCGTCGCCAAGTTCGTTCAGGCCCGCCGCTACAGCGCCAAACACCACAAAATCAGCGGATTCGTTCCCGCCATGATCGAGTTCGCCAAGCAACGATCCGGAGCCCTCCGCAACGCCTCCGGGCCCAAGTACCGGAACAGCCCCGGCAGCTACGCCCAGACCGTCACTGGGAACATGGCCGAAGCCATCGTAGAAGCATGGCCGAAAGCCGCCCAGCGCCCTGGCCGCCCAGCCCCGCTTGGCCTCGCCCGCCTCGTCCCCAATGCGTTCGAAGTCAAACAGAACGACCTCTCCGCCCTCTTTCTCGGCTTCGTCACAAAAGACGGCCTCCTCTGGGGAGGGGCTAAAGCCGCAGGGTTCAAAGTTGCCGCCTAACGACTCCCATGCCAGATTACTACCCACTCCCCGTCCCTCCGGAAGATCAGTTCCTCTCTCAACTGGAAGCCATCATCCGCGCTGGCCTCCCCCCCGCACTGCCGGGGACCAACTGGACCGGAGAACGGTGTCCCGCAGGCCACTGGCTGATGCCCCAGGGCGCCCGCCTCTTCCGCGGAGACGTCCCAGACCAAATCGAAACCCCCTGCGTCACCCTTTTTTTCCTGAAAGATGCAGAATCCGTCCTCGCCACCCACCAGGACTACTGGCGGCTCGCACCTACCGTCAACCTCATCTGGAACCGGGACCTCACCACCCAGGAGACAGACCAGATCCGTTTCTGCCTCCTGGCCGTCCTGACACAAGACCTCCTCGACCCAGTACCTATCGGCCAGCGCAGCATCAAAGACCGGCTCTCCATCGCCCCCACCGATGACACCCCCGGCCTCCGCGTCTTCGATGTGAGGAACATCCAGTACGCCCTCGACCGATCAACCGCCGGGCACCCCGAGTTCTTCCTCTCCTTTGAGGCCCTCTGCATGTCCCTCCAACTCACCGCCTGACACCTCTCATGCCCGCCGCCCCATTCGACGCCACCGCCGCCGCCGCGGCCAGCCTCATTGTCCACACACTCGAAGCCCTGGACCCCACCGTCCTCGCAACCCTCCAACCAGAGGACTCCCTCCTCGTCCAATCCTGCCAGCGCACCGGCTCCTCCCAGCGGATCGAAGAAACGGACAGTCAGGGAAAACTCGTCCTCTCCATCCACTTCGATCAACGCCTCATCTACTCGATCCAGGCCGACGTCCTCGCATGGGACGGCCTTGCAGACTACCACCCCGGCCGCGCCCTCAGCGCCCGCGCCCTCGACTTCCTCAACGGCACCCAAGCCCAGCAGTTCGAAGACTCCGGCACCCTAGTCTACGTCTCCCCGCAGCAGACTGCCGGCGCCGGTCAGCTGCCCAGCGTCGCCTTCCAGGTGGAACGCTTGTTCGACGACCTCGACGAAGGCACCTACCCCAGCGGCACCGCATCCAGCTACGCCTACCTCCCTACCCAAGCCGCCCACGACCTCCCCGCCAGCGCCACCACCGCCCTCCTCGAAGCCGTCTTCTTTGGCACCGCCATCAGCGGCAACCTCACCGCCACCCTCTACAACGGCAACCCCGCCGCCGGCGGCACCGCCGTCTCCTCCGCCATCGCCTGCGACCCATGGACCGCCGCCGCCCCCATCGTGGCTGGTGGCGATACCGCCCTGATCACCTCCAGCGAGATCACCTTCCCCCCATCCGGCAGCAGCCGCACCGTCACCCACATCAGATTCAAACGTGGAGCCACGCTGGTGGTGCTGGACGTGGCGCTGGCGGCCACACTCACCCTCCCCGCCAATCACGCCCTCCGCGCCGATTCTGGAGACATTTCCGCCCAGCTGGAATGGCCGTATGGCCTGAGCAGCGGCACCACCCCCGCAGAACTCTCCCTCCGCTACCTCTTCGCCGACCCAACTGCCGACCTCATCGGCACCGCCGCCGAAGTCACCATCTCCTGCTACCCTGCCACGATCGACGGTTCCCTGCCCCTCGACGTCTTCCGCGTCCCTCGAGACAACACCACATGGGACATCACTGGAGACAGCATTGGCAACGGCATCCCCCTCACCGGCACCAACATTGCCCCCGCCGGCGGATGGGCCGTCCAGATCCTCGTCGCCAGCATCGACGGCGTGGGGACGTGGTTCATCCGTCGGGAACGCCTCATCTCCGTCGGTGCAGGCCAACCCGTCACCATCGCCACGGGCATCCTCACCACGGACCTCAACGGGCTTTGACACCCCCGGTGAAAATCGAAAGCCAACCCGTTACCGACTCTTTTCCCATGCCAGCCGTATCTTTTGACGTCTCCGCCGCCACCGTCGCGGCCCTCATTGTTCACACCATGGTAGGTCACGATGGACATGTGGGAGCAGCTCACGACGAAGATGGTTTGTTGATCGATAATGGATTCGACCAGACCACAGCGCGGGAGCGTGCAGAACACAAGAATCACTCCGGCTTGGTCGTCATGGCCATCAGTAACAATCCCTCGGTCCGCCTTCAGTTTGACGGCAAAGTCTACGATCACACCGGAGAAGTTGCCAATCCGCACCCCGGAAAAGGCCTGCCTTTGACCGGGATTGCCAACTATGTCACCGCCTATCGTGGCGGCATTATCCCTCACGAAGATTCCTGGTGGGAACTCATGGAGCCCAGCCTTAACGTCCCGTCCGGCGGCGTCAATCAATGTCGCTTCACCGCCAATCTCTGGAACCCCGCGTACCTCACCGGAGGGAACTACGTGTACGAGGGGAATGCCTGATAACAATTAGGGGGAAATGGGTGAGCGGGCACGACGGCCTCGTGGTCGCGTGCCCGCTCATTTTTTATGAACCAGCTCAACGTCTACGATGCCGCCACCGCCGCGGCCCTCCGTGTTGTCCTCCATTGCGAGGTCGCGCCAAAAAACTACCGCGCCGACGCCAGCGGGGACGAAACCCCCACATGGTTCATCCGCAGCCACGTCCCGCAGGCCAGTCGGCTCCTGAATCAACGCAAGCTTGGCCTCCTGCCAGAAGACTCTCCGTTCCTCGCCGCCCTCCTCGCCGCCGATACCGCAGAACGGATCAATGCATGGCTCCGCAGTGCCCCAGGGGAACTCCCGTTCGGCTATCAAGGGAAGTTTGTCCACACCACCGGGATGTTCCCGCCGCCGATTGGCCTGCCGTCAGAGTGCATGCTGATCCCCCTCCTCTCCGCCCGCGAGATGGCCCGGATTGAGCGGGAGTGCATCACCGCCACCCTCTCCAGTAAAGTCCCGTATCCGGCCCTCCCGCTGCACGTCGCCGCCGCCGCCATCACCTGCGGCTGCGTCCCCGTCAGGATCAGCGGCTACGCCCAGCAACCCTTCCTCCACCTCACAGAGGAATCCATGACGATGCCCGGCTTGCGCCTAGCCGACATGGTCAAAGCCACCGGCACCGGCCTCGATGCCGCCAACGCCCTCCCCGGATACCCCATCGGAGAACACCCGTTTCTGTACGCCTTCGAAGCCGTCAAAACCACCGCGCTCTACCGACACGTCATGGAGCAAGCCCGCCGGAATACCACCCACATGTTCCGCGCAAAAGCCGCCCGCCAACGCACCGCCGTTGTCAGCGAATCCCTCCTCAAGGACCAGCGCGGCGGCTCCTTCCGCGACCACCTCCGCAAGCACCTCGCCGGAGTCTGAACCCATCCCCCCACACATCCCATCCCCATCCCATGCACTGGCCAAACCCACCCCAAGTTCCCTCCTTCGCAGACGTCCCCGCAGCCCCGGCAAAACCCACCGCCCGGTTCTTCCTAGCCGACGGAACGCCCCTCGTCCTGACATGGGCCCGCAAGTCCATGTACGTCAGCCTCACCCAACGCGCCGGCGTCTCCGATCCAGAGGAAGCCGGACTCCTCCTCTATCTCTGCTCCCCGCAGTACGATCCCCGCTCACGCTGGCGCGTCCCCGCACCGTCGGAGACGGGGGAGGATCCAGACCTTGCAGAAACAGCGCCGGACCTGTACGCCGCCGTCCGCATGGCCGCAGATGAATGGGCCGACCAGCACCTCCCCCACACCGATTACCTAGGGCTGACGGTCCTCGCGCAAGCCATCTGGCATGATGCGCATGAGACAATGGTGTCAGCCGCCACGGAAGCGCCGCAAAAAAAAACGGAGGAGAGTATCCCCACTGGACCGTCTCCTTCTGCCGCGCCGTCACTGGAGGAAACATCGGCCTCCACGACTACGTCTTGCACGTCCTCCCCGCCCGCGACGCCTACGCCGCTCTCCACGCAGCCTGGTGTGAAATTGGAATCGACCTCATAACCCCCGCCACAAAGGCCCGGCGACTCGCCGAAGCCGACGCCGTCATCAACGCCGCCCTCCAATCCTGACACCTCATGGCACGCGAAGCAGCCCTCAGCGCCAGGCTCAAACTGGACGACTCCGACGTCCAAAAAAAAATCCGGGCGCAGAACACCCACTACCAAGCGCTCATCTCCCAGAACAAGCGCTACAAGGACCGCATCGCCGCCGACAACGAAGCCGCTAGGAAAAAAGAAGACATCCGGGAGCAGTTGGCCGCCCGCAAACAAGCCGCCCGCGACCGCGAAAAATTTGAGCGCTGGAAAGCTCAAAATGCCGCCGCCACTGCCGAGAAGCTGAAGCGTTGGAAGAAGGAACAGGAACTCGAAACCGCGCTCCAATCCCACCCAGCCGCGCAACGACTCGCCGGTAGCCGCGTCATCAACGCCCCCACCAGCAGCACCGGCAAGGGGGGTAAAGGAGCCGCGGCTGGTGGCGGTGGGGCCAGCAATGCAGGGATGGCAATGCTTATGTTTTCGCAGGGTTTGGAGGATGCGCAGTATGGGATCAAAGGCGTGCTGAATAACATCCCTCCGCTCGTCATGGCCATGGGTGGCTCTGCTGGGCTGGCGGGCGCTGTGTCCATCGCCGCCGTCTCCCTCACTGCGCTCTCCAAAGCCTTCGCCAAGCTGAATCAAGATCAAGTGCTGGCTGAGGGGAACGCGAAACGCCTCACTGCATTCACCGAACGAAGTGCGAAGGCCAATCAGGACGCCGAAAAAGCCGGGGAAAGGCAAGCCGAAGCATTTCGGGAACAGTTCACCCTGATGGACCTGAAACGGGAGTACGATCAGCAGGAACTGACACGGAAGGAGAAATTAGCGGCTGCGGAGCGGGAGATTCAGATGGCGCAACTGGAACGGCTCACCGGAGCGGAGCGCATGCAGAAGGAGCATGAGTTGACCACCCGCGCAGAGCGTGAACGCCTCGCCGCTGAGGAAACCGCCGCCCAGCGTCAGGCGGAGGTGGACGCCAAGAAGCTGGCAGAGATTCGGACGCGGCAGCAAGAAGCCGTGGCGATGCTGAAAGAGTATGAGGCAATGAAAGCGCTTGCGGAGAAGAACGCCACCCGGGGCAACAGCGAGATCGACGCAAAAGCGGCACGCATGATGGGGGCGGTGCGGGAGCGGTTCACCAACCGCTGGGCGGAAAACATCGCTTCGATGTTCGACGTGGATCTGGCAAAGAACATGCGGGACCGCATGGGAACGACGGCGGTTGCGTGGAGTCCGAAAGATGACGCCACGCTGGCCCAGCTCCGCGCCTTCACCGAATCCAACGCCCCGAACATCACCACCGCCGAATCCCGTGCCCGTGCCAGTACCGGCCGGGCAGCAGACGTCGCCGTGGACCGTCAGGCCCTTGACCTCGCCGACAAGGCCGCAGAGATCCGTATCGCAAACGAGGCGGGCCGTGAGTTCAACGAAACCCTCCGGAAGAACTTCGAACAAGGGCAGGAGTTTGGGCAACTGGTGGGTAAGGTGTTTCGCAAGCTCTCCGGCGATTTCGGCGACCTCCTCCGCAAGACGCGGGAGCAGGCGCAAGCCCGCAACTCCTTCGAAGGAAACTTAAAAGTGCAGGAACTCCGCCAACGGGGACAGGGCCGCGCAGCAGATCGGCTAGAAAAGAAGATGTTCATGGACTCCCGCCCGGCGCAGTTGAAGAAAGAGTTCGGCATGAACGACGCGGACGCGGCCGAAGCCGCTCGCCGGGAGTGGGATATTCAGCACCCCGACCGCGCCGGAACCATCCGCGGAGCAAAGTCCCAGCCCGCCGTCAACGGCCTAGACTGGCTGAAAAACAAGGACAAGAACCCCGGGAAACTGACACCGCGGAACGACGAACCCTCTGCCCTCGACTGGGTAAAGGGACGCGGCGTGGGGAAAGCGGCAGGAGCCGCCGCGCCCGCAATGCCCGCCGCATCCGCTCAAGATCCCAACCAGTGGCTCCGCAGCATCTATGAGGTTTTGAAGGAGAAACTGAGCCCACCCGGCCCCGTCGCCAATCAACTGAAGCCCGTGAACGCCCCCTGACATGGCCCAGATCCACACCACCATCCCGCTCAACGGCTACGCCACCCTCGTCGACGTCCTAGACGACCAAGGGGATCAGGAGATCGACCGTGCTTCGATGGAGATTGTCTGGAGGGGGACTGAATCCGCCCTCCGGGCCCGCTTCCCCAAGGGTGCGGAGAACTACCCGCGCCCGCTGCCCGTTGGTGCGCGAATGCTGTGCGCAGGCGTCCGCGTCACCCGCAACCAGTTCGGCTACGTGTGGGCAAGGATCGAATGGGAAGGCTTCCTCGAAGCGCCCTCCAGCCTCGCCGCCGGCGGCGGGCGTGTCAGCGTCCCGAATGCCGTCCTGGCGCTGAAGAACTGGACGAACTCCTCCACCACCACGGAACTCAGTCTGCCGCAAGAGACGGCGGACGGCACCCCCGTCCGCGGCATTGCCCCATACAACGCCACCGGTGCCCTCGCCCGCTCCCGCCAGCGGATCATCAACCCCGCGTGGGCCATGACGCTGGAGGGCGTGATGATCGTCAGCCGCAACCTCCCTCCCAGCGTGCCGAAGCTGGTCGGCTTCACCCGTCCCCTCGGCCTCTCCGACGAGTTCAACTCCGCGGCCCCCGGCTCCGGGGCAGCCGCCATCTCACAGGCGAACTGGTTCGAAGGCATCACGCCGCAGGGTGGGTGGCTGGTGCGGGATTTTCAGGCCAGCAACACCCGGATCCTCGGCCAATGGCTCATCATCCGCTGGACGATTCGGGGCGAGTGGATCGACAGGTTCTCCACAGCTTGACACGCTTGGTGGGTAACGATGTCCACCCTGTCCTACAGCTTCGTCAAAATCGGAGCCGCCTTTTCCTTGATCCCGACTGGGGAGACGGAACAGCTTTACCGAGAAATCCCCAGCATGGCCTGCGGCATCTCGGGGAATATCGCCCACAAGTTTCGGTTTCTGCCGGTCGGCGCCGTCACCTACACCATCGACGAGTTCAACGCGCTGGCGCTCAATGGGGGGCCCATCCTCGACATCGGCGGCGACGAAATCGACTGTAGCAAGATCAAAGGCCTCGTCATCGCCCTTACGCCATACGATCCAATGGAGCCTGTGACGGGCAACGTGGAAGTCACCTACTCCGACCTCTTCAGCGCGGGCTCCTTCGTCCACCCGATGAACCCCGGGGACATGCTGGCCCTCACAAACGCCATCGGCGTCACCACTGGATCAGGAACATCCATCGTCATCGAGACCGCAAGCGGGACGGCGAACTTGTCCATCGAGGTGATGTTGATAGGTGCTGCTGCTGGCTTCTCATCGTGACCCTAAGCCATGCCTCCTCCTGCCATCTCCATTTCCGCCGGGACAATTTCCGCCGCCCGTCACACTCCCACCACACGCCGCCCCATGCCGATCATCGCCGCCGCTTTTTCCATCCCGGTGCTTGCCACCGCGCTCTCAATCCCGGCGACGGCCCTCGTCATTGAGCATCCCCAATCTGCGGATGCTTACGCCGTTCTAGGAGCGATTCTGGCGTCACTGATCTCCCTGATTGAGGCACGTTATAACGGCCGCGACTTGCGGCCGGCAGTCACTGCATTTCTTGCGTCTGCAGCCGCGGGATCATTCACGCCAAAACCCATTTTTCTCATTCTGATGCAATGGGGCTGGCTGACGGCTGAGTCGCCCCTTGTGCGAGCTTGGGAGGTCTGGGCCGCCGCTGGTTTCATTGCCGGCATGAACGGCTGGTGGATCATTAACCGGATCAGCGCCCTGCTTAAATCCTTCCTATCCAAAGACTCCGCCGAATGAGCATGCGCACCGCCAAGCTCCAAGTCTCGTTGCAGGAACTCAGCATCCTGCGGATCGAACACCCGCAGGCCAACCCCTTAAAGCTGGCCTGCACCCTCCGCCCTGGGGAGACACTGCCCTCGGGTCTCGTCATCACGGCGGAGATTCACACTTCCCGGAACGTCGCGGCGGAGACCACGCCGCTAGCGTCAAGCAGCGTCACGGTGGCAGCAGACGCCACCAGCTTCGAAGTCATCTTCGATTCCCCCCAGCTCAACTTGACCGTCACCCCTGAAAGCGTGCGGGCGTGCTGGATGGTGATCTACGGCGTCGGGGACAACGTGCACACCCTCGCCGCCGCAGACCTGCTGCTAGGCTGGCACGCCATCAGCCAAGTCACCGCCCCTCCCCCCGCCGTCACACTGTTTGTGGAAAAAGGCGGCGTCGCGTGGGCGAGTGGTCGCACCTACGCGAGCGGGACGATGGTGACAGTGGGTACCACTGCCTACGTCGCCTCCTCCGCGCACACCAGCGGCAGCAGCACCCAACCGGGCACCGGAGCCAGCTGGGCCACAGTCTGGGCCGTCCTGATCGGCGACGGCGGAGGAGGTGCCACTAACCTCACTGCAACGGCATCACCCACCAACGTTGTCATCGGATCTTCCACTGGCAACCCTGCAACCATCCCTGCAGCCGACGGGACAAACGCGGGCCTAATGCTGCCTGCCGAAAAGACAAAACTGGCGGGGGTTGCCACCGGTGCCACCGCTAACGCTACGGACTCATTCCTCCGCAGCAGGACTAACCACACAGGCACTCAGGCAACATCCACAATTGACGGCCTCGACTCCGCTCTTGCCGCAAAGGCTGATCTTGTGGACGGCAAGCTCAACGCTTCGCAGCTGCCGGATCTCGCCGTCACCCAATACCTTGGAACCGCGGTTAATCAGGCGGCCATGCTGCTGCTGGTCGGGCAGCAAGGGGACTGGTGCGTGCGACTCGATGACGGCAAGGTCTACGTCGTCACCGCACAGCCATCCAGCACTCTGAGCAACTGGACCAGTCTTTCCTATCCAACAGCCCCAGTCCTCTCCGTAGCCGGGAGAACGGGCACCATCACTCTTGGAATTGGCGACATCACTGACCTAGCTGGGGTGCTTGATGCGAAGGTAAACTCCGATGCACTTTCTGCGCTCGCCTTCCGCGATACCATCGGCAGCGCGCAGATTGACGCCGGTGCTGTAACTGAGTTGGCCATAGCCGATGGCGCGGTCACTGCATCGAAGCTCGCTGCCGGGGCAGGCAGCCCGGCAGGCTCCGGAACCGAACTCCAGTTTCGCAACGCCGGGGCATTTGCAGCATTGTCAGGCTCGTCTGTATCCGGGAGCGCCCTGACGGTTGCAGAATTGAGGGTGAACCCCGCCGATTCGGCACAAGGATTTCGCATGACGAGTGCAGCGAACGTGGCGTCGCTCTATTTTCTGGGGACGAATGCCAACGGGTTTCTCTACGGTCAAGGGAACTCATCCACATCATCCACAGCTACCGCCGTCGCGGTGCGGGCAGGAGTTTTCAGGGTTGAAGGCCCTGGGGCTAGCGATTCATTGGCGCAGTTGCAGATCGGTTCTTCTGCGCGAGTCCTCCTAAGGGCCCGCGCATTGAATAACCTCGCGCTAGGCCCCGCTGACGCCGCATCGCCTGCCGCTCAATCCATCAGCGTGCAAAACGCAACCGGCACCAACGCATCCGCCGCGGCTGCCGTCCTGTGCTTTGACGGAGCGCAGGGCACTGGCACAGCTGCGGGGGGAGACATCTTGTTCCGGGTTGCTCCCAACGGATCTACCGGGGCGACCCCTAACGCATTGACTGAGGCGGTGCGGATTCGCGCCGTTGACCGCGCCACCGTTTGCGCGGGAGCCGTATTGGCCGGGGGGCCTGTAACGTTAGCAACGTTCACTGTCGCAACCGTGCCGTCGGCGTCTCTTTGGACACGAGGGCTCATCTACGTCTCTGACGAATCCGGAGGCCCTACCCCCGCATTTTCCGACGGGACAAATTGGCGGCGCGTTGCCGACCGTGCCGTTATCGCGTCCGTATAATCTAACCCTGTAATCCCCATGACTGTTGCCAAAATCCTTTATGAGGTCCTAATCCGCTGCGGTGCCGACGGATTGTTTCAGGGAGCCCACCACCAGTTTCGCGAGGTAGTTACGGAGAACGGGCTGGTGGTTGCCGAACGATTGCTGCCCGCGACCCCCTTCGGGTCTGATCCTGATTTCCAGGGTTCTGGTCTGTTGTCGAGCCTCACAGAAGAGGCGCTGGCGTTGGCTGCATCAAAAGTTGCCGAAGCGGCTGCCGCGACGGCTGCCCAGACCGAGGCCGAAGCAGCGCTGGCTGCCGCACTGGCACAGGTGGAGACGCTGACGGCGCAGGTGGCGGAGTTGACGGCTGAACCAGAAAGGCCGCCCGGTAAATGGTGGGTGAACGCCGCCGCGTTTCTGGAGGAGTTCAGTTCTGACGAACTGTTTGCCATCCACACCAGTCAGAACGCGCTCATCGTACAGCTGTTGATGACCCTGTTGGCATGGACGGATGAGGTCTGGTCATCGGACCAACGGATTATCCTCGGCATGCAAGCACTTGTGTCCACTGGCGTCCTCACCGCCGACCGCCGCACCGAAATTCTTTCCTGACAATTTATGAGCGATACCACCACCACACCAGAATCCGAAGGATCAGGCGACCCGATCAACCCCACCGCGCCGCCAAACCGCTCCGGCCCGGGAGCGTTTGCAGTGGAGCCAATGATCGTCCCTCCGCCTCTCAATCAGACGCAGGTGGATAAAATTGTTGCGGCCGTCGAAGCCGTCGGGCAAGCGGCCAAAGCCGTTGGCGAGGCGATCCAAGCCCTGGGATCGCTCTACGGGGATTATTGCAAATGGGTGTTCCGCCGCGTCAAGCCGCTGCTGATCCCGCCGCTCGTCCCGCCCGGGACTCAGGAACCATCTACCCCACCCTCCACCACGCCATGATTCGCCTTATCCTCCTCGCCATCACCTCCGCATCCCTGACATCCTGCGCTGGATCAGGCTCAGGCTTTTCCGCGGCCTACAGCGGGGCCATCGGCATCGTCCCCTACCGGGTCTCCTACAGTGGTGGAAAGGCCACCGTCTCCGTCTCCGCGCCATGGCGCAGGCTCATCCCTGACAACGCCAAGTGATGTACAGCAAACGCACCCTCGAAAACCTCTCCGGCCTCAACCGGAAAGCCCGCGCCAAGTTCGAAGCATTCCTCGCCGACGCCGCTCCGATCTTCACGAAGCACGGCGTCACGTTCGAAGTTTTGAGCGGCCTCCGCTCATACGCGCAGCAGGCCGCGCTCTACGCCCAAGGCCGCACACGCCCAGGGAAGATCGTCACCAAAGCCCGCCCCGGGTCCAGTTGGCACAACTACGGGCTGGCCATCGATCTGGGCCTGTTTCAGCACGGAGTCTACCTCGACGAAAAAATCCCCTCGCTCGCCGACCGCGTCTATGCCGAGCTGGGAGCCCTCGCAAAAACCATGGGCATCGAGTGGGCAGGCTACTGGACCTCGTTTCAGGAAACGCCCCACTTCCAATTTCGCCCCGGCATCCCGTCCATTGCCGCCGCCAAAGCCAAGCTCGAAGCCGCCGGCCTCGACGTCCAGAAGATGCTCTGAGTCTCCCCCCGGGATTCGTTTTCGGTTGCGTGCGGTTGCTGCAAATCGCCGCAGATGTATCAGGCATGTAGCAGGAATAACTAAAAAAACACTCCTCTACCGGGCAATTTTCCGAAGTGGAGAGGTAATGGTCGGGCTGGCGGGATTCGAACCCACGATTGTGTTTTGCGGGGTGGCGACGGGAATTGAACGGGGGAGCGTGGCGTGATTGCGCGTGGTTTACGGTGGCGGATGTAGCGGGAATGTAGCAGGTGGGGGAATGGCATCGGTGCATCGAAGAAAGGGGACGCGTTTTTGGACGGCGTTGTTTCTGCTGCCCGGAGGGAAGCGGTTTTTCCGTTCCACGGGGCTGGAGGATAAGGGGGCTGCGCTGAAGCTGGCGATGGAATGGGAGAGGCTGGCAAAAGGGCCGGTGCCGTCGTCTCTGGATCAGGCGCGGCGGGTGACGGCAGAATTGGTGGAGGGAATGATGGGGGTGGTGGGTGGTGCCCGGATGACGTGCCGGGAATATGTGGAGCGGTGGCTGGGAAGTCTGGAGGGCACGGTGGCGGAGTCCACGCTGGGTTTTTACCGCGGGGCGCTGAAAGCATGGCTGGTGTGGCTGGGGGGCCGTGCCGACGGGCCGCTGGACGGGGTGCAGCATGAGGACATCGTGGCGTGGAGGCTGGCGGAGCTGGATCGGGTCAGGGCAAAAACGGTGACGCAACGGGTGAAGGCGGTGCGGGCCATGTTCGCGGCGGCGCGGCGGGATGGGTTCGTGCCCAAGGACCCAACGGTAGGCCTCCGTGCGCTCCGGGCTCAGCGGGAGGAGCGGAAGCGGCGGCCGTTCTCGCGTGAGGAAGTGGCGAGGGTGCTGGCGGCGGCGGAGGGGGACTGGCAGTTAGTCATCCGGCTGGGCCTGGAGACGGGGCAGCGGCTGGGGGATCTGTTGCGCATGGCTTGGCGGGACGTGGATCTGGCAGCCGGGCTGTGGACGGTGCAGACTGCAAAGACGGGGCGGAGGCTGGTGCTGCCTTTGTCTGCCGTGACGGTGGGGCTGCTGCGGGAGCGGGCGGCGGAGAGGGAGGCGGCGGTGTTCCCGGCCCTAGTGGCGCAACTGACGCCGGCTGGTGGGGTGGCCATGCTGAGCAATCAATTCTCCGCGCTCCTCTGGAAGCTGGGGATGCGGAAGTACAGCCCGCACGACAGGGTGGCCAAAGGCGGGAAAAAGGCGGAGCTGGTGGCGGCTGGGGCGGATCGGCGGGAGCAGCAGGAGCTGAGCTTCCACAGCCTGCGCCACACGGCGCGGACGTGGCTGGAGGAAGCCGGGCAGCCGAAGGCGGTGATCGATGCCTTGATAGGGCACAGCGGCGACACTGGCAAGATTTACACCACCGTGGGACTGGATGCGCTCAGGGCGGCGGCGGCGGTGCTGGGAGGTGGTTAAGTGCTTGTTAGTAACTCCGATTTTATCGCGTTCCGATAATCCGATAATCCGCGGAGCCGCCGTAGGTGTGGTGCCAGTTATTCAGGGGAAGGTTGTGGGATGTACTCGCGAGCCGTCTTTGAGCCGCAGCACCACTCCCACATTTCGATGTGGCCCTGGCAGGCGTGGACCCATTGGTCGGGGGTCGCTTCCACGACTTCGACTTGCCCCCAGCACGGCTGATCGGGGTAGCCGTCGAGCCAGCCGCAGTCACAGCCGCAGCTGCATGGGAGATACTTCATGGGGTGTTGTGTGGGGGTTGGATCTTCCGCGGGCGCCCGCGGCGGGCGGGGGGATGGCAGGTGTCGCACTTGCGGGTGCCGTCGCTCCGCTTGGATCTGGCGGAGCCGCCGCAGGTGCTGCAGGCCCATGGGGCGTTGCCTTTGGCTTTGAGCCCGCGGGCGGCGCGTTTGGCGCAGGCATGAAGTGCCTGGCGGGTGGGCATTAAGACGGGGTGCTGTGCTGGAACCAGCGTGTGGTAGCGTATGGCAGGGGGTGGAGTTGCAGGCTGAACTCTGCCTCGAAGTTTTGCGCCAATGTCAGGAAGCCTTTCTTCTCGCAGGCCGCAAAGAACTCGTCCCGTGTCACTGACTCAAAAATCATCTTGGGGACGATCTCCAGCTCCATCAGTGGAAAGAACTCGTAGCAGGCCCAATAATAGTCTCCGGGCATCGTCTTCCTGCTGCCGTAAGGCATGGCAGTGACATAAAGCTGCGCAAGCTTGACGGCCATGTCCACCATGCGGGGGTCTGTGGCATCGGTGAGATTCTGAGTCATGGGGAGTGGCTGGGGGTGGATCAGGCGGCGGTCCACTCGCGGACGAGTTTGCCCAGCTGGGGCTCGCCGTTCCAGAACTCGTGGTTGGTGGAGTGTTCGTTCTCCCACTCCGGATCCTCAAAGAGTTCGAATTGGTCAGGCTCGCCGGATTCCCGGCGGCGGCGGATGATGCAGGCTGGGGACGAGTCGGCATTGGGGCCGGTGGCGTAGGCGTATTCAACCAGCTGGCCTTGGCAGATGGGCGGGACGTGGAATTGAAGCGTGGTGGTGTCCATGGTGTGGGGAGTGGTTGGGGGTGGATGATCAGGAGACGACGCCGATGAATTCCCCGCCGTTTGCTGCTGCGGCCAATCTGGCTTCGATCTCCGCCTCGGCTTGGGTTTCGAAGGTTTCTCCGGGATTGATGGATTGCCAGACGTTGTTGTTGTCGGTCCCCTGGGCCTTCCAGTCGCCGAAGTCGCAGATGACGCGGTATTGATTCGGCTGGCCGGTGGGGGTGGTGTTGTGTGGGATGCTCATGATGGGGAGTGGGTGAGTGGTTTGGGTGGAATTACAGCCAGCGGCCTTTATTCATCTTATCCTCGCCGTTGATGAGGAGCGTGGCGGTATCGCAGCAGTCGTCGTCGTCCCGCAAGTTGAGCGCATCAATGGCAAGCCAGGCCGCGGCTTCATCCTCAAACGAAAGGTCAAGGAGGCCGTGTTTATCGTTAGAGTTGATGACGGATTGGCGGTCAATGGTGATGCAGAACTCTGCATCCCGAACTTCGGAGAAGTGGATGGCCGTGTGTTTGATCTGAGCGGCGGTGAGCTGGGCGGAGTAGTCTGGGTTCATGGTATAGGGAGTGAGTGGTGTTGTGTGCTGCCGTCAGTGGCAACGGATGCAGAATACATCTGGGGTGGAGTCTGTCAACGTATTATCTGGAACTTTTTTTAAGTGAGGGAAAAGAGGGGGATCAGGCGATGCGGCTGAGGAGTCGCCAGTGCTGGGTGGCGGGGTTGTGGAGGTAGTGGTCTGAGGGGACGAGTTGGCCGGTGCCGAGGTAGCTGAGGACGTCCGCGAGGGGCCAGGTGCCGATGATCTCTCCGTTTCGCCGAATGGTCAGTTGATCCGGGACGTCGGCGAGGGAGCTGGCGGGATGTGGGGAGGCGGCGGGGCGTTGCTGGGCGGCAAGGAGGAGGGCGGTCTGGCGTTCCAACGCTTCTGCGGCGGCGCGTTCTGCGGAGGCGCGATTGCCAAGGACGACGGCAATGAGGACGCCGAGGGGGCCGAAGAGGAGGCCAAGGACGAAGCCGTTCCCGCGCTGCCCGGGGCCGGCAAGGGTGCAGCCGATGAGGGCGCAGAGAATCCAGATGAGGAGGATGGCGATGGGTTCCATAGGTGGGCGATGGTACGCGAAAAACGGGGGAGGCGTCAAGCCGTGCGTGTGAGGGTGTGTGAGGCGCAATCGCGGAGGGTGTGCGGCAATAGTTGACGGTGGCGGGCGGTTGTGTGAGGCTGACAGGATGAAGACTTACGTGCTGAAGGGTGTACCGCTGATGTCCCCGAAGGAACTGGCTGACAGGGACATCGCCACGCTGCAGGGGCTGTGCCGGGGAATCCTGGCGGATGGGGTGGTGAATGAGGCGGAGGCGCGGGAGTTCCGGAAGTGGGTGGAGCGGTTCCATGCGCAGAATCCTGCGTGGCCGATGACGGACATCGTGGAACGGCTGGACAGGATCTTCGATGATGGGGTGGTGGATGCTGCGGAGCAGGCGGAGCTGAAGTGGGTGATGGAGGCGCTGTGCGGCATAGAGGGGCCGGAGCCGGGCAAGGAGGAGGTGGTGGCGGCGTGTTCCCTGCCCATTGATCAGCCGCAACCGGTGGTGAGTTTTGCCGGGAAGGAGTTCGTGGTGACGGGGAACTTCGCCGCGGCAAAGCGGAGCAAGGTGATGGAATGGATCGAAGCCAGGGGCGGAATAGCGCGGGATGCGACGCCGACGGTGGCGACGGATTATCTGGTGATAGGGGCCATCCCGTCCAAGGGATGGAAGCATGGGGCGTATGGCCGGAAGATAGAGCTGGGGACGGAGCTGCGGGAAACGCGGGGGAAACCTGCCATCATCAGTGAGGACCACTTCCTGAAAGCGGTGCAGGCGGTGCCAGAAAGTTGAGCCGGACACGAAAAAGCCCCGCGCCGGTAGGTCCGGGCGGGGCTTTTTTATGGGAGGGGGGGGCGTGTCAGACGTCTTCTGCCGGTTTGTTGAGCGAGGGTTTGTGTGGAGGTGCGGCGTGCGGTGGTTCCTCCGCGACTCTGAGCGAAGGGCCGGTGTCGCCGGTGTATGTGACGGATTTGAGCGGGGCGGGAATGGGCTCTTCCGCCAGTCCGCGAATGATTTCAATGAGGAGGGCTTCAACGGTGGTTCCCCTCCGTTCTGCGGCGCGGGAAAGGCCGACAAGGTAGGCGAGCGGCATGGGGAGTTTGATTTCCGCGGCCTTCTCGGCGCGGAGGAAGTCCAGCAACTTGACGATGTAAGCGGGGACCTTGCGGTCATCCCGCCAGCGGCTGATGGCAGGCGGGGCAACGCCGAGGCGTTTGGCAAGATCCTTTCCTGACATCTCAAGGATGTTGTCTTGGAAGTGGCGGAATTCGGCGGGTGTCATCTGGCAGTCCGGTAGCCCTATTATTTACAATGACAACTTTTTATTTGACACTTTCCATTGGTAACTCCACAGTGGGCTTACTTTACTATGGAAATCGAAAAATCCCCCACAGACGGCACCCAGCCGACGGCCCGGGTGACATTGGAAATCAACCTCCGCCCCGCATTGCCGATTGAGGCGATGGCGAAACTTCAGCGCCGGGCCGATGACGAGGGCGTCACGCTGGAGGCAATCATCATCCGGGGAATCCTCGGGTTTCTGGAACTCCAACCGCAAGCCCAAGCGGCTGCCTGATCATGGAGTGCGCGGTGTTCAGCTTCGGGCCGGAGAGTGTGCGGGTCTTCAAGGATGACGGGCAGCCGTGGTTTTCTGCGACGGATGCCGGGAACATTCTGGGGATCGTCAACGTCCGGAAGTCCATCGCTGAATTCCCGGAAGACGAAAAGGGTGTAACTACTAGTGACACCCTTGGCGGGCGGCAGCGGATCACCATCCTCTCCGAACCCGGCCTCTACCGCCTCATCTTCCAGAGCCGGAAGCCCTCCGCGGAGCGGTTTAAGAGGTGGGTCTTCGCCGAAGTGCTCCCCGCCCTCCGCCAGACGGGCAGCTACACGATCCCCGGCCGGGACGAAGACGAGGCACCGGAGGAACTGACCGCCCCTTCCCTGCTGACGGAGCGCACCGCCGCCTTTCTGGCCCTGGCGTCCGGGCTGGTGGATCTGGGCATGAGTCCGGTGGCGGCGGGAAACCGGGCGGCGCAGTGGCTGCCGGCCATCCTGTGCGAGGCCTCCCCCGCCGAGGACTGTGAGGCGACGGCGGAAGCAGTGGATGTGGACCGGCTGCTGGTGTCTGCCGCGGCGCGGCTGCACGGCAAGGGCCCCTACCCCATCCCACTGAGCGAGCTGCAACGGCTGGCCGAAGAACTGGCCATCCTGCCGCAGTGCCACGGCACGGAGCGGGCGGCGGCGACGCGGCTGGGAGCGGCCATCACCCGACACGGCAACCACACCATCGATGCCGCCAGCGGCCACTGGCGGGTCCGCCGCCGTCCGGGCCGCCTGTCCACATGGGTGTTCCGCCGGGTGGACGCCTGACAACGATTTTCCCCAACCAAACCCAACAAGACGACCCCTATGCACCACAATCCCCCACCCACCGAATCAACGGACATCATTCAAGCCCAGAGGCATACGGCCGACCTGCTGGCAGCCATGCAGGCGGCAGCCATCCGCGCCAACGCACTGGCGGATGAACTGGACCACATTTCCCGCCAATACGAGAGTGCTGACTCTGCATACCGTGCGGCGTGTGGGGAATTCGAGGAGGCGGCGAGGAGACATCGGCAGGCGCTGCAAGCCAGTGGACAGGCATCGGCTGAGAAGCCTGTGGAGGCGCTGGAGATTGGAGACCCCGTGAGTGTGAACGAGGAGTGCCGCGCAACCGTCTCGGCAGTGGAGCCAAAAAGGGTGCGGCTTCTCTCCTATCCGCTTCATGGGAGCGGATGGGCCGAGAAAGACGAGATCCTACTGATTCCAGCGTAGGGCAATTTCCTCACACGCCGCCACGATATGTTCCCGCCGTCTCTTAAACGCCGCAGGTGCCACGCATGCAACCCTGCGGAACACATCAATGGAAAAGCAGAACTCCGGCGCGGCGGGGGCTTCATCCGCATAATAGGAGTCAAGAAACTGGTGCAGCGTGGTGGCAACGTAGATGCCCCCTTCATTCATCAGGGAGTTGTCATCGCCCTTGGTCCAGTGGAACTTGAATGCGCCGATCAGGGGCCTCTTCCTGCGGGTGAGTCTGATGTAAAAATCCGGCCGCACGCTGACATCCACACCGGAAATGCTCAGTTTCCTGCTTTCTGTCATGTGGCCCCGGGTGATCTGGCAGTCAGGGAGTTCGATGGTGTGCGCGAACTCAAGAAACGTGTTCAGGCCAAGGGCAGTGTTGCTGAGATCCGCGGCATCCCAGTCACTTTTAGGGGGCGTGGCCCGCATGGCATCTGCCGCCGCAACGATCACCTCCGGATCCCTCGTGGCAAAAAACCGCTCAAGAACAGGATAAGCTCTCTGGTAGAGCGGAATGATCTGAGGAGGCGGCTCCTGCTGGGCCTTCACAATGGCGCGTCTCCGGCCGGGGCTAGCAACAGCGTACTCGCCGAGTTTATTGACTGAGATTCGTGGGGTCTGGTTCATGGTTCTATCACAAGGGGGTGCCTGCCCGAGCTTCGCAACAAATTTCCGGCGAAATCTGAACGTGAATTTCCCATGAAACTCCACCCCCACCCAATCGGCCGGAGTGCTTCAACCAACATCAACCCTCAACAAACCTACCCATTCCCATGCCCCGAAAAGCTCCTGTCACCCCACCCGAAACCGCGGTCTCGCCAGGCCTCCGCGTGCGGTGGTATCGCCGCGCTGTCTCCCCCAGCGGGGAGAAGCGGCTCATAGAAGTGGCCGATCTGGCCAGCCGCGCCGGGATTCCGAAGAGTCGATTGGTGCGGCTGGAGCAGGACTCGTACGAGACGCCGGAGAGTGATTGGGAAGCGGTGTGCAAGGCGCTGAACATCCCGCGGAAGCTGCTGCACGTGCCGCTGCGCAAATGGTGTGAGGTGGTGCGGGCCGTAGGCCTGGTGAGTCCGAAGCTGGGCTACACGGGCAACGAGGCGAGCCGCTGGGCGGGGCCGGGATACCGGCAGACGGCCCCTTTGTGAACCTTTTCCCGCGGTGCCTAGCCGTGCCTGCCGCCAATGCGGGGGGCCGGGGGTTTCTAACTACACGGGGTCGGAAATTCACCCCGAGGGGGTGCCGCGGGAATCCCTCCTTTTTTGAATCTCTTCGACTCCGGGCGCGTGCCCGCAACTCTAACTCATACACTCCGCATGAAACGAGAAACGAAACAAGCTGCCGACCGGCTCCGGGACCCGCTGGGCCGGGTGCTGCTGATAGGGGCCATCCTCCTCAGTGGCTGGGTGATGTTCTGCACGATCCACCAAACCATCCAGACCTTCGCCAAGGTGCGGGAAGCCCTCAACGCTGACTGATCATGAATTTCCTGAAAAACTTTCTGAGAGGGCCGGCGAGGCCTGCGGTCCCGAGGCCGGTGCCGATGGTGCCGATATCAAAACATCCCGTGCGTTCCGAAGCGGTGGAGGTGCTGGAACTGCGGGTCCAGGAGTCCGTCCGCAGGAGCCCGGTGGTGAGAGTGGAGGATGAGCCATACCAGGCCCCGCTGATGCCGGTGGGCCGGCGGCGGCAGGCGGAGGAGAACGAGGCGGCTCAACTGAAGAGGGAGCTCATTATGGAGAGAATGCGGGTGAAGGAATTGAGGGAGCAGCTGGCGGCGGCGCAGAAAAATCGCAGCACTCAGGCTCTGGTGGGCCTGCTGGAAGGTGTGTCGGCTGAGGCGAAGTGCATGGAGCTTCAGGCGGAACTGCGGGAGGTGAAGCGGGAGCTGGCGGCGCTGAGGGTCCATGGATCCGTGATGCTGGAGGCGGTGGAGAAAGCCTCTGCAGATCCGGTCTATGATTATGATAAGCTGGCTGGGGTAGGTTTGGAGCCGGTGTGGGAGGAGCGGTGGTTCTTTGCCAATGAGGAATCAGAGGAACGGTTCCACAGCGTGCGGCGTGGGGAGATCGTGCGGGGGTTGATTGTGATAGAGGGGCCTCCCGCATCCGGGAAGACGTTGATGGGGACGATGCTGGCGGGAGAGGGGACTGCGCAACAAATGGAAGAGGAGCTGGTTTTGAAGCGGTTGATAGAAGCAGGTCTGAAACGGCCATTGTTCTTCGATGACATCTCCACATGCCAGCCGTGGTACCAGGGGCCAGCGCTTCAATCGAGCGGGACACCGCTGCATTCTGAAGTCATCATTGAGGCGCTAGCAAAAGCGAATGGGGACGAAAGGCCGCTGCTGTTCGTGTTGGCAGGCCCGCACATTGATCTCTCGCTGAAAATGGAAGCGTGGGCGATCAGGATTCGCCTGAAAGGAGGTGCGGCATGACCTCGCCGAAGATGAAGGCCCCGGAGAAACGGGCGAAGAAGAAGGAAGCGGCGTCCGGGCCGAAGATGGTGTTGGGCTGGGTGGCGAAGGCGGTGCCGCAACAGGGGCAGCCGGCGTGGGATGTGGTCCTGATCCCTGAGGGGTCTAAGACGGACTTTGAGAAGAATCCGACGGTGCCGGGGCGGTGGTTCCGGCGCGTGGTGGGACCGGCGACAAGTGCGGCCGCCGTGAAGCAGGCGCGGGTGATCTTTGCGCAGGAAGGGAGGCAGGCATGAGTCACTTAACCTGGCAGGATTGGGGATGGATCCTCTTCGCCATGCTGTGTCTGTACTACCATTTGAAGGTGGTCTTCAGCCTGAAGCTGGACTGTGCGCAATGGGAGCGGGTGGCGCTCCACAACGATCGGGAAGCGGCCCGGTTTGCGAATCAATTGGAGACCTCGCGGCAGCAGTGCCGGGAGCTGGAAAAGAAGCTGATGGGAGGTGCGAAATGAGTGGCGGCGCTCACAAGTTAGTCTCCGTCCCTCCGACGGACGTGCAGGCGGCGCTGGCGTGGGCGGCGGGGTCCAGTGTGGGGGAGCTCTCCCTGCTGGCTCAGCATCATGTCTCCGTGCTGGCCGAGGAGGTGCGGTATCTCCAAGCAGTGGAGGACAGTCTTCTGGATGAGACGGGCGAGGTGACGTCCCGGCAGTTGTCCCCGGTGCTGGAATCCGACAACGGTCTCCAGACGTGGGAGAAGGTAGTGCTGTGGACGGTGCTGGTGCTGGCGGTGCTGGCCCTGGGGACTCTGATCTGGATCTCTCTGATGATGGCCGCAGCCACGGGGAATGCGGAGTCGCTGAATTCTATCAACTGACAATCTCTAACACTGATGAAAACCGATGAGTTCAATAACGCTGGATCTGATCATGAAGGCGGCGGACGAGAAGGCGCGTGCGTCGGGGAACAATCGCACCACCATGGAGCATGTGCTGTATGCGTGGCTGACGATGGATCGGGACGGGGCGCTGGCAAACGCGCTGCGGGAACGGGGGGTGACGGCGGAGGTGGTGGCGCGGATCTGCCGTTTCGGGGATCAGGCGCTGCTGCACCGGCTGGAGGGTCTGACGTATCAGGAGAAGGTAGCCATGCACCGGAAGCTGACGGAGGTGCTGGCGGCGCCCGATGTGGCGTGGCCGGGATTGTGACGCGGTGGACGTACTTCACTGGGCTGGATCAGCGGGTGGGTCTGAGGGTCTTGGCGGCTCGCCGGAAGGGGCGGAAGCTGACGCTGGTGGGGCGCATTTTGGTCCCGGCGGTGGCTCCGAATCCTCACCGGGCTTTCCGTATGGCGCTGGTGGCAAAACAGGACGGGGAGATGCCTGAGGTGACGATGCCGGAGTTGATGCGGGCAGCCCAGAAGAAAGGAGCGTTCCCATGGACTTGACTGCAATGGCCCAACAAATCGCGGCCCTGTCATCGGCGCTGCCGGAGATCCAGAAGCAGCTGAAGGAGGCGGCGGTGCGTGAGGCGGTGGACGGTGGGGCGATGGTGCGCGTGGTCCCGGAATGGTTCCCCCGCCCTGTGCGTGCGGGACGGGGCGAGGCCGGGAATGTGGACCCGTGGTTCGGCCTCACCCAAGCGGACTGGAACGCGGAGATGAAGGCTGGTTTCTCCGGGTGGATGGAGACGACGGAGGGCAGTGGCAGGCCGAAGGTGATGATCAGCTATGAGGCGGCGCGGGAGTGGCTCCAGGCGAAGTGGAAGCGGCAGATGGCGAGGAGGACGGCGTGAGTGCGGCGCGGCTGACAAAACTCCCGAACGGGACGTGGCTGGACCTGACGAAGGTGGTGGCGGTGCGGATGCTCCCTGCGGTGCGGGAAGCGGGCCGTGGCGTGATGCTGCATCAAGCGAGGGTGGTGGTAGTGTGCGGTGAGGGCGGCCATGAAGTGATCCTCGCCAACAATGATGAGCATGCGGAAGCGATAGCGGAAGACTTGGCGAATGAGGTGAACGCGGCCTGCGAGGCCGTAGGAGAGGAGGGCGCGTGAGTGGCGAGAAAAAGCGCTGGCCAAGCGAGGTGGCGCGGAAGGTGGCGGAGGAGTTGATGGGTGAATTGGCCCATGCCTGCACGAGGAGCGAGGTGGCAGGGAGCGTCCGCAGGGGCTGTCAGTTGGTGGGAGATGTGGAGCTAGTCTATGAGTCGGAGCCGGTTCTGGATCTCTTTGGTGAACGCACGGGGGATGTGCGTGCAGACGTGATCATCGACGGATGGCTGCAGACGGGGGTGCTGGAGCGTCGGCTGAGTAAGCTGGGGCATCCTTCATGGGGGCAGGAAATCAAGATGGCGGTGCATGCGGCCACGGGGCTCCCGGTGGATCTTTTCGCCGCGCGTCCAAGCGGCTGGTGGTCCTATCTGATGTGCCGCACCGGAAGCCGGGTTCACAACGAGGCGATCGCGCGGGCGATGATGGGGCGCTCGATGCGGTGGGAGCCCTACGAGGGGGTGAGGATGCGGGATGGTTCGCTGCGTCGGGTGGGGTCGGAGGCGGAGCTTTATGAGTTGATAGGGTGGCCAATGCTGAAGCCGGAGGATCGGGAGGCGGAGCGGCTGCTGGCCTTGGGTCTGATCGCCCGGTGTCACATGCCTGTGGTGAGTGAAGGAAAGGGGGGCGCGTGAGTTCCTGGGATGATAACGAGAGGTGCATGGGGATTGGCGGATTGGATCCCCGCTGGGCGGCGAACTGCCGGGATTGTCTGCGGCGGTGGGCGAAGGAAACGTGTGACACCGTCAGGATTATCCCGCCGCTGATCGTGGAGGAGATTGAGGTGTGCCCGAAGCGGGTGGTGGTGGAGGTGGGTGATGATGTGGGCGAGGGTGAGGATATTGACTGCGACCACACCGATGAACCTGTGTGCCCATGGTGCGGGACGGAAATCCCTGTCGTTGAGGACTGGGGATGGAATGCGCGCAATCAGGTGGAGGAGTCCTGTCATGAATGCGGGAAGCCGTTCTATGCGGTGGCCCATTACTCTGTCAGCTACAGCACCGGGAAGCTGCCACTGGGAAAGGAGGGCGAATGACTCCGGAGCAGATGGAAGCGTTGTGTGAGTGGGCGGCTGGTGAGCGGGCGGCGGGGAGGTCGTGGGCGGCGATGGAGGAGCAGCTGGTGGAGTTGCCTGAGGAGGTGGTGCGGAGGCTGCCGCAGTTGGTGGAGGCATGGCTGGGCAGGCAGCGGCTCCTGACGAAGCGGGAGGCGAATGGGGATCGGCGGGCGAAGGGTGAATGCAGTGTGGGGGCTCAATCGCTGGAGGTGGTGCCTGAGGGTGCGGTGGTGGCGGCGGGGGAGGTGGTGGCTGATCCGGTGCTGGTGGATAGGGCCAATGCGTTGCGCGTGGTGATGTATTTGCGGGACGGGTTGCTGAAGGTGCGGTGGCGCTGGCGGTATCTGCGGTGGTGGCGGCTGGCGGATGGGGAGACGTGGGCCATCGTGCCCGGGCCGGGTGAGGAGGCGCTGGCCTCTGGCGAGGTGGTGCGCTGGCAGGTGCAGGCTCTGGTGGTGCGGGACGCGGCCGGGGCGGTGCTGGGGGTGTTCCCCGAATGTCGGGCCTATCACAAGCCGGAGGGTACGTTTGGGAGTAGGCGGCTCATCGGTGGGCGGTTGGAGATCCAGCGGCGGGAGGCGGATTGCCGGGAGCTGGACATGAGGGAGCTGGCAGCGAGGCTGGCGGCTGTCCTGGCAACGGCCCTGGGGGCGGCTGGCAGCGGGATCAAGGACAACGCGGAACTGGCCCGGATGCTGGGGGTGACGCGGGAGGCGGTGCGGGTGCGCAAGCTGCGCATCGCCCAAGCGGCGGGCATGCGGGCCCAGGAGGGGCTGGCCCCAGCAAGGGCGGCGGGGGGCAAGGCCAGCCAGCGGAAGCGGCGGGGGAAGGCGGAGTAACCGAATCATCCCGGCAACAGGGAACTAACACAACACAACAACAACAACATGGAAGACATCACGAATGATCAGAAGAGGCTGGCTGAAATAGCCGAAGCCGTTGGCAGCATCCCGGGGGTGACGGCGGTGGGGGCGGGCGTGCCTGCGGTGCTGGCGGGCGAGGCTCCGGCAGCGAAGAAGCCTGCGGCCCCGCGGAAGCCGAGGGCGGCGGTGCCTGGGGTGCCGATGCTGCGGGCGACGGTGGAGGCGAAGCGTTTTGCGCGCTCCGTGGCCATGGTGCGCGGGGCGTGCGGTAAGGGCGGGACGTTGGCGGTGCTGGGGAGCATCTGCATCGAGAAGGAACCCGGGATGCCGGTGCTGAGGCTGCGGGCCACCAACTTGGATCTGGCAGCCAGCCTGACGATTCCGGTGAACGAGGAGGGGTTGGTGGGGGATAGTGGCGGATTGTGCGTGCCTGCGAAGGGTCTGCAGAAGCTGCTGGCGGAGGTGGATGCGGAAGAGCTCCAGATGGAGTTCACGGGCGGGAAGCTGAAGCTGACGGCGGGGCATTGGCGGGCGGAGCGGCTGGGGCTGGAGCTGGAATCGTGGCCGCAGGGGGAGCTGGGCAAAACGGGGGACAGGGTGGAGCTGGGGGTATTGCCGGAGGTGGTGCTGCAGAGGATGCTGGCGTTCACGCTGCCGGCGGTGTCGGCGGATGAAACGCGCTACGTGCTCAACGGGATCTATCTGGCGCGAGGGGCTGGGCTGCGGGCGGTGGGGACGGATGGGCGGAGGCTGACGCTGCTGACGATGGACGATGACGCTGCGGACGACGATGAGGAGCCATGGGAGATCATCCTGCCAACGAAGGCGGCGAGCATGGTGGCGGGGGCGGCTGCGGTAGATGACAAGGCAACGGTGATGCTGTGGGGTTTCCGCGACCATGCTGGGAAGTGGCTGGCGATGGAGGTGGAGTTGGCGAGCGGGCTGGTGGTGCAGGCGAAATTGATCAGCGGGCAGTACCCGAACTATGCGCAGGTGATTCCTGACAAGATCATGGAGCCGGTGACGGTGAACGGGCAGGCGCTGGCGGAGATGTGTGGTCGCGCCGGGGTGATCAATGCGGAAAGCGTCTGCATCGTGATGGAGGACCGGGAGGTGGTGGTGAGCAGTGAGATGATCGATGTAGGAAGGTGGCGGGAGGAGGATGCGATCGTGGCCGATGACGGGCAGCCATCGCGCCGGGTGGAGGTGCAGGTGAATCCGGCCTACGTGGGGGTGTTGGCGCTGGGGGTGAGCGGGAGGCTGGATGTGGGCCATGCGCGGGATAAGGGGCCGCTGGTGTGGCGGGCATCCGTCCCGGCCGGTGAGGAGGAGCTGCGGCTGACGGGGGTGCTGATGCCGATCCGGAAGGAAGGGGGTGCAGAATGACGCCGGATCAAATCGACGTGATCGGCCAGTGGGCGGCGAGCCAACTGTACAAGGGTGAGAGCTGGGAACGGATCAATGCGAAGCTGAGGGACTTCCCTGCCGCGATCGTGAACGCGTTGCCTCTCGTGCTGAAGCTGAAGGGCACGGCGAAGACGGGCGCCGATTTGCTGGGCCCGCCCGTAGATGTGATCCCGGAGGGTCTCGTTGAAAGAATCATCGAAGCTGGAGAGGAGCTTTTGCGGGCGGAGAAGGAAACCGCTGAAATCCCTGAAGCCACGGGCATCGAAGCGCTGATCAGCGGGATGCTGGGGGATGCGGTGAAGGATGCGGCGCGGAGGATCGAGTTCGGCATGGGCCGGACGATGGAAGCGCCGGAGCTGGAGCGGTTGCTGCAACGGGACATCGCGGAACGTCAGGCGGTGTGCCGGAAGCGGTACGGGCAGGAGCTGGCGGTGAATGATGCCCCGCTCATAGCACGGCTGCAGCATGCCTATGAAGAGGCGCTGGACCTCCCGATGTATGCCGAATGGGCGGCGCAGGCGCTGCCGGACGAGAGGAAGGCGGCGGCGATGCGGGGTGATGCGGAGGTGATGGCGATTCTGGAGCTGATGGATGCGCTCCGTGACGCGATCATCCCTGACTGTCTCATGGCCGCCGCCTTTCTGCGCGGGGTGATAGAGGTGATCGCGAAGGAGCCGCTCCAACTGGAAAATGGGGAGGTGGTGCGATGAGTGGGGATCTGTTGCAAGCGTTGTCGGTCCTCGCCGACATCCGTGCCGCCGTGGGGGACCCGGAGGGGAGGCTGATGCAGGATGAGCTGGTGGCGCGGTGCCGGGAGCTGCGGGAGCGGGCGGAGAGGGTGCCGGTGCCTCTGCTGCGGCCGACGGAGCCGGGGTGGTATTGGGTGCGGCGGAGCAGTGCGAAGCCGACATGGATTGTGAAACGTGCGGCAATCATCCCATGGGAGATGACCTTTGAAGAATGGGAGGCAACAGGCCCCGAGGTGCTGGCGGAGAGTGGTGGTGGGGAGTGGAAGCGGTGTGATATGGTCAACACGCCGGCGGACTCCGGGGACCGGTATTTCCGCATGGAGCCGCCGCAGTGGACGCCTGAACCGAAGGAGGGGGAATGAGGACGCCGCAGGAGATCGTCAACCAGACGAATGAGTTGGCCCGTGAGCTGTACCGGCTGCAGGGATACGTGCGGCCGCGGGGCTATCGCTTCGACAAGGCGAAGCATCCGCATGAGGTGCAGGCTTGGGCAGGGGCGTGCGAGGCGCAACGGCTGCTGACAGAGACGGATGTGGACGATGCGTTGCAGGAACTGGAGGGGGAGGACGAATGAGCGCGAGCACCCCCTGTGGAAACTGCGGATGTCCGCTTAGGAACAACGAGGGAGCCGGTGAAGCGGGAGACTGGTGCGCGAAATGCTGGGCCGTTATGGGCGAAGATTGCGAAGAAGCTCTCGAGGAGACGAGTAGGCATGCAGGCACCGGGTGCCACGGATGCCGTCACCTTCAATCCTCTGGATATTCCTACTGGTGTTCCAAGGATGGATGCAAGTGCACCCGCGGCGCGGTGCCGGAGCAGGCTGATTGTTTTGAGCCGAACAGGAAGGAGGGCGAATGAGCCGCGGCCACCTTCCCCCATGGTCGGCGGCGGAGGCGCGTGGGATCATGGAGCAGATACTGGGGCGGGCGCTGGATGGGAACAATTCCACCGTCTGTCCGGGGGATGACGCGCACACGACGGGGCACGGGAAGCCGGACTTCAAGCTCTTCACGGTGGGCAAGGTGCCGTATGGGCATTGCTTCCACAACAATTGCTATGACCGGGTGATGGAGGTGAACCGGGAGATGTGGAAGCGGCTCTTCGGGAAGGTGCGCGGTGGGGCGGACATCGCCTTTCAGGAGAGTGGGATGAGGAGGGTGAAGGAGGTGATCAAGAAGCGTCAGGACTTCAGCGCTCTGGCGTTGGCCTCGGAGCAGCTGGAAGGGCTGGTGGTGGGGCGGCGGTGGCTGCGGGAGCGGAGTCCGATCGACCCGGAGGGGGTGACGTCGGCGGGTTTCCTCCAGGCGCTGTACGGCTGCGGGGAGAAGGTGCTGGTGTTCCAGAAAATGATGTCGCAGGGGGAGTATGGGTATGTGAGGACGTCGGCGGGTGGGTATTGGGTGGAGTTGGGCCGTGACCGGCGGGAGGCGCATGTGGTGCTGGAGGGGACGGAGGCCCCGGCGGCGTTGAAGGCGGGGCGGGAGGGGATCTGGTTTCTGGCGCAGCCGGTGGACGGTCATTGGCATCTGGACGGGGACCTCATCGATCCTCACACGAAGCTGCCGAAGTGGAGCAGGCGGAGCAAGCTGGCGGTGACGGATTGGAGGTTCATGGTATTGGAATCGGACGCGGCGAGGACGGATCATTGGCTGAATTTCATCGTGCAGTTGGGGCTGAGGATTGTGGCGCTGTACACATCGGGCGGGAGGTCGGTGCATGCTTTGGTGAGAGTGAATGCGGACAGTCGGTCTCAGTGGGATGAGATGTGCCGGCTGATGCAGCCGATCCTGTCTCTGCTGGGGGCGGACCCGGCTGCCATGTCTTCGGTGCGGCTGACGCGGCTGCCTGGGTGTGTGCGGCGGGGGAAGATGCGTCAGGAACTTTACCGCGACCCGTCGACGGGGGCGGAGGAAAAACGGTCTGTGTACCATCGGTTTGAATCTCCTCTCATGCAGCGACTTCTCTATCTGAACCCGGACGCGGCGGCGGCTCCGATCCTGAATCTCCAACCGGTGCGGCGCATCGTGGACGAGGAGGCGGCAGATGCTTAACGAGGGGTCTGGCGGGGAGGTGTCTGGGGAGCAGATGCGGGAGCTGCATGCGGCGCTGGCGCCGTTGGCGGAGCGGCACAATCTGCCGCCGCCGCGGGCGGATCTTGCTCCGCAGGTTTACATCGGGCCGGGGTCGGACTTGCGGGAGATTGCCATGGGGTTGGGGGAGATCTGCCGGGACCCGTCGAAGGGGTTGTTTTTCAGCGATCCGGAGATTGTGACGGTGGACCGGGAGAAGGGTACGACGGAGATCATGACGCCGGACAGGTTCCGCAGTTGGGTGGCGGACTGGGCGCTCATCGGGGCGCGTTATGACAAGTCGAGCGGGCGGCTGGAGAAGTGCACGCTGGGCTGTGAGATGGCGCGTGGGGTGTTGGCATCGGATCACTTCCGGCGGAAGATCCCGCGGCTCCAGGCGGTGAATGTGATCAAGCAACCGGTGAAGCGGCGTGGGGGGCGGGTGGAGCTCCTGCCGGTGGGGTATGACCCGGAGAGCATGGTTTACACGTTGGAGGGTGGGCTGGACTATCCGGAGGATATGTCGATCGATGACGCGATCGTGTTCCTGAGGCGGTTGTTCTCTACGTTCCCATGGGGGGACGAGGGGCGGAGTCTGGGGGTGCACCTGGCGGCGGGGCTGACGTTGTATTGTCAGCATCTGCTGCCGACGGGGACGTTGACGCCGATGTTTGTCTACAATGCGAATCAGGGGGGCTCTGGGAAGTCGCTGCTGGCTACGATCTGGCTCTGGGCGATGTATGGGAGTGCGGAGACGATGAACTTGGTGGAGGGGCACGATGAAATGAAGAAGGAGCTGGACACGGCGGCGCAGGCGATGACGCCGTACGTGTTTTTTGACGATCAGGATGGGTGGCTGGAGAACAGGTTGCTGAATTCGTGGCTGACGTCGCGGGTGTGGGCGGGGCGGGTATTGGGCACGCCAAGGAAGTTCAGCATGCCGAAGCGGGCGGTGACGATCCTGACGGGAAACAATGTGACGCTGAGTCCGTTCCTGAGTCGGCGGAGTGTGCTGTCGGATTTGTTCGCGAAGCAGCAGCTGATGGACCGGGTATTGCCGGCGGACACGATCCACATGGATGATGCGTGGATGGCCGAGGAATCGAATCGGAAGGCGGTGCTGGCGGCGTTGTGGGCGTTGGTGAAGTGGTCGTGTGTGCCGCGGGAGGAGCTGGTGGTGGTGGACGGCGTGGAGGTGGCGCAGGTGGTGCAGGGTCGGCTCCTGCCGGATGGGAAGCGGGCGCGGCCAACTGGGAAGCCGCTGGATTCGTTTGAGACGTGGAGCAAGGTGATCCCGCAGATCGTGGTGGATGGGCTCTTCGGGGACCCGTTGGAGCGGCCGAATCTGCCGGATGCGGGGGACAAGTCTGGGCAGGAGATGCGGACGTTGATGCGGGCGGTGATCAAGGAGTTCATGTTCAAGAAGGTCCCGACGATGGAGCCGGATGGTGAGGGGGGATTCGTCTCAACGGGCGAATGGCAGGAGGTGCCGGTGCAGGCCGCACGGGTGGAGCTGAGTCAGATGCTGAGGCTGGCGCGGCGTCAGGGGTTGTTCTCTGAGATTCTGGAGACGACGGATCTGGTGCTGGTGGACCTGCAACGTGGGGGCAAGGGTAAGGGGTTCTGGAAGGAGAAGTACCCTGACGGGCTGGGCTGGGAGGAGCGGCTGCCTGAGTCGGATGAGGAGCGGCGGGCGCAGGCTGAGTGCTGGTATGATAAGAGCATGGCGAACAAGTTGGCGGCCCGGGTGAAGGGGGTGCAGGCGCAGTTTTTCACTGGCGACTGCGGGGCAGTGTATCAGCTGGGGGACCGGGTGGCGGGCCGGGTGTCGTCCTTCATGATCCGCAGGGTGCACTGAGGAGCGAGGGCGGCGAACGTAGGGTGTACGCAGGGGGCTTCGGCCCCCTGTTTTGCGTTCGGGTGCTGGGGGTGCTGCCGCCTTGCCAGCCGTCCGCCCCTTCCCCGCCGCCGCGCTCACCTTCCCCGCATCCCCTGTCGTTTTTGAGTGCGCGGGGTTCGCACCTTATGCTGTTTTCGGAGGTGCAGGGAGGGGATGTGGCTCCCGTTGGTCGCTGGGCGGGGGCCATTGGGGCGGGGGAGGTTCGCTCGCTTCGCTGGGGTCCGAAGGGGAACGGCTTCGGTAAAGCGTTGAGGATGAAGGGTAGTTGGTAAAGGTGAGAACCTTTCGAAGTCTGCTGGAGGTTTTATGCTTATCCCGATTCCGGGGTGTGGGACGCAAAGGGGGTGTGTCGGGTCCGGCAGTTGCGCTTCGGCGGTGGTGTCGGGTCTGTCGTTCGGTGGGTCTATTTTCTGGGGGGTAAGGAATCTTTTTCTAGCAAAAGTGCCGTTGCGAGTTGCCCGAAGGC